>Ga0187863_10002914_pt1 | contig 12847 bp, 8 predicted proteins | sample June2016WEW_11_1_FD_132975 | JGI IMG/M metagenome (GOLD analysis project Ga0187863, IMG submission 132975) | Peatland microbial communities from SPRUCE experiment site at the Marcell Experimental Forest, Minnesota, USA - June2016WEW_11_10 | ecosystem: Environmental > Terrestrial > Soil >...
GACCGAGCGATCCCATGCCGCCAGCTTTTAAATTGGCGACATTCACGAGACCGACAAAATGCACCCCTTTGTGATCGAAGCTGTACCAGCCAGTGCCCTTGGTGCCCTTCCCATAGCGCTGGAGATACTGCTCGCCGTTGTCGGTCAGCATGTCGTGCTCACCCGGTACGAAATAAATCTGTTTGGCGGAAGCGCCTTTTAATGCCTGGTCCAAAGTGTCGAACTCGCTGGGCTTCGAGAGTTGACTGAGATCGCCGGTGTGAATAATGAAATCCGGCCTCTGGGGCATGGCATTGATCTTGTCGATCGCCGTCTGCAGAGTTGCGGTGACGTCCGGGTTGGCCGGCTTGCTGAAGCCGATGTGGCTGTCGCTGATCTGGACAAAGCTGAAGTCCCCGGCCTTGCCGGCATCTTTGCCATGGCCTTTGGCGAAGGCCCGAGACATCGGGATTCCGCCGCTCAAAGTCCAGACCAGGCCCGTACCGGCCCACGCCATGCACTTCAGGAATCCGCGACGATCGACGCCGTCGTTGTTGAGGTCTTGCAACTTCTGATCGATAAAATCTTCCTTTTTGTCTGGCATTCGTCCCCCGTAATTCGCGACGTTCTGAATTGATAACTGGCGCGAGTCGTTTTTATTCCCGGCAAAATTAAATTGCGGCCAGAAATCCATGAGTGAGCATTAACCCAGTCCGTTTACGCCGCTTAGAAAACCACCCAAGTGGGCGGTCAGCGCAACGAGAGAGACTGCCAGAAGTTCCACAGCGAAGCGATAGCCAGGTAAGAATACGGTCCGCCGTCGAGCGCGGAAATGCACCCACCACACCAGCCAGATCAGCGCCGTCGAAACGCACGCCAGAATCAGGTGCAGCAATAGGATGCCCTTCAGCTCTTTTCCCTCGAGTTGGAATCGCCAGGCGAGCAGTCCCGTAGCGAGCGCGGGAACAGTCGAAATCGCCGCCATCAGCAAGTTGTAGTAGGCTGTGTGCGCCAGGCTACGGCACTTCGTCCATTGCGCGACAAGGTCAAACGCCACCGCCGTGATGAACAGCGCAATTGGAAAATGGATCAGCACGACATGTTGCGCGTGCCTGGCCAGGAACACCGTCTTAGGGTCGAAAGGATTTATCATCGCCGTTCTCTTTCTTATTCAGCTAAAGAGCGCCGGTTTGCCGGCACCAGCATTTCCCCGGTGACTCCAGTTCCGCTCTCTAACTCGCCGTACAGAACTGACCGCATTCGGTTTTATTCCGAGGAATCTTCTTGTGAGCTGAGGAGATAGAACGATCGCAAGAAGGGGGCGGGAGACCGATGCCGAGGAGCTTAAGGGGTTTGCTTCGTGCCCGCCGGGATGAGGTTAGTCGAAACCTTGAGGAAGGATTCGGATGTTTCCATGATGCGGATGGAATTCCCGCGCGTCCGGGAGCAGAACAACTGCGCCTAGACCTGCTGACGGAGGTTGGGGCGCAGTGTGAGCGAGCCGTCATCGTTCAGCTTCTGGTGACACGCCCACCGCACGGGATAGCGCATTCCCTTTACCTCGATCTCGGCCCTGAGTTTCAAACCTTTCCAGTCTGTCGCCTGCGGCAGCACAAACTGCGCCTGCCGAATCTTGCCGGGTAACGGGCAGCCAGCGTCGAGACAACCGCTCTTGAGCACCTTTCCGTCCTGGCTCTCCACGGTCACCCGCAGTATGCCCGGCACACCCGCGATGCCGTCATTGGCGAAGCCGACAATCAGCCCCAGGTAAGCATTGTCCTGATAACTCCAGATGAAGGATGGCCTCACCCGATATCCAATTCGGCGATTGATGCGGTCGAACGCTGCCGGATAAGCCTGGTAGTAGGTCATCAGATTTTTTGCGTTGATCTGATGAAAATTCCAGAGCGACCAGTAATTCGCCCCGATATCGATCACATGATCGATCATGTTCTCGGCGGGAGAGATCCCTTCCTGTGCGGCGTTTGGATCCGGAGGTTTCCCGGGAAGTCCCTGCTCGAGCAATGCGGCAATCCACGGGGGGCGGTTGCTGAGCGCTTCAATCTGCTCGTTCTCGATGAAGATGGTGTCGCTGCGAATCCAATTGTTGCTGCGGACCGCGCGATCCAACATTTCTGCATTGCCGACGCGGCTGAAATCCGGTTGCGTGTTGGTGAGCAGAGGAGTCTTCTTAAAGTTTTCGAGCTGGACTTCGAGCATATTGGTCCAAGTGCGCTCTGCGGTCAGGTAGTCAGGAAAAGGATTGTTGGGAAATGGCCAGGTATGCCCTTCACCCCAGAATCCGTACATGAAAGTGTCAATAAATTCGACGAGCGGATTGCCATCGAATTCCGCCGCCAACTGGCCAACCAGATCTTTGAATGCCTGCTGAAAAAAAGGATGGTCGTAGCGGGGCTGATAACGGGAGTGCGGGTTCTCCAAAAATCTTTTACCTGCGGCGATGTCCTCCTTGTCGCCAGGCGCGACCAGATCAACTTTCGGCACTTTTTCCAGAACAAAATCCGGTAAGGCGGCTGCGTGCTTATAATCCGGCGCGCACATCTGAATCCGCAATCCGACCCGCTTGTTGTTCGTCTTCGCTAATTCAAAAACTTGCTTTACGTAGCCGGGCAGCTCCAGGCGTCCGGGGCGCGGCTGCACTTCTCTCCACGTCGGACGGATGTAAAGCTGCTGGCCCAAGGGAAAACGAACCAGGTCGTCGATCGCCTGTGGAATATTGTCTGACTTGATTTCCTCGGTGCCACTGTCCGCGGTGATATAGGTGACCAGTCCCTTACCGAAGTTCGGCACGGCGTCTTCTGAAGAAGTAGTGGTCATCACCACATCGTCGGTGGGGATAACCGCATCCGGTGGATATTGAGGGAACGGCCCCTGATTGAGCCGATCGGTCACCTGAGGACCCGAGCCGAAATCGTAGTTTCCCCAATTGTGCGCGGGCACCTTCGACTGCGCTTTAACGATTCCAAGTTCGGCAGCTACGGCAACAGCGACGGTGCTTTTTAGAAAATCTCTACGCTGCATCTGGAGTTATCTCCTCGCCCGGCGTTTCGATCACATTCGCAAAGCCTGCCTAGAGCTCGAACCTCCGCATGAGACAACACATCTCTCAGCGGCTATCGGAAGATTACTATTTATATCGTTTTATTTCGTTTGTCCAGCACGCTTATCCAGTGGGCTGACCCAGCGGGCTTATCGGGCAGGCTATTTGAACGTCTGGCTGCGGAATGTTCACCAAACCGGATGTTCGTTTGAATGCACACCAGGGATCAGTTATGAGAGTCGGTCTGTGGGAAGTGGTGGTTATTAGCGGGTCTTTACAAATGGAGACTATCGATTGTTTCGATGCGACTCGGACTTGAATCACAGCCCAGACTTCTGCTACAAAGATGGAAATGTCGCTGGCAGCTGCCGAGCAGACTGCGCGTGGTTTTCCAGAAGTGAGTGCCAGCTTCTGGTCCACTGTGGCGACTTTATTGGGTCTTGAAGAACCGGGGCGTTTCCCGCTTGCGAAAGACGGGAAGAGTAATTTTTTGGGCTCATCCGGCGCCTTGTCGAGATTCGTTCTGAACACTTCTCGGCGGGCGTAAAACATCGAACCTCCGAACACGTTTTAGGAGTTTCCGGTGGCCGTACATCCCAGGTTCCGAGGCGCTCAGCCGAGAGCGGGCACAGGTCCGCAGGTCTGTTCTGCTTCTCCAACTTCTGCGTCTCCAACTTCTGCCACGATAACTTCTGCCACGACAACACGCAACCTTTCATTTGTCCGCATTCTCTCACCATCAAACTCGAACACCGCATACGCCGGAGGAAGATAATGGCGACTAATCTTGTGCAAATTGACAATGATGAAGAAATCAAGCAGCGCCTGGAAGCCGAGCGCAGCAGGCTCCGCAAGATCGCTGGTTTGGACCAGCCCACACATTTTCACCGTCCCGTGGAGAGGGCGTTCACAGCCGAGCAACGGAATCACGTCACGATTTTATTTGGCGGCTTTACCTGGAAGCATGAGGACTTAATCCGTGCCGTGTTCCAGGGTTGTGGCTACCGCTGCGAGAAGTTGCCGGTTCCGAACGTCGCGGCGTTCCAGACGGGCAAGGAGTTCGGCAACAACGGGCAATGTAATCCCACCTACTTCACCGTGGGCAATCTCGTGCAGTACCTTCAGTTTTTGGAGAAGGAAGGGATGTCGCGGGAAAATATCCTGAACAACTTCGTTTTCTTCACCGCGGGTTCCTGCGGTCCGTGCCGGTTTGGCATGTACGAGGCGGAATATCGCTTCGCGCTGAAGAACGCGGGCTTCGACGGTTTCCGCGTCCTGCTGTTCAAAGACAGCGACGGGATTAAGGCGGCCTCGGGCGAGCCCGGCCTGAAATTCACAATTGACTTCGGCTTCGGGATGCTGAATGCCATGCATCTCGGCGATGTGATCAACGACATGATTTACCAGATTCGTCCTTTCGAGGTGAACAAGGGCGAAACGGATCGCGTTTTCCGCGAGATGGTGGACGGGCTTTGCGAAGATCTTCGCACCCGTGATTCGTTTGAAATCGAGAAGAGCGGGCCGAACTGGCTGAAGCCCAAGGTGAAGAACAACAAAGTTCTGCGCAACACCTTCAATGTGCTCGGCAAAATGCACGAGCACTTGTGGGGCAAGGATTATCTCGACGCCCTGCACACTGCCCGGGACCGTGTGAACAAGATCGAAGTGGACCGCACCAAGGTGAAGCCGGTGGTGAAGATCACGGGCGAGTTCTGGGCGCAGATCACAGAGGGCGACGGCAACTTCCACATGTTCGATTTTCTGGAGCGCGAAGGGGCGCAGGTGATTGTGGAGCCGATTGCTACCTGGGTGGCCTACCTGATGTATCAGGCAAAGGCGCACGCGATTGCGAAGTGGCCGGTGAACCGTCCGCATCGCAATCCGGAATGGTATGAACTCAAGAAGAATTTAGCGAACTACTTCGGCCTGCACAAGAAACTCTGGGGCATTGGCTTTGGAGAAGCTGCCTGGAAATATTTCTACCACCGCACGATCAAGAACATGGGCGGTCTTACGCACCACCTGGTGCCGCAGACTGATCTGGCTGAGCTGGCTCACCCCTTCTACAACCAGTTCGCCCGCGGCGGTGAGGGACACCTGGAAGTCGGCAAGAACGTTTACTACACCGTGCACAAACTGTGCCACATGGTGCTGGCGCTGAAGCCTTTTGGCTGCATGCCTTCTTCGCAGTCCGATGGGGTGCAGTCGGCGGTGGTCAACAAGTTTAAGGACATGATCTTCCTGCCGATCGAAACCTCCGGCGAAGGCGAAGTGAACGCTCATAGCCGGGTACAGATGGCGCTGGGCGAGGCCAAGGTCAAAGCCAAGACCGAGTTCGAACAGTGCCTGAAATCCACAGGCAAGAGTCTGGACGAAATCCGGGAATACATCGCCGAGCATCCTGAGCTGAGGCGGCCCTTCTACCATGTGCCGCATCGCGAGGGTGTGGCGGGAACGGCCGCGCAGTTCATTTTGCACGTGAGCGATCGCATGGATAGGAGCACGCGGTTGTGGAAGCGGTCGCGCGTTCCTGGCGTCGCATTGCCGAACGCCGCGTAAGGGTGAAGCGTAAGCGCCGCCATCTTGCTGGATTGTCATACCGGCGAGATGGCGGTCACCACAATTTTGAGAACTGGTTTCGGCGACATATCGGAGAGACGATGCACGACCATCTGCAACAGCAAGCCAAGCCGCAGTTACTGCAAATAGCTCCCCTGCCCCCGCAGAGGGCGCACGATCATCACACCGAATTCATGGTGGGACTCGACGTGGGCTCGACCACGGTCAAAGCGACAATTGTGGATGCCGCTACCGACAAGGTGCTCTGGCAGGACTATCAGCGCCATGAGACCAAGCAGCCGGAAAAGACGCTGGAATTCCTAAAGCGCATGGAGAAAGAAGTCGGCATTAACCGGCACAACACGCGCATGTTCATGACGGGTTCCGGCGGCGGCGGGATTGCCGAGCAGATCGGCGCCAAATTCGTGCAGGAAGTCACCGCGGTGTCGCTGGCGGTGGAGAAGATGCACCCGGAAGTGTATTCGGTGATCGAACTCGGGGGGCAGGACGCCAAGATCATCGTCTTCAAGGACGACGACGAAACCGGCCGCAAGAAGAAAATTCCATCGATGAACGATAAGTGCGCAGGAGGGACGGGAGCAGTCATCGACAAAATCAATGCCAAGCTGAAAATTCCGGCCCTTGAACTGTGCGAACAGAAATATAACGGAGTCAAACTCCATAAAGTTGCCGGGAAGTGTGGGGTCTTTGCCGAGACCGACATCAACGGCCTGCAGAAGGTGGGCACTCCGTCGGATGAATTGATGGCGTCGTTGTTCGAGGCGATCGTTCTGCAAAACCTGAGCGTCCTGACTCGCGGCCACACACTGCGGCCTCATGTGCTGCTGCTGGGTGGTCCCAATAGTTTTATTCGCGGGATGCGCGAGGCCTGGCAGGCGAATATTCCTCGCATGTGGCAAGAACGCAAGGTCACGATTCCTGAGGGTGCAAAACCGGAAGACCTGATCAAAGTGCCGCAGAACGCGCAATATTTTGCCGCCATGGGTGCGATTGAATTCGGCAAGAGCGAAGAAGATTGCGTGGGTTGTTACCAGGGATACGAAAAGCTGATGCACTACATCGAGTACGGACGCCAGGAAGAGAAAGCCAAGTCCGGCGCCAAAGGGTTGACCACCAGCGATGCGGAACTCGACGAGTTTAAAGTTTCCTACCGGCGCAAGAAGTTCACGCCCGTGGCGTTCCACACCAACCAGACGGTGGGCGGGTTTATCGGTATCGACGGCGGTTCCACTTCCACCAAGGCAGTGTTGCTCGACGAAAAAGGCGACATACTTTGTAAGGCTTACCAGCTCTCAAACGGAAATCCGATTCAGGACACAATTGAAATGTTTGAGAATCTGCGCGGCCAGGTGGAAGCGCAGAAGGCGAAGTTGGAAGTGCTGGGAGTAGCCACTACTGGGTACGCGAAGGATATTCTGAAAGACGTGTTGCATGCGGACGTGGCGCTGGTCGAGACCGTGGCGCACACGGAATCTGCTCTCAAGTTCTACGAAGATCCACATGTCATCATCGACGTGGGTGGGCAGGACATCAAAATCATTATCCTGCACAACGGCCGCGTCAAAGATTTCAAACTCAACACCCAATGCTCGGCCGGCAATGGATACTTCCTGCAGTCAACGGCGGAAGGCTTTGGATTGAGCGTCGAGCAGTACGCCGATCTGGCGTTTTCCGCACAATCCATGCCGATTTTCGGCTACGGATGTGCCGTCTTCATGCAATCGGACATCGTCAATTTCCAGCGTCAGGGCTGGCGCGCGGAGGAAATTCTCGCAGGGCTTGCGGCGGTGCTGCCGAAGAATGTGTTTCTCTACGTGGCCAGTATTCCCAATCTTGCAGCGCTGGGCACGCGCTTCGTGCTGCAGGGTGGGACGCAGAACAACATGGCAGTAGTGAAGGCGGAAGTGGACTTCATCCAGAACAGCTTCCGCGCGGCTGGGAAGAAGCCGGAAATTATTGTTCACGAATTCTGCGGCGAATCCGGGGCCATCGGCGCTGCCGTTGAGTCTCTGCGGCTGTGGCGCAACGGGTTGCAGACATCGTTTGTCGGACTGGACGCCGTGCGGAAAATCAAATACCGCACGACCCGCAACGAGGAGACACGCTGCCATTTCTGCAAGAACGACTGTTTGCGCACCTTCATCGATATAAGAACCGCGCCTACGGACGACATGAGCTTTGTCCCCGTAAAGAAAATCACCAAGGTTCCGCTGATGCATGGCGAGCAACGGTTGATTATCGCCACTTGCGAAAAGGGTCTGGTCGAAGATGTGAACGATATGAAAGACATCAAGGCCGGTCTCGATGAGATCAAGGGGAAATATCCTAACTTCGTGGACTTCGCTGCCCGCGAGGTCTTTCGTCCGGTGAACGCGAAGAGCGTAGCTGATCCGATTCCCGTAACTAAATTCTGGAACAAGGCAGGCAAAGAACGCATTCCGCTCATGCAGAATCGCAAGAATGTGCGCGTCGGTATTCCCCGAGTTCTCAACATCTATACTTACGCGCCGCTCTTCAACGGATACCTTGAAAGCCTGGGTGTGCAACCTGAGAACATTGTTTATTCCGATTACACCAGTTCCGATCTTTACCGCGCCGGTGCGAGCCGCGGGGCGATCGATCCCTGTTTCCCGGCGAAGATCGGGATTTCCCACGTGTACAACCTGATCCAGGAAAAGCATCGCAAGAAGCCGCTCAATGTGATCTTCTTCCCGATGTACGATGTCCTGACTTCGCCGCTAGTGAAAATTGTGGGCACAAACGCGTGCCCGACTGTTACCGCAACACCGGAAACGGTGAAGGCTGCATTCACAAAAGAGAACGACGTGTTCGCCGAGCACAATGTGAAGTATGTGGATCCAGTCCTGAACTTTGCCGACCGCAAGCTGTTTGCGCACCAGATGCTGCAGGCCTGGCAGCCCATCCTGGGGTTGTCACAGGAAGAGAACGACCGCGCGGTCGAAGTCGGCTACAAAGCACTGGCGGACTATGAGGCGAGTATCCGCAAACGCGCCCGCGAGGTTCTCGATCAACTGGAAGCCGAAGATCGCATTGGGATTGTGATGCTGGGTCGCCCGTATCATCATGATCCCGGTCTGAATCACGAGATTATGGAGGAGTTCCAGAAACTGGGCTATCCGATTTTCTCGCAGAACACTTTGCCCCTCGATGAAGACCTGCTGGAGCGGCTTTTCGGCGAAGAGGTTCGTGCTGGGATTATCACTCATCCGCTCGATATCACCGACGCCTGGAAAAATTCATATTCCTGCAGTACCAACCACAAGGTCTGGGCGGCAAAATTCACGGCGCGGCATCCGAATCTGGTGGCGCTGGAAATTTCCAGCTTTAAGTGCGGCCACGATGCGCCTATCTATGGCGTAGTCGAGGGCATTATCGAGCAATCGGGTACTCCTTACTTCTGCTTCAAGGATCTGGATGAGAACAAGCCCACGGGCTCGATCAGGATTCGCGTCGAGACCATCGACTACTTCTTGCGACGCTACCGCGAGGAGGTTATCCGGAAGCGCAAAGCCTCTGAAGAAATTGAGACGCGGTTAGCGGCGCTAGAGGCGGAACTGCGAGGGCAAATCGCATCCGAAGCTCTCCAGCCCCTGCAATTCGAACAAGAGGCGCAGAGTATGGCGGCTGACTGACGTGGAATGATTTAACTCGGGCTGATTTAACCTGGGCTGACTAAATTGGGCTGACTAATCCAGAAAGACTTGGGTCTGCGCGTGGACCGCAGATCTCCGCCCTCTGTTCGCGTAATTTCCTTAACTCGTGGAAAGCAACAAATATGTCGCAGTGATTTAGAAAAAATCTGCCGTGAAGTTCACCGAAGTCCGACGAAGCCCACACCAGTCCAAAAACGCCTCATCATAACCGAAAATAGTAACAGGTAGTAACAGGAATTCAGTTCTACACGGTTTTCGCTGCTCATCCCCAGATTAGCCATTGTGGGTCCATACAACTCCCGCGTTCGACTCTGCTTTAGGCTTCCATGGCGAAGCTGGGCTTCACCTCGATGATGCCGGCAGCGCCGGCCACCCGTCGATACGACTCGAGCCTGTCCTCGTGCTCATAGGTATCAGTCACAACGATCACTTCGTTGGCTCCCGTATCTCCGACCAGCTTCTCCAGCCCTTCCTTGACGGTCGCATCCGATCCTACAATCGCTGCTCCCAGTCTATTCTCCACGGCCGCCCGCTCCCAGTCCTGCCAGAGCAGTTCCATAGAATCCACCGGGGACAGCAACTCCACCGGCTGGTTTCGGATCAGGCGCAGAAAGCGCTGCTGCGGCGTCGTGAACAGCCGCCGAGCTGCTGCGTCCGTCTCTGCCGCAATCACCTGCACTGCTACCATGAAGTACGGCTTCCGCAGTACTTCGCCGGGGCGGAATTCCTCGCGGTATAGCTCAGCCGCTGCGTATAAGTGTTCAGGAGCAAAGTGCGCCGCGAATGCGAACGGCAACCCCTGCATCCCTGCCAGTTGCGCGCTGAAGCCGCTCGACCCCAGCAGCGTGATCGGCACATTGCTTCCCTGCCCCGGAATTGCTCTCACTACCTGTCCCGGCCGCTCCGGCCCCAGGTATGCTCGAAGTTCGTTGAGCAGCGCCGGGAAGTCGTCACCGCTCTGTCCCAAATCCCTTCGCAGCGCCCGCATCGTTTGCTGGTCGCCGCCCGGAGCACGTCCCAGCCCCAGATCGATTCGTCCAGGGTACAACGCTTCCAGCGTCCCGAACTGTTCCGCCACAACCAGCGGTGCATGATTCGGCAGCATCACTCCACCGCTGCCCACGCGAATTGTCTTCGTCGCCCCCGCCACATGGCCGATCAGCACTGGCGTTGCGGAGCAAGCCAATCCGGAAATCGAGTGATGTTCCGCCAGCCAGTAGCGCTTGTATCCCCACTGCTCCACATGCCGCGCCAGATCTACCGACCGTGCAATTGCGCTGCCGGCGGACTCCCCTGCCCGCATGCCCACAAGATCAAGAACTGAAACCGTTAATCGATTGCCCATGCCGGATTGGATGACATGGCTGCGAAAGCGGTGCAACTTGGTCAAATTTCGCGGAAACCCGGACGGGCATGGGAAAGTTCCGAGGGCGCATGGGCAACCCCTGGGTCGCGTCCTGTACAATTTGCGTGTGAATTTGTGTGCGAGAGCGTGCCTGGCGGCGGTGTTGCTTTTGTCGCTGGACACATTGGCCTGGCCAGAATCGGTCACGCAGCTCCAACCCACGGGCTACGTCAACGATTTCGCGCACGTTCTTGACCCCGCAACCACTGCGCAAATCAACGATACCTGCCGGCAGATCGACGAAAAGGCCCACGCGCAGATCGCCCTCGTCACCATCAATTCCCTCGATGGCTCCGACATCGAAACTTATGCAGTCGATCTCTTCAAGAGATGGGGGATCGGCAGCAAATCCACAGACCGGGGAGTTCTGATCCTCTACGCCATCCAGGATCACCGTGCGCGAGTTGAAGTCGGTTATGGTTTAGAACCGATTCTGCCGGATGGAAAAGTAGGCGGTTTTCAGCGGGAGGCCATCCCGCTGATGCAGAGCGATAACTACAACCAGGCTCTGGTGCTGGTCACAAGCCGCATTGCCGAGGTCATCGCAAAGGATGCGGGAATCGAGCTTACGGGCTCCCAGCCGCGCGCTCCAACTCAACCGGAGAGCGCCCCCCGTGGTGGCATATCGATCGGTGGGGTCGTCCTGTTTGTCGTGGTTGTGTTGATCATCCTGGTAACTCCGTTGCGCAGCCTGTTTTTCTGGCTCCTGTTTTCCCAGATTTTTGGGGGACGCGGTGGAAGCTTTGGAGGCGGTGGTGGCGGATTCGGTGGTGGTGGTGGGTTCGGCGGTTTTGGTGGAGGCAGTTCGGGTGGTGGCGGGGCTAGCAGCAGCTGGTAGCATGCGAGGACATCATGGTCCCAAGTAAAGAGACGCAAGGGAAACTCGACGACTTCGTGAAACGGGTTCGCGAAGCGGCTGGACCGAACATTGAGAGCATTATTCTGTTCGGCTCGGCGGTGGCTGGCGATTTCCATCCCGGCCTCTCGAATCTGAACCTGCTGTGTGTTCTGCGCGACAGCTCATTTGCAGCTTTGCGATCGCTGGCGCCGGTCGCGAAGTGGTGGGACAGCCAGAAGCAACCTCCGCCGCTCTGTATGACTCGCACAGAACTCGAGCGGTCAACGGATGTTTTCACCATCGAACTGCTGGACATGCAGCAACATCACCGCGTTCTTCTTGGCGAAGATGTCGTACAGGGCCTGCAAATTTCAATGCACGTGCATCGAGTGCAGGTCGAATATGAGTTGCGCGAAAAACTGATTCTGCTCCGCCAGCAGGTGCTGCTGGCGTCGGGCAACGGTGCGCGCTTGTGGGATCTGCTGTTGCATTCGGTGCCCTCGTTCGGCACGCTATTTCGGCACGCTCTGATCGCACTCGGGGAAACTTCCCCACCCCGCCGACGCGAAGCCGTGGACGCACTGTCGAAGCACCTGGGATTCGATCTCTCAGCCATCCATCGGGCGCTGGATGTTCGGGAGCACAATGTTCGGGAACAGAAGGCGGATCGCAAGAAAATAGACATCAACGATCTTGCGGCTCACTACCTGGCCGCGGTTGAAAAAGTTACCGCCGCGGTCGACGAGGCGCTAGACTCAGAGGCGTCCGGCCGGGCGTAACGACAGCAGATTCGGTTTCGAGGAGAGCTTATGGGTAAAGCATTAATTGCCGTCATCGTACTTATCGTGATCCTGCTGGTCTTCAGCCTGGTTTTCTTCGGGCAATATGTCAGCGTGAAGAACACTCTGGTGACCAAGAATGAGGCCGTGAAGTCTGCATGGTCGCAAGTAGACATCGTGCTGCAGCGGCGCGCCGATCTGATCCCCAATCTGGTGGAAACCGTAAAAGGATACGCGCAGCAGGAGCAGACTGTCTTCGGCGATATTGCCAAAGCCCGGTCGGCGCTGCTTTCGGCGGGAACCCCGCAACAAAAAATCGCCGCCAACGGTCAACTGGATGGGGCTCTCGGGCGCTTGCTGCTGGTCGTAGAGAATTATCCACAACTGAAATCGAACGAAAACTTTCTGCGCTTGCAGGACGAGCTCGCTGGTACCGAGAACCGGATTGCTGTCGAGCGCAAGCGATATAACGACACGTTGCAGGACTACAACACCTATGTCCAGCAGTTTCCAAACAGCGTTTTTGCGGGA
>Ga0187863_10002915_pt1 | contig 12845 bp, 9 predicted proteins | sample June2016WEW_11_1_FD_132975 | JGI IMG/M metagenome (GOLD analysis project Ga0187863, IMG submission 132975) | Peatland microbial communities from SPRUCE experiment site at the Marcell Experimental Forest, Minnesota, USA - June2016WEW_11_10 | ecosystem: Environmental > Terrestrial > Soil >...
CGACGTCGTGGACCGATTGCTGCGGACCAATAAATAGATCCGTCCAATTTCCGGAAGTTCGGTCAGCAAGTTTGCCAGCCACACTTTCCCGATAAAACCCGTCGCACCGATCAGGAGAATGTGTTTGCCGCGCAACGATTCGCGAACCGACAGCGGGCCCGCTCCGTTATGAGAATGAAAGTGCACCACGGGCAGCTTGACCGTCTCATTGATTCGTGCGGCGGACTGAATCGCTTCATCCAGCACGGCGGGGGTTTGGGCGAATCCCAGATCTCGCGCCAGGTGTTCCCGCGAGATTCGCCCATCGGGAGCCTCCGCGCGCAGTTTCGCGAACACCCCTCGCGGCCGTATCACAGGATCGAGCAGCCGCCCCGTAGCGAGCCCGTTCCGGAAGTCCAGCCGGTTGCATAAAATCCGCGTGACGCCTAAATGCTTCGCGAGTGGCCGCATGACGTGGTCGAGCCCTTGGCTTACCAGCACCACGTTTCCACCGGCGGCCATCACTTCCTTGAGTTTGTCGACGCCCTGGTGCTTCAGGCGCGGTTTCAGAAAATACTCGAAGAACTCGTCGCCGAGAAGATCCAGCCTGTCGCGGCTCTCGCCGCGCAACACCGTATGAAGCACGCGCGTGGCAAAAACGCGATTCGATGCAAACAGGCCCAGTCTGGCCAGCGCGAGCGCCCCCATGGTGCCGCGGCGCATCCACCGGCCTAGGAAGCTTTGCGCGTTCCAGGTGAAGAATCCCACCGGCCGCACAGCGGTCAGGTTGAGAAGACTGCCCTCGACGCGCCAAAAAATCGACTCACCCGCCGGTGCGGCGACGTAATCGTTGCCACCCGGGTGGTTGGAGCTGGAATCAGTGGCCAATGGGCGCATGAACCGTTGTTGTAAGCAGTGAAGCGCTCGGAACAAAAAGCGAAATTAGCACGCTCGCGCGCGCGCAAGCAAGTCCCGGACGGCATTGCACAAGCAGAACGCGCCGAACCATGGCTCCATGGTTGTCCATCGTCGGAAGCTCAATGCTGCGTGTCGTGAAGATCGAATTCCGCAATGAGATCCCTTTTCCCGCCAATCACCTGCATTTCATCCTGCACCCTACCGCCCGGCCACACCACGTGCAAGACATCCGCCCCCTGCCGGGACCCCAGCCCCAGGGAAACCTCCGGCGGCCCTTGCCCCAGATAACCCGAGGCGCCCGGAACCTCCCATTTTTGCTGTTCGGCCCCTGCAAACATTTCGCCTCGAACGCCGATTCCCGTCTTGCTGTCGTCACCGGCAAAAGCAAGCTGCAGCCACCCGTTCCTGGCGCTGCCGATATTCTTCAAAAGCCTCGGAGGGAGATTACTTTGCGTGATCAGCAAATCGGTTGTGCCATCCCCATCGAAATCAAACGCGAGCACGCTCCGCGGATTACGGAGGATGATCTTGTCGAGCCCGGTTTCCTGCGTCACGTCTCGGAAGCCCTGCGGGCCTTCGTTGCGCAGAAGGACGATGCGGCCTTCGCCGGAAAAATTCTCTCCCACGGCCACCAGGTCGATCCAGCCGTCATTATCGTAGTCCAACGGGGCGATTCCCCATCCGCGCATCCAACCGGGATCGGGAAGCCGCACGGGCTCAAAAGATGTGCCTGACCGATTGCGCCAGAGACTGAGCCCCGGGGGAGCCCAGTGTGTGAACGCCAAGTCCATCCAGCCATCCTTGTCGAAATCCATTGCCGCAATTCCTGCGGCAGGTCCGGGCATGCCCGCGGCCCACGGAGACTCCGTGCGAAACATACCTTCCCGTTGGTTGACGAACAGCTGCGGCGATTTTTGCCATCCGGAGACCACGATATCCACCGCGCCGTCATTGTTGACGTCGCTCCCCATCGCACCAATCGATGGAGCCGACCCGCCGAGACCGGTTTCTTTGGTCCAATCCATGAATGTGCCGTTCCCCTTGTTGCGGAAAAGAATATTCCCGGGCGCGCTTGTTCCCTCGGGAAAGGAGAAAGGCTCTGCGGAACTTTTCAGGGGGAAATCCTCGAACCGCGTGACATAGAGATCAAGGTCGCCGTCCTGATCATAGTCGACGAACGTTACCCCCAGTGCGAGGCCATCCACATGAACTCCTGCCGCAGCGGTTACATTCTTGAAGGTGCCGTTGCCCTCGTTGTGGTACAGAGTGATGCCGTCGCTTGCGCTGACAGCGAGGTCGGGGTAGCCGTCATTGTCATAGTCGCCCACGGCGCAACCCGTTCCCGCCCCGTGGAACTCCAGCTTGGCCGCTTTCGTTTCGTTTACAAATTTTCCATCGCCGGTGTTGCGATACAGCGTGCCGTTTCCCATTCCGTCGCCGTTCACCAGAAAAACATCGGGCTTGCCGTCTCCCCTATAGTCGAAAACGCAAGCCCCGCTGCCCAGAAAGCTCGCGAGCGAAGGGCCGGTAGCTTCGGAATCCGAAGCGCCGATGGACTTTTCACCCGCCCCGGAAGAACCTCTGGCGGCTCCTTTTCCCGCGGCTCGCGTGGAGGCCAGCGGCACATCGGGAAGTCCGGAGGCTGCGGTGACGTCGAGAAACTGGACAGGAACGGCTGCCAGCGCTCTTTCGGGTTCCCGGGGCAGTTCTTGTGCGCGCGAATACCTGCCCTGCTTGCCGTACGCCACGCTGATTGGCTCGCCAAGGTTTTCAGACGTGATATGGCGAAATCGATTCAAATGCGCGAGCGCGGCATCCGTGTCTGCGGTATGTTGCGCCACCTCAGCGAGGCCGAGCTCGGCCGACGCGTGGAAGGGATTAAGCTTCACCGCGTTGGTATACGCGGCCGACGCTTTCGAAAACTGCTCGCTCTTTGAGAGAAGATCCCCGATAAAATATTGCGTGTCGGCATCGTCGGGATCGAGCGCCGCGGTTTTCTCGAAGTCCTGAAGCGCGGCTTTCAGCTGGTCCACGGCCCGTTCCACCAAACCCAGGTTGAACCACACCCGCGGGTTCTTGCCATCCTTGCTCGCGGATTTCGTCAGCACCCTTCGTGCATCGTCGTATCGCTGCATATATAGAAAAGCGATTCCCATATTCATGCAGCCGATGTCGGACTGGGAATCCTGGACGCAGGCGGCTTGAAAGTTGCCGAGGGCGTTCTGGAATTCCTGGCGATCCATGAGCGCCAGACCGATATTGTTTTCACGGATGGCCTGAACGCGCGGGCTGGGCTGGAAATTATCAGGTGCTTTCGTCGCCGGTGAATGCTTCCGCTGCTGGCCCGCGCCTGCCAAAGCGCACGCGAGCACACACAGGGAAGCCGCGATTCGCGCGAGCCCCTTCATGGTACTCCCCAAAAACCGCGCGCACCCTGCCTTAATTCAACGTAATTGCGCAAATTATTGGAATCCGGGAATCAGGTTCCGAGTTGGCCGCCAGCCGTGTCGGCGCAGGAGAAATTCGCGATCCCCGCCTGGCCGAATACCCTCAGAATGCAGAAGCGCCCGTGGCAACTTTTGCTTTCACAAACGCGAGTACTTCATCGAGCTTGGACATCGCACGCGCGCCGACCTTTGTGCAGCACAGCGCCGCGCACGCATTCGCGAAAACCCCTACCCGCTCGAGGTCCCAGCCCTGCAACAGCCCGTAGGACAGTCCGCCCATGAACGCGTCCCCCGCTCCGGTGGTATCTACGACATTCACGCGGAAGGCGGGCACCTGCACGCGCTTTTCCTTGCTCGCGATAAGGCATCCGTCCTCGCCCTGGGTAATCGCCACCAGCTTCGGGCCGAGGTTCAGCAGTTGATCCGCCATGCGGTTGTAGTCGGTCACTCCGGTCATCTCGCGGGCCGCAGCTTTGCAAGGCTTCAGCACATCTACGAGCTTCAAGGCGTCGCAGAGCTCGTCCTGTCGGCCCAAATTCATCTGCGCAAAAAAGCGGGGCGTGACATCCATATCGAACAACACCCGGACATTTGCCTCTCGTGCCACCTTCATGGCTTCCTTCAGCGGCAGGATCGGCAATTGCGACGCCTCGGTATGGAAATGCTTGGCGCTTCGGATGTGGCTCGCAAAACGATTCTTGACGTGCAGCACGGATAGCTTTCCTGTGACGTTGGGAAACATGTAAATGCAGCGCTCTCCGCCCGTATTGACGGGAATCCAGGTAAGCGAGGACCGCTCCCCCCTCAGCACCTCCACGCCGCTCAAGTCCATGGCGTCGTCAGTAAACGCTTTCTGGATGATGCGGCCATTTTCGTCGTCGCCGATCAGTCCGAGCCAACCCGTGCTCGTGCCAAGCCGTGCCACCTGAGTCAGTGTGTTCGCTGTCACACCACCAGCATGGATTTCCATCCTCGTTGCATTAATCTTTTCCTCAGAGCCAAGCAACCGTGGAACAATCGCAAAGAAATCGACGGCACAGCTCCCAATTCCAACGACGTCTACTTTCGGGGGCATAAGGTCCTCAACAAGTTTTTGGCAGCTCGTCTATATTACCCCTTCCTCAAAATTTCGCCACTAGCAGCGGTCGCCTGCAACGCCTGCGCCGAGCGTGGCTGTAGCGCTCCGCAAGCGCGCTCGCGCTTGATCCCGCCTTTGGCGCCGGGCCCTGAGCGGTTCCGGACCGAAGAGGCGTCCAGGAAAATTGGAGCATTCTCAATTCGATTGCCCCGGCGTCGGTCGCGTCATTAGGTCGATGAATTCCCGATAAAACTTCCCGGTATCCAGGTCTTGTTGGACCTCCACGAGCGGCCCTGCGACCGGAGGCTGCGGCCCAATCGCCCCTGTACGTGTGTCGCCATAGGTGGATCCGTGGTCGATCGAAACATCCATGTAGAGCTTGGTTGAATGGGTGATGATCGCAGGATCAAGCCACGCCAGGGCCGCCAGTTCATCCCAGAGGTAGTCTTGCCGCGCGTACTTCGCGGCGTATTGCGCCGCAGGGTTTTGTGATCCCGCGATCTTCGCAATCATCCCCTGGGCCATTCGCGTCTGCACCGAAATATCGACCGTCGTCACCGTCACGTGGGGCCACGGCGCGCGCAACACCCGGTGCGCCGCTTCAGGATCCATCCAGAAATTGAACTCGCGATGCGGCGCGGCCACGAATTCAGGGTCCCGCGTTTGCGGGTGAATGCTGCCACCCATGACGACCAGTTCCCGGCTGAGCGAGGCAAAATCGCGATCGATGGCCTGCGCCACCGCCAGATCAGTGAGCGGACCGCCCGCATAAATCGTCACTTGATGCGGATACCGGCGCACCATGCGAATCAAAAAATGAGCGGCGTCTTCGGCGGCTGCTCTCGTGCTCGGTTTGCCTTCCGGCATCACGGGAATTTCCCACGGTCCGTGAACGGGTTGGCCAGAGTTCCATGCCCCTTGATACGGCACCTTGCCGTATCGCTTTTCCCAGTTGGCCGTAGCTTCTTTTGTGTTCACCAGCGGAAAGACGGCGCCCGGCACCACCGGAATATCGGTTCTGCCAATGATCTCAAGAAAGCGCAGCGCATGCTCGACTTCTTCATCGCGCCACGCGTCACCGGTCACCACAGTAATTCCGAGCACATCGGTTTGCGGTGAGTTCAGCAGCAGAGTAATCGCTTGTATGGCCGTGCCACCGGGACCGGCACAGTCCTCGTCGATGATCACCTTCCGCCTTTGTTGGCCGAGCAGCAGTGGTACGGCGAAGACCATCAGCAAGCACGCCAGACAGAGTGGGGCGCAGCGTATTCTCAACGACGAAGCCTTTCGTCGACTCTCATTCCGGGGAAACACTCAGGAGGCTGCAATGCCTGTGGCGACAAGATCGGAACCACGCCTCTCCATCAGAATTCGGGGCAAGGGACGCGGCGGAGGCCCCGCCAGCACCGATCCGTCCACGACCGAAAACGATCCGCCGTGACACGGGCAATCCAGCCGGTTTCCCTCCGCTTGATAAAATACGGGGCACGAAGCGTGGGTGCACAGGCGGCTGTAAGCGACGTATGTCTCTGCCGCCGGGCGCAGCAGAATGCACGGTTCCACGTCGGTCGGATAGGTGAATATCTTCGACCCTCCCACAGGAATCTCTTCGGCCTGCGCTACGACGCGCGGCGGGAAATTGCCAGAGAATCTCGCGCGAAGCAACATCACCAGGCCGGCGGCCGCCAATCCCGTCAACGTCAATATCCTGGTAAACTGCCGGCGTGGAACCCTTGGATCGTTTTCAGTAAGAATGAATTTCTCCTTCCACAGACTACCTTGCCTACGTGCCGCCTTGTTTCGCATACCCTGAACATTCCCACATGGGAAGCCGCGGATACTTCGCGAATTTTGGATCAAGCGTCGAACGCCCGCAAAGATAGAAAACCGATCCGCGGTTGGATTCGACGCGGCGCGCATAGGCGCAACTCGCACACAAACCGGCCGGGGACCGCGAGCCTTTCCTGTCTTCTCCCGGATTCACAGCCCAGGATATCGCATTCTGGGATTCGCTCGCGCGGTGATCGGTGTCGACTTAGGCGAGATGGCCGAGCTGCAGCCGCGTCTGCAGCAGGTGAATAATCGCATCGCGCGCGATCACACCGACGATGCGGCCCTCCGAGATTACCGGCATCTGCGTGACATTCTCGCTCTGCATCCGCTCAAGAAGGCCTAGAGCAGGCTCTTCGGGCGAAGCGGCATCGATTTTATCGATCGTCGTCATCACGGCCTGCAGCGAGGTGTTGTTCCACTCTTCGCGCGGCACGACCCGCGCGGCATGGATGGTAATCAGACCGACCGGATTCCCGGCGCCGGTTACGATATGGTATTGCCGCCCGGTTCGCAGCACTTCATGCACATATTCTTCGAGGGACATATCGCGGGGAACCGTGGGGATATCGCGGCTCATAATGTCTTCGGCGCGTACACCGGTCAGCGTGCTGCGGATCGCCACTTGAGCGAAGCTTTCCTGCGCCGCACTGAGCAAGAACCATCCGATAAACGCCGTCCACAGGCCCCCGACCCAGTTGCCATTGAGGGCCTGCCAGATGCCCACAAAGATCATCAAATAGGCCAGTATCCGCCCGGCGTTGGCGGCGGTGCGCGTGGCTTTTGTGAAGTTTCCGCTGAGGGCCCAGACGATCCCCCTAAAAATGCGCCCTCCGTCGAGGGGGAAGCCCGGCAGCAAATTAAAGAGAGCCAGAAGAAGGTTAATTTCCCAAAGCCACTTCGCGGCGGCGACGGTCATCTCGTCGCCTCTAAAGTAACGCGCTACCAGCAAGAAGCACCCGGCCAGGAATAGACTCGAGAGGGGGCCGGCAATGGCAATGTTGAATTCCTGGCTGGCCTTCTCAGGCTCGCGCTGGATGCTCGCGAGGCCGCCAAAAACGAAAAGCGTGATGGACTTCACGGGGATGCGGTAGTGCAAAGCGACCACGCTGTGGCTTAGCTCGTGAAATACCACCGAAGCAAAAAACAGAAAACTCGTGATGATTCCAAGTGCCCAGTGCTGCGCGGGAGTCCACCCTGGATGCTGCGAGGTAAATTGCGTCCTGAGAGAAACGGTAATCAGCAGGAAAATGACGAACCAACTCGGATGAAGGTAGAGTGGAATGCCTAGGACCCGCCCGAGGGGTATTCCGGAACCGTGATCAGGCTCTGCCATTGGGTTCAACCCACAGAGAACGTCCCATTTCCCTATATGTCGCCGTCCCGCAGGCGCGACGCCGCAGGCCAGCCACCCGTCCATACTAAAAGCCCTCTCCCCTATGCGCAAGCCCCCTGCACTGCCCCACTGCCCCCCAGTGGCCCAAACCGCATCGCGTCGCCCTCCCCACGTTGTGGTTCCTGCACCACGCATGAGCCAGCCGCAGCCGTCCCTGCAAATCCTACTGCCCGGACACCCGGTAATCGCTCAAACCCATGAAAATAAGCAGACTTTCCAACCACTGACATTCCCATCTAAGCCGACCACATCTGTTTGGCGACGTTCCTGCGTTTCCCTTCTCAGAACCCGGAAGAAAGCGGTGCCGGTCGGCGTGGAGGAGGCGATCACATGGACAATTTCATCGCATTCGCGGAGGTGGCGGCGGCGATCATCGCGACAATGGGACTGGCGATGTGGCTCGAGTGGCTGGCGCTCAACGGACTGCTGCACCTGATGCCGGGCCAGCCAGACCCGCGTCGGGGAGCCAGAATATCGGAGGCGCGCATCGCGGCGAGCCCGAGACAGGGCAAACCAGGGCCGACAGACTTACCGGCGCTTACTGTTTTCCCGCACTAGGCAGGCGAGCAACGATCGTTCGGCTTGGTTGCTTTAGCGGCATGCGAATCCGACAGGCGAGGAGGAGCACATGTTATTTCTGAGATTGATGCTGTTGCTGGGGGGATGGGGGGCACTCGCAGTTGCCGCAGGGATCGTGCTCTACGACATTTGCCTGGCGTTTGAACTGCATCGCCTTCTACGAAGGGGCGATGAGTCCGCCAAGCTTGCAGATCAGGACCAGACGGCGACGCTGCGGTCCTCGGGCGCGCCAACGGGGCGCATAGTCGTTCGCTGGCAGGCAGCGGCGAGGCTCGCGATGATCGCAGCGCTATCGATGCTGGCCGGCACCAGCATCGTGGTGGTGCCGGATGGCCACGCGGCGGTCCGCATCAGCCAGATTTCCGGCGTGCGTCCGGGGACGCTTTATGCCGGCACGCATTTCATTTTGCCTCTCTTCGAACGGGTCGACCTGTTCGATATTCGAGACCGCGTCTTTGAGACTTCCGCGACCGAAGGCCCCCACGAGAAGTCGGAATGTCTGACCGTGGAGGCTCGCGAAGGCTTGTCGGTGGGGCTCGCGATAACGGTGCGGTACCGGATCGACCCGCGGCGGCTCGACTACATTCAGGCGAACCTTCCGCAGCCGATAGACGATCAAATCGTGGCGCCCGTGGTTACCAGCGTTTTTCGCGAGCTTGCTCCAAACTACGTGGTGCGCGACCTGTTTGCCACAAAGCGCGAGGAATTTCGTTCGCGCGCTGCGCAGGAAATCACGACGCGCCTGGAAGGGGACGCCGTCGTGGTGAAGGAAGTGCTGCTGCGCAAGGTTCTGCTTCCGGAGGACTACGCCAAGGGCCTGCAAGACCTGCTGCTGAAGGAGGAGGAGGACGATCAGACCTCGGTTGAGGCTGATATCGAGCAGAAGCGCGTGAAGATCGCCGAATCGCAGGCGGAGGCACTGAAGGTGCGCCAGCTGAAGCGGGCCGAAGGAGATGCGCAAACGCAGGTGCTCATGGCCAAGGCGCAATCCGACTCGATGCAGTACACGCTGCCGCTCAAACAGAAGCAGATCGAGCAATCGAAACTCGAAGCGGAAGCCCGTAAGGCAGCCACGATTGAAAATGCCGAGGCGGGGGCGCAAGCCAAGGTGATCGACAGCAAGGCGGAGCAGGAGCGCGAGACGCTGCTCGCCGAGGCCGAAGCGAATCGGATTCGCGTCACCGCACGGGCCCAGTCCGAGGAACTGCAGATGGAAACGGCCGCGCTGAACTCGAACCCTCTTCTGATTCAGTACACCGTTGCCCAGAAGCTTTCAGACAAGGTGCAGATCATGCTGGTGCCCAGTGACGGGAAGTTCTTCTTTACCAATGATGTGCTGCGGTCGGCGATGGGGCAAAACGACCCGCCGTTTAACGCCGCTGACAAACCCTAGAGCTACCCGGCCGGCTTGCTAGGGCCAAGCAACTGCCTTGGACCCCCGAGCGAAATCGGTCCAGGACGGCACCGGCAAAAACCCTTGCGGGTGGCGCGCGACTTGCCTCGGAGTGAAGCGCACGCCACCCGGCCGGTGCGTCCGGACGGATCGAGCGGGCGGGAGTATAGACCCGTCACAAGAAACTCAGGAAACTGCGGTCAATCCGAGATGAAAAAGGGAGTGTGCTATGATCGGCGGACACGGCGAACGTGTGGAATTGATTCAACTCTATGCGGCGACCCCGCCGAATGATTCTTGCGTCTCTGGCGATTCTCCTCGCTTCCCTGCTGGCTGCGCCGCGTGCTTGTCTGGCGCAGACTTCCCTTCAGCCAGCCCCAGACACCACACCGTGGGGTGATGCGGTGAGCGTGTTTGCCAACAAGATTGCCTCTGCGATTGGCACTCCGCGAGCCATTTCGCTGGACGTAGTAAACATTTCTACCCTCGGCAGCACCGACACCGGCAGCATCGAGCGGCAATTACAGGCGGCGCTTGGCAGGGCGGGATTTCAGCTTGCTGCCGAGCCGCCAGCAGAGGTCCGGGTTCATGTGACGCTGTCGGAAGGCGCCGATGGCTATCTTTGGATCGCAGAAATACACAGCCAAGCCGGCGATCAGGTCTCGATGATGAGCGCGCATGCATCCACCCGCGCGGCTTCGCGGGCAGAACCCATTCCCGTTCTGCGCGAGACCTTTCTTTTGAGACAGGCCAGTCCTATTCTTGATTTCGCGCTTGCTCCAGCAAGCGGAGAGGAAGGCTCACGGTTTCTTTTCATACTGCAACCCGACCAGGTCAGCGTGCTCCGACAGCACGAAGGTGTCTGGACGACCATTGGCGCTGCGCCGATCGCACAGTCGCGCCGGTGGCCGCGCGATCTTCGCGGCGAGATCGTTGTTGCGGGCGCTGTTTCCGGCGCGACGGGCTTAAAGGTCTATCTTCCGGGTGCATTCTGTACCGGTTCGATGCAATCAGAGCTGGTGATCGACTGCCGACAGAGCACCGACACAGCCTGGCCGCCGGGAGGCAGGATGAAGGCTACCATGGCCGCAGATCGGAATTACTTCAGCGTTTCAGGCGAAGGCGTCCAGTCCGGATGGCCGCCATCGTATTCCATGGCCTCGAACCCGGATGACGATCATCCCCTCAAAATACTTACAGCGGTGAATGGCAGCGCTCAACTTTTTGCAGACTCGCCACAAAACCCGATGGCAAGTTTCTGGCGTTGGGGAGATGAGTTGGCTTCCATAACAGGCTGTGACGATTCCTGGAATGTGCTCGTGACAGGAACCGGGGATTGGACGCAACGCGATTACTTGCAGGACTACGAGATTGCGGACCGGCAAGCGACGATGGCCGGTCAACTCCTCGAGTTTTCAGGACCCATCGTGGCCCTCTGGCCCGCCGACGACGCCAAATCCATACGGGCTGTGTCGCGCAATTCGCAGACGGGGATGTATGAAGCGTCGCTTATCCATCTTTATTGTGGCAGGTAGCCTGGCGCTGGCATCCCTGCCTGCCGGGAGCGCGAGGCGCCCGCGCTACGGCGGCACGCTGCGCGTCGAAATCGGCGAGACCATCCATTCGCTCGATCCAGCTGTACCCGCGACAGACCCGGCGGCCACTTCCGCGAAGAACCAGATCGACGCTTTGCTCTATGCAAGCCGCAATGCAGACGGGACATTTTCTGGCTTGGCGGGTTCGGGCGCGTTTCGCGTCACCCGATGGGAGGCCGGCAAACATGCCACGCTGTCCGCTAATAACGACTATCCCGGCGGACGCCCCTTCCTCGATTCCATCGAAATCCAGATGGGACGCGCCGCCAAGGACAGGTTGCTTGACCTCGAACTCAACAGAACCGACCTTGCCGAGATTCCCCCGGAAGAAGCCCGCCGGGCCGCCGAGCGAGGAGTTCGAGTGAGCACGTCAAAACCCGACGAGTTGATTGCGCTTGTTTTCATTGGAGGGCGGCCGGTGGCCGAGAGCGCCCTCGTTCGGGAGGCTTTAAGCGACGCGATCGACCGGAGCTCGATTGTGGATTTCATTCTGCAAAGGGAGGGAGAGCCCGCCGGGGGATTGCTGCCGCAGTGGTCGAGCGGGACCGCATTTCTGTTTTCGATCATTCCCGCCCTTTCCGGCGCGAAGGAACAGTGGGCCGGAATCGGCGGCTCACCGAAGATTGTGTTGGGATATGATGCCGCCGATGGGCTGGCGCAAGCGGTCGCGGAGCGAATCGCCGTGAATGCGCGGGAGACGGGCATTTCCCTGACTCTGTCGCCGATATCAAACTCCGCGTCCAGTACGGGCAAAGCGGATGCACGGCTCGTGCGCATCGGACTGCCATCGCCACGGCCTCGCGAAGCCCTTCTGGGAATTATCCGAGAGGCGGGTCCTATGGCAGGAGTCGACGCAGCGCCGCTGCCCGATCCAGCTTCTCTTGAGCAAATCTATGAGCGCGAGCGAACCGTTGTCGGCGATCACCGCATCGTGCCCCTGGCGTGGATACCCCACGTGTACGGCTTGAGCAGCCGAGTGCGGGATTGGAGACCACCCCTGGCGGGTGAGACATGGACGCTGGCGGACGTTTGGCTGGATACAACGATTGAGATGAGATAGCTCGAAACAGGCTCGCGGGCGGTCGGGGGATTTGAAGCGGGTTCCGAACAGGAAAATCATTCGTGACGTTCCGCACCAAACTTTTCGTCATTTTTACTCTGGCCCTGCTGCTGTCGGTGGGGTTGGTAGCCTTTGGTGTGACGGCGGTGACTCGCCGCGCCTTCGAGCAGCTGAACCACCAGTACAGCGATGCGGCCGTAGCGCAATTCCGGCGAGAATTTGAGCGGCGCGAGGTAGAAGTCGTCCATCAAGTGCAAGGAATTGCGGACGCGGAAAGCACGGTGCGCATGGCCATCGACTTGAGCCGCCCGCAGCCTGACTTTTCCATCTATGTGAACGACGCACACGGAGTGGCGCAATCCCACCAGCTTGACTTCCTCAATTTTGTGAGCAGCGACGGTTCCATCATTTCGTCGGCGGAGTGGCCGGCACGGTTCGGCTACAAGTTGACCTGGGTCACTCAACCGGTGGACTGGCCGTCCCGGGGTTGCTTCCTGATGAAGGTGGACACCTCGAGCGGGCCGGCGCTGGGCATGATGGCGGTTGCCACGGTGCGCGTGGGCGACAAGA
>Ga0187863_10002920_pt1 | contig 12837 bp, 15 predicted proteins | sample June2016WEW_11_1_FD_132975 | JGI IMG/M metagenome (GOLD analysis project Ga0187863, IMG submission 132975) | Peatland microbial communities from SPRUCE experiment site at the Marcell Experimental Forest, Minnesota, USA - June2016WEW_11_10 | ecosystem: Environmental > Terrestrial > Soil >...
GCCCTCGTACTTCCGCCTCGATTTAGTGAAATCCACCGTGCACGTCGAAGCGGCTGAAGATTCGACGCCCAGCGCGGCGATAGTAAAACGTTCTTGCAGAATGTGTTCGTCGCGAACCCCGAGAGACGTCAAGATTTCTTTCACCGTCGCCATGAAGCCGGCCGGCCCGCAAACGAAGAACGTCTGATCACTGATCTGACCCAAGTGCTCTACGATCAGAGCACGATTCACGTAACCGCGTGTGCCATGCCATCGCATATCTGGTCTGCTCGCGACGACCAGGTAGCGGAATCGCGGCAGCCGTTTCTGCAGTTTTTCGAGATCTTCTTTAAAGATGATATCCTGCCCGGTGCGGACGGCATAGAACAGCTTGATCTCGGTATCCGGCGCGGTCTCTTCGATATATCGCAACATCGACATGATCGGCGTGATCCCGCTACCACCCGCGAACAGGGCAACGCTTCGGTGCTGCCTTTCGTCGAAATAGAATTGGCCGTAGGGTCCGTGCGCCTCAACGGTCAGGCCTACTCGCGCATCGCGATTCAGGAATGCTGAGACGATACCCTGCTCTTTGACGGCAATCTCGACGTAGCCGGTCCGCAGCGGCGAAGACGATATCGAGTACGAGCGCGGCAGTTTCTTGCCATCCACAATCCAGTCGAATGTGAGAAACTGCCCGGGCCGCGCACCCAAGCGTTGGCTTCCGGACATGAGGAACCGCAGGGACACCGTATCTTTGGTTTGTCTTTTGATGCTCAGAAGCCTTAGCCCAGTTGTTTTCCTGGCTGGGCTCGTTCGCGAGCGAAGCATCCTGGCTGTCAACAGGAGCAATAGGATCGCGCCGTAGAGAGCGGGCAATCGAATGTCGGATTTTACAAGCCAGTAGTAGTGGATCACGGCGGCGAAGGCGCTGATATAAATCAGCCGATGCAACCACTGCCAGCGGCGCGGGCCAAGTCGCTTGATCCAGCCGGCCGTCGATGTCGCCGCAAGCGGAACCATCAGCATCAAACTCGTGAAGCCGATCGTAATGAAAGGCCGTTTGCCGATGTCCCCTAAAATCTCAGAAAGATCGAAAAACTTGTCGAGCCAAAGATAAGTCAAAAAATGGAGGCATCCGTAGAAGAACGCGAACAGTCCGAGCATCCGGCGAAAGAGCGTGAACCGCGGCATGCTCAATATCTTGCTCGTCGGCGTAACCGCTAGCGTGATGAGGAGGAATCGCAGCGCCCAATCGCCGGTCGCGTGGGTGACCAGCTCGATGGGATTGGCGCCCAGCTCCTGCTTCCATGCGCGCCAGCCGAGCGCCGCCAACGGCAGCAAGCAGACCAGGAACGCGCCCGCCTTCGTCCATTTGCTTGCCCTGATACTATTCACGATTTAGAAGTTCTTTCGGAGGTCCATGCCGGCATAAAGGCCGGCTACCTGATCCGCGTAGCCGTTGAACTTCAACGTGGGACGCTTGAGAAACTCCCCGAGGCGTCGTTCTTTCGCCTGGCTCCAGCGGGGATGATCCACTTCAGGATTCACATTGGAGTAGAAGCCGTATTCACTAGGCCCGGCAATGTTCCAGGTAGTTGGGGGTTGCTTTTCGACGAACCGAATCTTGACAATCGACTTGATGCTCTTGAATCCGTACTTCCAGGGAACCACCAGGCGAATCGGCGCACCGTTCTGATTTGGGAGAACCTCTCCATACAGGCCCACGCCCAGGAGCGCGAGCGGATGCATGGCTTCATCCATTCGCAGGCCCTCTACGTAGGGGAGTTGAATGCCTGCGTAGCGCCCCTGCGGCATCTGTTTGGGATCGTAGAGACTCTGGAACGCTACGTACTTGGCGCTCGAAAGCGGGTTCGCAGCCTTGATCAGCGCATTCAGCGGAAACCCGATCCAAGGCACGACGATCGACCATGCTTCCACGCACCGGTGTCTGTAGATTCGTTCTTCGAGCGGTGCGATTTTGAGAAGACTGGCGAGATCGAGCACCTGGGGCTTCGAGACAGCGCCTTCGATGGCGACTGTCCAGGGGATCGTGCGAAAGTTCTTGGCGTTATGCGAGGGATCGCTCTTCGCTGTCCCGAACTCGTAGAAGTTGTTGTAGGTGGTCACACCCTCATACGGTGTCGGTTGCTCCGTGGTGCTGAACGGACTTTTCACTGCGTTGAGTTTTGAATTCGCCACTGCGGCGCTCCCGAAGGCGCCGAAAGCTACCGATGCGAGAAAACCACGGCGGTTCAAGTAAACGCTTTTGGGCGTGACCGATGAATAGGGAAGGTCCGAAATTTTCCAGCTTATGCTCATGGTCTTAGTGAAGTCTCTCTAGAGTTTCTGCTCCGCCACACCGAGCACGTGTCCCGACATGGGGTCCTGAATGAACGCGACGATCCGCGATCCGTTCGGCCCCGGCGGTACCGTAACCGAGAAGTCTTTCAAGGAGGTGCTGTCGAGATCGACAGTGCCCACCTGTTTGAGGACTCGCGTAACGGCGACGTGCGCCAACGACCGCCCGGCGTTTTCTCCGCGGGCTACGTGGGACTCCACCCGGTTGTCGGCGATCGCGACGTATAAAACAGCTCGCCCGCCTCTGAAAGTCTGGTCGGCTTGCAACTGGATGTGCGCCGTGATCCGGTCGCCGTCGCGAGCAACGTTTGAGATCTCGATTGGAATCTTCCGCTCTCGAATCGCCTTCTGGATTGCCGATGACGCTTCGCGCCCATCGCTGCCCACGAAGCCGAATCGTCCGTCCACGACTAGTTGAGGCGTGTACACGCCGTCGAAATTGTATCTATTTGTGTAGTCCTGCTGACGGGCAGTGAACTGAGATGAAGAAAACGGGTCCTTCCAGCCCTCGCCGTTCCAGTAATCGACGTGTTCGCTCAACACGATGAGGTCGGCGCCAGCCACCGGTTGCTTTTGGTCGAGAATTTCAAGCAAGCGGTCGGCGGGCGGACAACTGGAGCAACCCTCTGACGTAAAAAGCTCCAAGAGCACCGGTACCCGGGCTGCTCCGTCGTCGTCGGCCGCGCAAGTAAGGGCTCCGGCGGATAAGCACAATACAGCCGTAAACAAACTCAGGCTTTTCATGATGTCCTTCCATTCACCAGTTCGTCGAAGGGGCATTGAAAGTTACGCTACCGGCCGGTACTGTAGCCTACGAGCATGAAGATCTATTTCGGATTCACCGTGGCGGGCGACCGGTCAAGTATCGACACGGCGCGCAAAGTCGTGCATCAACTGGAGGAAATGGGACACGAAGTGTTGACTCGCCACCTCGTCAGCGACAACGCCTGGGAAGCGGATCGATCAGTCAGCCGCCAGGACGTGTACTGGCGCGATATGGCTTGGCTCGGGCAGTGTGAGCTTTTCATTGCTGAGGTTTCCGGGTCGTCCTTTGGCTTGGGATTCGAAACCGGATACATGCTGGGTGCGACCAGCAAGAAAGTTGTCCTGCTCTATCGCCGCGACGTGGAACGGAGGGTATCTCTACTGATCACCGGAAACACGCACCCGAACTGCACTTTGGTACCGTACGCCAACGTCGAGGAAGTCATACGGTTCGTAACTCGCAACATTTAACACCACCATAAGAGTGGCGTGACCATTTCGGTCACCGCAGCGAAGTATTGGCAGAGGCCTCGATCAGTACCTACTCGAGCAAAAGGTGTGGAGAGGAGCAGCAACGTGACCTGTCGTGATATGGATGATATTATCGGTTCGTGGTCTGGTGATGCTGTACTCGATCCGGAACACGCCAAACACCTAACCCACTGTGGCCGCTGCCGCGCGCTGACGGTCGTGCTGGATAACGCCGACGTCGGGTTCCACCTGTCAGAGAGACTGTTGCGGCGGGTGCAGGCCGGCATTTTGGACGATCTCAAACCGGTTCGACCTTTGCCCCCGCCCCGCATCCTTCTTTTGGCGAGCGCGATTGTTTTTCTATCCGTGGTCGCTATTGGGGCTCTGCTACTCGGAACGACCGGCTGGCACGTGCTGAATATGCTACAGAGGACCGCCGTATTCGTGACGCTAGCTGCCAGCGCCGTTCTGCTGGCTAATTCCATGGTCCGGCAGATGGTGCCTGGAAGCAAACACGCATTCGCTCCCGCCACGCTGCCAATCGCGATTCTAATCGCGCTCATGTTGCTGATCGTTGCCACGTTTCGTTCGCAGCGGGAATCGGCTTTTATTCTGGGCGGCCTGGCGTGCATGAAAAACGGCCTTTTATTTTCGATTCCGGCGGCATTCCTGTTATGGCTTATCCTGCGGCGCGGCGCTCTTCTGCTTCCCAAACTCATTGGCGCGGCCGCAGGCGGATTGGCCGGCCTGAGCGGTCTCAGCGTGCTCGAAGTCAACTGTCCCAACTTGAATGTATTTCACATTCTGGTCTGGCATGGGGGTGTTGTGGTAATCGGCTCGCTAGGAGGCGCCCTGGTGGGTGCCGCCGTGGAATCCATCCAACGGTGGCGTGACCAGACGGCATTCTAAAGCTCTCGGCCCTGATCGGACGCAGGATAACAATTGTCGCGGGGATCGTCATTTAGCCTAATCTCCGGCGCCCATCAAAAGTTGCAACACTTCCATCGAGAGCAATACTGGGCTGAAGATCAGGATTACGGCCCGCTGCCAGATCGAGAAAACTTTGCTGAAGGCGCTTTCGGGCGCGGCTGAGGCGTGACATCACCGTTCCGACGGGTATTTTTGTGATACTCGCGATCTCGAGGTACGAGAGCTGTTCGAGTTCGCGCAGCACCAACAACTCGCGATACTCCAGCGGCAATTCCGCCAGCACTTCCCTGACCAACTCAGCATTCTCCTTCTTCGAGCAGCGAGGTATCTGGGTCGGTAGTCGACCGGCCGACGCTATGTATTCCTTCGTCGAAAGCGCTATGGTACTCCACGGTTCTGTAGCCGCTCGTAGCAGCTATTCCGCACGATCCCGAGCAGCCATGCCCGGCCGTCACCGCCCCGAAATCCTGCATGGTGCCGAAACGCTCTGAGATAAGCTTCCTGAACGTCTTCTGCATCGTGCTCATTTCGCATCAACCAGCGGGCCAAATTATAGGCAGCGTCCAGGTGGGGTAGGAACCGTGTCATCTAATTTCTTGCTGGTTCCAACAGGAAGCGATAACCCAACCCATGAACTGTGAGAACGTGCAGGGGCGAGCAAGGGTCTGGCTCTAGCTTCTGGCGGAGCCGGACCACGTGCGCGTCCACAGTGCGTGTATTCGGATATGATTCGAACCCCCAAACTGAGTTCAAGATCGCATCACGCGTGAGCGCCCGGGCATTCAGCAGGAAATACGCAAGTAGATTGTATTCGAGACGAGTGAGCCTTACCTCTTCACCTTGCCGGGTAACAGTCCTGCGCTCAAGATCCACCTGGACATCTCCGAAGCGAAGCACTTTCTCAAGGTCAGATGATGTGCGGCGCAATTGTGCGCGAATCCGCGCCAAGAGCTCGCGCGGGCTAAACGGCTTCACCACGTAATCATCAGCGCCCATCTCGAGCAGCAGGATCTTCTCCACCTCTTCACCGATCGCACTCAGGATAATGATCGGTGTCCGGACCTGGGCGGCTCGCAGTTGCCTGCACAATTCCGCGCCGCTCATGCCCGGTAAGCGGAGGTCCACCAGTAGGAGGTGGGGCTTCAGGGTGACCGCTTTCTGGAAACCGGTCTCGGCGTCGCTTGCCCGAATCGGGAGGTAGTTCTCCGTCTCCAGCATCAAGCTGATTGCCTCGGACAGAAATTCATCGTCGTCGATCAGAAGTATTCTCTTCATGATTGGCTTTTCGCTGAATGTAAATGGAGACAGTTGGATCACGATCTCTTCTCCCTCACGCTTTCAGTGCTCAGCCGCCAACGGCGAGGGGCCAAACCGCGTTGGTGGGGTAGTAGATAACTGCGACGTCATTCATCTTCGTCTCGCTCCTTCCCCTTCAGTGCAATGTACTAGAGCTGGGTTCCGCATTCGGTGCTAACAAACGGCCAGCCTCCGCTCCGGGCGCCTGTTCCAGCAACTTGCGCAAACGTTCGTATGCCCGGTGCGCCTTTTGCTTGACCGCCCCGACCGTTGAAGACATCGCGCGAGCAACTTCGTCAATACTTAATTCATTCACCTTCAGCATGACCAGAACCTCGCGTTGGCTTTCCGGCAGCGACGCCACAAGCTCTTCGAACGATAGAAGTTTGTTCGGCTCCTCCACGCGTGCCGGGAGCTCAGGCAGCATATCGGCGGGAGTTTCGCGAGATGCGATGCGCTGACGCTTGCGATAATGGTCCACGCGCACGCGGCGGGCAATTGCATAAACCCAAGGGAGCAAGGGCTCCCCTGGGCGATAGGTATGGCGCACCCGGTGAATACGCAGCCACGCATCCTGCAGCATGTCTTCTGCGTCGGTTCTACTTCCCAATTGACTGGCGAAGAACCGATAGAGCTGGGGGCTGAGCGACTTCACCAGAACTGCTACGGCGGTTGCATCTCCCCTTTGGTACAGCATCATTAACCTTCCGAAGTCCGTCGCAGGAGACGCGTAGTTACCGGCATTCAGTCGCATCGATTTCTCATCCAGGTGCTTTCCACGATTGTCAGACTCGCCACAATTCGTTCCACCCACAAGTCGTCCCAGCTGCGCTTCCATCACCTGAGACGGGATATGCAACCAAAGGATGCAAGACCTATGAACTCTCTAATCGCAACGGATCGAACGATCTGTAAATGGGTACGGGTTGTCACAGTCGCCCGGTAATACCGCCCAGAATTCTTTGCATCCATTCCGCCGTAACTCCGTCTCACACTAAGAAAGGGTCCCAATCGGTTGCCAACGATACTGGTGCAGCGGAGGGCCGTCCTTAGATCGGACGAGAATCCATCTCAACCTCCGATTTCCAGTGATGGGCGAGAAACATCATGAGCTACCTTCAAGAGGTGGATCTGGGTGGCGCCTTCCCTCCCTTTGCCTCCTTTCAGGAACATTTCGGGGTGGTTCCGAACCTCTTTCGCGCCCAAAGCTCGCTGCCACGCATACTTCAGGGCGAAGCCGAAATTATCGACGCAGTGCTTTTCAAGAATTGGAGTTTGTCCCGAACCCAGAAGGAGTACATATTACTGGCAGTCGGGGTCGCGTATCGAGCTACCTATTGCGTGGCCTTGCACTATCAGGTGCTACGTTCACTGGGAGTGCCGGACCACCAGCTCGATCAGATCGTCATCAATCACTCCAAAGCTGCCGTGTCGACACCCGACGCGGCTTTGCTCGACTTCGCGATCAAGCTGGCGATGTACGCCCCTTGGCTGTCAGGTGACGATATCGACGCGCTCCGAAATCACGGATTCAACGATGAGTCCATCCTCGAAGCGATCCTAGTGACTGGTCTGGCCACCTTCCTTTGCACGCTATCCACTGGACTAGGCCCATGGCCCGACTTCGAGCCCCGCGCATGCCTCGCGTCTAACGACATGTCCCCGCCTGAAACAGGCTACGTTGGAGGTACGGGCGGTCCCTATCTGCGGACCGTTGAACGCAGCCCCGAGAGCTTCCCGCCATTTGCCATCTTTCTTGAGAGATTTGGCTTCATTCCCAATCTCTTCCGCGCCCAGACGCTCAGACCGGATGTGCTCGAAGCTGAGGTGAAACTGTTCGGCAACGTACTTGGCCCTAAAGATTTTCTCTCCCACGTGCAGAAAGAGTGCATCCTCCTGGTCGCTTCAGGGGCGAACCTGAACACCTACTGCGTTGCCGACCATTGCGAGATGCTTCGCGCAATGGGTGTATCGATGGAGGAGTCCGACCAAATCGTGCTGGACCATCACGAAGCCGATCTTTCAAAGGAGACCAAGGCACTTCTGGACTTCGTGCTCAAACTTGCAGTGCGACGTTCCAGTATCGGCAACGAGGATATCGCTAACCTTCGTGCCCACGGCTTTACCGAAGAGCACATTCTGGAGACTGTTGCCGTCACGGCGCTGAACAACTTCTTGAACACACTCCAAATGGGCCTCGGGACCACCCCCGACGTTAAACCCAGGCACGTGTATGGCCTCAAAGATGCCCTCGTTTCTCTCGCCGAAGAGCGTCCCCAGGAAAGGGCACAAATTGACCCAGACGCTAGTTTGGTGGCCCGAGTGAAGGCCGGCGATCTGGACGCTTTTGAAGAATTGGTCACTCGTCACAGCCGCCGGGTGCACCGGACGCTGGTCGGTATCGTCGGGAACGTTCCGGAGGCTCAGGACGCATTCCAAGAGACGTTCTTGAAGGCATTTCGGCACATCGGCAGTTTCCAGGGCCGATCAACATTCTCCACATGGCTTCTGACGATCGCTAGCAATACTGGCTTACAATGCCTCCGTGAACGCAAGCCCCTTGAGAGCTTCGACGACGACCACGAAACAGAAGACGAGTTTCACCCTCGGCTCGTTCGGGCGTGGGCTAACAATCCAGAACAACTATACTCTGAAGCCGAGCGCCGCGAGATTGTCGAACGCGCCGTTACGATGCTTCCAGCAAAGTACCGGGTCGTATTGGTGCTGCGCGATATTGAGCAGCTGTCCACCGGAGAGGCTGCCGTGGCTCTTAACTTGGGAATTCCGACTCTGAAAAGTCGTCTCTTGAGGGCACGCCTGATGTTACGCGAGGCTCTCGCACCCCACTTCGCAACTAGCGCCAAAAGGATGAGCTTGTGATTACATGCAGTGAGTTTATGGCTGAGTTCGGAAACTACTTGGACAACGAAGTTCCCACCAAAGTTCGCCAGCAGCTCGAAGACCACGTTGCGCAGTGTCGAACCTGCCAGGTAATCTGCGATTCCACTCGCAAGACCGTGAAGATTGTCACCGATAGCGGGTCATTCGATCTCCCAGACGCGGCCGCGAAGCCAATCGTAGACAGGATCATGGCAAAGATACGCACTGAAATTTGAACGGCGTCCCATCACAGTGGGGGAGTGGGCTGCTTCGGTCGTTATATTCGAGTGCGCCGACGTGTCGCCGGCGCGGCTCAAACGGCATTTTGTGAACTGGCTTCGGGAAGATTGGTCCGGTAGACCAACTCTGATAATCTCCCGAAAAGCATCTCCTTGATCAAGGATTTGACGAAGCACCGTCGCCTGCGTCGGTGGCCGGTGCCTTCTTTTTGAATTTCGCTTCAGTCGCTGGTTCACTACCCGGCGTTCCTGTCGAGAACTGGAGTCCGCTGTTATCGCCCGGGTAAAACCAAGTTTTCAGAGTAGCCGGCCGGTCTCCTTGCGATTGAGAAACCTCGAACAGCTTCTTGTCGTCGCCATTTACCCGGTACGCGTGCCACCCCACGACAAGCCCCTCCGCCCGGTTAAGGTCGACGTTATAGATGCTAACGACGCCGGGTCCGATCAACTTGAAATCATACTGGCCGGGAGCCAAGAGGGTATCCCCGACCTGAAGCGGCTGATTGATGCTGAGATGAGTCTCCTTGTTTCTCTCGTCAGCTTGCATCGAAGGCGCGAAACCTGCAGTGAGCACTGCTAACAGCGCGAAGGTTGTTTTTAATCGGTTCATTGTAAAGTCTCCTTTGTTTTATTCGTTCACTCATAGTTCGAAACATCCGGGTTACTAGTTACGTGCACTCGCGGATATTCCCGGCAATAGAGCTTGGACTTACCTCCTTTGGTGATGTCGCGAGCAAAACCGGTGAAACAAACCTCCCCAGTTTTTGTTTTCTGTTTGACCGTAACTCTTGGGCGCGGTTCGCGAAGTATCAGTTGACGGTGTGGTCACCCGTGCAGTCGAGCGATGAATCGTCAGCTGTGCGGGTCAACCCACCGATCACGTCACACGAGGAGATAAATACACATGAAGATTCGCAAACATTCACTGGCGCTCACCGCGGCCTTCACCGGCTTGTTGGGCGGCACGATGGCCCGTTTGAACGCTGCCCCGGCGTCGGACAGCTCCAACCCGGCAGCGTCCTCGCTCGCTGGGAAGCTTTCAACCACTTCTAACGCCGACAAGAAAGACAAACACGCCTGCGAAGGCAAGAACTCCTGCAAAGGCAAGGGCGGTTGCAAGTCCAGTGACAACGGTTGCAAAGGCAAGAATTCCTGCAAAGGGAAGGGTGGCTGCGCGACTGACGGTTCCAAGAAGTCATAACAACAGTGGGGTCGAGCGCTAGAAGGCTCGACCCTAAGGTCCACTGGCATGCCCGCAAATCGATTCAACGCGTTCACGGACTACGGCATTGGGATTGGACTGCGGATCCCGCACTACGGGCATATCTTCGATAAGAAGCCGGTTGTCGACTGGTTTGAGATCATCTCGGAGAACTACATGGTGGACGGCGGGCGTCCGCTGGCGACTCTCGATCGGATCCTCGAGCGCTATCGCGTGGTTCAGCACGGCGTGTCCATGTATTTCGGCTCAGCGGAGCGTCTGAACCGGGAGCATCTGCGACGGCTGAAAACGCTCGTTAAACGCACCAAAACCCCCTGGCTCTCGGACCACCTCTGCTGGGGCAGTGTGGATGGCGCCTATAGCCATGACCTGCTTCCCATGCCGTACACGTTCGAAGCTGCGAAGATTACGGCACGCAACATTCGCGACGCTCGCGATTACCTGGAAGTCCCGATCGCCGTTGAAAACGTAAGCAGCTACGCGGAGTTTCACATATCGGAAATGACCGAATGGGAGTTCCTGAACGAAGTGGTAGAACGCGCCGATTGCGGGATTCTGTTGGACGTGAATAACATCTACGTTTCCTCGCGAAATCATGATTTCGACCCCTACGACTATCTCAACAGCGTTCCCACCCAGCGTGTGGCGCAAATCCACATTGCCGGCCATTCCAAATTTCAGAAATACATCCTCGATACCCACGATCATCCGGTGATCGATCCGGTCTGGAAAATGTACGATCATGCCATTCGCCGAATCGGCCCCACGGCGACTCTGCTTGAGTGGGACGACAAGATTCCCTCCTTCGATGAAGTTCATGCGGAGGCGCGCAAGGCGCAGAAGTACCTCTACGCACCTAATCTGGTGGCGTTATGACGCTTCTCGAAGTACAACGGCGCATGGCGCATGCGATCCTCGAGCCGCTCACCGGCTCCGATCGAATCGCTCCGAAAACGGACGCTGCGTTTATCAAGCCGAATGATCGACTCACCGCCGTCGAACGCCTGGAAATCTACAGCCGCAGCTACTGGTTCCGCGTTCTCGATTCTCTCTATGACGATTTCCCGGGCTTACGCATGGTGCTCGGGCAGAGAGCCTTCCATAAGCTCTCTCGCGCCTATCTCGCCGAGTGTCCTTCGCGGTCATTCACGCTGCGTAACCTGGGTTCGCGTTTGGAAGATTGGCTGCGGCGCAATCCCCAGCATGCGGGCAGCCGCCACGCACTGGCGCTCGATATGGTGCGGTTGGAATGGGCCCACATCGAAGCTTTCGACAACGCGGCCGAGAAGGTGCTTGGCCCCGAAGATCTGTTGGAGCTCGGCCCGCGCTTTCGTGCGGGCTTACAGCCCTTCATTCGACTGCTTACGTTGCAGTATCCCGTGGACGACTTGCGGATTCAGGTGAACCGGGCGTCGGATGAGCGCGGAGCCGCGAGCAACGCCGCTCTGAAGCAAAAGCATCACGACATGACAAAGCGCGTAAGCCTGTCGAACCGGGAAAAGATCTTCCTTGCTGTCCACCGCCGGAATTTCATGGTTTACTACCGGCGAATCGAGGCAGAGGAATTTCGCTTGCTCAGCGCGTTACGTGACGGACAGCCCATCGCCAGGGCAATCCGTTGCGCATTCGAAGACAGTTTCGCATCCGCCGGGGAACAGCAGTCAACGCTCGAAAAGTGGTTTGCAGTTTGGGCCGAATTGGGGTGGTTGTGCCCACCGGCCAGACCGAAGAGAGAAAGGATAACTCAATGAAAAAGTTCTTGGAAACGTATTACCGCCTGTTGATTCGCGTGGGGTCGAGCCTGCAATCTCCGTTTCTGCTCGCCGTGCGCCTGTACTGGGGCTGGCAGTTCATCGAGACCGGTTGGGGGAAGCTGACCGATATTGGGAAAGTAATTGGCTTCTTCACCGATCTGGGCATACCCGCGCCTGTGTTTAACGCGTACTTTGTATCGGGTCTTGAATTTGGAGGAGGTCTTCTACTCGTTCTGGGGCTTGGCTCGCGTTTGATAGCGCTGCCTCTCGTCATCGACATGCTCGTAGCCTACATTACGGCCGACCGCGAAGCGCTGTTCTCCATCCTTTCGAATCCAGACAAGTTCATGGGCGCGGCTCCGTTTACCTTTCTGATCGCGTCTATCATCGTGTTGATCTTTGGCGCGGGAAAGATTTCGGTGGACGCTCTGCTCGCGCGCCGGATGTCTGGCAGCCAAGTCCGTCAAACTGTTAGTGGATCGCCAGTCCCAAGATATCCGAACCCTCAGTCTACAACGGCGGTCTGACCGCCAATTTTGCCGAACGATCCTCTGGGTCTCGTCGAACTCGTGGGCGTGGCCAGAGCTAAGGCATTTAGCTACAACGTTTGAGGACGCACCCGGAGTCGAACAAATCGAAAATCGTCTCTGGAAGGGAATATTCAAGGCCTGCAACAGTATGCATTAAGAATGTCCTTTTTGTCGGGAGTTTCCAAAGAAATGTCCCATCAGGGCGTAACTCCGCGGGTTGCTGCGGCGAATGATCCACAGATGCAGTGCAGCGCCCAGGATAACGTGGTACCGCGGCAGTCGTTTGCCGACCTGGATCGTTGGATGGAGCGCTACCAACAAGCCGATCCGGATGCTCCGGCGGCTTTGGTGGGTGCCCTTAGCCCCGCTTTGCTTCGATTCTTCAGGAGCCAGGTGGCGAGCCGGGAACA
>Ga0187863_10002921_pt1 | contig 12836 bp, 11 predicted proteins | sample June2016WEW_11_1_FD_132975 | JGI IMG/M metagenome (GOLD analysis project Ga0187863, IMG submission 132975) | Peatland microbial communities from SPRUCE experiment site at the Marcell Experimental Forest, Minnesota, USA - June2016WEW_11_10 | ecosystem: Environmental > Terrestrial > Soil >...
GTCTTTCGTCTGTGCCATGCGTTGAACAGTGGCGCGGTTGAAGCCAATCCTTCATCCGACTTCTTGAGCGGCCACCGTTTTGTCTAGCAGGCTCTGAATTCGGATCAGAAGGTTGCAGGTTCATGTCCTGCCGGACGCGCCACTTTATCAAGGACTTACGTCGATCTTGTTCGGACCCAAATGCTGTTTGTGCTGCAATTTGTGCTGGTACCCCCCCCCCCCGGGTGCGAGGTGACGTGCAAAAGATTTGGACTGGTGCCAACAATCGGAACGAAGTCCTGCCTTCATTCGCACTATGTTCTAGCGTAAATGGTGGGGATACTTGATGGAGAATGGGAAATGTGTCATAACTGGAACCGCCCACTTTCTAAGCTGCCAACAAAAGCCGCTATCGGGAATCGAAACGATGACAAGCAAACGTAAAACCAAAGCCTTGGATCTAAGTCGAGCGTCGCGGCAATACCTCTCCCAGAAGTCGGAAAAGGATGTTGCCCGGTTGCTGCGTCTCCGGGGACGGACTGTTTTACGCCGGAAAAAATCGGGGAGGCGGTTGACCGCTTCCTGCTTTTGGCAAAAGTGGGAGATTGATCTTTTGGGCAAACACCCGGACAAAGAAACGGCCCGGCGAATCGGACGCTCGGTGTCGGGGGTCGTAGAAAAACGCAGGCGATTGCACATTCCGGTTTTTAACGGTCTTAAAGATTGGCAGGAGTGGGAACTGAACTTGTTGGGCAAATATCCGGACGCGGAGGTCGCCCGTCGTACTGGCCGGTCTGCCTTGGCGGTCAGTAGTAAACGCCGGAAACTGCGAATTGTGCTGGTCAACGGCCCGCATAGACGCTGGCGGGACTGGGAGAGGAAGTTGCTTGGAAAATATTCAGACTGGGAAGTTGCCCGGCGCTCTGGGCGGTCCTGCGTATGCATTTCGTCGATGCGACATTACTTGGGAATTAAAGGATTCGGTGCCCCATGCGGCCGTCCCAAGTGGCCGCAAAGCGAAATTGATTTGCTTGGTAAAGTTTCGGACAACGAAGTTGCGCGCCGCACTGGCCGGAAACGCAGCGCCGTATATGTTATGCGCAGAAAGCTGGGGATTCCGATGGCGGAGAGGGTGTGAATGGAGCGTTGCATCGAGCCGGTGCAGATTGACCGGGACATGTTCGAGCGGCAATGGGGGGGGGATCGGCGAAACCGCTGAGCTAATATCAGCGGAACGTTTTAATTTCCTCCTCTGTCATCGGAAGAAATTCGAGCAGTCCATCGGCCTCTTGGGAGATTTTACCCTTCGATGCAACAAACCCCCTTACTGACGACAATGGGATAGCGAGGTCAACCAAGCGACTTTTTGTCCATACATGGACGGGACCAAAAACATCCCATTTTGGTGGGTCACCATGTTCCTCGAGTGTCCTTCCAAGGCTTTTTGAGTGCCGCATGCCGTCGGTGATATGAATGACCTGAACTCGCCAACCAGGAAGGGGTGGTATTGTTTTTACGGACTTAGCTGGAATTGGGTCCTGTTTCTTGGGCGGCTCCATTTTGGCCATTTTTTTCAAAGACAACGCACGCTTGCGTGCCTGGCGTTTATGTGCTGCGGTGACGCTTGTTCGGCCCTTGAGAAATTCAAGCGGGATCACGGTCAGAACACCGCCGTCACCGCCATCCTGGACCACCATGAACCAATCTTCGTCAGCGACAGAATAAAGCAAGCGATGGGCGTATCGGCCCCCTTTTTGTAAATGAATTACAACCGTGCCATCGTTATCGAGGATGCGCTTGATCTGTTCCTGTGACAGACTACAACGTTCGCCAATTCGTTGCTTCGCGTGGTTTGAAAAATTTGCCTCCTTCACGCCAGCCCTCTCTGTTTACGGATGACGCCCAACCCAGCCAATAACTACTTTTGCGGATGCCTCATCCCACACGAAATATATGCGGGGACAGCGGTTGGGGGGAGCGGCCTCAGTTGGCTTAAGGTGCATTTCGAATTCTCTCGGGCCACGACCATCGTGCCAAGTTCTCTTTTTTATTTCAGTCCGGCTTCTCATTACCGTTTCTGACTCGTTGCTTGCGACTACACCTTTGCTGGCAAGCCATTGGATGACGGTTGTGCCGAGTGTGTTTTTCTCACGGCGTTCATCGACCATCGATGCAAGTGCGGCGAGGTAATCGAGAATTTTTTGTGGCGGCCCGGCATTAGGCGCAAGGCCCGAAACACCCGTTTGAACATCATCGCCAAAAGTCAATTGCATCGCATAAAGTCGCCGTGCTTTATCCACGGCGTCCCCGACCGTCTCGAGCGGTGTCTCCTCGTCAGGTTTAACCTCTTCATCTGCGTCGGCGTAGGCTCTGGCGAGTTGCAGGTTATAGAGGTCCTGACGCAATTGTTTGATATTTTCCCGTTCCTGACGGAGTTGGTGCCGCAGGCTGACGTTTTCCTGGTCGAATTCCTCTGCAAGCTTTTGGTAATCCTCGGCACTGGTTGCTAGGCGGAGTTTTTCCTGGAATGCTTCGCGCACGCTTTCGTCCTCCAGACGATCCAATAGAGCGGGTTGTTCACGGGCAAATGTGGAGACGGAAAACAGGCGCTTACGAATTACATTGCGGATTCGGCGTGCGGCGTCTTCGGTGTCGCCGGCTTTATACGTCAAACGCTCGCTGGTCCACAGTGGGTGACTACGCGGTGATTGGTTCCTATCAAGATTTGGCCAATAAATTCTGATGGCTCCGTTGAAGCAGGACCATTCTTTGCCAATTTGCCGAGTCATTTCCCACGCGGCCTCGTCGTCGATATCAGCAACGATTCCCAAACCACATACATCGGCGGCGAGAATCTCCACCAACGATGGGTGAAGTAGAAAACCTTCATATCGGGATACGACAATTATTGGCAAAGTTCTGGTTGCTGAGAGGATCTGAGAGACGAGTGGCAACGCCGATTTTGTGCCCACAAAAGCCGGAAGTGGAGCAGTTGGAACGGCGTTCGTGCCAACACACCAGCCAGGATGCTGTTTTAAAATATCACGAAGGACGCCAGGGCATCTTGCAGTAAATGAGCGGGGCGCGATTGCATTCCCTGTCGAACCACTAGATAAACTGCATGTGCAGACTGCCTCGGCACCAGCATTCGCGAGTTCCAATTTGGTGGAGAATTGGTTTTCCTCTCTCGTTTCTGTCAATATCCATCGGCAGATGGACCCGGAAGTGCATTGCAGCCGGAAAATTTCCAACTCACCTATGGCGCCATCACTCAACTGAAAATTACCGGAGTCAGCGCCGGTGAAACCTTTGGTCTTGAGCCATCTCTCAATTAATTGGCACGACAAATCGAACAGCACTTTGGCCTGATTTCTGTCCGTCGACTTGCCGGTGAAGGCGTATTGTGCCATGGTGCGCATGTTTATGGTAAGGTCGTTCGATTACGACTCAACTTCCTCACGGAACTTTCTCTCGTAGCGAGTCCAAGCACGCTTGAACGCACCTTTTCGCTGGTTGGTTGAGCCCTGCCAGAAATTTTCAAAATCCACATGGAGATTTTTTCGTTTAAAAAATGATGATACATCAATCGCCTTGGCACCCTTGCCGCGGCGGACACGATAAAACTGCAATGCCGCCTTGAACACCACATCCACTGCTCCAATCAGGTGTTGCATGGACTCCCAACTCCGGAACCAACTTTGGTGAAAGCAATCAGCGGCCTGCTTGGAACGCACCAGCGGCCCCACCCGGTTCCATACAAAATTCAGGGCGACCCATTTTGCGTAGCCGCGCTCCGGGAATCCTCGGGCGGCGTAGGTGACGGCACAAAATGTGCAATACCGTGTCAAATAGTAATATGGGTCGGCGGTGGGAAAAACCTGCGAGTAATATTCCTCGTCAAACAGATATTCCTTGCCCTCGCGCACAATTAGCGGGTCGAGGTCGCAACCGGCCACCGCCTGCGCTAATTTCTCCTTTTTGATGAACGCATGGCTACGCACACCGGATGTTCGACGCATTTCACCCTTAGTCTGACGTTTCCGAACGTAGCAATAGCCAAATTTACGAAGCGCCCGGTCAATTTCTATCTGCCGCCGGTCGTTGGACATCAAATCGGACTGGCGGATTTCATTTTGCCAGTTGGTGGCTGCGACGATTCGGGAAACCAGTGCATCAAATCCGTTTGAATGCTCGTGTTTATCGCGGGGAACGCGAATCACGCGGACCACGACGCTTGCCTTGGCGCTCTGCGGCAAATTCCGGTGCAACGTACGGGTGGTTTGCTGGCCATTGATGATTTGCGGATTGTCCACGCGCAGAATGCCCCGACCCCGGCTGGTGATCTGTTCGGCACGGTCGCAGATGATCGTAATCCCGTTGTTGTAATACCAAAAAAACTGCGGCTCTTTTTCGACGGTGGTATCCATGCCATGATTAATGTCGGAATTGCCTAGATAACCGCGCACATTCCGGGCAAATAATCGGACGCCGGCAGATTCATAAAGTTGGCCGACGGACTCGCCGGACATGGGAAACACCCACGATTCAATTTCTGTCTTGGCATCGAACCGATTGAGGATGCCGTTTACGCGAACACCCTGGCCGGTTTCAATTTCCAAATCCAGCGACGGCACTGGCGGAGCAACGCCGTCCAAATAATCCCGTAGTAGGAAAATCAGCCGTTTACCATCGAAGGCATCAAATGACGAGGCGGAATCCTGGCAGCGAACCGAATGGTATGCCTCGTCCCGAAGTGGCTTGCTGATTTTTCCGGGGCTGACGTAATAAAGTTGCAGCCGGTATTTGCGTTTGAGCAAACGTTCCCGGGCTTCCTCTAGACGCTTACGGACAACGGTATCAATGGATTTTATGAAATTGGAAAACTCCGCGTGCTCCCCATACAACAATCCGGCAAGCTGGGCGAACTCCATGACATCCTGCCGGGCTTCCTGCTTCTCGTTGAACTTCTGCCGATACTTGCTCTGGATGATGAAAACAATCCGTGCCGGTTCATCAATGAACACCGCGTCAATTCCTTTGTCCCTGGATATTCCAGTCAATGATTTGACCGCCTCTTCTTCGCTCTCGGTAATGAACGCCCGTAGAAACCAAACCAGAAAAAGCTCATCATCCTTCAGTTTTGGAAAGTTTTCGCGCAATTCATTCAGTTGATCCCTGAGGTCATTCTCGGTTGGTGGCTTCTCGCTCATAAGTGAATATTTGGATATTTTTATCCACGTAACGTTGCCAAGCCGGCACCGATCTCATTCTGCGCGTCCTCAATAATCTTCATTAACTCGGCAGGTGTCCGTTTGTCCGAGAGGTCGGGGGCATTTTGGTTGGTTGCCTTCAGATCGAAATTGCGGGCGCGGATTTCCTCGGAAGTAACATACCAACTGCGTTCGCTGATGCGGCCTTTGTCATCGGCGGGCAGCACGAGCCGGGCGAAGAAATCCGAAAAGTCAGCAGCCGTAAGGGGGCTGCTTTTGTTTATTTTGCGCAGTCTGAATTCGTCGGTCAGCGTCATGTCGTAATACCACACCCGCTCGGTCGTTTGTCCCTTGGTGAAAAATAGCAGGTCGGTTTTCACACCCGCGCCCGCGTTCACGAACACGCCTTGCGGCAGACTGATGACGCACCAAAGATTGCACTCGTCGAGCAATTTTCGCTTTGTCTGCTTGTAGGCGGCGGTCTTGGTGTGAAACAGTACGCCTTCATCTATCACCATCCCGCACGTTCCATCTTTGGCCAATGCGTCAATAATGTGCTGGAGAAAAAGAATCTGCGCCTTGCCGCATTTGAATGGAAACCGCGCCTGCGCATCCTTACCCTCTTTACTGCCAAACGGAGGATTTGTGAAGATGTAATCAAACACTCCTGGAGCACCTGTGAACAACTCACCGTAAGTTTCCGCGCCGGTGAGCGTATTGCCGTGCCAGATGCGCGGCAAATCCACGCCGTGCAAAACCATGTTGGCGAGCGCAATCGGTATCGCTTCCGCGGCATCCTCGCGCGCCCACAAGATTTCGGTCTTCAGTTCCTGAATCTGCGTGCCCGTCGGATCCTGCCTCATCAGATGCTTGAACGCCTCGATGAGGAAACCGCAAGTGCCGGAGCATGGATCATAAACGGTTTTGCCAAGTTGCGGGTTGACCGCCTGCACGATCACGCGGATGACTTCGCGCGGCGTGAAAAACTGTCCGCCGTCGTTTTTCTTTTCGCCGAGGCTGGGCAGCAAACTTTCCAGCGCCTGCGACATCGGGAACATGTGCTGTTCACTCACTTCCGCCTGGCTCAAGGCTTGCACACGGTCGAGCGCATCTTGTAGATTCGTCTCGCTTGCCAGCACGGTGCGCTCCTTGTTGCGAAAAATTTCAGCAACAACCTTTTGCTTATCGGTCGCGCCGCGTTTGCCGCCGAGTGCCTGCAAATGAGGAAACAAATCCTCATTGACGAATTTGAGAAACGAACCCACCGGCGCATCTGCCAATTCTCGCCGTTTCCAGCCTGGAGCTTGCGCGGCCTTCAATTCGGCTGCGGTTTTTTGTGCGTCAAACGGCGCGGCCCAATCCAGCCAGCGATAGGGCGATTGCAACGATTGGATAAACACCGCCGCCGTTGCAGCCGCCTTTTGCGCCTCGGCCTCTTCGATCAAATCGAGAAAGCGCAGAAAAAACATCCACGTCAGTTCCGGCACGTATAGCCGGGCGCCCTTGGCTTTGTCGCGGCGCAAAATGTTATTGATGGATTTGACGGCCTTGTCCATGTCCGCTTGTGAGCGGATTGACATGGTTTTTTTCTTTGATGGTTTCTTTGCCACGTGTTAATCCAGTTTGAAATCGAAATGCTGGCGCATCGTTGCGCGTTCAAGAGCAATTGCAGCTTCAAGTTGAAGCTCTGCGTGCGTCTGGATGCGCTTTATTTGGACAAAACGCGAAGCCAGTTCCTTTTGTATTCCATCCGTTCCATCTTCGGGCAAAGGGAATGGCACTTCGAGAAGGTGGTGGGGACGTATTGCAGAATAGTTCAACGCCCCTTGAATGTCCTTCTGAATAGCCTTTGTCAAAATTCCAGAACTGATGAAACACTGGAGAAATGCAGGCAATACCTTGCTTTGGTCTATATTGTATAGAAAGTAGTGTCCGCTCACGATTGCACCGTCGAGTTCTGAAGGGACGATACCGAACGCACCAAACTTCGCGTCAATCTCGGCAACCAAGAATTGGTCTTTGGCGATTTTCTGTTGTTCCTTTGTTTTAATCTGAAATCCCTTCATCCGGCAACGGGGAATAACACCTTTGCCATGTAATTTAACAGTCACGAGTTGGTATTCTTCGTTATCAATGATGATGGAAAACCTTGGCGCATGAGTTAGGAATTCTCCCATTGTTGTCCAGCGCCAGCCGGCAGGCAGTGGTAATTTCGCTATTGGTTTCACGCCAGCAACCTCACCTTCGTCTCTTGAATCAAATTGCTTGGTTCAACTGGCAGGCCGATCAGCGCGTTAAAATCCACGCCCTCGACCTCAAAAAGTTTGGGCGTTTCCAATTCCTCGATGCCGTTGCGTTGGAACTGCCGCGCCATGTTGACCAGAACTGTGCTTGTGCGCTCCGGGAAGTCGCGCAGCCATTGCTTGTTTTTGTAGGAGAACGCGGCGGCGCGTTCAGGGCGGGACTTGGGCGGCAGGCCATAACCAAGTTCAGCCAGTACGTCGAACAGGTCGCACTCCTGCTCATTTTCCAGTTCGCGCACAAGCCGCACCGCGCCTTCGCCGCCTGGCAAACTGTGCAACAGGCTATGCCGCCGGTCGGGTGCAACCCAGATGGATCGTAGCGCGTCCACGCCGGGTGCTTCCTCCACCAGCCGGGCAGCGAGCCGTTGTTTGTATTCCTCCAGCGGCACGAGGACTTCGCGGCCATCCTCCTCACAAAGAATTGAGCGGCCCGCTCCCTGGATTTGCACGATAAACTGGTTTTCGCCGATGCGGATGATTTTGCGTTGCAGCGAGTCATCCGTTCCGCTGATTTTGCTATCAGTAGGAACGTCTTGGACACTGCCGAATCCACCGTCATCAATTGGCGCGGCATCGGGACGCTGGCGGCTGACGAACGCTTCGCCGAAGAGTCGGGTGGAATTGGTGTAGTCGTAAATCCGAAACATCTGTTTCGAGCCTTGCGGTTCGCCGGTTCGTGTGCCGCGCCCGACCATCTGGTAAAAATTGATGGGGGATTCGAGGTAGCGGAAGAACACGACGTTCTCCATGTTCGGGATGTCCACGCCGGTTGAGAGCAGGTCAACCGTGGTGGCGATGAAGTGAGAATTTTTTGATCCGCGAAATTCAGGAATCAATTGCTTGGCGGACGGGCGCAGGTCGGGATTGCCGGTGCATTGGAAGGCAAACCACTCCTTTGGGGTGCGCTTGTTTTTCTTGCACCACTCGGAATAGAGATTGTTCAACGCAATCATTACCTGGTTGGCATGCGAGTCGCGAGCGCAGAAGATGACGGTTTTTTGGTGCGGACCACCGGTTTTTAGAAAATGGTCAAACAGGTCTTCGCTCATCGCCTGTACGCGGTCATCCAGCATCAACTTCACCTCGTAATCGTGGGCGGTGTATTTCTCCTCGATTTCGCCCGGCTGAATCTGGCGGCCTGTGTAAGCATCCACGGCAGTACGGTTTTCGATGTCCTGCTTGGTGATTTCTTTCTTGTCGAGGTCAACGACCCGGCGAATAGTTTCGCAGGCGGCGAGGTAGCCGTCGTTTTGTCCTGAACCGATGGAGTATTCGTAAACGGGCGAACCGAAGTAATCGTAGTTGTGCGAGGTGATTTCCTCGTCCTTCTTCTTTCCCATGTCGTCTTTTTTTCCGCCAACGACGATGCGAGGCGTGGCGGTGAGACCGATTTGAATGGCGTTCGGATTATCCTTCAGAATCACGCTCCATTTGCCCCACGCGCTGCGATGGCACTCATCAATGATAATGTGCGAGAAATAATCAGCCGGATAATTTTCCTTCCAAAAGCGCGGCGCATCGTCGTCATCTGAAACATTGAGCGTCTGGTAAGTGGCGACAAGGATGCGGGCGTTGCGGCGCGGGTCGTCAGTGGAAACTTCCTGCGCGTTATCGCCGAAAATCGCATGCATTTTACCCATACCTTGCGTGCGCAGTTCGTCGCGGTCGCAAAGAAACAAAGCGCGGGTGAGTCGGCCCGCCTGCGCCTCCTTGTAGAATAGTTGTGCGGCGATGACGGTTTTTCCCGTGCCGGTGGCGAGTGAAAGCAGAATCTTTCGCTGGCCGGCGGCAATGCGTTCAAGCGAGGCGCGGATGGCAGCGTCTTGAAAATACCAGCGGGCGAGTTCGCCGCCCTTGTATGGCATAAACAGCGGCAGCGCGGCGTCGCTGGTCAGGTTGATTTTCTTCAACGCCTCGTAGCGCTGGCGCAGTTCGTCGGGCGTCGGGAAATTTGCTAGCGCGCGACCATCAATTATGCGCTGCGTGTCGTCGGCGAATTCGGCGAACAAATGGCCGTTGGTTGAATAGACAAACGGGGTGTTGAAACGCTTCGCGTAATCGCGCGCCTGTTGGATGCCGAGTGACGCAAGCTTGTCCTCCGCCTTAGCTTCTAGCACCGCAACAGCGAGCGGCGGTTTACCTGTAATGATTGGTAGGCAGAGCAAATAATCCGTGCGGCCTCTGCGTTTGTGCGGTTTGCCGTTGATGATGTCCACGCCGCCGGGTGTTTTCTCCTCGCGAATGTGCGCCTCCGTCCAGCCACGATCATACAGCGCCGGGTCGATCAACTCGACGCGTGTTCGATGTTCGTTTCGTGGCATGGCGATTTTTGTTGGCAGTATTTAGCAACAAATCCGGTGAAGGGGCAAGCTTCGCGCATTTCAATCTGATTCTGTATCAGACGACTCGCTTGCAGGGTTTCGCTCTAAAAAAGGCGCGGGCGTGATCACATGGTTGGGACAAAAGCTGAATTCTGAAAGCTAAAATGCTGAAAACTGAATCACAATTTGCGTAATAACGCCGCCACTGGAGCCGGACGCCTGAATAAAAATAGCAGGTTTGCCAACCTTAACCCCTTCGGGTGGCGCAGTATTGGCAATCAATTCCGCAAGGTCATTGTCTGAATAATCAAATTCTAGGAATATGCGTTCCATACGGATATAAAAGTATGAGCCGACCACAAAAAATGCACAAGCCGCTCAAAGGCAGTTTCACCGACATCATCAACGCCGTGGCTGATGGCAAGGGCGTGAGAGTTCAGGCCAAGAATATGACGCGCTCTAAAGACATCGTGAAGGCATCAGAGCCGCCGAAGCCGCCGAAGAAATAAAGGCAAATCAACCTGAATCAAACCAAATGAAGCCAGGTCGGTGTAACATTGTATATAAGTCCCCAAATTAGGACACTACCAGTAAAATCACAGGAACTTGGTCCATCGCCAGAATTGGATCAACCCGATTGTGCTGGTGAGGTCCAGCACAAGCGCCGGATTCGGCAATCAGGCCGCCTGGGTATGAGCTTGCCTCGGTTACACTGTTTGCTTGGTTTCATTTGAAAGTGGCAATATGAGAGTTACGAGAAGCCAATTAATTGATAAATAAAAAACGGGCCTAGTGGTCATAGATCTTCAGAAAGGCATCGTCGGAATGCAATCCGCCCCATACGCTTCGGACGGCTGCGCCGACGGAGGATCGCCAGCGTCGTACCACACAAGGCTAAAAGTAGAACTTTTGAAGGCTCCGGTACCACTTGTAATCCAGTCAACTGAACTTGGGCGAACTCACTGTCGTCTCCCGCATTGGAGCATACTATCATGGTCAGTTCGTATTGATCCGATGCCAAGAAATCTGTGTCCAGACTAAAATTGGCATAACTGGGATCCAGTGAATCCCATGGAATGTTATTGCCTGACGGAACCTCGACCGGGACAGAAACTGAGCCACCTTGATTCCAACTGTAATTCCACAACTCGGAATTTGCGGTTAAGTCGAGAAGGCTAATTTGACCGGCAGTGAACTTTTGAGGTTGCGTAGCTCCTTGAGCTAAGATTTGAATGTTGAGTGTTTGGTTTTGGTCCACCAATGGAGAGAACCAAATCTGATTGACTGCCTCGGCATTGGCAAATCCCCAGCCAGTTTGGTCCGACAACCCAAACAAACCAGTGTTCGAAATTGCATGAGTGACGCCCCCCTCCCCGGGGCCAACTATGATAGGTAGATCGATTTCGTCACTTATGGGCGACGATGTAGTAGTAGTTCTCGATACGATGTTGCCTGAGTTGTTTTCGTCGGTAGTTGCCTGAAGAACTTCCACATACGCCATGTATTGCGCACTGGAGACCGTCACGTAAAGAGGCTGTGCGGAAATGCTGCCAATAAAGAGAAGCGACAATAAGCAAGCTAAGGGAATACCAACTACCCTCGCTTGTGAGGATTTGGACCCTTTCATTGGATGCCTTACGTCTGAGTTATTTCTTGATGTTGACACTTGCGCTGACGGAGGACCACCAATGTGTTACCGCACAAGGCTAAAAGCAGAACTGTTGAAGGCTCCGGGACAACTTGTAATCCAGTCAACTGGATTTGGGCGGTTGGAAAGTCGTTTGCCGCATTGGAGCACGCTATCATGGTCAGCTCGTATTGATCCGATGCCAAGAAGTCTGTGTCCGAATTAAAATTTGCTTCAGTAGGATATTGTAAATTCCAAGGAACGTTATTACCTGGCGGAACCCCGACCGGGACGGGAGGTGAGCCAATTCCGTTCCAACTATAATTCCATAATTCGGAATTTGCGGTCAAGTCAAGCAGGCTGATTTGACCAGCGGTCCAACTAATGTTCCCATCGCCCTCAGCATAAATTTGGATGTTGAGAGTTTGGGTCCTACCCACCAAAGGAGAGAACCAAATCTGACTGACAGCCTCGGCATTAGCCATTCCGTAACCAGTTTGGTCTGACACCTCGAATAAACCAGCACTCGCAATCGCAAGGTTGGTACCCGGCGCACCAAAGCCAGCCAGGAGAGGTTGGTCAATCTCGTCACTAATTGGAAACAACGACGTTGTCGTTCGTGATATTGCGGGGTAGGTAGTGTTGGGGGACCCTTCTGCCTCTACGTATGTCATGTATTGCGCACTCAAGGCCGTCACGTAGAGAGGCTGTGCGGAAGCGCTACCGATAAAGAGGAGCGAGATGAAGCATGCCAAGGGGATAATGACTACTGCTGCTTGTGATGATTTGGATCGTTTCATTAGATGCTTTGCGTCTGAGTTCTTTCTTGCTACTGACAAAATCCATCGCCCCTAAGACATTTTGAAGATACCAAAATGTGGAACAATGGGTCAAGATTCAAACTGTAGCGAATTAAACGGCACAGGACTTCTCTATTCGTGAGTCTGGTAGAATTTCTCTGCCACTTTCGAGGTTGGAATCTTGCGCCCAATCAGCCGTTAGTCGAAATTCCAGGAAGTGAATTTCGACCAATAAAGTCAACGGTTTTGTGTTGGTCGCAAGATACGACTAGCAATCACCAGAAACTGCAAGTTTTCAAGTTCTAAGTCCTGTGGGTCGGGGGGGGGTGCCTGCCGGAGTGCTGCCAGCGGTTACCAGTGGCCGGCGAGCCGGTCATGGCAAAGTCTGTCGTGCCCAAAATCAGGCATCACTGGTCCCCGGTCTCTTATTCCAGTTCACGAGTCACCCAAAGCCTGCGATCAGTCCCCAGAAACTTGTGACCCGGAACCGGAGACCCGGAACAAGAGACAAAAAAACCGAGACAGGGGAGAGTGCAATACACCAGTCGAGGTATTCAACGTCTGCCGCCAGTTTTAGTGGTATTTCCATTGGCCGA
>Ga0187863_10002922_pt1 | contig 12832 bp, 6 predicted proteins | sample June2016WEW_11_1_FD_132975 | JGI IMG/M metagenome (GOLD analysis project Ga0187863, IMG submission 132975) | Peatland microbial communities from SPRUCE experiment site at the Marcell Experimental Forest, Minnesota, USA - June2016WEW_11_10 | ecosystem: Environmental > Terrestrial > Soil >...
AGAATCACCGCATGACAGTGAAGGCCAAGATTCTGATCGTCGACGATGAGGCGAACACGCTGGCATCGCTGTCGCGCGCCTTTCGACTTGCGGGGCACGAAGCCGTGGTGTGCGACAACGCGGAACGTGCCCTGGAACTGGCGAAAGTGCAGCCGTTCGATCTGATTCTGAGCGATGTGGTGATGCCGCGCCGCGACGGTCTTATGCTGCTCGAAGATTTGAAAACGGCCGGCGTTGCCGCGCCCGTGGTGATGATGAGCGGGCAGGCGCACATCGAGATGGCGGTGCGCGCGACGAAGCTCGGCGCGCTGGATTTTCTGGAGAAGCCGCTTTCGACGGAAAAGCTGCTGGTAACGGTCGAAAACGCTTTGAAATTGACGCGCCTCGAGACCGAGAATCGCGACCTGCGCTCGCGGGTCGGCAAGCACACGTTAGTGTGGAGCGGTGAAACGATGCGCCGTGTGATGGCGCAGATTGAGCGCGTGGCGGCCAGTGAGACACGTATTTGCATCTACGGGGAAACCGGCACGGGCAAAGAACTGGTGGCGCGCACGCTGCATGAAAAAAGTCCTCGGGCCGCCGGGCCGTTTGTCACGCTGAATTGCGCGGCCGTTCCCGCCGAGCTGATCGAGAGCGAACTTTTTGGGCATGAGAAGGGGTCGTTCACCGGTGCAGCGCAGCGACATGTGGGTAAATTTGAGCAGGCGCATCGGGGCACACTGTTTCTGGACGAGATTGGCGATATGCCGTTGACAATGCAGGCAAAGCTGCTGCGCGTTCTTGAAGAAGGCGAAGTGGAACGCATCGGTGCAGACAAGCCTACGGCGGTAGATGTGCGCGTGGTGGTAGCGACGCATCGCAACCTGGAACAGCTTGTGGAGTCGGGAGGAATCCGGCGAGACCTTTATCATCGGGTGGTGGTATTTCCGGTGGAGCTGCCGCCGCTGCGCAATCGATGCGAGGATCTGCCTGCCCTGGTTGAGCATTTCGCGCAACAGGTGAGCGCGCAAAATGGGTGGAAACCGGTTCCATTCGCGCCGTCTGCGATTGATGCCCTAAAGACCTATGCATGGCCGGGCAATATTCGTGAGCTGCGCAATGTTGTGGAGCGGCTGTTGTTGCTCGTGGACGGGGAAGTGAATGCTGAGGCGGTGCGACTGGCTCTACCCGCGACAAGCGTATCGGGCGAAGCTGCAGGGCGCGATCGGAAAGCAGCGGAGAAAACGGGCACGCTTGCGGAGCGAGTGCTGGAGTTCGAGCGAGCAGAAGTTTTGGCGGAACTTGAACGAAGCGGGAAGCACGTTACGCCGGCAGCGAAGGCACTGGGGCTGGAGCGAAGTCATCTCTACAAGAAGTGTCAGCAGCTGGGAATTGATCTGCAGAGCCTGCGTTCGTCGGAGTGATGCGGGTGCGCGTGCCGTGACATGGGTGGTCGGATCGCAAATCCAAAATCGGTTGTGAGCGAGACCGGGGTCGGGGAATGAATTGAGCGAATCGATGGAGCATGAGCCGGCGCGATTGCCGAGACGCAGCTGGCACATCGCGTTCCTGCTGGGTCTCGGCGTCCTCGTCAATTACTTCGACCGCGTGAATCTTTCGGTTTCGCACGAGTCGCTGATCGCGGCGTTCGGCATTTCAAACATTGCGTTTGGTTATCTTTCCAGTGCGTACAACTGGACGTATGCGCTTTGCCAATTGCCGGTGGGGGTGCTGCTCGATAAGTTTGGCGTGCGGCGTGTGGGGCGGATCAGCACATTCATCTGGAGCGTGGCCTCCTTCTGCGCATCGGTGGCGCCGGGAATTCCGAGCCTGTTTGCGGCGCGGTTCCTGCTGGGAGTGGGCGAGGCGCCGACCTTTCCCGCCAATGCCAAGGCGATTGGGCTGTGGTTTCCGGCCGCGAAACGAGGGTTTGCCACCGCGATCTTCGATTCGGCGGCCAAGTTCTCATCCGTGCTCGGCGTTCCGCTTCTGGGCATCATTCTGCTGAAGATTGGATGGCGCTGGAGCTTTGCTCTGACGGGTTTGATCAGCCTGGGCTACTTTCTGCTGTTCTGGAAGGTGTACAGCGATCCGGAAGAGGATTCGTCTTTGAGTGCGACGGATCGGCTCGCGATTGCCGCTGCGTCGCGCCACGTTGATGCGCACGAAGCTGCGACGGGCGAGCCGGAATCCTTGAGCTATCTGCTGGGGCGGCGCAAGACGCTGGGACTAGCCATCGGATTCGGTTCATATAACTATGTTTTTTATCTTTTACTCGCGTGGCTGCCGAGCTATCTCACTTTGGCATTGCATATCGACGCGTATCATTCGTTTCTCTACACGAGTTTGCCGTGGCTGGTGGCGACGTTCGGCGACCTCGCGGTGGGTGGCTGGTTAGTGGATGCGCTCATTCGGCACGGCTACGATGCGAGCCGCGTGCGGCAGGCTGTTTTGATTGGTGGCACGACGTTTGGGCTGGGGATCCTGGGCGCGGCCCATGCGCACAACGCCACGCAGGCTTTGATCTGGATCAGCATCTCGATCGGCGGGCTTTCGGCAGCGGCGCCGGTCGGCTGGTCAGTGCCTGCACTGATTGCGAGCAGGAACAATGTGGGGCGCGTGGGCGGCATCATGAATTTTTCAAATCAGGTTTCGGGGATTGCGGCGTCGACGATCACGGGATACCTGTTTGCAGCGCACCAGGTGGCGTGGGTCTTTGGAATTGCGGGGATCTATCTGGCGATCGGCATCTGCGCATACATCTTTCTGCTGGGAAGGATCGAGCCGGCGAAGAGGGAGCGGGATGCTGCGAACGCGATTTTGTGAGGGCTGCGCGAGAGGCCTGCGGGTGCTTAGAATGAAGGGGCGGTCCTTTGGGGAGCGAATTCGACTGGACGCCGCAGTCTGCGTATGGTGGAGAAGTCATGAAGGCGCTGGTTCTTTCTGCGTATAAGCATCTGGAATTGGAAGACGTGCCGGTGCCGCAACCGGCGGAAGACGAGCTGCTGATTCGCATCAAGGCGTGTGGGATTTGCGGGAGTGATGTGCACGGCTTCGATGGGAGCACGGGCCGGCGTATTCCACCGATTGTGATGGGGCACGAGGCCGCGGGGATTGTGGAGGCTGTGGGTGCAGGGGTCGCGAATCTCCATATCGGCGATCGCGTGACATTCGATTCGACGGTGTATTGCGGGAAGTGCTTTTACTGCCAGCGAGGACAAATCAATCTTTGCGATGAGCGCGAAGTGATCGGGGTTTCGACGCCGCTGTTTCGCAGGATGGGCGCGTTTGCGGAGTACGTGACGGTGCCGGCGCGGATCGCTTATCCGTTACCGGAGTCCATGCCGTTTTCACATGCAGCGCTCATTGAGGCGGTGTCGGTTGCCGTGCACGGCGCATCGCTGACGCCGATTGAGCCTGGAGATACGGCGGTGGTGGTGGGTGCCGGCATGATCGGATTACTGACTTTGCAGGCAGTGCGGCAGGCGGGCGCGGGGAAGGTGTTTGTCGTCGATTTGGATGACACGCGGCTGGAGATGGCGCGGAGCCTGGGTGCGACTGAGACGTTCAACTCGAAAAAGCAGGATGTTGTAGCGGAGATTCAGAAGCGCACGTCGGGACGTGGAGCGGATATCGCGCTGGAGTGCGTCGGAATTACTGATGCCATCGCACTCGCCGTGGAGAGCGTGCGGAAGGGTGGCGCGGTGACATTGGTGGGCAACGTGGCGCCGAAGATTGAACTCGCACTGCAGTCGGTGGTTTCGCGGCAGATTCGATTGCAAGGCTCGTGCGCATCGTGTGGCGAGTATCCGGAGTGCATTGCGATGATGGCGAGCGGAAAGATCCGCGTGGAGCCCCTGGTTTCGGCTGTTGCGCCGCTTGAAGAGGGAGCTTCGTGGTTTCAACGGCTCTACGATCGGGAGCCGGGGCTGCTGAAAGTTGTGTTGCAACCGTGAGGACGTTTCAATGAGCGAGTCATTGTTCGATCTATCCGGTCAGGTTGCGCTGGTAACCGGGACGAGCCGGGGCTTGGGGCAATATTTTGCACGGGCGCTTGCGAGGGCCGGCGCGGACATCGCGATGACCAGCCGGGACAGCAGCACGCTGCAGGATTTCTCGCGGGAGATTCAAGCACTTGGATGCAAAACATTCTCGACAGCGCTCGACGTGCGGGACCATGCGAGCATTCAGCGGGCAGTTGCGGAGATTGAAGAACATTTAGGGAAGATCGACATCCTGGTGAATAACGCGGGATGCAACATTCGCAAGCCGGCGCTGGATGTGACCTGGGACGACTGGAATACGATTCTCGATACAAATCTGCGTGGGTCGTTTTTTGTGGCGCAGGCGGTGGCGCGCGGAATGATCGCGCGCGGTTACGGGCGCATTATCAATATCGGATCGGTGACCAGTGTCGCGGGATTTGCGGGGTTGGGGCCCTACGGCGCGAGCCGGGGAGGCATTCGGCAATTGACAATGAGTCTCGCCGACGACTGGGGCAAGCACGGAGTTACTGTGAATTGCCTTGCGCCGGGATGGTTCAAGACGAAACAGAACCAGGTGCTTTACGAGAATGCCGCATGGGTCGAATACATTACCGATCGCATTCCCGTGAAGCGGGCCGGGCGCCCCGACGATTTGGATGGCGCGGTCGTCTTTCTCGCTTCAGAGTCGAGCCGTTATGTAACCGGCCAGACGCTGCTGGTGGACGGGGGAATCTCCACCGGGGCTACCAAGGCGACAGTGTAAAGATCAGTACCCGGGCTTCGAGGTTGCGCTGGAACCGGAGCCTGATCCTGAGCCGGAACCCTTTCCGGCGCCGGATTTTTTGCCACTCTTTCCTTTCGATCCGCCTCCTCCGCTGCTGTCGTCGCTCTCGTCGGATGAATCGGATTTGGCGCTGCCGGATTGCGAGTTCAACGCGCTGACGGCGACATGCATGGTGGCGTAGGTGACGCCGGGAACCGCGGCGTCGGCGCGTTTGGAAACGGGAAGATTCGTGTCTGCACCCTTGCGCACTAAGTAGCCCTGATTGAGTTCGAGATTCGGCAGTTCGGCGGCAAGCTCCTCCGTGTGTTTCTGCGGGACCATGACGTAATCGCCCGAGACGAGGCCGATGTAACGCGAATCATGTTCGGGATCGGACATGGCCTGCTGGGTGGCGATGGCGTTGACGAGGTTGCCGTTCATGATGAAGCGGGTGCGATCTTCCCAGTAAGCGAACGCTTCACTGAAGGCGTTGAGAGCGGGGACGCTGATCGCCGGCAAGGTGACGAGCGGCGCAACGACTTTCAGGCCTTCCATCATCACTTTGAGCACCTTCAGAAATCCGGAGTCATTGGGTGCGCGCGAAATGTTGACGGCCAACTTGCCGGTTCCTTTGGCGAGAAGGATGTGGCCGGTGGAGGAGGTCGCCTGATCGGATTTGAATCCCAGCTGATCGAGGCTAGGCATTTTGCCCGCCTTGTCCGGCATGAGCGATGCAATGGCGGTCCAGGCGAGCGGAGCGAAGAGGTTCATCAGCGGGCTGGTCTGAGTGGCGTCGACGCGGAGTTGCGAGGCCTGTGCCTTCTGGTCTGCCGTGCCGGGACGGAACTGCGTCAGATTAATGCTCACGGCGACATCGCCATCGTGATCGAGGAGCTCGGTCTTGGTGATATCGGTGGCATAGCGCAGCCGACCCAGGCCAGTGTGGTAGTTGAGATATTGCGTCTGCAACGTTGCGTCAGGCAAACCGCCGGTAGCTCCACGGCCCGATGTGCCGAGCTCGAACTATGCGGATTCACTTCGTCGTAAAATCCGCTCCAGAAATCGAAGGAATCGTGAGGAGCATCGGCCGGATCGGGAGCCGCGCTGGATTGCTGCGAGAGTGCCACGGCGGCTTCGGGCGGAAGAAAAGATGAAAGCAGACCCATGGCAAGGCCGTTGCCGACAAAACGGCGTCGAGAGACAGACATGTTCGCTTAACCTCGCTTCTTGCAGTTATGGGTGAAAGCGATTGGGGAATGGCTCGAAAGTGGAAACAGCATACCCCCAAACAATCGATTGCGCCAGCAGGTTGATCTCATCCGAATTCAAACCGCTGGCGGTCATGGTGTTGGCGCGGGGACGCTCTGCAGCCCGCTGATACTGACGGCCCAGTTAGTCGGGACTTCCTGCAGGTCGAGTCCACATGTGCCGCTGCTGGCGCTGGAGAGGAGCCGCTCGAGCGGCGATTGCGGTTGGGTTGCTCCGCGGGTGGCGACGCCTTTGAAGTTGAGGCTGTAGGGGGCAGACAACGGTTCGCTGGTGCTGACAAGCAGAATGGTGTCGAGGCCGAAAGGCGCGCCGACTTTGAGCGTCGGGCCGCCGGGCAGCACAATCTGGCGCTGATCGTTGGCATCGTTGGGAAAGCGGTTCTCGGAATAATTCAGCGGGTAAAGGAGATTGCCTTGGCCGTGGCAATCGATGCCGAGAATATAGACCCAGCGTTTTTCGAGCACGCGCGAGGACGAGGTGAGAACAAGCTTGAGCCGGTCGCCCTGCTGCACGGACTGGCCTTCGCCGAGGAGAGCCTGGTCGGTTTCGCGCATAAAGCCGAGGTGATAGTAGTCGTCGTCGGATGCGCCGGGACTGGAAGGCAGGCGAAGCCACCCGGCCAGTTTGGCAAGGCGCGCGGCGTAGTCATTCAGTTTGCCGGCGGCGTCGGGGAGAGATGCTGGATCTGTGAGGGCCACCCAGTCGGTGCGCACTGGATAGTGTGACGTTGAGGAACATCCGGGACTGTGGCGCGGCGCGTTCGCGTCGGGCGGACCTTTTTCGAATTCAGCTTTGTGGTACCAGGCCCACGCGGGGCCATCGCTGGTGAGCGATCCGGCGAGAACATAGTCGGCGTTGGCCACATCACTCACGCCCTGGACCATGCTGTTTTGTTCACGCAAATCCAGCTTGCCGCCGAGTTCCTGCGACGGGGGAAGGTTGACCCAGACTTTCGCGCCGGCGGGCACGTGCTGCTTGAGCGTGGTTGCGTTGAGAGTCCAGCCGAGTTCGACGGGATCGGTGTCGCCTGCACGTTGAAGAATCCAGTTGGCGCTGTTCCAAAGGAGGATGTGCGTCCACGGCTGCTCGGCGGGATCGGCAACCGTGTCGATTCCCGAGGCGCGGATTTGCTGGATTGCCTTTTGCAGGTCGGCTTGCGCGATGGTGGAGGGCCAGGTCCAGAAGTGCAGCGGATCGACGGGTACGGGAGTCCATTTGTCGAGTTCGAAGACTTGACCGACAGCGACGTGTGCGTTCGGAGGAGAGACGATGGAGGCCTTGGTATGCGCGATTCCATCGAGCTCCGTCACGTTGAGGGTGACGACTTTGCTTTTGTCTTCGACACCGAAGGAGACGAAGGTTGAGCCGGGGCCGATGCCGGCGAGGCGCCCGGTGTCGAGGACAACACTGCCGTCGTCTGCTGTAGCGACAACTGCAGCGCGCAGTTTTCTGGCCTGCGCTGCGGCGCCGCCGAAGAGAGGCTGTTGACGACGCGTGCCGGCCGCATCGAGGGACGGCGTCTGGTCCGCGATGCCATTGCCTTCGAGTTCAGCATTCACCTGCTGATAGACGACGGAAGCGGGCGCGTCGGCGGGAAGAACTTCGAGGGCTTTGATCAAGGCGGCCGTGAAGGCTCCATGTGCTTCGGAGACGCTGGCGGTGATCGGCGATTCCTTTGCGGTCTGGTCCTGTTGGGCGGCGGAGAAGATCAAGGCGGGATTGTCGGTGCGCTCGGCAGGCGCGGGCTTGGGCTGCCCGTTGGCTTGGGCAGTATTCGCAAGATCTGGAGCTTCATTGATGTCGCGCGGATCGTAGGGCAGCATGCGCTCGCGGACTTTCGGGCCGAGGGGAATCCCCCGGGTGAATGCGCCACTGTGGCAGCTGTCGAGGATCACGGTGAGCTTCACTCCTTTATCGAGAGCGGCGTTGAAGATGCGCGTCATCTCTCGATCGCGTATGTCGTAGCCCCCGGTCCAGGCATCGGAAGGGACGAGAGTGCTGTCAGCATGCATCTGTTTGCCGTTGATCATGAGGCTGAGCTTGTTGCCCTGGCTGTTGAGGCGCAGCGAACCGTGGCCAGCGTAGTAGAAGACGACGGTGTCTCCGCGGTGGGGCAGGTCAACGAGATACTTCTGCATCGCGGCAAGAATGCCGTCGCGCGTCGTTTGCGTCGCGGGCAAGGCCACATAGGGAAGCTGCGAAGGCGGAAGCGCGGGATTCGTGAGAACGGCGACTGTCGCCGGAGTAAAGCCAAACTTGGGGCTCACGAGAAGATCGCGCATGGCGGCAACGTCATTCAATGCGCCATCGAGGTTTTCAAAGACAGGAAGATCGCACCGGCCGCCGGTGCAGCCTGGTGGATGTTGGGCATTTGTTTGCGCCGGTTGATAGGTATTGATGCCGATCAGCAAGGCGCGGCGCACCTGCGCGAACGGTCCCCGAGCGGCGATAAGAAGAAGGAAAGCGCAGGAGATCAGGAGTCGAAGGCGTATCAAATCCAGCTCCGATTGTGTGGACGGAAGTTTAAAGGCGCGGGTGCGGGCGCGAGAAGCGATTTTTGGTAACTCGAGGAGTAACTCGGGCAGAGGGCGCTGGGAATGCGGGTTGTTTGCAAAAGCACGGCGCGGACCCGAAGGTCCACGCCGGCGAATGAACAGCAGTTGCGTTCTAAAACTCGAGCCGCGCCGAAACCTGGATGGAGCGCGCGCCGCCGAAATCCGAGGGTGCGTTCCCGGTGCCAGATCCGACAACACCTGAGATCAGGCCGAAGCTCGGCGAACTGAGATTCATATTCGGATCGCCGAGGTTGATGTGATTGAGCACGTTGGTTGCGGTGCCTTCGGCTTTGAGATGGATTCGTTCGGTGATGGCAAAGTTCTTGCTCACTCCGGTGGAAAGATTCACCAGGCCCGGCCCCTCTACCGAACCGACCTGGCTGTTGCCGAAGCGGCCGATGGGAAGCGGAACAGGTCCGGAACCGCTGCCGGTGGTGCAGGGGGTTCCAGGTGTCCAGCCAGCATAGCCGGGGCACGTAAACGCGCCGGGGTTGATCCAACTCAAGCGACCACGGCCTGCGGGGTTGATGCTCACCCCCGCTAAGCGATCAGGTCGCTGGTCGCGGTGGCCTGGGTCCCATCCCGCCGCGCTTGAGGTCAGGCCTGAGCCTGTGCCCGACGGATCTCCCTGTCCGTTGGGGAAGAAGGGCGTCTCATACGGGCCGGTCTGCACGGTAAGAATCGAGGAGAGGCGCCAGCCGCCAGCGATCAGATCGGCAGCGCGGTTCATTGAGTTGCCAATCATCTTGCCGCGGCCGAAGGGCAGGTCGTAGAGCGCCGTTGTCTCCCAACGCAGCCGGCGAGTTCCATAAGCATTGCCAAAGTCCGCGCGACGATTCAGGACCGAAGTAGCGCGTGCGCCTCCACCTTCGCCGCCGAATCCAAATCCAGAGGGGCCTTGGTTATCCGCGAGGTTCTTAGCCCATGTGAAACCGGAATGAAATTCGAGCCCTTGCTGCAGGCGGTGACTTGCCTCCGCCTGGAGTGATTGGTAGTTGTCGTTGGCTCCCGTCGCGCGAGTATTGATGCGGCCCCAGTTGGGGAAGAGCCGCGCGGAGTTTGGCTGGTTGTAAGCCGACACTGTAGAGGAGAACGGGAGCGTGTTCTCGTCCGGGGCCCAGACCAGTTGGTGAGTTTCAGAACCGATGTAAGAGAGGCGGCCGGCATACCCGGAGCCGAAGTCGTGATCGAAGCTGAGCGACCATTGTTCGGTGTAGGGGTCTTTCCAGTTGGTGCTGTTGGCGGTGCCAAAGTAGTCGGTACCGTAACCGCCGACACCTGCTGAACTACCCGTACCCGAATAGACAGAAGGCCACTGATAACCGATGGCGTGCGTCGCCGGGGTGTAGGTGTTGTTGAACTGCTGTGTCTGCGCCTGTACAGTGCCGGTGAGGGAGTAGAAGCTGGAGCCCAGCATGGTGATGTTGTACATGCCGAATCCACCGCGAACGACCCACTTATCGTTGCTGAATGGGCGATAGGCGAAGCCAACGCGCGGCATGAACCGGAGATGTGGATATTTTTTGAGACCCGCCGGGTAGCCGGCGACCCTGTTGCCTTGGACCTGCATGCAGGGTGCGCCGTTGACACTGGCTGAGTTGGTTGCGTTCACGCCATCGGCATCGCAGGCGTTGGCGCTGGCCAGGAAGCCCTGTGCGAGGAGAGACTGCTTGCCCTGCGGGTAGATCACGCGCCCGGCCAGAGGCACGCTTGGATCGAAGTTGCCGATGTCACCGTAGCGGTCAGAGTAACCGGGGTGCAGTTCGTAGCGAACGCCGTAGGACAGGGTCAAATTGGGTCTGAGCTTCCACTCATCCTGCGCGAAGAAGTGATAGTGATTCGAAAGCCCATCGTTATCTTCACGCACCACGTCGTAGAACGTTGCGTTAGGAATGCCGAGCAGGAAGTCGGCAAAATCCACACCGGTAAATGCCCCCTGGCTGCCGTTGCCATCGGTGAAAGTGTATGTGCCGTAGTTGTCGGAGCCGTTGAAGCCGAGCGGAGTGATCGCTTCGAGGTGCTGGATATCCGCACCAAACTTAAAGGTATGGTTGCCTTTGCTCCAGATCAGCGTGTCATCGTATTCGTAAGTAAGTGACTTGGTTAGGCTGGTTAACCGATCGGCGCTCAGGCTTTGGATGTTGTTGAAGTCCATTTCCGGAATGCCGTTGTAGAAGAGGTTCTGCAATCCCTGCCAGCCCTCTCCCTGGGTCCAGGCCAACCCATTGAAGCTGTCGCTCTGGCCCGACGTGTAGCGTGTGAATCCGAAGCCGCCTTCGTTAATCAAGTTGGGTTTCAAGATCCAGTTGGTGTCGACCTTCAGAGAACGGTTCTGGCTGATGGCGAGATAAGAGGGAACGAGCAATTCCTCCTGATGCGAAATCGGGAAGTTTTTCCAGGTGAACTTTCCCCACAGGAGAAACTTCTGGTTCGATCCGAAATATTGGTCGCCGCGGATGTCGAACTGATCGGAATGGCCGCTGGCATCGACGTTGGCCTGGTAGTTGGCCACACCGTTGTCGGTGTAAGTTGCCGGATTGCCGATGTTCGGATCGGGATAGAACTGCTTGAGTGTGTCGAGGGCGATCTTGCTGATCGAGCCTGTGGGAATGGTTTTCCCAAAGGTGCCGCCCGTATATGGGTTGAAGAGACCAGCGAAGCTGTTTCCGCCGGAGCCGTCCGGCTCGACGTAGCTCGAGAAATCGCCCTGCTTCATTGAGGTGCTGGGCACCACTTCGTTAATTGTCACCTGGGCCGGATGCCGCCAACCCTCGTATGCGCCGAAGAAGAAGCTCTTGTTATGGCCGTTGTAAAGGTGAGGAATAACGACAGGTCCGCCGATACTGCCGCCAAATGTGGCGCCGTGTACACCGGGTTGGGTCTTGGTGGTTGGGTAAGTATAGGCAATGGCGTCCCACTTGGAGTCCTGGTAATACCAGAAACCTGAGCCGTGAATGCTGTTGGTGCCACCCTTGGTGGTGACGACAATCTGCCCTGGGTCGCCAAACTCCGCGTTTGCCAGCACGCCGTCGGCGCGGATCTCGGAGATGGATTCCGTCGAGGGAAACGCGTCATTGATAAAGTTACCGCCGGTGGCGTTTTTGGAAGTGACGCCGTCCACGGTCACATCGACCTGATAAGGCAGAGCGCCCTGCAGTGAGACGCCCGAACTGTCACCCTGCACGCCAGGCAATGCGTCGAAAATCGCCGCAGGCGTAGTGCCGCTGAAGCTGGCGCGGGTGTTGACGGGAAGGTTGTCGGCGTCGTCGGTGGTGAATGTTCCACTGATCGTCGGGGAGTCGGTTTCGATGGCGCTGACTGAATCACCGGTGACCTGAACCGATTGCTGCACGGCTCCGACCGAGAGTGCGGCGTCTAAACGCAATTCTTGACGGACTCCGAGCGTGACATCAGTGGCGGACCACTTTTCAAACCCGGGCGCTTCCACCTGTAGCGAGTAATGGCCTTCCTTCACGTCGAGGAAGCGATAATCGCCGACGTTGTTCGACTTCACAGTGCGCAGCGTGCCTTCGTCGGTATTGGTCAAGGTGATGGTTGCATTGGGAATCACGGCTCCTGCGGCATCCTTGACCGACCCGATGATGGCGCCTTGTGTGGCCTGCGCGTGGCCGTAAACGCAGGTCAGTGCGAATATCATGATCAAGCCGAAAAAGGTCAATGGCGGCCGACGGAGCCTCCGCTGAAAACTGGGAGTGCGTTGGAACATAGGTCACTTCCTCCTGAAAATGATGCATGGTAAGTTGTGGTCGGGTTGCGCTTAAAAAGAAGGAATGGGTAGGACGGCCTGCCCTCAATGTCAGCAAGAAATTCAGGAAGCAAAATTCATTTTGGAAAAGACACCTATGGAAGTTGCGTGTCGTTTTCAGGTACGGCTCGCGGTTTGGATGATTGACCCCGGGGGGCACATCCAACTGCGGCAACACTACTGACCACACAGATTTAGTTCATCTGTCGCTTTTCAGTTACAAGTCTGTGGGCTTGTTCCAAATCGAGGCTAACTGCATTCTGTTACAGCGGCGAATGGAAATTGTTACAGAACAATGAAATTCGTTGTTTGAGCTTGTTTCCAGCCTTGTCCAAGACAGCGATTCTGTAAATCCACGGAGTTGATTTCAGAGGACATGGGGATCTTCCCCCGCCGATAGTGGCAAGTTCTGTCGAGGACCCGCTCTGGATGGATTTCTATGTGCTCGGTATCGTGCTGTCCAAGTAGTTGGCGTGTAAGTGCTGAGCTATTGGTTCGTCGGACTTTTATTCTC
>Ga0187863_10002929_pt1 | contig 12813 bp, 10 predicted proteins | sample June2016WEW_11_1_FD_132975 | JGI IMG/M metagenome (GOLD analysis project Ga0187863, IMG submission 132975) | Peatland microbial communities from SPRUCE experiment site at the Marcell Experimental Forest, Minnesota, USA - June2016WEW_11_10 | ecosystem: Environmental > Terrestrial > Soil >...
ACGACATCGGCCCTACCCCTTGGGACCGATGACGTCACCGCCAGACCGCCCGTAGCGAGCGACCCCTATGCCGGCACCACCGAGGTTCTGGAGGTCGACGTGACTGCGGCGGGCACCAGCCCGACCGCGACTCCGACCGCGACTCCGACCGCGACTCCGACCGCGACCCCGACCGCGACCTCGACACTCGACCGCGACCCCGACCCCGACCCCGACACTCGACCTCGGTCACCCACCCGTGCGCGCACGGTGCTTGCACCCGGGCCAGCAGCAGGGACGCCGCTGACCTTCTTCCAGCTCCTCCTGGGTCCGGCGAATGCGGCGCCCTCGCGTCATCTCTTGCTTCGCATCCTCGACCCAGCAGATGAACTCGTTGCGTGCCAAGGGCGTGATGTCCCTCCAGGCAGCGAGTGCCGTGGAGTTGGCGATCAGCGCCTCACGGAGGTCTGCGGGCAGGTTGTGCACCACCCCACCGGGCACGCGCTTGCTGGTCACGGAGAACAGTAGGAGCGAAGCCGCCTTCGGCGGTCAAGCGATTCGGTCGTCCGCGCGTACGTCTCGACGTTGGGTTGCTTCGCGCCAAGGCGCACTACCGGAGAGCCGCCACCCAATCCGCCGCGTTGATGACGCGCGCTTGTCGCGGAAACACCTTGCCCGTGAGCACCGCGTGTACCTCGGCGTCCGCATCCGCGCAGAGGTCGGCGAGCACCGTGCACCGGTAATCCTTGTCGGCGGCCTCCCGCAGAGTGGAGAGGACGACGCCGCTCGTCGCGATGCCGCACAGCACGAGGTGGTGGGTCTCTCCGGCACGCAACACGACTTCGAGATCGCTGCCCGTGAACGCGCTCACGCGGCGCTTGGTCACGACCACTTCGCCGCCTTCCGGAGTGATCGCGGGTCGCGGGTCGGAGAGGAAGGCGGGGCGCTGCTGCTTGACGCCGCTGAAGGCCTGGTTGCGCATGCTCACCTCGGGCATGCCGGGGCGGAAGCCGACAACCACGTGGATCACCGGAATGCCGTGGGCGCGCGCTGCTCGCACCGCCTCGGTGACGCGCGAGACGTAGGCGGCGGGGTCCGGCGTGCGGTCGATGATCCCAGGCTGGACGTCCATCACGAGCAGCGCGGAGGGGTCGGCTTGGTCGGGCATCGGCCCAGTCTGAAGTACGCAAGGCACTTGCGCAAGTGTCTTGTATAAATGATGCTGATGGCATGACCGCGAACCGAGCTCGAAGCGCCGCCGACCCGCTGGCGTTCCGGCTTGCCGTCGCGATCAAGCGCTTGCGCGCGCGCTTCCGCGAGGCGGCCTGGGCCGGCGTCGCGCTGCCGATCGCGCACGTCGCCGTGATCCAACGGCTCCGCGACCACGGGCCGACCACGGCGTCCGGGCTGGCCGCCACCGAGCACGTCACCCACCAGGCGATCACGCAGACGCTCGCGGCGTTGAAGCGCACAGGGCTCGTCCGCTCCGAGGCCGACCCGACCGACGGCCGCAAGAGCGTCATCCGCGTTACACCGGCCGGCCATCGCCTGTTCGCGTCGGCGATCGCGTCGCGCGACGCGTGGCTCGCCCGAGCCATCGAGAGTGTCGTTTCGCCGCGTGAGCGCCCCGCGCTCGAAAAGTCGATCGAGCTTCTCGAGCGCCTCGCCGACGCCGGGCGTCCCGAGTCCTAGTCCGCCGCTCATGTCCACGGTCACGCCGCTTTCGTCCACCTTCTCCGCCGCCCACGGTCGCGTGCGGGCCGCGCTCGGCAAGACGTTCCAGTCGCTCGGGACCTACAACTTTCGGCTCTTCTTCATCGGCCAGTCGATCTCGAATACGGGCAACCAGCTCACCAACGTCGCGCTCATCCTGTTCGTGCTCAAGCTCGGACACAGCGGCCTCGCCGTCGGCGCGCTCGCCGCATGCCAGTTCGGGCCGCTGGTCGTGCTTTCGGCGTGGGCCGGCTCGGTGGCGGACCGGACCGACAAGCGTCGAGCGCTGCTCGTGACGCAGAGCCTCGAGATGGCTCAGTCCGCGACGCTCGCCGTCCTGGCGTTCCTGCCCCATCCGTCGCTCGCCGTGCTGTACGCGCTCGCCCTCGCGGGCGGCGTGCTCTTGGCTTTCGACAACCCGCTCCGGCGCTCCTTCGTCCCGGAGATGGTGTCGAAGGACGACCTGCCGAACGCGGTCGTGCTTTACAGCACGATCGTCGCCTTGTCGCAGGTTTCGGGGCCGGCGCTGGCGGGCGCGCTCGTCACGACCGTCGGCTTCGGCTGGTGCTTTGCCCTCGATGCGGTCACGTACCTTGCCGTGATCGCCTGTCTCGTCATGATGCGCGAGCGCGAGCTCTTCCGGCAGCCACCCAAGGCGCGCACCGGTCGGGAGGTGCGCGAGGGGCTCGCCTACGTCGCGTCGGTCCCGCGGCTCTGGATCAGCTTCGCGATGTTCGCGTGCGTCGGGCTCTTCTCCTTCAACCTGCGCGTGGCGCTGCCGCTGCTCGTCACCCGATCGCTTCACGGCACCGAGGTCGCGTTCGCCGTGCTCTACGCCATGATGAGCTCCGGCGCGGTGATAGGCACGCTCATCGTGGCGCACAAGCGGCTCGTGGAGCTCCGGCACGTGATCGTCGGAGCGCTCGCGCTCGGCTGCGCCATGCTGCTCTTGTCGGTCATGCCATCGGTGAACGCGGCCGTGTTCGCGGCGTTTTTCGTGGGCGCGACGAGCATGGTGTACATGACTGCGTCCACCACGATCGCGCAGATCGACACGCGGCGCGACATGCACGGCCGCGTGTTGGCGCTCCAGACCGCGCTGATTGGCGGCACGGCGCTCGTCGGTGGGCCCATCGTCGGGCAAATCGCGGACCTCGCGGGTGCGCGCGCGCCGATTGCGGTCGGTGGCGGGGTGTGTCTGCTGGCGGCCGGCCTCGGCGAGCTCGGGCGGCGGCGCTTCGCGCCTCGCGCACCCTGACGTGGCGACGCTTGTCAATGAATTTTTGCCAAGCCGAACGAGTCTCGTTCGACGATTGAGCTAGTCTAAGAGCCATGCGGTCATCCGTCTCGTTGCTTTTGCTCGGCACGCTTGCGTTTGCTGCGGCTGCAGCACTCGCTCCGGCGTGCGCGCAGAGCGGACGCGCGTTCGACCGAACTTCGAGCTCAGGTGGGAGTGCTGGCACAACGACGGGCACGACGACGATAGGCGGGGGGGTCGGCGCGCCGTCGACGGATGCCGGTGCTTGCGCGCCCACGGCTCCGGCCGTGCTTGGGGTCTCGGCCTTCAACGGCGCGTGCGCATCCGCAGGCCCGACGGTCGACTTTTCGCTCATGCGTCGCATTTCGCGCATCGAGTACAACAACATGGTGCGTGACTTGCTGGGCGACACGACCCAGCCGGCCACGAACTTCGTGCTGGAGAGCCCCATGGCTACCGGCGTGAACTTGCAGACGAACACGTACGCACCGGTCAGCGAACTCGTTGCCCAGCAGTACCTTTCCGCCGCCGAAACTCTCGCAGAGACCGCAGTCGCCAGCAGCACCGCGGACGATGGCGGCGCAAGCGGCCCGAGCAAACTCACCAACGTCTACAACCTGAATGGCATCCCCGCTTGTCCTGCACAGAACGACGCATGCGCCCAGCAGTTCATCAGCGCGTTCGCGAACCGGGCCTTCCGGGGACATCTCGATTCGGACGAATCGAGTGCGCTCTTCACGATCTATTCGAACATCGCGGACGCCCCCAACCAACTCGGTTTTGTGACGGGCATCCAGGCGGTCATCACCGCCGTCCTCTCTTCCCCCTATTTCCTTTACGTGATCGAGCTCGGAGACGGCTCGACGCCGACCGGCAACTCGATGCTGCTCTCACAGAACGAGATCGCCGCCCGGCTCTCCTTCTTTCTGTGGCGCACCCTTCCGGACGCGACGCTCATGAGCGCGGCCGCTTCGGGGACGCTGTCGACTCCCACTCAGATTCAGGCGCAAGCGCAGCGGATGCTGGCCGACCCGAAGGCCGTCGACGCCATCAACGACTTCACGACGCAGTGGCTCGAGATTGCAGCCCCCCCCTCCGGCAAGGACGTCATCTTCACGAACTGGGCCAAGTACCCGACCATCGGTCAGGAGATGCAGGACGAGACGCGCACCAACGTGTCGCAGCTCATCTTGACCGAGAACGGGGGGCTGACGGAGCTTCTCACGTCGCCCTCCTCGTACGTGAACGCAGACCTGGCCGCGTTCTACGGCCCCGTCAGCCTCGGATCGGGGGCCGCCGTTACGGTCAACGACTCGGCTCTCACCCTGTCGGGGCAGAATCAATATTACCAGACCACGCTCCCCAATCGAGAGGGGATCTTGACCAACGGCAGCATTCTCGCTGGCAACTCGCACTCGCTTCTGCCCTCGGTGGTGCTCCGCGGAAAGATGATTCGTGAAGACATCCTCTGCGAGCCGGTCGGGGACCCACCCCCGAGCGTTCCAGCGCTGCCGGCCGCCGTACCCGATGGGGGAACCACCCGACAACTCTTCCAGGCGCACACGGAGCTGTTTCAAGTTTGCTACGGATGCCACCATTACATGGATTTCATTGGTTTCGGTTTAGGCAATTACGACGCGACGGGTGCCTATCAAGCCTTGGATGAGAACGGGGCGACCTCGGGCCCTGCCCTCGACGTGACGGGGCAGATTTTCCCTTGCGATACGCCCGACTCAGGATGCCCCCCCGCGCAGCCGAACGAACTCAATGCCACCTTCAACGGCGCGACCGGTTCGGGCGGCCTGATCGAGACGCTGGCCGGCTCGACACAGGTGAACGAGTGCTTCGCCCTTCAGGCGTTCCGGTACTCGCTGGGTCGGCTCGAGACGGCGGACGACGCATGCTCCATGCAGCAGTTCTACAGCGCCTTCGCAGCGAGCAGTTTGAACATCCAGAAACTTCTCTTGGCGATCGTGGGTAGCGACGCCTTCAGTTACCGTTCGGTCATCGGCGCTGCCTGCGAAGCAGCGGATGCTGGGAGTTCATGTCCATGAGTCGGTACCTTGCAGAGCGTCGGCGCTTCCTCAAGCTCGTTGGCGCCAGCGCACTTACGTATCCGTTTTTGCGCGGCGTTCCGAGTTATGCGGCAGGGGATGCCTCGAGCGAGCCCATGTACCTTGTCCTTCTTTACACCTCCTGCGGCTGCGTTCGGCCGCTGTGGGGGGCCTATGGGCCGCCGGCGACGGGGACGGCGGCGGCCGTCACCCCCCTCAGTTCGACGGCCACCGCGGGATCGCCGGGCACATTCCGACCCACCTTGTCTGCCTTCACGCAGGCCGGCGTGAATAAAGTGGATCTGACGAGTCAGGTGATCGTCCTGGACGGTCTCAACAACGCAGCGGCCAATGGCGGAACCCACGAAGCGGGCATGGCGTCTCTTTGGACCGGCGCGACCTGTCCGGATGGCCAGCACGCGAGCAACTGGAGCATCGACCAAGCGATTTCTCAAGCGCTGATCGCAAGCGGCGTGAACACCGCCCATCCGACCATTCCCCTTTACGCGGTGAGCGCATGCGACGAGCAATCGCGCGACGTTCACACCCGTATGCTCTATGGCCCACCCACCGGCGGCCTCTCCAACTATGTCGATCCGATCACGACCCCTTCGGCCGCGATGAACGCGTACTTCCCCACTGCCGCTACAACGATGGGGCCCGACCCCAAGCCGCTCATTCGCGCGCAGGTGCAGGCTCAGGTCAACTCGGAGTTGAATTCATTGGCCGCGCGCGTGTGCACGGAAGATCGCATCCAGCTTCGGTCCCTCCAGAGCATGTGGAACGCGGCCGTAACCCAGGTTTCCAATGCCGCGGCGGCCGCGGCGGCGTGCCAACAACCGACGATCGGTCCACAACCGGCGGGGGATCCTTTCGGCGGGACGAACACGTGCGGGACGAACGATCCCTTTCTCAACAACATCAGCGCGATGTCCAACATCCTCGCCATGTCGCTCGCGTGCGACCTCACGCGGGTGGCGAGTTTTCAGCTTTCGCAGGCGCTGAGCCCTACCATCCATAGTTGGCTCAACACGACGCAGAACCCCCAGACGCAGACTCACCACTCGTATTCCCATCAGGGGCCGGCGTCCTACTATGGGCTCATCCCCGGCGGAGATTATGACGTGGCGGATCCCCTTTACGCGGCGGCGCCGTCCACGGCCGACAACCTTTATACCCCCCAGCTATGTGCGATTGACGCCTTTTATGCTCAGCAAGTCGCGGCATTCGCCTACTCGCTCAGTCAGCTCCAGACCAAGACCCAAAAGAACCTGCTGGATCAGACCGTGATTTGCTGGGGGAGCGAGCTCGATATGGGGGCGTATCATAACCACGATGACACGCCGTTCGTCCTGATCGGAGGCAAGAACAGCGGTGTGCTCAAGACGGGTCAGCTCGTGCGCTTCCCGCTCAACTTGCAGGGGCAGTACTCGACTCCGGGCAATCGCCCTCCGCTGAACAATCGCTTCCACAACGACCTGCTCGTCACGCTCGCTCAGATCATGGGCGTCGGCGACATGATATCGACGTTTGGAGCGACGAGCGTACCTGGGACGAACTTTTCGTCGTCCACGCTTACGCTGAACCAGGGCGTGATCACGGAGATTTTGGCTACCTGAGCAGCGTCGAGAAGGTCCACGCGCACGCGAGCATCGTTTCCGCTGCGGTTGCCGTCGAGCCTGCGCGGTCGGTGCGACACGGCCTCTCCCAACGTCGGGGCACTTATTGGGCGGATGGCCCGCCAAAAAGCTTCGCCACGTTGAAGCCGGTGGTCAGGTACACGAAGACGCCGTCGTACGTGGCGGACCGAACGGCCCGATCGTTGTCGAGAAATGCACCGGCCGATACCGTAGTCGTCGGCGTGAGCGCCAGGGTGACGCCGACGTAGGTGTCGCTGATCTCGCTCGAGCCGCCGAGGTAATCGACCGCGAGCCCGACCCGGTCGAAGAGCTGCGGAGACTCGTATCAAGTGGAGGTTGGCTTGGCCGCCGGCGTGATCCCGCAGCAAGCGTTTCAGTCGAACCAAGAGCTGGTGATCGCAGAGCGACCGTGGGGAGATCCCGACGATGCGCGCAAAGGTGCGCTGCAGATGGTTCGGACTAACATCGCCGGGTCGGGTCGATCAAGATCGTGTCAATTCGACCGAGCGCCTGGCCAGGCGAAGCCGAGGACGGGATGGGGCGCGGACACGTGGACGGACCGACGAGGCCCGGTCAGCTTTGCCGGCGATCGAGGGCGGCGATCTGGATGAGATTGCCGCAGGTGTCGTCCAGCATCGCGATGGTCGAACCCGTCACCTTGGTGGGCGGCATGGTGAACTTCACTCCCAGGCCCTTCAGGCGGTCGTATTCGGGCTGCACGTCGTCGACGAAGAAGATGGCCGCCGGTTGGCTCTGCTGAAACCTCGCTTGCTGGTAGGCACGAGCCGCCGGGTTGGTGTTGGCTTCGAGCTGCAGCTCCGTGCCATCGGGCGCTTCGGGCGAGGCGACGGTCAGCCAGCGATAGCCCCCGTTGGAAAAATCCGCCTTCTTCGTGAAACCCAGCACTTCGCTGTAGAACCGCAGCGCCTTCGCCTGATCGTCCACGTGGATGGTCATGATCTTGATCTTCATTTGCAGACTCCTGTGAGCGACGAACCCCGTCGGCTCGATTCGCGGCCGCCGGCGGTTTCCCGTTTACCCATTGACGTTTGAGCGGGCAAGAACGTGACCGCGGTCCCGTCGCGTGGCCTCGAGCTCGCTCGTCTTGCGCGGGTGGGCTTTCTCCGATGCGTGTCACAATGGCGGCCCCTCGTCCGTCATCCTGATGACGAACGACAGGAGCGGAAACGTGACCGATGCATCCCTGAGCGCGCAATTCGAGGAGAACCGGCCACGCCTGCGTGCGGTCGCGTACCGCATGCTGGGCTCGAGCAGCGAAACCGAGGACGCGATGCAGGAGACGTGGCTGCGGGTCACGCGGGCCGACACCGGCGCGGTGGATAACCTCGGCGGCTGGCTCACCACCGTGATCACGCACGTGTGCCTCGACATGCTCCGGGCGCGCAAGACGCGCGAGAACGCGGCGCCCGCGAGGGGGGCCGAGGTGGCAGCATCCGCGCCGACCGATCCGGAGCGCGAGCTCCTGCTCGCCGACGCCGTGGGCTCCGCCATGATGATCGTGCTCGACACGCTGAGTCCGGCCGAACGCGTCGCCTTCGTGCTGCACGATCTCTTTGCGCTGTCGTTCGAGGACGTCGGCGCCATCGTGGGGCGGTCGGCCGTCGCGACGCGGCAACTCGCGAGCCGGGCGCGAAGGCGCGTACAGGGGACCGGAGAGAGGGAGAAGGAGCTCCCGTCCCAGCGCGAAGTCGCTCAAGCGTTCATGACCGCTTCGCGCAACGGCAATCTCGAGGCGGTGCTCGCCGTGCTCGATCCCGATGTCGTGCTGCGCGTCGACCCCGTCGCCGTGAAAGCCGCAGCCGCGAACGAGGCGAAAGGCGCGCCGCGTCTGGTCCCCGAATTGCGCGGCGCCGCCAACGTCGCTCGCGTCTTCCTTGGGAGCGCGCAGGCCGCGAGGCCCGCGCTCGTCAACGGCACGCCTGCGGCCACCTGGGCGCCCGGTGGCCGCCCGCGTGCCATATGGGCCTTCAAGGTGGAGCAAGGCCGCATCGTGGAGGTGCAGTTCATCGCCGACCCGAAGACGATCGCGCGGCTCGAGGTGTTGCTCGTCGACTGAGCCGGTCACAGCGGTCGGAGAAGGTCGGCCCTCAAATCGGGTAGCTCGCGAGCTCGATCCCGCGCGCGGCGCGCGTCGTCAGCGCGAGGAGAGCGCGCTCGAAGGGAGGCGACGCGAGCAGGCCGTACACCCGGTTTCGCATCCAGCGCTGAGCGCGGGTAGGGGGGGCGTAGAAGGGGCCGACGTGCTTGACGCCGTCTTGGCACTTCGTGGCGTAGGGACGAAGGCGCTCCTCGTAGCGGCGAAACGCGACGGCGTGGTCCTCCGCAGCAGCGAGCTCGCCGGCCAGGACGTAAGCGCCGACCACAGCGAGCCCCGTCCCTTGCCCGCCGAGGGTCCCTCCGTACGCCGCATCGCCGAGGAGCGCGATTCGCCCGGTCGAATAGCGAGGAAGGTTTACGCATGCGATTTCGTCGAAGTAGAGGTCCTTGGCGGCCGCGAGCGCCTCGAGTAGGCGGGGGACCTGCCAGCGGTCGCGCGCGAAGGGCTTCGCCACGAGCGCCTTCTGCGCGGCCACATCGCGACGGTCGTATTCGAGCGGGGGCGATCGAAATACGAACATGGCGCGCGCCGGATCCGAAGCGCCGGCGCTCGAGAGCGAGACTCCTCTGCCCGGCTGACTGTAGATGACCCCTTCTCGGTCGAGGCCGAGCAGGTTCGGCGCCGTGAACCCGGCGACGTAATGCCCACGAAAGCGAAGAAACCGCGCGTCCGGCCCGAACGCGAGCGCGCGCACGACGGAGTGAAGACCGTCGGCGCCGACCACGAGGTCGAACGAGCGCGGGGCAGCGCGCTCGAAGCCCACATCGACGCGATCGGGTCGATCGTCAACCGTAGCGATCGAATCGCCGAAGAGATACTCCGCGCGGTCTTTGGTCGCCTCGAAGAGCACGCGCACGAGATCGCCGCGCGCAATCTCGAGGTCGCCGCTCATGAACGACGCCGGCAAGCGCGCGACCAACTTCCCATGCTCGTCGACAAACGACTGCCCGCCCATCCGCGTCTCACGCTTCTTCAGCTCCGCGAGAATGGCCATTCGGTCGATGACGGACATGTGAACCGCGCCCCGGAAGTCGACCGCCTGGCCGCCGTCCCGGAGCGAGGCCGCGCGCTCGACGAGCGTGACTCGAATCCCCAGCCGAAGTAGCCACCACGCGAGCGCCGGACCAGCGATGCCGGCACCCGAGATCAGGACGCTGTCGATCTTCATGGTCGTTCTCCCGACGGCCGCTCGTTCTTGGCCGTCACGAGTACGCTGTACGCAACGGCCGATCCGATCCAGTCCGCCTCGCGCCGAACACGCCGATTCTGTACTACGGCAGATCGCCCAGAATGCCGCTCGTCTCGCGTCCTCAGGCCGGGAACGCCGCGCTCGCTCCGCTTGCGGGCCAGACGGCCCTCTGTACTAGTACAGAGATGCCCGCCCCCGAGCGAGAGCCCGCCTACCTCCGCATCGCTTCCGACCTCCGCCGACGGATCCGCGACGGGTCGCTCCGCCCGGGACAGCGCGTTCCGTCGACCCGACGACTGGCGAAGACTTGGAAGGTCGCGCTCGCAACCGCAAGCAAAGCGCTCGGGCTGCTGGTCCAGGAGGGGCTCCTGCGGACCGCGCCGCGGGTCGGCAATGTCGTCATGGGTCCGGCGCTGCGCGAGACTCGCGAGGGGTCGAAGAACAGCCGGTCGCTGACGCGCGCAAGCATCGTCCAGGCCGCGATCGAGATGGCTGATCAGGAGGGGCTGAGCGCGCTATCGATGCGGGGGGTGGCCGCGAAGATGGGGTGGCCGGTGACGTCGCTTTATCGGCACATCGCGAAGAAAGAGGAGCTCTTGCATCTGATGCTCGACGCCGCCATGCGCGAGCAGCTCCACCCCCCGCCGCACGGGGACTGGCGCGCGCGGGTCCAGGTCGGGGCGCGCCTCGTCTGGCAGCTCGCTCGACGCCACCCGTGGTCCACGCGGGTCTTGACCCTCACGCGCCCGATCCCGAGCGCGGTCTCGCTGACCCATGCGGAGTGGATGCTCTCCGCCCTGCGCGAAGCCGGCGCGGACGCGGTCACGGCCATGCAAATGCACGTGACGCTGTACGCCTACGTCCAGGGCCTCGCGACGAACCTCGAAAGCGAAGCCGAAGCGCAGGGTGAGACGGGCGTCGATGAAGAAGGCTGGATGCAATCGCGTGGACTGCAGTTCGCCGCGCTCGCGGAAACCGGGGCGTTTCCAACCTTCGCGCGGATCCTGGGAGAGCTCCGCGGGGGCTTCGATCTCGACCTCGATCGCCTCTTCGAGTTCGGGCTCCGGCTTCTGCTCGACGGTTTCGCGCGCGCGCTATTGCCCGATGTATCCGGCTGACGTCGTCGTTCGCTGGGTGTTCCGCGATTTCCCGCGTTCCGAGCGGGGGGAGTGACTCGTCGAGTCTTTCGCCCCATATGGACCCCGCGCCACTCTGAAAGCCCGGTTGGCCGCTCGAGGTGCGCGTCGCCGAGCCCCGACGCTCGGTCCCGCGGATTGACACCGGGGGGGTGGGAGGCAAATAAAGGGGCCCTGCCCGATGACCCTGCCCACCCACGAGCCCGCCCCGCCTTCCAAGCCCGTTTGTGCCGTCGTGGGGGTAGGCCCGGGCAACGGCGCCGCATTCGCACGCCGCTTTGCGGAGGAAGGCTATGCCGTGGCGCTTCTCGCGCGTAGCGCGGCATTTGCAAGCGACCTGGCGGCCACCCTGCCGGACGCCCGATCGTACGGGTGCGACGTTTCCGACGCGATCTCGGTCGAGGCCGTGTTCGCCGCGATTCGGCGCGACATGGGCGAGGTCGACGTGGTCGTGTACAACGCCGGCAGTGGCGCGTGGGGTTCGGTCGAAGAAGTGAGCGCGGCCGACTTCGAGGCGAACTGGCGCGTCAACGCGCTCGGAACGTTGCTGGTCTGCCAGCAGGTGATTCCCGCGATGAAACGAGCCACGCGCGGCACGATCGTGATCGTGGGGGCCACCGCCTCCCGCCGCGGCGGACCGCGGACCGCCGCTTTCGCGCCCGCCAAAGCCGCCCAGCGCAGCCTGGCGGAGTCAATGGCGCGGAGCCTCTGGCCTGCGGGGATCCATGTTGCGATCATCATCATCGACGGCGTCGTGGATCTGCCGCGCACGCGCGTGCGAATGCCCGATAAGCCCAATAGTTTTTTCGTCGAGCCCGACGACGTCGCCGACACGGCGTTTCGCCTGTCGCAGCAGAGGCGTTCCGCGTGGTCGTTCGAGGTGGAGGCCCGCCCCTTCGGCGAGTCCTGGTAAGCTGGTGAGAAATGGGTCTTGCCCCCGGCTCCAATCGCCTTCAAGCATTGCCCCGGCTCTCTTGCAGCCCAAACTGGAACGTGGACCCGTGCCCCATTTGTGATTCGACAGAGATGCTGCCGCCGTGTCGTTCGACGATTTTTTTGCAAATGGCCAAACCGATGCCGGTGCCTTCGAATTCTTCCCGTTTATGCAGCCGCTGAAACATGCCAAATATTCGATCGAAATACTGCGATTCGATTCCGATCCCGTTGTCCTTGACGGTAAATAGCCATCGTGCGCCACCCACGTTGTCCCGCTTTCGAGTGGCCGAGACGTGGACGCGCGGCACTCCCGGATTCTGATACTTGATGGCGTTGCTCACGAGATTCTGAAACAGTTGAACGAGTTGGCCTTCGTCCGCCAGGACCGTAGGCAGGGGATCGTGCGTTACGAGAGCTCCGCTGTCTCCGATGGCACCGCGGAGATTTCGCAGCGCCTGCTGAAAGGCTTCCTCGCTCGAGGTCTCCAGGAGATCCTTTCCCTTCGTCGCAACTCGGGAATAGGCCAAAAGGTCCTGGATCAACTGCTGCATTCGGTTCGCGCCGTCGACCGCGAATGAGATGAACTCGTCGGCATCGGCATCGAGCTTGCCCTTGTACCGTCGAGAAAGAAGCTGCGTGTAACTGGCCACCATCCGCAAGGGCTCTTGCAGATCGTGAGAAGCAATGTAGGCGAATTGCCCCAATTCTTCGTTCGAGCGATTGAGCTCGGCCACGGTCTGCAGAAGCTGCGCTTCGGCCACCTTGCGCGCGGTGATGTCGCGGATCGCC
>Ga0187863_10002930_pt1 | contig 12812 bp, 12 predicted proteins | sample June2016WEW_11_1_FD_132975 | JGI IMG/M metagenome (GOLD analysis project Ga0187863, IMG submission 132975) | Peatland microbial communities from SPRUCE experiment site at the Marcell Experimental Forest, Minnesota, USA - June2016WEW_11_10 | ecosystem: Environmental > Terrestrial > Soil >...
AGGACGAAGCGAACTATCTGGAAAATTACCACGCGATTTCCGACACCTACGACAAGGTGGATTTCCCGCAACTGAAAAAACACGTGGCCGAAGCCGCCGTGCTGAGTTTTGGCCTGGCCAGTCTCCCGGAAAAAGTCGGGCCGCGGCTTACTCACGAGCAGATCGACCAGACCATCCGCGATACGCACAGCGACGACTTGTTCAAAGCTTTCGGCCTGTGGGACGATTGGACGAGCGGCAAGCGTGGGCGACAGAAATAAAATCGATTGCTGATTTTTGATTGCTGATTGTTGATTGAAAACCGCCGGTTGAAGCTGTGCGCTGCGAATGGTTTCCAATCAGCAATCAGCAATCATCAATCAGCAATTGCCGTAAGCCAGAGATTCCCATTGCTCTACTTCTGGATCCTCTTCAACCTGTTCGCGCTCGGCATGCTCGTGCTGGACCTGCGCGTGTTCCGCCGGCCGGGCCGAGTGGTGGGCTTTCCCGAAGCTCTGGGCTGGAGTGCGATGTGGATCGCGCTGGCGGCCGCTTTCGCGGGAATTATATTTTTCTGGCAGGGGCACCAGCCCGCGCTCGAGTTTGTCACCGGCTACGTACTGGAGCTCTCGCTTAGCGTAGATAATCTTTTTGTGTTCCTGCTGATCTTCCGTTATTTCACGGTCCCCGAAGAGCAGCAACATCAAGTCTTGTTCTGGGGGATTCTTGGCGCGCTGGTGATGCGCGGAATCTTTATCGGCGCCGGCGTCAGCCTGATTCACCGCTTCCACTGGATTTTTTATGTCTTCGGAGGTTTGCTCATCTACAGCGGCATCCGTGTCTGCGCCCTGGGCGAACGTCAGGTCGATCCCTCGAAGAACCCCGTGGTGCTCGGGTTGCGGCGTTTTGTCCCGGTGACCGATGACTACCACGGCGGCAAATTCTTTCTGCGCCTGCCCGGGGACCCGCGTCTTTACGCCACGCCGCTGCTCGTAGTTTTGTTCGTGATTGAGACTACGGACGTTCTTTTCGCTGTGGACTCGATCCCCGCGGTGCTCGCCATCACGCTGAACGCATTCATCGTTTACACCTCCAACGTGCTGGCCGTGCTGGGATTGAGATCGATGTATTTCGCGGTCGCCGGTCTGCTGGGAGTCTTTCGCTTCCTGCACTATGGATTAGCTGTGGTTCTGATCCTGGTTGGTTTCAAGATGCTCACCGCCGACCACTTCCCCGTCTCCACGCTCGCTTCTCTGGGAGTGGTGGCTGGAGTTCTTGCCGTTTCGATCGTCGCGTCGCTGCTCTTTCCGGATAAACACGCGGGCCCAACGGCCGGGTGACGTGCGCACCCACGCTGAAGTTCTGAAGGAATCTTGCGCCGAAAAAGGCGATTTTTCCGCTTTTGCGCCATACGCTATTATGGACAGCGATGCCGCAAGTCACCATCCATGTGCCGCCGCGACCTTACCAGGCGCGCATTGAAAACGGCCTGCTCAGCCGCGCGGGCTCGGTGCTGGCCGAATTGCTGCCGCAAGCCAGCCGCATTTTTGTGGTGACTGTGCCGCCGGTACGCAAGCGTTGGGGGACGAAGTTCGTCCGCTCGCTCACCACCGCGGGTTTCAAACCGCAAGTGCTGATGATGTCCGATGGCGAACCCGCCAAGCGCCTCGCCACGGTGGAGGCTCTCGCCGAAAAACTGGCGAAGCTGGGCGCGGAACGCAAGGCTGTGGTAATCGCGCTCGGCGGCGGAGTGGTGGGCGACGTCAGCGGCTTGCTCGCGTCGCTTTACATGCGCGGCGTCGAGTTCGTGCAGGTTCCCACCACGGTGCTCGCCCAGGTCGACGCTTCCATCGGCGGAAAAACGGCAGTGAACCTCGCTGCCGGCAAGAATCTGCTGGGAACTTTTTATCACCCGCGCGTCGTGTTGATCGATCCGACGGTGCTGAAGACGCTGCCTGACCGCGAGTTTCGCGCTGGACTTTACGAGGCGTTGAAGTGCGGCGTGATCGGCGATGTGGAACTCTTTCTGCGCTTCGAACAGAATCGCGCCAAGATTTTGAAACGCGATCCGGTCGAGCTGGAGTGGTTGATCGCGCAATCGGTGAAGTTGAAAGCTGAAGTGGTTTCCGCCGACGAACGCGAAGGCGGGTTGCGTCGCGTGTTAAACCTGGGCCATACGATTGGCCACGCGCTGGAAGCCGAAACCGGCTACCGGCGCCTGCTTCACGGCGAAGCCGTAGCCTGGGGCATGATCGCCGCCACTAACATTGCTCTCAGCGTGGGCCGCACCGATAGCGTCACCGCCGGCCGCATTGCTGACGCCGTGCTCAGCCTGGGCAAACTCCCTGAAGTGAACGTGGGCGCACGGAAAATTCTGGCCCGCCTGCAAACGGATAAGAAAACTCAAAACGGCGTGGTGCACTTTATCCTGCCCCGCGAAATCGGCAAAGTGGAAGTCGCCACCGACGTGCCGGAAGCCGCGGTGCTGCAGGCCGTGGACGAACTGCGGCGGGTATCGCATGGCGGATGGGGCAAATGAAATTGCTGATTGTTGATTTCTGATTTCTGATTGAAAACCGCCATGCATGCAGATTCGTCGAGATCTTAATTAGCAATCAGCAATCAACAATTTACCGGCCAACTCCCCGTTATGTCCGCCTCCCGCAAACTCGTAGTCGGCGCCGCGCCGCAAGGCACCGCTGACGCTCACTCCGCCGCGCAGGCCGTGCGCGAGATGTTTACTTCGATCGCGCCACGCTACGATCTGCTCAACCACGTGCTCTCGTTCAACATCGACCGGGTGTGGTGGAGGCGCGCGGCGCGCACCTTCTGCGAAGTTTTGTCGCGGCCGGACGCCCGCGTGCTCGATCTCTGCTGTGGAACCGGCGACATGACCTTCGCGTTGCGGCGGCAGGCGGAAAAATCTTCACCCTCGTCGTCCCCGCTCAACCGGCCGCTGGCGCGGCCTTGGCGGGCAGGAGTGCCCGCCCCACACAATCCTAAGCTGCCGCAGATTCTCGGCGCCGATTTCTCGCACGCCATGTTGCAGCGCGCGTTGAGCAAGTCGGCTGACAAGTCTGCGAACAATTCGTCGACTGACAGCTCCTCCACAAATGCCAGGCCCATGCCTCGCTGGATCGAGGCCGACGCCCTCGATCTTCCGTTCCCCAGCGCGCATTTCGATCTGGTGACTTCCGCGTTCGGCTTTCGCAATCTCGCCGACTACGACGCCGGGCTGCGCGAGATCGTTCGCATTCTGCGCTCCGGGGGCGAATGTGGCATTCTCGATTTCGGTGAACCCAAGGGAATCATGGGACAGCTCTACCGCATTTATTTCAAGCAAATTCTCCCGCGCGTCGGCACCATGATTTCCGGAGTGCGCGGACCGTATGCCTACCTTCCGGCTTCGGTCGAGCGCTTTCCCGAGCCGGAAGAAATGCTTGCGCGCATGCGCGAAGCCGGTTTCGCGGAAGTGAATTGGACCCCCTATACTTTCGGAATCGCCGGATTGTATCGCGGGAGAAAGTGAAGCCATGTTGCACAAGGAAAACCCGACGAACGAGGAACGAGGAGGAACGATGAATCGAATTACGACAACCATGCTCGCCGGAGTTGTTGCATTCGTCCTTTCATGCGTCTTGGCGGCGCCGGGCGTTGCCGCACAGTCACAAAATAGTAAGTCCGATTTTTTCAAAACCTCCGACGGCATCCGTATTCACTATCTTGAAGCCGGCAGCGGCCAGGCAATCGTTTTCATTCCGGGCTGGACGATGCCGGCCTGGATCTGGCAAAAGCAAATCGACGAGTTCTCGAAGAATTACCACGTCATCGCCGTCGATCCGCGTTCGCAGGGCGAGAGCGACCAACCGACTTATGGCCACATGCCCGAAACCCGCTCCCGTGACTACAAAGAGCTCGTGGATCATCTTGGCCTGAAGCAACCGGTTCTCGTCGGCTGGTCCATGGCGTGCGGGGAGCTGGTGAAATATGCCGAACAGTTTGGCACCGACAACGTCGGCGGGCTGGTGCTGGTCGACGGCTTTCTCGCGGACAAGCTGAGCCCCGAAATGTTCGGCTTCGCTACGGGATGGATGAACCAGCTCCAACTCAACCGGCAAAAGCAAGCCGACGGTTTTGTCCGCAGCATGTACAAGAAGCCGCAGACAGAGGAATATCTCAAGCGTGTCATCGACGCCTCAACCCAGGTTCCGGCCGATGCCGCGGTCGTACTCATCTACAACATGATTGCGGTGAAAGATATTTCAGCCGGCCTCGCGAAAATGAATCGTCCCGCCCTTTTTGCCTATCAGCCCGACTCGCAGGCCAGCGCCGACCTTCTGAAATCAAAGCTTGGCGACAAGGTTCGGCTGGAGCGATTTGATGGTGACGGTCACGCCCTGTTCGTGGATGACGCGGAGAAATTCAACCGCGTGCTCGAAGAATTTATCCACAACCTTCCCAAGTGATTCTTGGCGAAAGTAATTCAACCCACTGAGGGAACTTCAGCATGCTGGCTGGCATTCGCACCCGCGATTTACGCAAAGTCTACAACTCGCCGCCTCTGGCCGCGGGCGGCGGCTTCAGCTTTAGTGCGGGACGCAGCAAGAAGAACAAGACGCCCAAGGCGGAGATTGTTGCTCTCGACGGCCTGTCGCTTGAAGTTTCGCCGGGCGAAATCTTCGGACTGCTGGGACCGAACGGCGCCGGCAAGTCGACCACGGTGGGAATTCTCACAACCCGTGTGCGTCCTACGGGCGGCCAGGCCTGGATCGGCGAGCACGATGTGTGGGCCGAGCAGGTCGTGGTCAAGCGGCTGATTGGAGTAGTGCAGCAGCGGCCGAACCTCGACTTCACTCTCACCGCTCGCGAGATTCTGCTCTTCCACGGCGCGTATTTCGGCATCGATTCCGAGACGCGCAGCGAGCGCGCGAAAACCCTGCTTGATCGCTTCAAGCTCACCGATCGGGCCGACCAGATGGTGCGCGGTTTTTCCGGCGGCATGATGCAGCGGCTCTCCATTGCGCGCGCCATGATGCACGACCCGCAGGTGCTTTTTCTCGACGAGCCCAGCGCCGGACTCGATCCGCAAACCCGGTTGCTTCTTTGGGAAATCATTCGCGAATATAACCAGCGCGGCAAAACCATTCTTCTGACCACGCACAACATGGAAGAGGCCGACGCCTTGTGCCAGCGCCTCGCCATCATCGATCACGGACGCAATATCGCCCTGGGCACGCCCGGAGAGCTGAAAGGTTCGGTTCCCGGTGGTTATCTGTTGCGGCTGCGTTTTGGCCGGCAGTCTCCGGAATTGCTGCAACGCCTTCAAGATTTGGCGGGAGTCAGAGAGGTTCGCGCGCATCCGGATGCGGCCGCCGACAACTCCGCCGATGTATACGCCGACCGCGGCGGGTCGCTGGTTTCGGAGATTGCTAATCTGGCCTCGGGCGCGTCCATCGAATTGTGCGATGTGCACATCTCCGAGCCCAGCCTGGAGAATCTTTTCCTGCACCACACCGGAAGGAGCTTGCGCGAATGAACTGGACGACTTTTTTCGCCCTGCTGGCGCGCGATGCACATGTCGCTCGCCGCAACGTGATTCCGTTGCTGATGCAGACTTTTTTGCAGCCGATGATGTTCGTGTTCATCTTCGGCCGCGTGATGGTGAGCAGCGGCTACATGCCCGCCGCCTACAAGAGCCTGCTGCTGCCGGGGATCATGGCGATCAGCATGGTGTTCACGGGCGTCTGGGCGGTCGCGATGCCGTTGATCGCCGAATTTCATTTCACGCGCGAGATCGAAGACCGCCTGCTCGCGCCCATCGACATTTCATGGCTGGCCGTCGAGAAAGTAATTTTTGGCACGCTGCAAGCGATCGTCGCCGGAGTAGTCGTGATTCCGTTGGCGTGGTTATTGCTGCGTCCCGTGGACTTCAATCTGCATTCGCCGCTGACATTTGCCGGTGTCACGCTTCTCGTCGCGCTCTTCTCGTCCTGCGGCGGCCTTGCCCTGGGTTGCAGCGTGAACCAGACTCACATCGGCCTCATGTTCAGCATGGTGTTGACGCCAATGATTTTTTTCGGCTGCACCTATTACCCGTGGAGCGCGCTGAGTCATTTTCCGGTTCTGCAGAAAATCGTATTGGTGAATCCTCTGGTCTACGCGAGCGAAGGCCTGCGCGGAACGCTGGTTCCGCAGTTTCCGCACCTGTCTCTGATTGCTGTATTCGTGGCCTTGGCGTGCTTTGACGCTCTGCTGCTCGGGATCGGACTGCGGCAGTTCCACAGCAAAGCCGTCAGCTAGGCGGAACGGATAATTGCTGATTGTTGATTGCTGATTGTTGATTCGAAGCTCACGAATCTGGATGTCTGGTGGTTTTCAATCAACAATCAGAAATCAACAATCAGCAATTCTCCGGCGCTCCAATCCTACCGGCCGAGGGCCTCCGGCTTGACGCTGTCGGCAAACGCGTCCGCGATCGTGTAGCGCATCACGTCTTCATACTCCGGCCCCAGAAACCTGCGCAGCCGGTCGGTGTTCATGATGTACTCGCCCGTCATGTAGGGAAGCGCTTCCGGCGGAATCGCCGAAATCTGCCGGTTCCACAAAATTTTCAGAACAGCTCGCATCACCCATTTTCCAGGCACACGAATCAGCTTGGCCCGCGCCATCTCCACACAGCGGCCAAAGGTGAGCGGTTCTCCGCGTCCCGCCACATTCAACACGGTCAGGCGCTGGGTCTCGGGCTCGCGGCGCAGGATGTGGGCAATCAGCCGCGCCATGTCGTCCACGTGGACAAACTGAATTTTGTTGTCCAGAAATTCCTGCCCGCGCGGAAACATGCAGGGCAGCCGTTTTCCCGCGCTCCGCATTTTCTGGGCGCGCGCGCTCTTGCCGTAGGCCGTGCCGCGAAACGCTCCCAGCAAATAGTTCTCGACGCTGGCCCCGGCGAAAATATGCGGCCGCAGAATGTAGGCGCTGCATCCGCGCAGCGAGGGCGAGCGTTGCCGCACCACTTCGTCGGATTCTTTCTTGTGGATCGCGTAGGGCAGCGTGTGGGCGCCGAGCGGGAAGTCTTCTTCCACCGGCCGCGGCAGGTCCGATCCATACGCCGAAACGCTGCTCGGAAAAATGAATTGCTTCACGCCGTCATCGGTCTGGCGGTTGGCTTCGGTCACGGCTTCCATCACGCGTGCCGTGCCGGCCACGTTGATCTGCCACATGCGCGTCACGTCGAGCACGCCGGTGCGCACCGGGTCGATCACAAACGCCAGGTGGACCACCGCATAGGTCTGCGTGTCGCGCAGCAACTCAAACAGACTGCGACAGGATGCTTCCTCGCCCAGGTCCATGCGCTCGAATTGCAAGGGAAGGTCGGTCTGGGGCGGATTCATGTCCACCCCGATGACCGAGAAACTTCCCAGCAGCGGCAAAAGCCTGAGCCCCAGGTTGCCGCTAATCCCAGTGACTACGACTACAGGTTTGGCCATCAGTTCGGTGGTGCGGCCGGCGGTTGAGCCGGTGTCGGCGTTTGTGGCTGACCTTGCGGGTGCGTCATGGGAGACCCCATTTGCGGCATGCGGTTCGGCGGCATCCGTTGAGGCGGTCCGGCCGGCGCGGGCGGGCCAAAATACGCTTCATTGGGCTCCACGGTGTACGACTTCTGATATTTATCCATCTCTTCGCGCTGCCGCTGGCCCTGCAACATGCTGTGAATTTCGTTTTTCAGTTGGTCGTCCAGAGGCATTTGCACGATTGCCTTCACCTTGTAAACGTAATGCCCTCCCGGGTCGCTGATCACCTGCGAGACCTCGCCTTCCTTCAAATCGAAAACCGCGACCTGGCCCGGCGGCAGGCCGTTGCGCCGCACTTTGGGCAGGTTGACGGGAGGCGCCTCCATTTTCATTCCTGCGGCGTCATAGGCTTCCTTCTGCAGCTTCGCGAAGTCTTCTCCGGCAGCCGCTTGCGTCCGCAGACTCTCCGCCAGCTTCGCTTCCTCCTGCTCGGTATCGGCTTTTTGTTTCTGTTGCTGCTCCGGCGTTAACTTCGCATCTTTGTCGTCTTTGGCATCTTTTCCTTCCTTCTCGTCCTTTAACTCTGGCTTGGCTTCAGCCGCTGCAGGCCGGAAGTGCGGCACAAACACGCGGTCGACATTGAATTCCTGATAGGTGGTGAGATGTGCCTGATAGTAGCTGTCAACGTCTTCGTCGGAAATCTTGGCCGCTTTCTCCGCAATTTGATCCCGCAATTCCTTGCCGAGGATCTGCAGACGGGCGAATTTCATCTCCGTCTCGAAGCGGGCGGTTTTGTCCAGCCCCTGCTTCTGCGCCGCCTGGGCGAAGGCCAGAATTCCGGGATAAGCCGTCGCCAGCTGCCGCTTGAGTTGCGGATTCGGGTGGGTCGAGATGCTGTCGACCAGTTTTTCAAATTCCGCGCGCGTGACCACCGTTTTGCAATCCGCTGGCGCCGTCTTGGCCGCTGGCTTCGCCGGGGCTGCCCCAGCTTTGGCCGCAGCCGGCCGCGGTTGCGGCTTGCACACTCCTGTAATCGTGAGCACAGCGGCAGTCGCCGGAACCGACTCTGCCGAATCCGGAAGAGCCGCGCCCGCCTGCGGCCCGCCCATGCCCCGGCCTGGCTGGGCCGGCGGCGGCGCACCCTGCTGGGCTTGTCCCCAGGCCAACCCTCCCAACAACACACACATCAGCCAGCTCCTACGCATAAAAAAATTCCTCCAGGATTGGTGTTTCAGAATGTTGCAAACCTAAACAAAATATCGTAGCACGTTCGAGCCTCGGGCAAGTGCATGTGTGTCCAGTGCATGTGTGGCGAGTGTATGTGTGGCGCGGGCACTCCTGCCCGCGAAATCTATCCAGAAGCAAACAGCAGATACCGGCTTCAAAACTTGCCAGCTAAGACTTGAAGGCCATTGCAGACATCAGACTCTCATCATCCTCTCATTATCCTCTCATCCACCGCCGGCATTCCGCGGGCAAGAGTGCCCGCGCCACACAAGCAGTCAGCGGCCAGCAGCTATAATCCCTGCATGTCAGGCAGCCCCGCCGTATATTCTCCGGGATCGATGCGTGCGGAAAAACGCGCGGCTGCGGGGAATTCCGTTCTCGCGGCGCTGGTCATCACCTCGCTAAAAGCCGTCGTCGGCGTGAGCACGGGCAGCCTTGGCATTCTCTCGGAAGCCGCCCACTCCGCGCTTGACCTGATCGCCGCGCTCATCACTTTTTTCTCTGTTGGAGTTTCTGACAAGCCCGCCGACGCCGACCACCAGTACGGCCACGGCAAAATAGAAAGCTTTTCCGCGTTCCTTGAAACCACACTGCTTCTGCTGACCTGTGCCTGGGTCATCTACGAAGCCGTGTTGCGGCTGTTTTTCCGCCGCGTCGAAATCGAACCATCCCTCATTGCCTTCGCCGTCATGCTGTTCTCCATGGGCATCGACTGGTGGCGTTCCAGCGTGCTCGGCCGCATCGCCACCAAATACGACAGTCAGGCGCTCGAAGCCGACGCCCTGCATTTTTCCACCGACATCTGGTCGGGCGGCGTAGTTGTGATTGGACTTCTGCTGGTGCTGCTCGGTCGCACGTTCCATGTGGGATGGCTGCGCTACGCCGATCCGGTCTCCGCGCTGTTCGTTGCCGGCGTCATCGTCCACGTCAGCTGGCGACTGGCGCGACGCACGATCGACGCGCTGCTCGACGCCGCTCCCGCCGGCGTTCGCGCCCAGATCACCGACGCCGTCTCTCACGTGGAGGGCGTGCTCGAAGTGGACCGCGTCCGCATCCGCCGCGCCGGCAACCACTACTTCGCCGACCTGGTTGTTGGCATGGCCCGCACTTTAACGTTCCAGCGTTCCGAACAGCTGGTGGAAGCCGTAACGAGTGCCGTCCAACGTGTTCTTCCCGACGCCGACGTCACCGTGCAACCCTTGCCCCGCGCGCAGCGTTCCGAAAATACTTTCGACCGCATTCGCGCCGCCGCTACCCGCCACAACCTCAACGTGCACGACATCAGCGTGCAGGATGTCGCCGGCCAGCTGCACGTGGAGCAGCACGTCGAGCTCGACGAACGCATGACGCTCAAACAGGCCCACGATCAAGTCACCGAGCTCGAAGCCGACATGCGCCGCGACGTCCCGGAAATCGCCGACATTCTTACCCACATCGAAAGCGAGCCCGCGACCATCGAAAAACCCGAAGAAGTAATCAGCGACGCCGAACTCGAGCATCAGCTGAAAGTGGTCGCCTCGCAGTTTCCAGAAATCCTCGACGTGCATGACTTCATCATCAAGCGCGTCCGCGGACGCCTCTACGTTTCCTGCCACTGCACTCTGTCCGAGGATCTCCCGCTTTCCAGCGTGCACGACATCCAAACCGAACTCGAAATCCGTTTCAAACAACATGCCCCGGAATTGTTCCGCGTCCTGATCCATCCCGAGCCCAACACGGATAACCGGAGGTAGCGTAACGAGGCTACGTAAATATGACCGAAGCCAAAGCCACGTGGATCGAAGCCCAGCAGTTTACCGGCAGCGCGACCAGCGGCCACGCCATAATCCTGGACGGTGACAAGAAAACCGCGAGCAGCCCCATTGAGCTGGTTCTCATCGCCCTGTGCGGCTGTACGGGCTACGATGTGGTCTCGATTCTCAAGAAGAAGCGCGAGCCGTTCACGCATCTCGAAGTGCGCGCCCAGGCCGAACGCGCTACCGGCTACCCCTCGGTCTTCACTGAGATTAAGCTGACTTACCGCGTTGGTGGTAAAGTGTCGCGCAAGGCGGTCGAAGATGCCGTCCGCCTCTCGAAAGAAAAATATTGTTCAGTTTCTGCCATGCTGGAAAGAACCGCAAAGATCACCGCTAGCATCGAATATGCAGACGGATAACGTTATTGGATTGTCATCCCGACCGGAGCTTCGCATTCCCGAAGGGAATGGGAAGCGTAGTGGAGGGACCTGCTGTTGTTTGCGTGCTGCACAGGTTCCGGAGCGGCTCCGAGAATATGACCCTGAAAATCATCCTGTTCACCCAACCCGCCTGCCTCTCCTGCGAACTGATGAAGGTCTACCTGGAAGCGCGCGAACTGGTTTTCGTTGAGCGCGACATCGCCGCCGACCCCGCCGCCCGCCAGGAGATGGTCGATGATCACGATAGCCTCACCACTCCGACCATGGTCGTAATTTCAGGCGAGACCGTAGAAGTGATTGTCGGCTTCGATCCCGAACGCCTCGACGAACTAATCGCCGCAGCGGAGTCATCGGAGCCCGCGCCTGACCCGTCGCATCCACTGGTTCGAATTACGAAGTCCGCATAGATTCCGCATGATGAACTGAACCCTGCACCCTAAACCCCGACCCCTTGATTCGCGCCCCCACGAGGCCTGCTATCGAGACTCCCGCCCATCTCAGTCCGCGCCCGCCGCATGCCATGCGCGGATATTTATTCATCGCCTCCGCCGCATTTCTCTGGGGAGTCTCGGCCGCCCTCGGCCGCGCCGTCTTCATCGGGAAATTTCCACTCACCGGCGAAGCAATTCGCCCCATCGACCCGCTCATCCTCTCGCAAACCCGTACCACATTTTCGCTGCTAGTCCTGCTCCCCATTCTCATCGGCCGCCGCGGATGGCAGCGCATCCAGCTCCCCACGCCCGATCTCGTGCAGTGCCTCGCGCTCGGCATGCTCGGCGTCGCCGCCTCGAATTATTTTTATTATGTCGCCATCCAGAGAACCAGCGTCGCCATCGCCATCATCGTGCAATACACCGCGCCCGTCTGGGTGCTGCTCTACGTAGTCGCGCGCCGCCAGCAAAAACTTTCGCTGCAGAAAGTCGTCGCCGTCGGCACGGCCATCGCCGGAATCGCACTCACCCTCGGCATCGTCGGAACCAAGTCCTCGCCCCTCCGCCTCGATTCCTACGGCCTGTTCGCCGCACTGCTCGCGTCATTCTCATTCGCCTTCTACAACCTCGCCGGACACCGCATTCTCGCCCGCTACGATCGCTGGCGCGTTCTGGTCTGGACTCTGACCTCTGCCTCAGTCTTCTGGCTCATCGTGAATCCGCCCTGGAAAATTCTCGCCGCCCACTACGCACCCGCGCAGTGGGCATTCCTCTTTGCCTTCTCCATGATCTCCGTCCTATTCGCGTTCTCGCTCTATTTCCAGGGACTGCAACATCTCGAACCCACCCGCGCCATCATCGCCAGTTGCCTCGAACCAGTCTTCTCCATCCTGCTGGCGGCCGCACTTCTAGGCGAAGTGCTCCGCCCCATCCAGACACTGGGCATCATTCTGGTTCTCGCCGCGATCGTGCTCGTACAGCTCCCCGGCCGGGGCGCGACGCCGTCCGAAGCTTCCGTCCTGGTCGAACCAATCGAATAGGTACAAAGGAAATCCAATAAATTTGGGATTTCCTCCGTGTACCCTAGTGTCCTTTGTGGTTCCGGATTTGGATTTCGATTTAGGCGCGCCGAAAGTAACGTTCCACTCTTAGTACTTTGGTACCTGCTTTTGACATGGTTTTTACATCACAATTTCCGAATCTTGGCTACCCTCTTCTTATCCTGATCGGATCGTCCCTGATCGCCCGATAGTGATCGACCTAGTGATCGCCCGACAATGTTGGAGTGAGAGGTATTCGTTATGAGAGTCCGTTTCGCGGTTTGCGTTCTGGCATTTCTTTGCGCCTCGATTGCGCCCTGCTTCGCCCACCACATGGCAGTGGTTGTGAACAAAGACAATCCGGTGGAGAACGTCACCTCCGCGCACCTGGCGAAAATTCTTCGCGCGGAAATCAAGAAGTGGCCCGACGGCAAGAATGTCGTCCTCG
>Ga0187863_10002931_pt1 | contig 12808 bp, 13 predicted proteins | sample June2016WEW_11_1_FD_132975 | JGI IMG/M metagenome (GOLD analysis project Ga0187863, IMG submission 132975) | Peatland microbial communities from SPRUCE experiment site at the Marcell Experimental Forest, Minnesota, USA - June2016WEW_11_10 | ecosystem: Environmental > Terrestrial > Soil >...
GATGAAAATGAAGACTCAGATACTTACTTGCCTGCTCTTGATTCTTGCGCTGGTCGCGGTTGCTAGCGCACAGCACGATGCCGAGGAACCTACCGCGGTCCTGAATTTTCTCATCCTGAAAGATGACAATGGCAAGCCGATTCGCAGTGCCATCGTGATCATGCACGCCGTAAGTACGAGCGGCAAGCAGGGCAAGGGCGGAATCGAGGTAAAAACCGACGCCGAGGGCAAGACCAGCTTCGACGGCATACCCTACGGCAAACTGCGGGTGCAAGTGATGGCTTCCGGCTTCCAGACCTTCGGCGATGACTATACCGTCGACCGAGCCACGATGGACTTCACCATCAAGCTGAAGCGTCCGTCAAACCAGTACTCTATTTACCAAGCCCACCCTGAAGAGAAAAAGGACGACAAGGCACCGTCCCCTGATCCCAACGCAAAACCGCAATAGACAGGGCAGACGCATAAAAGACAGCGAATGTGCGCCCAATCCATAACTCTTCATCGCTTACGGATCGGGGCGAGGCCATCAGTATTGCTAAGTAGGACACTGCGACGATATGATCCGATTTCATGGTAGCCGGACTATTGATCGTCGCCTGCTGGATCCTCCTCGTTCTGTATTGGAACATCAGCGCCCGCTCAATCAAGCCAGCGGCAGAACGTCAGAGCCGTACCAGCAGGCTGGCCAGGGTGCCGGTTTGGCTGGGCTACATCCTGTTTGGCGTGGCGGGAGCACATCCGTTTGGCATGGTGGTAATGCCGCATACAGCGATTGCGGAATCGCTGGGAGTTGCGATTTGTGCGCTCGGACTCTTCGCGGCCATCTGGTCACGCAAAACGCTAGGGGACGATTGGAGCAGAGATGTCGAGTTCAAGCAGGAGCACAAACTTGTGGAACGGGGGCCATATCGTTTCGTGCGTCATCCGATTTATACCAGCCATCTGCTCATGGGTTTGGGAACGGCCATTGCGTCCGGCTTGCTTGTTGCGTTCGCGGGGCTATTGTTGTTCATCATTGGCTTTTGGATAAAACTGAAGCAAGAGGAAGGTCTCCTCCTGAGGCACTTTCCAGATGAATATCCCGCCTATAAAGCTCGCGTAAAGGCGCTTGTGCCATTCGTATTTTAGGTTCTGCGCAACAGCATGACAGCGGCGTTCGATTGTTTGATGCTGGATGTGAATCTGCCTTGCAGAGTAGAATTTGCCGATGCCCTATCTTCTCAAAACCGAGCCTACCGTGTATTCCTTTGCCGACCTCCAGCGCGAAGGCACCACCATCTGGGATGGAGTGACCAATCCCGCCGCGGTCAAGAACCTGCGCGGCATGAAGACGGGCGAAGCGTTAGTCATCTATCACACTGGAGACGAGAAAAGTGCGGTGGGAACCGCGTCCGTTGTGTCGGTGGACGCATCGGACACCAAGAATCCTCAGGTGAAAATCAAGGCTGGCAAGCCGGTGGCCAAGCCGGTCACGCTGGCCGAAGTGAAGGCGAATAAGCTATTTGCCGATTCCCCGCTGGTGCGGCAAGGCCGGCTGAGCGTGGTTCCCTTAACTGACGCTCAATACAAGTTTCTCACCGGCCAATGATCTTGTCCGGCGTCCAAGCCTCAATGTGCGCGCGCGTCCCGCCGGATCAGCGCGTAATCCACAAAGAAGCCGAGGCCGATTGCCAGAGGAATGACGCCGAATGTGGCCGCAACCATCGCTTCGGGTTCCTGACGACCGATCAGGATGAAGGTCACGATATAGCCAATGGCTCCGGCCACCAAAAGAATTCCTGAGCGCCGGGATCGAGCCGATTCCGAAAGCTCCGGCTGCATCGGCACATCTACTCCCCGCGCAATCGCCGCCAACCGCTCCTCGCTGCGCAGCTTGCGCACGCGGAAGAACGTGTACATGGCCGCCATCGGGATTCCAAATATCATCACCACTGCCGCCAGTCCCACAAAGTTGCCGTCCATAACGCCTCCTGATGCCGGCGCTGGGTTGATCGCAGCGCCGTCTCACCAGTAGTTACGGATGCTTGCGGGAAAAGTTCCCGCGTTCTATTCGCCACGGCGGGCTATATCTTGGGTACCGCGTTACTCCAGATTGGCATGTGTATTGGGATAGAACTTGGCGATCATGCGCCCTGTCATCAATCCGCCTTCGTATTCGGGAATGATCACCTCATCCGCGCCCGAATTACGCATAGCCTGGGCGTAGCGGGATTGCCCAGCCCGAGTGATGATGCGCGCCTTCGGATTCAGCGCCTTCGCCGTCACCGTGATGTACAGATTGTCGGCGTCATTGTCGATCACAATGCAGACCCCGCGTGCGCGCTCGATCCCGGCGGATTGCAACACATCGTGCCGCTTGGCGTCGCCCTGGATGGCAAGCACTTTCTCCTTCAGCAGTTCGCGGCACAATCCCTCGTTGGTTTCAATGAGCACAAACGGAATCTTCAGGCGGCTAAGCTGGTCCACCACGGTTCGGCCGACCTGCCCGTAGCCGCAGATGATGAAATGATCGTGCAGTTTGTCGATGCTGACATCGTTCACCATGGTTCTCCAGGCCTCCATACCTTGCCGGTTGAAGATCGTAACCGCCACCCGCTCCGCCACCCAGATCTGAAAGGCAAACACACCGCAGTACACGAAAATCGAGAAGAGCTTGGTGGCATTGTGCACGCGCTTGGGGTCGATTGCATGCGGCTGGATCATCCAGAACAGAGCGTCTTGCCAGGCCAACCCCTCCAGTCTGCGGTAGACCAGCACACACATCAGGCTGAATCCGGCGAACATTACCAGCGGTAGCCACAACCGGCGCAGGAACAGCAGCAGGATTCGGACCATGGGGCAGAAATACTATCGCAAGTCGATCCGCATAGCAACGGGGATGCAGATCGCCAAAAAAGCGATTGCCCGAATCGTCTTCTTGAATTCTTTAGAATAGGAAGCCTACCTTCGACTGGGATTAGTCAAAAGTGGATTGATCTCTGACGGTCAGCGAATCAACTGGCGCAACTCGCGCCGGAGAATTTTTCCCGAGGCCGTCTTGGGGACAACCTCTACAAAATGCACTTCGCGCGGCTGCTTGTAGTGGGTCAGCCGGTCGGCGACGAAGGCACACAGCTCGTCTTCCATCTTCTTGCAAGTTACAAAGCCGTCGCGCAGCGCGACGAATGCCACGGGAATCTCGCCTGCCGCCGCATCCGGCCGGCCGACCACTCCGCACTCCCGCACTGCCGGATGCTCCAGCAACACCGCCTCCACCTCTGCCGGCGCTACCGGGAATCCTTTGTACTTGATCATCTCCTTGCGACGGTCCACGACTCGGTAGAAGCCTTCGCTATCGCGCGTGACAATGTCACCGGACCAATACCATCCGTCGCGCAGCACGGCCTCAGTCGCCTCCGACTCCTTCCAGTAGCCCTGCATGAATTGCGGACCCCGCATCACTAACTCTCCCGGCTCACCCGTGGCAACCTCCGCCGTACTGCCCGCCGAAGCGGCCAGATTCTGCTGTCCCATATTTTGCTGCCCCAGCACGCGGCACTCCGTCTGCGCCAGCGGATGCCCGATAGAATCTGGCCGGTACAGTTCCGGCTCCAGATACCCCACGTGGGTCACCGGCGAAGCTTCGGTCATGCCATATCCCTGGCACACCAGAATGCCGGTTAGCGCGGTGAATCTGCGCGCCAGATCGGGTGCCAGCGGCGCGGCTCCGGACTTCACCCAATGCACTCGGTGATTCTTGGGAAACTGTCCCGCCTCGGCCGCCAGGCACAGCGCGTTCATGGCGGGCGGTACCACGGGCATGGTGGTGATCGATTCTTCCGTGAGCAGTGCGATCAGGTTTGCCGGGTTGAAGCGCGGCATCAGCACCAGCGTGGCTCCCAGTATCAGAATCGGGTTCAGCGCCACGTTCAGTCCGTAGATGTGATACAGCGGCAGAAAGCAAAGCAGGTTATCCGTCGACTTCAACATGGCCGCACCCGGACCGAGCAGCTGATAAACGTTGGCCACCAGGTTGCGGTGCGAGAGCATCACGCCTTTGGGCAGGCCGGTGGTGCCGCTCGAATAAGGCAATGCCGCTAGAGTCGTCTCCGACGGCTGATCGGGGGCGGGCAGAGTTGCGCTCACCGGTCTCAGCAGATCGGAAAACGGCTCGCTTCCGCTTCCCTGCTCTCGCGTGCAAAACAGGCGCCGCAAATTCGGCAGCTCCGCAAGATTGATGCCCGAAACTTTAGGCCCATCGGTGATCAGCACGACTGCGCCCGAATTCCCCAGCTGATAGCGGACTTCCCGCTCGCGATACGTGGGATTCAGCAGCGTCGGAATCCCGCCGGCCAGCGTGGCCGCATGATAAGCGGCGCAGAACTCCCAGGAATTGCTCAGGAAGATGGCAACCACTTCGCCCGGCTTTACCCCGGCGGCAACCAGCCCTCGCGCCAGAACCTCCACCGTGTATCCATATTCCGCATAGGTGAGCCGGCGCCCGCAGGAAGTGTCCACCAGAGCCGTCTTCTCGGCATGGGCGCGGCAGGAGTCGAGAATCGCATTGTGTACAAAGACGTTGTTGGGATCAGCGTAGAGCTGGGTGCGCAACATGGCCGGGATGATTGTAGCGGAAAGCACTCAGCCTGTGGCGTGAGCAGGGGCGGCAGGAATCAGCCGCCCCTCTCGATCTGCTTCATCCGGCGCTAGGCACGGCCACCCGACTCCGCGCCGCAAATCGCTCCGACCAGCGAATCTTCCCGGTTACCTGCATCACGACGAATAGCGTGATGATGGCGATCACGGTAATCGCCAACCCGGTGAATCCCTTCCAGAAGAATGCATACGAAAACAGCACGAGGTAGATCAATTGTGCCGTACCCGCCTCCAGGGCAGCAAAGCGCAGTCCCACCACCAGCCGCAGGTAGCTCACCACCAGGCCCACCGAAACGGCTGAAGATAGAATCATGGCGGCGTGGATCGAAATGTGGTCCGCCGAATAGGCCAGCAGCAGATGGAAAGCGAAAAACGCCGTCGCCAGAAAGAAGTAGTTCATGGGATGCAGATCGATGTTGCGCAGGGTGGTGATGATGAACATCAGAAAAAAGAAGAAGAACAACGACACCGGAGCGGCATAGCTGATTTCGCCTGCCAGCGGCCCGGGCTGCGGCTTCTGGGGCATCGTCATGCCGATCTGGAAACCTGAGACAAGGTTCGAGTATTGCCACGTCAGTTGCCATCCACCGGGGATAAGTTGTTTCGAGGTGGGCGAGAGCGTGTCATCGGCGAAATCGATGTCGCGGAAATTCGTCTGCATGGTGAGCATGAAATCGCGTGCCTGCGCGATGCCGTCGCCCAATTGGTAGCGCCAGCTATCCAGCCCCTGCGAGCGATATTCCACGTGCAGGTGGGCGGTGTCCCCGGGACCTAAAGTCGCCTGCCCCGCAGTACCCTGATCGTCGGTAGTGAGCGCAACGGCCTGCTCGTTCACCTTCATCTGCAAGCCGTCGTAGATCGCCTTCTGTGCCGGAAATTTGAGGCGGAAATCTACCGCTTGTGCTTTCGCCGTATCGTTCTGGAAGGTGTAGTCTCCGGCGAAGTCGACCGCATAGGTGCTGTACCAGAGCAATCCCTTCTGCCGAGGCGTGAGGTGAAAGTTCACATGAATCCGGCTTGCTTCCACGGGTAGCGGAACCTGCCGCTGCACGTACTGGCTATGAACCACGACTTTGCCATTCTCAGCCGTGGTCGAGTTGACTACGTCGGTAAGAGTGTAGGTCGCGGTCGGCGGGGATTGTTGTTGCGCTGTGCCCCAGGTGGAAGCCACGCGTCCCTGCAGTTGCTCATTGCTGCCGTAGGTGCGTGAGGAAATGGTCGTACCAAGAATTACCCACGCAATGGACGTGCACACGAAGATGAATGCCAATGCCAGAATTTGTCGCAGCAAAGATTCCCTCCCGTTGCGATAGATCGCACAGATTCGATTGCAAGGAGATTGCCGCTGAGGATTCGTTGAGAGCAGAGAAGTTAGGGTCACTTGACCGGCATGACTGTGTCTGCCGAAACACGCGTGTGTCATGGCCTACACAGCTCGGAATTGATTTTGGCGCGTGGCGTTAGCTGGCTAGCCGGCGCAGAAACTCCTGCTCGTCCATGCGGTATTTGAAGGCCTTGCGACCGTCGATAAAGACGACTGGCACTTCGTCGTTGAACTGCCGCCGCAGTTCGGTGTCGCTATCGACGTCCACTTCCTGCCAGGTGAAACCACCGCGGCGGGAGAGCTTTGTGAGGCTTTCCTTCACCACTTCGCAAAGATGACACCCCTTGCGCGAGTAAACTACGACTTGGCGGGAGCCTGGCACGCCGCGATTGTACCGTCACGGCTGCACCTTCTGGCAAGAAAAAAGAACTCAGTGGTGCGTCGCACGAAATCGCCTTCCCGGTTCAGGAGTAAAATCCCACAATGGTCGCTTCCGAGCACAAACCTCTGCGCGGCAAGGCCTGCCTCATCACCGGCGCAGCCCAGCGTTTGGGACGCGCTTCCGCTCTCGCTCTGGCCGAGGCTGGCGCCGATGTCGCGATCACGTTTCGTACTTCCGCCCGCGCGGCCAAGCACACCGTCGTCGACCTTACCAGCTTTGGCGTGCGCGCCTTCGCCCTGCACTGCGACGTCACCGACGAAGCCAGCGTTAAATCGATGATGCAAGAAGCCGGACGAGAACTGGGCCGCATCGACATTCTGGTGAACAACGCCGCCAACTATGCCACGGCGGATTTCGAGCGCCTCACGCTGCGCCAGTGGGATGCGATGTTCGCGTCAAACACTCGCGGACCGTTCCTGGTGTCGCGCGAAGCCCTGAAGTGGATGCGCCGAAAGCGGCCGGGCGCGAAGGGCTCGGATCAAATCGAAGCCAAAATCATTCACATGGGGTCGCTCGGCGGCTTGCGCCCCTGGGCCACGAACGCGCATTACTGTTCGTCTAAGGCCGCACTGCACATGTTGACCAAGGTAATGGCAAAGGCTCTGGCTCCGGAAATTGCGGTCAACGCGGTCGCGCCCGGCATGATCGATCTCGGCGAGAAGTCGGCCGCGCCATTCCTGCGCCGGATGGCAAAGCAAACTCCAATGGAGCGCAACGGCCGTGGCGATGAAGTCGCGGCAGCGGTCCTGTTCTTTGCCACCGCGCCCCAGTTTATTACCGGTCAGATTCTTGCCGTCGATGGAGGGCTGGGTCTCTAGCGGATCACTCTCAGGCTTCCGCCGAAGTCGGGTCGATGATCCGTTTCACTTCCGAGACCCGGTTGGCCGGAAAGCCGCCTTGTTTCGCATGTTCCCGTACCATCGCCTCGTTGGGAGCAATATAAACACAATAGATTTTGTCTTGCGTAACGTAGCTCTCGAGCCACTGAATCTGCGGCCCCAGGTTCTTCAGGACGCTGCACGACTTCTGCGAAATTGCCAGAAACTGATCCGGCGGCAAACTTCCCACCCCCGGGATCTCGCGCTCGATTACATATTTTGGCATCTCTTCCTCCGTTGACATGTGTAGCTGCGAAATGGCTGACCTTTCGCCGGAAGATTTTATTCTGCGCGCCGGGAAATAGCTACTCGATGTGGAACTTAGCCTCCCTCTTTCTGTACGGTTCCGACTCAGGGTATAGTGGGGCGAATGAAGAAAAATGGAAACGCGGTTTCGTCGAAAGCTTTCGCAGCGCCTGCTCCCCGCGTCGCTGTCGCCATCATGGCTGCCGGCAAAGGCACACGGCTCAAGTCGCAGCTTCCCAAGGTCCTGCACGAAGTAGGCGGCAAGCCGCTTCTCGCTCATGTGATCGCAGCGGCCGCTCGGGTCGTTCCGCCGAATGATGTCTTCGCCATCATCGGTCACGAAGCCGACCGCGTCCGTGCAGCCGTGGCCCATACCGGCGTTCATTTCGTGCTGCAGGCGGCACAGCGCGGCACGGGCCACGCTCTGATGGTTGCCCAGCCGGCGCTCTCCAGCTACGACCACGTCATCGTTCTCTCCGGCGATGCTCCGCAGATCACGCCCCAGACCATCGCCCGCCTGCTCAACTTCCACCTCGACGAGCAGGCCGCCATGACTTTGCTCAGCGCCGACCTCGATCACCCGACCGGCTACGGCCGCGTTCTACGCAAGGGCCACCGCAGCGCCGAAGTCCAGGCCATCGTCGAAGAAAAGTCCGCCAGCCCCGCCCAGAAAAAGATCCGCGAGATCAACGCCGGCTTCTACGTCTTCGCCGTGCCGCAGTTGTTCTCGCACATCCAGAAACTCTCCACCGCCAACCCTCACGGAGAGTACTACCTCACCGACATGGCCGAGGTTCTGCGTAAGGCCAGAGAACGGGTTGTAGCGTGGAAAACGGAAAACTCCGCCGAAGTTCTCGGCGCCAACACGCGGGTCGAACTCTCTTTCATTGACTACCAGATGCGCATGCGCAAGTGCCATGAACTCATGGCCGAGGGCGTCACCATCTTCTATCCTGCGACCTGCGTGATCGACTACGATGTCGAAATCGCCCCTGACACCGTGATCGAACCCTTCGTGCAGATTCTCGGCAGCTCGCGCGTCGGCACGGCCTGCCGCATTCGTTCCTACTCGGTGATTCGCGATTCAGAAATCGCCGACGGCGTCCTCATTCGTCCTGGCTGCATTCTGGAGGAAGCCCGCATCGGCCCCAGCGCCGTCCTCGGCCCCTATTCCCATCTGCGGCCGGGCAGCGACATTGGAGAAGGCGCGCACGTCGGCAACTTTGTCGAGACCAAGAAAATCAAGCTAGGCAAGGGATCCAAAGCCAACCATCTCACCTATCTGGGCGACGCCGAAATCGGCGCAGGCGTCAACATCGGCGCGGGGACTATCACCTGCAACTATGATGGCGTGGCCAAACACACAACTGTGATCGGGGATGGAGTCTTCATCGGTAGTGACAGCACTCTGGTCGCGCCCGTGCGCGTGGGCAAAGGTGCCTACGTTGGTGCAGCATCGTGCATCACCGAAGATGTTCCCGAAGACGCCCTTGCCGTTGGCCGCGCCCGTCAGGTTGTGAAGGAACGCTGGGCCCGCGAGAAGCGTGCTGCCCGCAAGCCAGCGACTGAGGCAGAAAAGCAGTCTTCCTAGTGGATCCGGTAGCTTAGAAGATCACGACATGGCGATTCCGTATTACCACGTTGACGCATTCACGAGTGAGCTCTTTGCCGGTAATCCGGCCGGGGTCTGCATCCTTTCCGCGTTTCTCGCGGATAGCATCATGCAGAAAATTGCGGCGGAGAACAGGCACAGCGAGACCGCTTTTGTTGTTCCTCGCGCGGATGGTGATTTCGACTTGCGCTGGTTTACACCCAAAGTTGAAGACGATCTATGCGGGCACGCGACCCTGGCATCCGCCTATGTGCTCGCGTTGCGGAAACACAACGTATGGCCGGTTCGTTTTCACACCCGCAGCGGCGTGTTGACCGTCGCACAGAACGTCGTCCAGAACGTCGTCCGAAACAACGACAGCTTCGAGATGGACTTTCCCGCCATGCCAGCCCAGCCATGTGACACGCCAGTCGGCCTCTTGCCAGCCCTGGGTTTGAAAAGCGTAGGTTTGAAAGCGGCGCTGGTAATGAAATCGCGCGACTACCTCGTGGTGGTGGATCGGGCTGAGCAAGTGCGAGCGCTCTCGCCCGATTTTGCCACTCTTGCCAAACTGGACGCCGGCAACGGAACGATTGTGACCGCTCCCGGCGAGGGCGGCGTGGATTACGTGTGCCGAATGTTTCTACCGTCGGCCGGCATCGATGAGGACCCCGCAACCGGCTCGATACACTGCACACTCGCTCCCTATTGGGCGGGGCGACTGGGTAAGGACACGTTTCGTGCGCAACAACTCAGTGCTCGCGGTGGAACCGTGCAGTGCACAATCGCCGGCGCTCGCGTAAAGATCGTTGGCCAGGCACGCTTGTACCTTCACGGCACGCTCGAACTCTAAAGCGTCTGCCGCCAGCGCGAAACAGCCTTAGTGCGAAACTGCTGTGAACAACTCCGAGTGCATCAGCGCCTGGAACTGCTGATCGTTGGCCTTGAAGTGAAACTGCACATTCGAGCCATCGGAATCCACGCTGGTGTTATCCATGGCCACTTTTTCCGAAGCACTGGCGCTCATCTTTTTGTAGAGCAGACCAGCCTTTACCAGGGAGGACAGGGTCGCAGCGCTCAAGGTATCGGAAGTGACCACGGTAAGATCGAAGTTCACGCCGCTGGTAAAGTTCATGCTGTAACGCGAACCCAGCAGACGTTTCTTGATGGTCTCAAAGTCGGCGACCTTGGACGCTTCGCCCAAGGCCGAGTGCATCACGTTCTGCGTGCCCAGTTGGTCCAGAATGCTCCACACCGGCCCCGAATCCACGTCTGACATCATGTCTGACATGATCGAGTTGGTATCCAGGTTCAAGATATCGCCATCGCGGGTATCCAGAGCCAATTTCACCGCCGAAATCTCCCCGAACAGGAGCGTGCTGTCGTCCAGAAAGGTCATCACCATTCCGCCATCCATGGGATAAATATTCGCCAGGCGATACTTCGTCGGCTTGATCTTCCGCAGCGTCATCTTCTTGATAACGGCCTTCATGGCAAACGGCCCGGCGGCCACGCCCACTCCCTTAATTCCCTGCTTCGCGGTCCGGAATGAGGCGAAGGTGAGCGTGTCCACATCCTTGTTAGGGTCGATTCCGACGCCCTTCAGGGCTGCCTCAAACTCCTTAATGTTATCCGGCATGAGTTGCTCTTTGAGTTGCATCGCGGTCGGCGAGTCCTTCAGCGCCCGATAATCCACGGAAATCAACTGCTGCAGATCCGCGGGAACCACCGCGCGCGCCGAGGAATTGAGCGGCATGGCATTCGCGATGCCCACGAAAAGCACAGCCAGCAGAGCGGAGGTAAGACAAGTCTTGATGGTTTTCATAACAGCTTCAGTCCTCATAGGGTTTCCCAAACCGAGCTTGTACACAAAGAACGGGATTATGCCCGCACCTTGCGAGTTAGATGCCAGTTTAGGCCTTCTCGTCAACCAGTTGCTCTATTCTAAGCCAACCCCTAGTTCCCTGCCCGGACAAAGGTGCTAGTCCAGTGATCAATTTGGGACAGTTTTTCTCCCCGGTGGAGAAATACATTATCCGACGGGAGCAGGTAGCTGTAAGATCACTTGTGGGTTACCTTCACAGCCGCCGCTCCCAAAACACCTCAATCCTGGGCGCCTAGAAATCAGGGGACTATTGAAAATCCTACTCTACAACCCCGACAACGGGGTCACGCGCAATTTCATGCCTCATCTCTGGATGTTCCTGCTACAGTCTTTAACCCCGACCGGCCACGAAGTTGTGCTCATCGACGGCAACGCTCAGCCGATGGACGAAGCTGGGATTGCTCGTTACGTCATCGAACAGAAGGTCGATCTGGTCGGCATCGGCGCCATGACCAGAATGATCGCCAAGGCCTATCGCATGGCGGACGCGGTACGAGCCGTGGGCGTGCCCGTGGTCATGGGCGGCCCTCACGTCACAGAAATGGCGGACGAGGCTTTAGGCCGCGATGGCGGCTCGCGTCACGCCGATGCCGTGGCTCTGGGCGAGGCCGATGAGACCTGGCCGCGGATTGTCGCAGACGCGGCGCGCGGCGAATTGAAAGATATTTACGCGCCAGTCGATGCCGCGGGCAAAGAGCTCAAGCCGTCCCTCAAGCAGTATCCCGTTATTCCCTGGGACACCATCGATCTCCAACAATTCAATCTGGTCCCCAAGACGGCCAAACGATGGCTGCAGAAGATCGGTGAGGGCTGGGGGACATTCCGCATTGTCCCCGTCGAATCGGGACGCGGTTGTCCCTATGGCTGCGAGTTCTGCACGGTAACGGGATTCTTTGGCGACTCCATCCGCTTCCGCACCAACGAAAGTGTGGTGAATGAACTCCTGCTGCTCAAAGCGCGAGCCCGGAAAGAGCGCGGGCAGATTGCCGTCTTTTTTATCGACGACAATTTTGCCATCAACCTCAAGCGCACCAAGTCCCTGCTGCGCGACATTATTGCCGCTGGCGCGCAGGTGAATTGGGTGGCGCAGATCAGTGCCAACCTCCTGCGCGATCAGGAACTCGTCGACCTGATCTCTGCTTCCGGCGGAAAGTGGGTCTTCATCGGCATGGAGTCGATTGATCCCGCTAACTTGAAGGACGTGAACAAGGGCTTCAACAAGCCGGAGGAATATGCCGCCGTGTTGCAGCGCCTGGCGCAACGCAACGTGTACGCGATTACTTCATTCATCTTCGGCATGGATAACGACACGGTGGGGGCGGCTGAGCGCACCCTCCAGCAGGTACGCACCTGGCCACCGGGTCTGCCGATCTTCGGCCTGCTTACTCCCTTGCCCGGAACTCCCCTCTACAAACGTCTCGACGTTGCTGGCCGCCTGACCCGGCCCAAGCACTGGCAGGAGTTCATTCCGTTTGCCATGGCGCATACTCCGCTCAAGATGAGCATTGACGAAGCTCACGCCGAGGTGAACTACGGATGGTCCCATGCCTACAGCCCGGAGGCCGTCGCTCAGGCTGTGGATTCGCTCGATGACCAGGCGTTGGGATATCGCGTCAATATCCTGATCGCACGCCTGTGCTTCCGCGGAATCTACTTCCCTATGTTGGGCCGTTTCGCCTGGTGGAAGGTGATCTCGGAAAACCGTCATACCATCTTCAAACTGGCGAAGCAGGGAGTCGAGGCCTGGTGGGAATCTCGCACCAAGCCCGAACCGGAGCCGGCAACCAGCGCCGGAGATTAGGGA
>Ga0187863_10002933_pt1 | contig 12797 bp, 12 predicted proteins | sample June2016WEW_11_1_FD_132975 | JGI IMG/M metagenome (GOLD analysis project Ga0187863, IMG submission 132975) | Peatland microbial communities from SPRUCE experiment site at the Marcell Experimental Forest, Minnesota, USA - June2016WEW_11_10 | ecosystem: Environmental > Terrestrial > Soil >...
AGAACGTGATGGTCGGCCGCCACATCCGGGAGACGCGGAACCTGACCAAGGCGCTGTTGCGGTTTCCCTCGGTCGGACGCCAGAATCGCGCCACGCGGGCAAAGGCGCTGGAGTTGCTGCAATTCGTCGGGCTCGCCGACCGGGCGGATCGTCCGGCGGGTTCCTTGCCTTACGGCGGACTACGCCGCCTGGAAATCGCGCGCGCCTTGGCGCTCGAGCCCCGCATCCTGCTGCTCGACGAGCCGGCCGCGGGCTGCAATCCGGTCGAGACCGAGGCGGTGGAGGCCTTGGTGCGCGAGATCGCCGGTTGGGGCATCACCGTCGTGCTGGTCGAGCACAACATGCGCTTCGTGATGCGGATCTCCGACCGGATTCTGGTGCTGGACAGCGGCCGGAAGCTCGCCGAGGGCGTCGCGGACGAGGTGCGCCACAATCCCGAGGTGATCGAGGCCTATCTCGGCCGCCACGGCTCGAAGGAGGCGGCGCATGCTCGCGATTGAGGGGCTGACCAGCGCCTATGGCCGCATCGAGGTGTTGCACGGCGTGAGCCTCGAGGTCGCCGAAGGCGAGATCGTCGCCCTGGTCGGCGCCAACGGCGCCGGCAAGACCACCCTGTTGCGGGCAATCTCCGGCGTCCAGCCGATCCGAAGCGGCTGGGTGCGCTTTGCCGGCGAAGCGATCGAGCGCGAGCCCGCTTATATGCGCGTCGCCAAGGGCCTGGCGCATGTGCCGGAAGCGCGGCAGGTCTTCGCGCCGCTTTCGGTGGAGGACAATCTGCGGCTCGGCGCATACCGGCGCAAGGATTCGGGGATAGCCCGCGACCTGAAGCGAATGTACGAGATGTTTCCCGTGCTGTGGGAACGCCGCCGCTCCGCCGCCGGCAGCCTGTCGGGTGGCGAGCAACAGATGCTGGCGATCGGACGCGCGCTGATGGCGCACCCGCGGCTTTTGCTTCTCGACGAACCCAGCATGGGTCTCGCTCCGGTTCTCGTCGACCAGATCATGGACGTTATTCTTGCCCTGAAGGCCGAAGGCGTGACGATTTTTCTGGTGGAACAGAATGCCGTGGCGGCGCTCTCGATCGCCGATCGCGGCTATGTCATCGAGACCGGCGTCATCGTTCACGGCGGCGCGGGGCGCGACCTGCTCGACGATCCGAAAGTCCGCGCGACGTATCTCGGCGTCTGATTGGTGGCGAGACCGTCCGTCACTCCGGCATGCGGGGTTCGTCGGGATCGTAGGCCCAATCCTTCGCCGGTTTGGGCGTGCGGGCGATCCATTCGAGCAGAAGCTCGACGTGCTCGGTTTCTTCGCGTGCGAACTCCTCGGCCAGTTTGTGCAGCTCCGCGGGGCCGGTACCCTGGACCAGCGACGTGAAGAACGCCACCGCCCGCCGCTCGTTCTGGAGCGCGATGTCGAGGGCGTGATAAGGCGTCATGAGATAGTGCAGCGACTCGCCGCTGTCCGTCTCCAACCCTTCCTTGCCCCGCGCGCCCAGGGGCGCGGCGGCCGCGACCGGAAGCCCGCGCGCGCGCAAATCGGCCGCGAGACTGTCGGCGTGCTTGCGCTCGATGCCGGCGAGCTTGCGGAACAGCGCCGCGACCTCGAGGTTGCTGTGAAGCTCCATCTGGGCGGCGAATTCGTCGTAACGCTCGGCCGCCTCGACCTCCATCGCATGGGCGCGCGACAGCAGGTCCGCGACCGTGCCGACTTCCGGCGCCGCCGGCGGCCGCTTTCCGCCTCCCGGGCGGGCGGCGCTCATAATGCGAACTCCCGTTCGATTTCGGACAACGTCTTGCGCGGCTGCCCGATCGGCGGCTGAAACGGCTTGCGGTTTCCGTGATAGAGCACGCCGATGTTGAAGCCGTCGTCGGTCATGAGCCGCCGCGCCGCTCGCCCGGGATCGTCGGTGTGAACGACCGGAGCCGGCCTGACCGATTCCTTCCAGCCCCGCTGTTCGGGCCGGAAGGTGATGCACGGGCTCAGAATTTCGACGAAGGAGAATCCCGGGCTTGCGATCGCCTTGGCGATGATGTCGGCGGTGCCGACCACGTCGCCGGAAAAAGCGCGCGCGACGAAATTGGCTCCCGAGGCCAGCGCGATGACCAGCGGATTGAAGGGCCGCACGCCGGTTCCGCCGGGCGCCAGCGCATTGTCCCAATCGGGCTCGGTCGTGGGCGAGGCTTGGCCCTTGGTCATGCCGTAGACGTGATTGTCCATCACGATGTAGGTGAGATCGACGTTGCGGCGGCAGGCGTGGAGAAAATGATTGCCGCCGATCGAATAGCCGTCGCCGTCGCCGCCGGCGGCGACCACGGTGAGATCCGGACGCGCGACCTTGAGACCGGTCGCGACCGGAAGCGCCCGGCCATGGACCCCGTGAAAGCCGTAGCAATTCGTATAGGCCGGAATCCGCGACGAGCAGCCGATCCCGGAAACCACCGCGACGTTTTCCGGCCGGAGGGCGAGCTGGGCGAAGGCGCGGGTGAGCGAGGTCACGACCGAATAATCGCCGCAGCCCGGGCACCAGACCGGCTTGGTGTCCGATTTGAAATCCTTGGCGGCGGGCAGGACCTCGGCGGTCACGCTCATGGACGGCTCCATTCGACGAGTTCGCGGTGAATCTCGGAGGGACGCAGCGGCAACGGCCCGGGCCGGTACAGCGCGCGCACCTCGCCGGGGAGCGAATACTCCGCGCGCAGATAGCGGTGGAATTGGCCGCTGTGGGTCTGTTCGACTACGAGCACGCGCTTCACGCCGTCGAGCAGCGCGCCGAGGCGCTCCGGCTGCGCCGGGGACAGCAGACGCATCGAGATGAGCTTGGCGCGCACCCCGTCGGCGCGGGCCAACGCCAATGCCTCGCGCGCCGGCGCCGTGCAGGAACCCCAGGTGATGATGGCGACGTCGCCCTTGCCGTCGCCCTCGACCTGGGCCCAATGCCGGTCGTAATCGGCGGTATCGAGCTTGCGCTTCCTTTTGTCGAGCTGCGCCAGGTGATCCTTGGCCTGGCTCGAAGGCGTGCCGCGCTCGCTGTGCTCGAGGCCGTCGGCGGTGTGCATGAAACCCGCCGTGCCGGGGATCGCCATCGGCGAGATTCCGGATTCGGTCAAGGCATAGCGGCGATAGGGTTGCGCGTCGCCGTTGGCAAGCTTGCGCTGGCCGGTAAAGGCGAAATCACCCGGCCGGTCGATGACCATGCGCGTCTGGCCGAAGGATTGATCGGAGAGCACCAGCGCCGGCACCTGCATCGTCTCGGCGAGATGGACGGCCCATTGCGTCGTCATCAGGCAGTCGGCCACCGAGTTGGGCGCGACGACGACGTGGGGTGAATCGCCGTGCGGCCCGTAGAGCGCGATGTTGAGATCGCTTTGTTCCGATTTGGTCGGGATGCCGGTCGAAGGGCCGCTGCGCATGACGTCCACCACGACGATCGGCACCTCGGCGGAGATCGCCAGGCCCAAGGCCTCGATCATCAGCGCCAGGCCCGGGCCCGAGGTCGCGGTGAGCGCGGGCGTGCCGCCATAGGAGGCGCCGATCGCCATGTTGATGGAGGCGAGTTCGTCCTCGGCCTGAACCAGCACGCCGCCGACATCCGTCAGCGCCGGCGCCATCCATTCCAACACTTCGGTCGCGGGCGTGATCGGATAAGCGGCGACGAAACGCACGCCGCCCTTGAGCGCGCCATAGCCCGCCGCTTCGTTGCCGGTGATGAGCCACCGCTTGTCGTGATCGTTCCCGCCCGGCGCGAGCCGGAAGGGACACTCGACGCCTTGCGCGGCGGCGCGGCCCGCTTCCGCCGCGGCCAGGCTCGCCGTGACGGCGTCGCCGTTGTCGCCCAAGCTGCGGCGGATCGCCTCGGCGATCGCGGTTGTCGGCAAGCCGATCAGGCCGGCGATATATCCCAGGGCAACCATGTTGGCCCGTCCGTGCGGAATCTTCTTGGCCAGATCCTTCATCGGCAGCGCGAGTGGACGCGCCCCTAAATTCGCGAATTCGGCCGGGGCCGAGCCTTGCGCCGGATCGCCGATCATGAGGCTGTGCGCATCGAGCGGGATTTCCGAGGCGAAGCGCTCGGTGTTGACCCAATCGATCGCCAACAGAATGTCGAAACTGTCGCCGTGGCATTCGATCGGTTCGCGCGCCAGTCGCAGCAGGGCCGCCGCCTCGCCGCCGCGGATCTGCGGCCCGCTGGTGCGGCTCATCAGCCCATAGCAGCCCGCCAGCGCCGCCGCCTCCAGCAGCATGTCGCCGGCGGTCATCACGCCGGAGCCGCCGCTGCCGGATAGGGCGATGGAAATCGACGACGGGGACTTGCTTCGGGGCGCCACGGCTATGGATTCTCCTTCGTAAAAGTATCTCCGAGGGAACGTGACGGACCGTTGATCTGGATCAAGACATGGCGCGACAAGAAGGCGCAGTTATTCAGATTGACGGCTACTCCGGTAAATCGGTACTCTTATACCGATTTTAGCGCCCGGAGGGCCAGCGTCAAGTTTTAGCGCCAGCAGGGCCGGGGATAGGCCGGAATCGGCCCCCAGGGCTGGTATGGCGTCGGAGGGGATGACAGATGCTGGAATCGTTCTATCGGCGTACAACAGAGGCGGCCCAGCGGCCGCACCCGCCCGCCGCCCGCCCAAACCCGTTCGACGCCGTGCATCGCCAAGCCGTGAAACGCCGCGTCACCCGCGCGCCGGCCGCGTGAATTTCAAGGATCGAGAAGGAGTTCTCCATGGTTGAATCCACCCTCGCCATCGCCGCCAAGACCAAGCCGCAGAGTCTCAGGGATCACAATCTGGTGCGGGAATTCTCGACGCCGGGCGTGCGCTACGAGAAGCGGCCGGTGAAGACGCCGGACGGCACCGTGGTCCCGGGTCTCTACAACGCCTGGATCATTCTCGACAACGCGGAGCAGTACAACGCCTACACGACGGAAATGGTCAAGGGCGTGATCCTCGCGTTTCGCGCCGCGAGCGCGGCCCGCGACGTCGTCGCCGTGGTCTTCACCGGCGCCGGCGACCGGGCCTTCTGCACCGGCGGCAACACCAAGGAATACGCCGAATATTACGCCGGCAACGCGCAGGAATACCGGCAGTACATGCGTCTCTTCAACGACATGGTTTCCTCGATCCTCGGCTGCGACAAGCCGGTGGTCTGCCGCGTCAACGGCATGCGCATCGGCGGCGGCCAGGAAATCGGCATGGCCTGCGACTTCACGGTCGCGCAGGACCTCGCGCGCTTCGGCCAGGCCGGACCCAAGCACGGTTCCGCGGCGCTGGGCGGCGCCACCGACTTCCTGCCGGTCATGGTCGGGATGGAGCGCGCGATGGAATCCGGCACGCTCTGCGAGCACTGGTCGGCGCACAAGGCTTACCGGCTGGGCTTGCTCTACGACATCGTCCCCGGCCTCAAGGTCGACGGCAAGTACGTGCCCAATCCGCTGGTCGTGACCGACCGGTATAGCGACGAATACGGCCGCATCGTTCACGGCGAACCCAAGACCGGCGAGGCGCTGGCCGAAGGCAAGAAGCTGCTCGCCCGCGGGAAAACCGATCTTTCGCTGCTTGACGAGAAGGTCGAGCTGCTCTGCGGCAAGCTTCTGCTTACCTTCCCCGAATGCCTGACCAAGAGCTTCGAGGAGCTGCGCAAGCCGAAGCTCGATGTGTGGAACCGCAACAAGGAGAATTCGCGCTCCTGGCTCGCCCTCAACATGATGGCGGAAGCGAAGGCGGGATTCCGCGCCTTCAACGAAGGGCCGAAGGATCATCGCGAGATCGACTTCATCGCGTTGCGGCAATCCCTCGCCAAGGGCGCGCCCTGGACCGAGGATTTCGCGGAAAGCTTGATTCCCAAGGCCGGAGGCGCCCGGTGACAACTGCGGCGCCCTCTCCGCTCCGGGTCTGGCTGGAGCAAGGCGGCAAGCTGCTGCGGCTGCGCTTGGCGCGGCCCAAGGCCAACGTGATCGACGCGGCCATGACCGCGGCGCTCGCCGCGGCGCTCGACGGACATCTCGGCCGCGACGATCTTCTCGGCGTGCTGATCGACGCCGATGGGCCCAATTTCAGCTTCGGCGCCAGCGTCGAGGAGCATCTCCCCGGCCGTTGTGCCGCGATGCTGAAGAGCTTCCACGCGCTGATCCTGCGCCTGGTCGAAAGCCCGGTTCCGGTGCTGGTCGCAATCCGCGGCCAATGCCTGGGCGGCGGGCTCGAGCTCGCTTCCGCCGGCACCTCGATCTTCGCCTCGCCCGACGCTAAATTCGGCCAGCCCGAGATCAGGCTCGGCGTCATCGCGCCGGCGGCCTCCTGCCTGCTGCCCGAGCGCATCGGCTTCGCCGCCGCCGAGGATTTGCTGCTCTCCGGCCGCAGCCTCGGCGCCGAGGAAGCGCGCGCGCTTGGCCTCATCTCCGCCATATCCGAGGATCCGGAAGCCGAGGCGCTCGCCTGGTTCAACGCGCATCTCGCCGACAAAAGCGGCGCGGCGCTGCGGCTCGCGCTGCGCGCGGCGCGGATCGATCTGGTCGAGCGGCTGCGCGCCAAGCTCGCCCGCGTCGAGCGCCTTTATCTCGACGATCTGATGGCGACCCGCGACGCCGTCGAGGGTCTCGAAGCCTTCATCGCCAAGCGTCCGGCCAAATGGGAGCACCGTTAGCCATGACGACCACCGCCGAAATCATCTCCCGTTGCCAGGACCTGTTCGACGATCTGCATTTCACCTATGCCCGTGAATGGAAGGCCGCGGCGCCCGGCCGCAAGGTGGTGGGCTTCATGCCCTTTTACGTGCCGCGCGAACTCATTCACGCCGCAGGCGCCTTGCCGCTGGGCGTGCTCGGCGGCGGCGACCAGCTCGAGGTCATTCACGGCGACGCCTATTACCAGAGCTACATCTGCCGCATTCCGCGTTCGACGGTCGAACTCGGCGTGACCGGGCGGCTGGATTTCGTCGACGGCATGCTGTTCCCCAGCATCTGCGACGTCATCCGCAACCTCTCGGGCATGTGGAAGGTCATGTTCCCGAAGGTGAAGAGCCGTTACTTCGACGTGCCCCAGAACTACCGCGACGACGTCGGCGGCGCGTTCTACGTCAACGAGCTGAAAGAGCTCAAGGAGATGCTCGAGGAAATGACCGGCCGCGCGGTGAGCGACGACGCGCTCCGCGCCTCGATCGCGATTTACAACGAAAGCCGCCGGCTGACGCGCGAGGTCTACGCCTTCCGCGCCAAGCAGCCCTGGAAGGCGCCTTCCGCGGACGTTTACCTGCTGATGCGCGCGGGCCAGACCCTGGCGGTCGAGGAGCACAATCGCCTCATGAAGGAATACCTCGCCGCCGCCGCCGCCGAAGACCGGCCCAAGCGCGATAATTCCCGCGTGGTCGTCACCGGCGTCTTCTGCGAACAACCGCCGCTCAACCTCATCAAGTCGATCGAGCTCGCCGGCTGCTATATCGTCGACGACGACTTCATGCTGGTGAACCGCTGGGAGAAGTCCGACGTGGCGGTCGAGGGCGATCCGCTCAAGAATCTCGCCGATGCCTATCTCCACAACTCCAACAACACCTCGGCCAAATACGAGCCCAGCGAAGCCAAGAAGGGCCTTTACCTGGTCGAAGCGGTCAAAAGCACCAACGCCGAGGGCGTCATCTTCGCCTGCCCGAGCTTCTGCGATCCGGCGCTGTTGGAGCGGCCGATGCTGCAGCACGTGCTGGCCGCGCACAACATTCCCTATATCGCGTTCAAATACGCCGAGAATTCCGGGCAGATGCAGCCGATCCGCGAGCAAGCCGGCACCTTCGCCGATTCGATCAAGCTATGGAGCAACCAATGAGCGCCCAGCCCGTTGCCGAGGCCGTCAAGGAACTCTCGATGCTCAAGCAGAAGGAGATGATCGCCGGCAATTACGAACTGCTCGCCACCGCCAAGGAAAAAGGCCGCAAGGTGGTCTCGACCTTCGTGCCGGGCAATCTCAACGAATTGATGATGTGCTTCGACGTGGTCAACAACCTGCCCGAGATCAACGCCATCCAGAACGCGATGCGCAAGAAGAGCGGCGCCTTCATCATGGAGGCGGAAAAGCGCGGCCACTCGGAGGATGTCTGCACCTACGTCAAGGCCGATCTCGGCTCGATCGCCAAGGGCAATCTGGGCCCCGACGGAAGGCCGCTGCCGGATCCGGATTTGCTGCTGCTGTCCTATACCGGCTGCTTCACCTTCATGAAATGGTTCGAGCTCCTGCGCGAGCAATACAAGTGCGAAACCGCGATGCTGCACGTGCCTTATGAGGGCGACGGCCACGCCTCGAAGAATATGCGGGATTACGTCGTGAAGCAGATCAAGGAAGAGGTCATCCCGAAGCTGGAACGGGTGAGCGGCGTCAAGTTCGACATCGACCGCTTGCGCGAGTACCTGAAGGAATCGAGCAAAACCGAGCAGGATTTCGTCTGGGTGCTCGAATCGGCCAAGAACAAACCCTCGCCGATCGACGCCTATTTCGGCGGCGTCTATTACATCGGGCCGATCTTCACCGCCTTCCGCGGCACCGCGGACGCGACCGAGTATTACCGGCTGCTGCGCGCCGAAATCGCCGAGCGCGTCGCCAAGAAGCAGTTTCCCGTGACGCCCGACGGCGAAGCGCACGAGGAACGCTACCGTCTCGTGGTCGAAGGGCCGCCCAATTGGACCAGCTTCCGCGACTTCTGGAAGATGTTCTACGAGGAAGGCGCGGTCGTGGTCGCCAGCTCCTATACCAAGGTGGGCGGGATCTACGACCAGGGCTTCCGCCACGACCCCGACCATCCGCTGGAATCGCTCGCCGAGTATTGCCTCGGCTGTTACACCAACCGCAACCTGCCCGCGCGCATCGGCCTGCTCGAGAAATACATGAACGACTACGAGGCCGATGGGCTGCTGGTCAACTCGATCAAGAGCTGCAACAGCTTCTCCGCCGGCCAGCTCCTGATGCTGCGCGAGATCGAACGCCGGACCGGCAAGCCCGCCGCCTTCATCGAGACCGATCTGGTCGATCCGCGTTATTTCTCGCCGGCCAACGTGAAGAACCGGCTGGAAAGCTACTTCCAGATGATCGAGCAGAAGCGTCAGGGCGCGAAGGCGCCGGCTTCGGCGGCCGAATAGAGAAAGGCAAGAAACCCCATGCGCTGCTTCATCGGCGTCGATCTCGGCTCCACCACGACCAAGGCCATCGTGATGGACGAGAACCTCAACGTGCTCGGCCGCGGCATCACCAACTCGCGCTCGAACTACGACACCGCCTGCCGGGTCGCGCGCTACGAGGCGCTCATCAACACCCGCTTCACCCTCTTTCACCAGGGGCTCTCGAAGCTGCCGGGGCTGCACGGGCGGATCGAGGACTTTCTGGCCGACCTCGAACGCAGCTTCCGCCTCGAGCAGTTCCTGGAGCAGCTCGCCGATCTCGAAGCCACCTGCCAAAGCAACGCCAAGGGCGACCGCTTCAAGGGGCGGGAGAAGGCCATCCGCGAGGCGCTCGAAGCCATCTTCGTCCGGCTGCGCGAGGAGGCCCCGGCGTTGTTCGCGCCGGACGCCAAGCGCAAATCCGACTTTTTCCGGGACATCGCCGGCTCGCGCTTCATGGCGATCAGCCAGGAGGTCGCGACCGCGTCGGGGCTCAGCTACGATCTCCTGCTCAACGTCTACGACAAGGCGATCATCGACGTGGAGAACCGGCCGCCGGCCGAGGAAATGCGGGACAAGTTCCTGCGCGCGCTCGCTCGCGTCACCGCCAGCTCGGCGGCGATCAAATCCATGACCGATCAGGTCTCCGTCCTGGTGCGCGACGCGCTCGAGATTCCGCTCGAGGACACCTATCTCGTCGGCACCGGATACGGCCGCGTGACGCTGCCCTTCTCCAAGGAGCATATCCGCTCCGAAATCCTCTGCCACGGATTGGGCGCCCATATGATGTATCCCGATACGCGCACCGTCCTCGATATCGGCGGCCAGGACACCAAGGCGATCCAGGTCGACGCCAGCGGCATCGTCGAAAACTTCCAGATGAACGACCGCTGCGCCGCCGGCTGCGGCCGCTATCTCGGCTACATCGCCGACGAGATGAACATGGGCCTGCACGAATTGGGCCCGATGGCGATGAAGGCGACTCGCACGGTCCGCATCAACTCGACCTGCACCGTGTTCGCCGGCGCGGAGCTGCGCGACCGTCTGGCGCTCGGCGAAAAGCGCGAGGACATCCTGGCCGGCCTTCATCGCGCCATCATCCTGCGCGCCATGTCGATCATCTCGCGCTCGGGCGGGGTGCGCGACCAGTTCACCTTCACCGGCGGCGTCGCCAAGAACGAGGCCGCGGTCAAGGAGCTGCGCCAGCTCATCAAGGAGAATTACGGCGACCGCGTGATCAACATCAACTCGGAATCGATCTACACGGGGGCCTTGGGCGCTGCCGCCTTCGCCCGCCGCGCGGTCGAGAATTGAAGGAAGAGACGCCATGATCGTAACCGCGGGCATCGATATCGGAACCGGCGCCGTCAAGACCGTGCTGTTCGAGGTCGACGGCGACAAGACGCGCTGGCTCACCAAGCGCACCGACCGGGTGCGCCAGGGCAATCCCTTCGAACTTGCGACCGAGGCCTACCGCCAATCCCTCGAAGAAGCCTCGCTCAAGCCCGGCGACGTCGCCTATGTCGCTACCACCGGCGACGGCGAAGCGCTCGACTTCCACACCGGCCACTTCTACTCCATGACCACGCATGGGCGCGGCGCCATCTTTCTCGATCCCGCGGCGCGCGCGGCGCTCGATGTCGGCGCGCTGCACGGCCGCGCCATCCGGATCGACGCGCGCGGCAAGGTGCTGAGCTACAAGATGACGAGCCAGTGCGCGTCGGGCTCCGGCCAGTTCCTCGAGAACATCGCGCGCTATCTCGGCATCGCCCAGGACGAGATCGGCGCGCTTTCCAAGCGGGCCGACAATCCCGAGAAAGTCAGCGGCATCTGCGCCGTGCTCGCCGAGACCGACGTGATCAACATGGTGTCGCGCGGCATCACCGCCTCCAACATCCTCAAGGGCATCCATTCGGCCATGGCCGACCGCTTGGCCAAGCTCTTGAAGACCATCGGCACGCTCGACGGCACGGTGCTCATGACCGGCGGCCTCGCGCTCGACGAAGGTCTGGTCGTCTCCATGCAGGAGGCGATGGAGAAGGAGAAGGTTACCTTCCCCGTCCGCAATCACCCGGATTCGATCTATGCCGGCGCCATCGGCGCGGCGCTCTGGGGCGCTTTCCGCCACCACAAGCTGGCGCGTCTCGGCCAACTCGCGGCATGAGGACGCAGCCGGATATCAGGAGAACGTCATGGCCTTGCTGATTGTCGACACCTGCACGAATTGCGACGCCTGCAAACCGGTTTGCCCCAACGAGGCGATCACCGTCGGTCCTTCGATCTACGTGATCGATCCCTTGCGCTGCACCGAATGCGTCGGCGCCGAGGACGAGCCGCAATGCAAGCTGGTGTGTCCCGCGGATTGCATCGTGCCGAATCCCGACTTCCGCGAAAGCCAGGAAGAGCTGCTCGCCAAGTACAAGCAGATCCACGGCTGAACGCCCGTTTCCGGGCGCGGGTCAGCCGAGGGCGCGGCGGAGCGCCAGGCGCCGGTGCGGCCGGAAACCCATGCGGTCGAGGAAACTCAGCAGGCCGAAGTGGTTCCATCCCACCTCGGTGCGCAACCGTTCGACGCGCAGCCCCGCCAAATTGGTCAAAAGCTGCGACAGCAGCGCGCTCGCCACGTCCTTGTGGCCGTAACTCGGATCGACGCCGATCGTGTCCATCACGGCCTCGGTCTCGGAGTGGCCGAATTCGCCGAATTCGACCCGCGCCATGATGACTCCCGCGACCTGGCCGTCGATCTCGGCGACCAGCGAGACGCGCACCGCGGATTCCTCCATTGCCTCGGCCAGCTTGCGCTTGTAATAGGCCTGCCGGTCGCGCCCGGTGATGCGTTTGTCGATGTGCACGATGGCGGCGAGGTCGCCCGGATTCATCGAGCGGATCGGCACGCGGTCGCGCGCCAGCGATTCGAAATCGTCGCCGGAAGGGCCGCTGTAATCGAGCTCGGCCGAAGCGCCCGCCGGGGCGGGGGTCTTCGCCCTGGCCGGCGGCAAGAGAGGCCTTCTCTCCTCGGCATCGGCGATGGCGCATTCGAGCACGATGCGCGGCGCCAAGGTGAAGTCGGTGTGGGCGAAGAAGCCCATCAGCTCCGCCTCGGTCCAATCGGCCTGGGTCGACAGCTCCTTGACGCCGTGGCCGCGCATGGCCTTGGCCACGCCGTCGACCAGCTCGCGTCCGATGCCGTGGCTTCTCGCCTTGGCGTCGACGCCGATGGCGTCGAGCGACGCTTCCGGCGCTCCGCCGCCGAACTCGCCTTCGTAGAGGCGGGCGAAGGCGAAACCCGCCAGCTTTCCGCCGCGTTCGGCCGCCAACGCCACGAAGGCGCCCGGTTCGCGCGCGAGATGCGCCAGGCGTTTTTCAAAGAAGCCGCGGCGCGACCGTCCGGCGGCGGCGCGGTCGATCGCGACGATCGCTTCGAGATCGCCGCCCTTGAGCGGGCGCAACTTGGGCGATCCGCCGGAGGTTTCGGGCTTTGCTCCGCCCGTTCGCTTGGTCGCCATCGCTCGTTCCTCCATACTGCTTCGTTGATCGTTCAGCGGCGCGCCGCCAGTTCGAGGGCGAGTTTGCCGTCCGTGTCCTGGTCGAGCGCCTCGTCCAGCGCCGGCAAAAACCCCATTTCTTCCTTGTCGACGTGGGAAACCAGCCGCGCGAT
>Ga0187863_10002936_pt1 | contig 12789 bp, 15 predicted proteins | sample June2016WEW_11_1_FD_132975 | JGI IMG/M metagenome (GOLD analysis project Ga0187863, IMG submission 132975) | Peatland microbial communities from SPRUCE experiment site at the Marcell Experimental Forest, Minnesota, USA - June2016WEW_11_10 | ecosystem: Environmental > Terrestrial > Soil >...
AAGACTCCGGGCGCGTTCGACAGAGCGCACCCAGGCAATCAGCTGGTGGCCTTCGCGCCGAAGAATAGGAACCAGCGCCCTGCCAATGAAGCCGGTCGCGCCAGTGATGAGTACACGCATCAAGAATCCTTTCCAAACTCTGCAGACAATCTCATCCGAAACGCAGGAGCGGACGCTCGGCAAAAGTCCCGCATCAGATGCCTGCCGGCCGCCTGAGCATCGCACAGCAATCCACCGCACACACGTCGGGACGTGGGCCCAGCGCTCCTAACGCGAGCCGTGGCTGACCCTGGTCCATGCGCTCGCAAATCAGTTCGCGAATCATGCGTATGAAGCGGGGATGCGTGCCAACGGTCTCTGCTCGCACCATTTGCAAGCCCAACTCCACGCACAGCTCTCGCGCCTGCGTATCAAGATCGAAAAGAATCTCCATGTGATCTGAAACGAAGCCGATGGGAGCGATCACCACATCGGAACTGCCTCCACGCGCTTTGATCTCACGGAGGCCATCAAGAATGTCCGGCTCCAACCAAGGCTGCTGCGCTGGACCGCTTCGGCTTTGGTACACCAGGCGCCACCGTTTGTGTCCCAGTTCTTCCGCTACCAGCCCGCCAGTATCCCTGAGTTGTTTTTCGTAGTCAGAGCCGTGCGCCATAGCCAGTGGAATGCTGTGCGCGGTATACATAAGCTGCGCCGCCTCACGCCGGCCCTCTGGAATCTTTGCCAGCGCGTGCTTCACGCGATCTGCCATCGCCTCGACAAATCCAGGATGGTTGTGGAACGCGCGAATCTTATCCACCACCGGCGCGCCCTCGCCTGCTGCCTCTTGCGCGTGTGCGATGTCTTCCCGGTACTGCCGGCAGCTCGAGTACGAGCTGTAAGCGGACGTCACGAAAGCCAGCGCGCGGTGGACTCCGTCGGCCTTCATCCGGCGCAGCGTATCGCTGAGCATGGGATGCCAGTTGCGGTTTCCCCAATAGATAGGGAGACGAGGCCCGTGCTGAGCCAGTTCCGCCTCAAGAGCTGCAATGAGTTGCCTGTTCTGGTCGTTGATCGGACTCTTGCCACCGAAGTGGTAGTAGTGTTCGGCCACTTGCAGCATGCGCTCACGCGGCACGTTCTTGCCGCGCAACACATTTTCCAGGAATGGCATGACGTCATCGGAGCGTTCCGGACCACCGAAAGAAGTAACCAGGATTGCGTCGTAGTTCATGGAGTCGTCAGTCAGCCGGCAAGGGCTTATCGGGAACCGCCGCTGTGTTTTTGTAGTTCGGCGAGAGCAGCCAACACTTCCTCACTGTGCTTGTTAGGATTCACCTCGGTAAATACTTTGGCCACCTTGCCCTCGGGATTGATGATGAAGGTGTGACGGGAAGCAAGTTTCACCAGCCCGAGGTTGGTCAATGAGCCATACGCACTCGAGATCTTGTGATCGGCGTCGGCGAGCAGTTTAAAGTTCAGTCCTTCTTTCGTACAGAACTGCTTGTGGGAGTCGGCGCTATCGACACTAACGCCAAGCACTACTACATTCCCCTGCCGGTACTGCGGCTGGTCGCGCTGGAAGCTATGCGCCTCGATCGTGCAGCCGCTGGTGAAGTCTTTGGGATAGAAGTATAAGACGACCCATTTGCCGCGATAATCCTTGAGGCTGACCGGCGTGCCTTCCTGCGAGGTGAGCGTAAATTCGGGCGCCAGGCTGCCCACCGAGGGTACCGAAGCGGCAAACACTATCAACGGCACAACTGAGACGGCCATAAAAACGATGGCGGTCATCAGTACTCGATGCCTCATTACAGATTCTCCTGCCACGCTGACTCCATCGCCGGCTCATTCATCAATTGAATTGCGTTCGTCACTTTGCCGAGCACCAGTTGCACATCGCTGATGTAACGTTCGCAAAATCCCCCCTCGCAGTACGCCAGGTAGTAATCCCACATGCGCACGAAGCGATCGTCGAATCCAAGCAGGCGCACTTCCGAGAGATGTTCGAGAAATCGGCGGCGCCATTCGTGCAGGGTTAGAGCGTATTGCCGCCCGATGTCTTCCATGTGAAAAAGCCGCATGCGAGTAGTTCGCGCCAGCGACCGTTGAATCTCGATGATCGAAGCCAGCTCGGCTCCGGGAAAAATATGCTTCTTGATCCAGTCGCTCTGCTTGCGGTACTGCTGAAACTTCCTTTCCAGAATAGTGATGGTTTGCAGGAGCATGCTGCCGTCCGGTTCGAGCAGGCGATCACAGGCTGAGAAGTAGTCGTCGTAGTGCTCGTAGCCCACGGCCTCGAACATTTCAATGCTCACGATTTTGTCGAACTGTCCGCGCAGGTTGCGATAGTCTTCGAACAGCAACTGGATGCGTCCCCCCGCTCTGCTTCGCGAAAACACCTCGCGCGCATAGTCGCGCTGCTGCCCGCTGATGGTCGTGGTCGTCACGCGGCATCCAAAAGTCTCAGCCGCGTAGGCCGCGAAGGCGCCCCAGCCCGTGCCGATTTCGAGCACGTGATCCTGCGGTCCCAGTTGGAGTTTGCGGCAGATGCGGTCGAACTTGCGAATCTGTGCCTGCTCCAGAGTATCGTCGGCACATTCGTAATAAGCGCAGGAGTACGCCAGGCTGCGGTCGAGGAAAAGGCGGTAGAAGTCGTTGCCCAGATCGTAGTGATACGCGATGTTGCGCTGGCTGCCAGCTTGGGTGTTGCTGCGGCGGCGATGCCCAAGAAAGTCAGCGAGTCTGCGGAAGGATGTCAGTAGGCGATTGCTGCCGTCCAGTTGGTCCAGGTTTCGCACCGCCAACCGCACAACCGCAACCAGATCAGGAGTCGACCAGTCGCCGTCCATATACGCCTCGCCTATACCTACATCTCCCGCTAACAGTGCGCGCAGGAAAAACTGCTCATCGTGTACGGCGATTACCGCGTGGAGCGGATCTTTTTCCACGCCGGCGCGGGACGGCCCAAAACTGTACGTGTCCTCCGGACAGACAATCTCCAGGCTGCCCACCCGCATCCCCGCCAGACCCTTCAGGAATATCTTCTTCGCAATGTTCGTAATTATTTCGCTCGCCATGATGCCCCCAAGCGCTGCTCTGTTGCTCGCTGGAAATGGCCCGCGCCGGGATGCGTGACCACCGGGACTCGCTTCAGCCATAGCCGCAACGCCTGCCAATGAATTGCAGTGATTACTTTGATAGTCATCCAGGGAAATCGCAGCAGTGCCCAGTGCAGTTCAGCTCGCGACCACTCGTGCCGCTCCAGCTTCAGCGTGGAATCGAAGATCTCCCGCCCGTCCTCATAACTGACGCTCTGGCTGATCAGCCGCTCACCCGGTGGCGTGAACGTCCAATCGTATTCGTGACCCAGTTTCAGAAAGGGCGAAACGTGAAATGTCTTCGAGAATCGGTACCGTTTGTTTTCGCCGGCCGGGCACTCAAAACTTGGCGTGAGCCAGTAGTTTGCGGTCTCTCCGAAAGTGTTGTTCACCTCGGCCATGACCATCTGCAATTTGTCTTCGCCGTCGTAACAATAAAAAAAAGAAACGGGATTGAAGTTGTACCCCAGGTAGCGGAGATGAGTGAGCAGCAAAATTCGCCCTTGGGGAAGAACAATGCCATTTTTGTCCGCATCCCGCGACACGCGCTCGCGCAGAGTCTTCGCCGGATCGCCGAAATGATCCCGCTCCTGGTAGGAAATCCAGTTCCGCCGGTTGTATCCCCCCAGCGGAGATATACTCATCAGTTCCGGCAGCCGGTCGATATCGAGGAAGACCATAAAGAGCGGGTAAGTAAACTCGTGACGGACGGGACTGAATCTGCGGTGACGTAACGTGCCGGAATAGATTCCCGATTCCATCAAGCCGCCGCCTGTCTCGGTTCATTCCAGGTCACGCCCAGTTTCTTCGCAACGCGGATCGCCGAATTCAATCCGTCTTCATGGAAGCCGTAGAACCAATATGCGCCGCAGAAATGCGTCCGGTTGCGGCCGCTGATCTCCTGCCAGCGCGCCTGGGCTCGCACGGCCTCCAACGTATAAAGGGGATGGAAGTACGTCATCTTGCGCAAAATGCGGCTCTCGTCGATGGACTGAGTGTCGTTCAACGTGACGCAGTAATCTTCGCGCGTGGGCAGACTCTGTAGACGATTCATGTGATACGTCAGCGTAGCGGCTCCCCGCTTGCTGCCGAGATGGTAGTTCCACGAAGCACGCGCCCCCGGGCGCCGCGGCAGCAGGGTCGAGTCGGTGTGCAGCACGGTCTCGTTGCGACTGGTGCGGAAACCACCGAGAACCTGCCGCTCAAGCGGAGTTAGATCCTTCAGTAGCTGTAACGTTTGCGGCGCGTGACAGGCGAAGACGACCTCGTCGAAAGACTCCGGCGGACGGTCTTCAAAACCAATTTCCACTCCCGCTGCAGTGCGCCTGACCCCGTCGATCTTCGCTCCCAGGCGAATCCGGTCCCGGTACGGCGCAGTCAGCGGAGGAATATAGACGCTGCTGCCGCCGTGCAGCGCGTACCACTTGGGCGCCGTCGTCAAACCGAGGAGCCCGTGATTCTCGAGGAACCGAATCAAGGTAAAGGCAGGAAAGTCTTCGATTTCTTCCGGCGATGTGGACCACACCGCCGCGGCCATGGGGTTTAAGTAGTAACGCGTGAACTCGCCTCCAAACTGGTTCGCACGCAGGTAATCGCCCAAAGTGATTTCAGCATTGGCGGGGTCCTGCAGAAGCTTGCGCGCTTCGCGGTTGAAGCGCATGATCTCCGCCAGAAAGCGGTAGTGTCCCAGGCGATACCAATTGTTCCGGCTCGCAAAGAATCCGCTCAGGCCACGGCTGCTGTATTCAAACCCAGTCTGCCGGCAAGAAACACCAAACGACATGTCACTCGCTTGCCGGACGATGCCTATCTGTTGGAACAATCGAACCAGGTTCGGGTAGGTGCGGTCGTTATGAACAATGAAACCCGTGTCAATCGGCAAGACGCCGCGACTGGTTTCAATTTGATGTGTATGCGTGTGCCCTCCGAGACGGCCCTCCTTCTCGAACAGCCACACTTCGTGTTTTTGGCTGAGCAGGTAGGCCGCCCCCATTCCTGAGATCCCTGCCCCGATCACTGAGATTCGGCTCATCCCGCCTCACCTTCTGACAACGGCAACCGAATCCCCCGCAGGTCCCTGGCCACTCCCATCCAGTTCAGCGCCTTCAGTGCGTAGTAAGTAACGTCCACTTCCCACCAAAAAATTCCCTGCTGGCACGCATACATGAATTTGTGATGATTGTTGTGCCAGCCTTCGCCCAGAGTGATGATGGCGAGGACGAAGTTATTTCGGCTGTCATCGGCGGTGTCGAAGCGCCGCGACCCCCACAGATGCGCCACCGAGTTGATCGTGAAAGTCCCGTGAAACAGCAGAACCGTCGAGACCACAAATCCCCACGCAAAAGCTCCCATGCCTCCTGTGATCGCCAGAAACGCCGCCAGCAGCACTGGTGGGACCATGTAGTGTTTATCCAGCCAGCGCAATTCCGGATACTTGCCGAAGTCCTGGATCAGCGCCGGATCATACTTGTCGTGTTCGTTCGACAGCACCCACCCGACATGGGCCCACCAGAATCCCCGCTTCAACGGAGAATGAATATCCGGATCCTGATCCGCATGCCGGTGATGCACGCGATGATGAGCGGCCCACCACAGCACGCCTTTCTGTCCGGACGTTTCCGCCAAAAACGCCACAAGAAACTGCCAACCGCGCCCCAACTTGTAACTGCGGTGGCTGAAATAGCGGTGGTATCCGGCGGTAATGCCGAACATGCGCACGACGTACATCGCCAGCATGAGCCCCACCCATGTCCAGCGGAAAGGGACAAAGAACACGGCGAGACACGCCACATGCAGCAGCACAAACGGAATGACGGTTCCGAAACTGTAGTTGCGCATTCGCTTGATCACACAGAATTCCTGGCTTTTGCCTCTGACTTCTAACTTGGGTTCGCGCACCTCTCTTGGCCAGTACGCGTTCAGGCAGGGCGTCGGATTGCTGTCTGATTTGTTGTATCAAACCGCTTTGTTGTTGTCAAGCTTTTGTCCATGACAGATGCTTGACAACAAAAGGCGGAATTGATACGATCGCTTCGGATGCCGACTTCTTACCCCATCAGTGCCGTCGCAAAACTCACCGGGATCCCGCTGGACACCTTGCGCGCCTGGGAACGCCGCTACCAGACCGTGATTCCCAAACGGGCCGCACGCGGTCGCGTTTACTCCGAGGAACAAATCCAGAAACTCCTTCTCCTTCGGCGGGCGGTCGAGCAGGGACACAGCATCGGGCAGGTGGCCGCGCTCGGTGACCGGCAACTGCGGGGGCTTCTGGAGAAAGGCTCCTCCATCGCGGCCGGAGAATCCTCTTCGAACCCGACCGATGCAAATGCGATGCTGGCGCCGGTTCTACGCGCCCTCGACCGCTTCGACTATGCCGGGACCGATCGTGAAATCAACCGTCTGGCAGCTGCCATGGGAAGTCCCCGTAACTTCGTTCATCACGCCGCGCTGCCGCTGATGCGGACGGTCGGCGAGCGCTGGCATGAGGGCAAGTGCAGCATCGCCCAGGAGCACATGCTGACCAACCTGCTCACCGGCGTGCTGGCCTCGCTGGTGCGAACCTATTCTCCGTCGAATCCGCCGGCGCGGGTTTTGCTGGCCACGCCGGCAAACGAACGCCACGCGTTCCCTACGCTCGCCGCTGCCATGCTGATCGCCGCAGGAGGCCTCGGGGCTATTTATCTCGGTACAGATTTGCCGTCGGCGGACATCGTCCTGGCCGCCCGAAAAAGTGAAGCGGACGTGGTTTTACTCAGCCTTTCGTCCGCGCCGACTTCCGAAGTATTGGACGATCTCACTTACATCGCTCGTAAAGCGCCGCGGGCTGCCGCTCTCTGGCTCGGCGGCCCTCCAGCACTGCACCTTGACCAGGCAACCGCGGGATCTCGTTGGCAGGTGGTGCAGGATTTCTCCGCCCTGGAACATCAACTGGCCGCGCGGGGAGCAAGATTCTAGCTGCGGCCAAAGCAATCCAAACGTCGGCGGGGATCGTAAGGGAGAGTGGTAGCGAGGACAGCATCATGAAGCGTGGGTTCTTCCATCGCCAAATCGTTGCACCGATAATCGTCCTCCTTACTCAAGGGATCACGCCCGAGAAGATTGCCTTAAGCATGGCTTTCGGAATTGTACTGGGCATCTTTCCAGTGCTCGGTTCAACTACCGTTTTGTGTGCGGCCGCGGCTTTGATTTTCGAACTGAACCTGCCTGCCATACAGTTGGTGAACTATCTGATCTATTCCGTGCAGTTGTCGTTGTTGGTGCCGTTTATCCGAATGGGGGAGAAGCTATTTCGCACTGCGCCTCTGCAGTTTTCTCTGGCGCAGATTCTGACCATGGTGCGCACTGGCCTGCCTCATGCGGTCTCGACGCTGTGGTTAGCGGAAGCACACGCCATTTTCGCCTGGTTGTTAATTGGTCCGCCGACGATTTTTCTCCTTTACTTCCTGTTATCCAAAGTACTTCGCCAACTCGCGTTCTCGTACGGATTGCGTGTCGCTATGGACGCCAGGTTCTAAGCAACAGGTCCGCATGCCACGAATAACACGAATGACGAGTGTCCTGTCGGCGATACTTCTTCACGCCTTGATGCTCCGCGCGCAAACTGCGAGTCCGCAGGCGCCTCCTCCGGCGGGGAATCCGATCATCAAGTCGGCAGACTTGGAAAGTGACGCGGCAATCCTTCGCAAAGCATACGATGCGCTGCACCCAGGCCTTTATCGCTACAGTAGCAAAGTTGAGATGGATGCAAAGTTTGACGCGCTGCTGTCCCTATGGATGACCTACTACAACTAGCCGATAACCCGCGCGTAACCGTAAGGCGCCCGGGACCACCCGATCCCGCTGGTACCTGCGTCGTTTACTGGATGCAGCGCGCGCAACGGGGCGTGGACAATCCGGCACTAGACGTGGCAGTTGAGGCGGCCAACGCGCTGGGCAAGCCCGCGGTCGTATTCTTGGCGCCCGTACCTTTTTATCCGCACGCTAACATTCGCCACTACCGATTTCTAGCCGAGGGGATTCCAGACATCGCGGAGCCGCTCAAGAAGCGCAAGATTGGCTTCGTGCTACGGCGATTCCCCGAGCACAACCTCATCAAGTTCTGTGACGAAATCAGACCGTCGCTTGTCGTGGGCGATGAAAATCCGATGCGGGAACCCGAGTCCTGGCGACAATCAGCAGAGAAGAAACTCAGGATGCCGCTTTGGACCATCGACGCCGATGTGATCGTTCCCTCGAAACTGCTCGCGAAAGAGCAGTACGCGGCACACATCATAAGGCCGAGACTCCAGGCCTTGCTAGGGCGCTTCATGGTCCCGCCGAAAAACATAACAGCAAAAGTTGCATGGAAAAAGCCGCACGCGTTGCAGTCGCTCGACTCTGAATTTGAAATCACGCAGGGCTGGCCGCTGGATACCTCGGTTGGCGCAGTATCAGGCTTTCGCGGCGGCACGAATCAAGCGCTAAGGCTTCTGGAAGAATTCGTCAAGCACGGCTTGCCCACGTATGGCGCTAAACGCAACAAGCCGGAAGCGAACGGGACCAGCCGTCTTTCACCCTATCTGCATCTCGGGCATATCAGTTCTCTCACTATCGCTCTCGCCGTCCGGGAAGCTGACGCGGCCGCGGCGGACAAGGAAGCGTTTCTGGGCCAACTCATCACCTGGCGCGAGTTGGCAGTGAACCTCGTCCGATTCAATCCCAATTATGACAATTTTGAGTGCGCCGAGCCTTGGGCACACCGCACGCTGGCCAACCACGCGAAAGACAAGCGCCCGGTACTCTACACCGAGAGGCAGATGGAGCAGGCTGAAACCCACGACGCACTTTGGAATGCAGCGCAGAGGCAGATGGTCACGACCGGCTGGATGCACAACTATGTTCGGATGTACTGGGCAAAAAAGATTCTGGAATGGAGCCCCTCGCCGCCACAGGCGTATCAGATCGCAGTGCGCCTGAATGACAGGTATGAATTGGATGGGCGCGATCCCAACGGCTATGCAGGAATTGCGTGGTCGATCGTGGGAAAGTTCGATCGCCCCTGGTTTGAACGACCTATCTTCGGACAGATTCGATATATGTCCGGCGCGAGTACGGGGAAGAAGTTCGACAGCAAGAAATACATTCGGCAGAACCTGTCGGCCTAGTGAGGCGCAGGTCGGCCAAGTTCGCGCCTAGAATATTGCAGAGAGGGAGGTTGAATACAAATGGTGACATTATGTTTCTGAAACTCTATTGCATTGCCCTGCCGATTTTCTTTGGCCTGGATATGGTATGGCTCGGTGTAGTAGCAAAGAAATTCTATGCGAAACAGATCGGATTCTTGATGGCGCCCAAGGCCAATTGGGCGGCGGCTATCCTCTTTTATCTCCTGTTCCTGGCGGGCCTGGTAGTTTTCGTCATTGCTCCAGCTATCGAAAAAGATTCATGGGTGCGTGCACTCATACTCGGAGCCTTGTTCGGCCTCATCACCTATGCGACTTACGATCTCACCAATCTAGCCACGCTCAAAGACTGGCCGCTTGCCCTGACAGTGGTGGACCTGATCTGGGGCACGATATTGGCAGGCTCTGTATCTGTTGGAACCTACCTGATCGCGCACCAGTTCGGCCTATGAACTACTACTCGACATTGGCCGTCACGCTTTGGGGATACATGACCCTGTGGTTCCTGATCTCGTTGATCAAGAGAAGGAACGATGTTGCCGATGTAGCTTGGGGAGTGGGCTTTGTCCTTCTGGCCTGGACATCTTTCTTTTTGTCTGGCCGATCTGGGGTGCGAGGCGTTCTGGTGGGCATCCTGGTGAGCATCTGGGGCCCGCGTCTGTCATGGCACATTCATGCGCGCCATCGGGGCAGGCCGGAAGATTTCCGCTACATGGCCTGGAGACGGGAATGGGGCAGGTGGTTCTATGCTCGCTCATATGCCCAGGTGTACCTTCTGCAAGGCGCGCTCTTGTACCTCGTCGCGTTGCCGGTGCTCCTGATTAATCGCAGTTCCGGAGGCACGTTCGGTTTTCTTGAAGTCATGGGCGTTTGCGTTTGGCTGTTTGGATTCCTTTTCGAATCGGTGGGGGATGCGGAACTTGCAAGGTTCGCAAGTGATCCCCTCAATCGGGGCAAGATACTGCAAAGCGGCCTGTGGCTCTACACCCGACACCCCAACTATTTCGGAGAAGTCCTGCAGTGGTGGGGCATTTGGCTGGTATCGCTAGGCGTTCCAGGAGGCTGGTTGGGCATCGTCGGGCCCCTCACCATCACCTTCCTGATCCTGAAGGTTTCCGGGATTCCAATGCTTGAGAAGAAGATGGCGGAGAATCCTTACTTCGCAGAGTACAAAAGAAGAACAAACGTGTTTCTTCCGTGGTTTCCACGAAAATGATTCGGTTCCGGATGTTCTTGATATTCCTGGCACATCTTGAGTGGGAATATTCTTTAGAAGACCTCCATTTCGTGACCGCGACAGACCTCACACTGCCGACTGATCGCTTGCATTCACTGGGTGGCTCCTGACAATGGCGTCCTCATCTTATTCCGCTGTCCGACCGCTGGGGTTACTTCCAGATTGCGATGGATGCGGTCGAGAAACTCTTGCACGGCTTTGCGACCATGATGCAGCCCAAGCCAGGGTCGAGCCGTTTGACATTGCTTCGAAATTGGCGGCAGGCAATCGGAGGAATCGCGCACAGGGGTTCCAGTGACGACGTACTCGACATCGGAGTCAAAGTATCGATCAACGGCCATGCGTCTTTTTGCGCATGACAGCATCCAGGTAATTGCGAATTAGATCGGCGTTCGAAATTGGCGTTTGCACAAACCCTCGCGTTTTTTCTGACCAAACTCCATCCGGGGTTTATCTGCCTCCCGCGGTCCAGGAGCTTCCTTCTGCAGGCGGAGTGACAGCGGCCCAGCGTTCAGCGATCTTCTCCCCTTCGAAGCGCCACATCACAAAACCGTGCAATTGCATTTTCTTGCCGGAGTGCTGGTCAGTCCAGCGCCAGATATTGCGGCAAACAACCTTGTCGCCTTCGGCAATCATTTCTTCGATGGTGAGATGAAGGTCGGGCATTGCTTTGTACATGCCAAGCATCATCTCCTCATCGCCTTGGAGGTCGGTGGGCTTCCCGCCCGGGCCATCGTGGTCGTAGAAGTCGGGAATCATGTTTGTGCGAATGACTTCGGGCTTGCGGTGGTTCACGAAGTCTTCGAAGTGGTCGCGAACACGCTGCTTCATCTGCTCGGTCGTTAGCTGGGTTGCCATAAAATAACTCCTGCGGCTGGGATGCACTTCAGTTCACGTTCTAAGCCGTTCCCCGAACTGGGAGCGCCCTCATTGGGAAGAACTCGGGCACTGGCCCGGCTGAGAGTTCTAAATTAACGCGGACTCGAGGAAGTGGGAAGTACGCACAATTTTGTTAGTGGCCCTATTTGAATGACGGGAAAAAACCCGCGGAAAAGGGGAGACACAGGAAATGAAAGCGCATTTCGGCTGTCGCGTCACGGAGAGAGGTTCAGCGTCTTGGCTTGGGTCGCCGATCTGGGGATGAGCCGGCGAGCTTTCTCAACCAAGGATAACTACCGAAGCTACTTGCGGAGGTGGATCATTCCCCGATGGGGTGAGGTAGCGCTTGAGGAAGTGAAGGCAATCGCTGTGGAAGATTGGCTCTCACCACTTAAAAAGCCGAACGGGAAGGCTCTGGCTCCAGGGACCAAGAAGAAAATCAGAGACCTCATGCACGTTCTCTACGCACACGCCATTCGCTACGAATGGATTGACCACAATCCCATCTCGGCCGTTCGCCAGGGTGGACAGCGTCTGTCGACTCCGAGCCGTCTTAGCGTCGATCAGCTATCCCAGCTCATTTTCGAAGTATTGAAGCCGAGGGAGCGCATCATGGTTCTGCTCGATTTCGGTACGGGCCTCCGAAGAGGGGAGTTGAGCGGCGTCAAATGGGAAGATATCGACTTCGGCGAAAGGAAGCTCACCCCCAGGCGCTCAATTGTTAAACAGCACGTCGGAGCAGTGAAGACAGAGAAGTCCAAGAACTCCATTCCCCTGGACGATGACCTCCTTGATGAACGATTGGCTTGGCGACAGAAGACCCCCTATGCCGAGAACAGTGACTACATTTTCGCTAGCCCGAAAATGAAGGGCAAACAACCGTACTGGATGAGTCGCATCCTGCAGCACCACATCAAACCTGCGGCCAGCGAGGCAGGAATCGAAATCAAGGGATGGCACACGCTACGCCATTCCTATACCACACTGCTGCGGCAGAATAACGGCGATCCGAAGGTCGTCCAAGGGCTGCTGCGCCACCACTCCATCAAAGTGACGATGGACATCTACGATGAAGCGATGTCGGACGAGAAGCAGATGGCGCACAGAAAGGTACTTCGCTTGGTCACTCGCAAACAAGACCGTACCGTAATGCGTACCGCGTCGGGAACTGGGGTTCCTGCAAGTACTTGATTTTGTTGGCGTCCCCGACGGGATTTGAACCCGTGTTACCGCCGTGAAAGAACAACCACGTTAAGGAAATACAACGACTTGCAAGAGGCGGGCGGCCACCTAAGTCCTTGCTAGTCCGTACAAGCCAACACGCTTACGTACCGTAATCCGTACCGCGAAAAAAACCGCTATGTTGCAAGCAGAGCTACCGGGTACCAACCGAATGCGCTCAGGCGGATGGCCCGGTAAAATCATCAGTTTC
>Ga0187863_10002939_pt1 | contig 12784 bp, 13 predicted proteins | sample June2016WEW_11_1_FD_132975 | JGI IMG/M metagenome (GOLD analysis project Ga0187863, IMG submission 132975) | Peatland microbial communities from SPRUCE experiment site at the Marcell Experimental Forest, Minnesota, USA - June2016WEW_11_10 | ecosystem: Environmental > Terrestrial > Soil >...
AGCGGGCTCTCAGGAGTCGCAGGCTGCGTCGGGGCGGGTGTGTAGAAAACCACTGGACCGGCGACGTCGCGGATTTGCGCTGCGGTGATTGCGCCCGGACGATAAATCATCATCGGGGACTGGTTGGGGTCGAGCACGGTGGATTCCACGCCGTGCAAGGTTGGACCCGCATCGAGCACGGCATCGATCCGTCCATCGAGATCGTCGAGGACGTGGGCTGCGGAAGTGGGGCTGATGCGGCCAAACGCATTTGCGCTGGGAGCGGCGATTGGGACGCCGGCCTGCTGAATGAGCTCGAAGGCTACAGGGTGCGCGGGCATGCGCACGCCCACCAACGGCCGTCCGGCTGTGACGGCGTCGGGAACTGTAGCAGAGCGAGGAAGCAACAGCGTCAGCGGGCCGGGCCAGAAGTCTGTCATTAGACCACGTGTGGGAGCGGCGACCGCCGTCACTAAGTTGTCGAGCATCGGATTGTCCGCCACAGCGCCGGCGATATGCACGATGATTGGGTCCCATGAGGGACGCTGCTTGGCCTCGAAGATTCGGACCACTGCGGCAGCATCAAGAGCATTGGCGCCAAGTCCATAAACAGTTTCCGTTGGGAATGCGACCAATCCGCCTTTGCGCAGGATGTCCGCTGCCTGCGCGATGACACGCCGCGATTCTGGATCATCGAGATGAGCGGGGTCCACTGAGAGGCGGAGGGTCGTCACAGATCTATTGTCGCTTGTCCGCTGCCGTATACTCACTTCTTAACTATGGCGATTGAGACCGAAATCAAATTCCGTATAGACGACGCAGCAGAATTGGCGAATCGGCTTGAGAAAGCCGGATTCCGGTTGGAGACGCCGCGCGCATTTGAAAGCAACGTGCTTTTTGACACGCCGGATCGGGCGATGCGCGCACGCACAGAGATTCTCCGCATCCGCCACTACGGCGAGCGCTGCGTGGTGACTCATAAGCGGCTGCCGGACGTGGGTCCGGGCGAGGACCGGCACAAGCATAGGGTTGAGACCGAAACGACCGTGGGTGACGGCGATGTTCTCGCTGAGATATTCGAATCCGTCGGACTGGTAGCCGTGTTCCGTTATGAAAAATGGCGTTCCGAGTGGAGCGACGGGGAGGGTCATTGTGTCGTCGACGAAACGCCCATCGGGAACTTTGCCGAGCTCGAAGGCATGCCTGCGTGGATTGACCGGGCGGCTGCGCGACTAGGCGTCAATCCTTCCGAATATTTGACTCTGAGTTATGGGCGGCTTTTTGATCTGTGGAGAGAGCAACATCACTCCTCTGCGCAGGATCTGACCTTTGCCGCCATCGGCGCCAGCAGTCGTTCGAACTGAGGAGCTGCGCGGTAAGCCGGTTCGCGGTGTGTAGAATCTGGGCTCGTTCTGCGAACCGGCTCTGCGCACTATTTTTCGACGCCGTGGCATTTCTTGTATTTCTTGCCTGAACCACAGGGGCAGGGATCATTGCGGCCGACCTTTTCACCGGCGTGGCGTTGTGTCGGAGCGCTCGACTCCCCTGCGCCGGCGCGGCTGGCCACAGCGAGCTCTCGTTGTTTCTTGCGGTGAAATTCCTTTTCGAGAGCGTCGATGGTTGTCGAAGCCTGACGCGCAGGCATGGAGATTTCCCGTGGCTGCATGCCATGGCCATTTCCGTTGATCGGCTGCGCCGCACTCGCGACGGGTGGCGCGGGAGGAACTGCGCGGCGGGGCTCAGGCGCGGCGTTGATCGGCTGGCCGTCCGGACCGAGAATCTGCATGCGGAAGAGGAAGCGAACTGTGTCTTCCTGGAACTTCAGCATCATGGCCTCGAACATGTCGAAAGACTCGCGCTTGTAGGCGACCAGCGGATCCTGCTGTGCGTAGCCGCGTAGACCGATGCCTTCTTTAAGATGGTCCATCGAGAGCAGGTGATCTTTCCATAACCCGTCGATGACGCTGAGCATGACCATCCGCTCGTGCTGACGCATGGTTTCAGCGCCCAGGATCTTCTCTTTGCCCTCGTAATTCTCCTTGAGTTTTTCAAAAATGGCGTCGCCGAGTTCGTGCCGCGAGAGCTCCTGCGCGTTGACGCCGGCGACGGAAAGGCTCAATCCGAATTGGCCGATGAGCTTCTCCTCTAGGCCCTTGATGTTCCATTGATCGGGACGCACGTTCTCGCCGGCGAATTCATCGAGCAGTCCGCTCAGGATTCCGCCGACATAATCTTCCATAATCAACTCGCGCTGTTCGACGCCTTCGAGCAGCTGGCGGCGCAAGCCGTAGACGGCTTCGCGCTGCTTGTTCATCACGTCGTCGTACTCGAGCAGGTGTTTGCGCGATTCAAAGTTCTGCGATTCGACTGCCTTTTGCGCGCCCTCGATGCGTTTTGAAATCATCCTTGATTCGATGGGCACGCCTTCTTCCATGCCCAGCCGCTCGAGCAGCGTGGAGACCCACTGCTTTGCGAAGATGCGCATCAGGTCATCTTCAAGGGAAAGATAGAAGCGCGATGCACCCGGGTCGCCTTGGCGGCCGGCGCGTCCGCGGAGCTGGTTGTCGATGCGCCGTGATTCGTGCCGCTCGGTGCCGAGAATGAAGAGACCGCCTGCAGCAATCACATCTTCGTGATCCTGTTTTGCAGCCGCAGCGTGCACCTCGTTCACTTCGACCCAATCCGGTTCTGAGACTTCGAATTCCTGGCCCTGATAGTAGAAGCGCAGGAAACCTTTCGGCGCGGTTGGATTGATGGCTCCTTCAGCGACGCTGATAGCGCGCGCACGGCCCTTCTTGACCAACTCCTGGCGGGTCATGAAGTCGGCATTGCCGCCGAGCAGAATGTCGGTACCGCGGCCGGCCATGTTGGTTGAAATGGTGACCATCCCGAGCCGGCCTGCCTGCGCGACGATCTCCGCTTCGCGTTCGTGGAACTTTGCGTTGAGCACGACGTGCCGCACTCCCTTGCGCTGGAGGATTCCGGAGAGAAGTTCGCTCTTCTCGATCGACGTTGTGCCCACGAGGACCGGCTGCTTGTTTTCGTGCAGTTCGGCAATCTCATCCGCGACGGCTTTGTATTTTTCCTTCGCTGTCCGGAACACCACGTCGGAATTCTCGAGGCGCAACATCGGCTTGTTGGTGGGAATCACGACGATTTCGAGTTTGTAGATCTTCTCGAATTCGGCAGCCTCGGTCTCGGCCGTACCCGTCATGCCGCTCAGTTTCTTATAGAGGCGGAAGTAATTCTGGAATGTAATGGTCGCCAGCGTCTGGTCTTCCTTGCGGATGTTGACGCCTTCCTTGGCTTCGATCGACTGATGCAGCCCATCGCTCCACCGGCGGCCCGGCATCAAGCGGCCAGTGAAGGTGTCGACAATAATGACTTCGCCGTCCTTGACCACGTAGTCCACGTCGCGCTTGTAGAGCGCGTGGGCCTTGATCCCCGTTTCGACGTAGTGCTTCAGATCCCAGTTTTCCGCGTCGGCAATGTTGTCGATGCCGAGAGCTTTCTCAATCGTGATCCATCCATCGTCGGTAACGCCGATTGTCCGGTGCTTTTCATCGACGACATAATCGCCGGAGAAATATTTTTCGCCTTCGCCGAGTTGAATGCCAAGCTCGGCCTGCCGCTTGTGATCGAGCGATTCGACCTCTTCGCCGAGTTGGAGCGTGGGAATGATCTTGCGCACGCGGGCATACTTGTCCGTCGTCTGATCGGTGGGTCCGGAGATGATGAGCGGCGTACGCGCTTCGTCGATAAGAATCGAATCCACCTCGTCGACGATGGCGTAATAGTGACCCCGCTGCACGCAATCGGTGATGTCGAACTTCATGTTGTCGCGCAAGTAGTCGAAGCCGAATTCGTTGTTGGTGCCGTAGGTGATGTCAGCGGCATAGGCGGCCCGGCGCTGGTTGTCATCGAGGTCGTGGACGATGACGCCGACAGTCAGACCGAGGAACTCATAGATCTTGCCCATCCATTCGGCGTCGCGCTTGGCAAGGTAGTCGTTGACTGTAACCACGTGCACGCCGTAACCGGCGAGGGCGTTCAGGTAGCAGGCGAGCGTGGCGACGAGCGTCTTTCCTTCGCCGGTCTTCATTTCGGCGATTTTGCCTTGGTGCAGAACCATGCCGCCGATCAACTGCACATCGAAGTGGCGCATCTGCACAGAGCGCCATCCGGCCTCCCGGACCACGGCAAAAGCCTCGGGAAGAATCTCATCCAGTGCTTCTCGCTCCGCGGTTTTGATCGCTTCGACATCGGTGATGCCTTCGAGTTTCTGGGCAATGCGCGCGCGAAACTCGGCGGTCTTCGCGCGTAGCTCCTCATCGGAGAGCTTTTGTATCTCCGGCTCAAGCGCGTTGATGGTATCAACGATGGGCAACAGGCGCTTGATGGCGCGTTCGTTTGCGGTGCCGAATACTTTTGTAAGTGCCTTATCGAAAAACACGTGAATCTCCATCTACAAGTTTAACTGTGATTGAAGGAAACCAGCGACTTAGTGCGCGCTGGCCCGGCGCGGAATCTGGCGGCAGATCGCTCTCACTCCAGGCGCAAAACCAGCCGGTCCACTTTTTCGCCACGTCGAATGCGTTTCAGCTGGCGCAGCAGATGCCTCCGCGGCGTATCTGGACCGCCCTGGTCATCTTCCTCCGCATCTTCCTGATGTCGTATCTGCGCTTCCGCAATGAATGCGTGATGGGGGCGGTAGACGGTTGAAAGAAACAGGAACGCTGAGCCTATCGCGGCGGGAGAAGACGCACCCAGCCGTACGATTCGCGATCGATTTCCTTGTTTCTTCTGCGGAGGATGGACGATGCGCGACCAGGCGACAACGATCGTGATCAGCATCCACCATGTAATGGGAGAACCAAGCCACAGCAGAATTGTGGGGGCCATCTTTGTATGCGCTCCTTCCCGCAGAACATCTTCGCGAAAGGTCAGTCCCTGGACCTTGGCAATTCAAATTGCCAAAGCCTTCATTCTGGCGATCGAGGGGAACTAAGCGAGGAGCGACGGCGGAGGGCGCTGGAACGAGAAGGGAAGTAAAGGAGCGGAGGGCACGCGGCCGAGAGACAGAACGGACCGGGACGAGATGAGATTCAGCGGCGTAACAAGGCCGATGAACAGAACGGGGAGAACGGCCTCCCACGCGCCGGAATCCGCACCATGCTGAGCAGACCCGAAGAGCAATGCTGCGTTGGACTGCCTCAGGGAGCGGCGCTCAAATCGACGTGGAGCGCCAATTGCTGCGTGTGCTCCCGCGCCTTGATGTCCAACCAGGAATTCGAATACGGGATTTGCGTAAGCCGACGCAACCTGGATGCCTGCCTGTGCGCGCGCAAGGGTAGCGACTGCCATGGCGGCGACCGCCAGCCAGATCCATGCGTTCCTGTGTCGCGATGCAGACATCGTCAAATCCTATCTCTTATTGTGCCATATTTGCCGAATCGTGGACTGTTCATAGGCGGAGATAGGGCTCGGCCTAGTTGGCCTTGGTTGGTCCGCCCTGGTTGGTCCCGAACCCGTACGGACAGGTATGGCACGTTGGCGTGCTTGTTCAAACTTAGGGGATTGCGTGGTTTGCGGAGACCAGTCGTTCCGACACCGCCTCCACAATTTGCTCCTGCACCTCGTCGATGCTGAGATTGCCTTCGATCAGGACTACGCGCTCCGGTTCACGTTTGGCAATCTCGCGATACTTCAGCCAGACGCGGTGGAAGAAGGCTTCCTGTTCCTGTTCGAAGCGGCCTTCGTCCGCGCCATTCTGCGCAGCGGTGCGATCGTTGCGACGGCGGGCGCGTTCGAGGCTGGCCGCGAGCGAGGGCAGCAAGAGCAGGGTGAGATCCGGCTGCAGATCGCCGCAGATAAGCCGGTGCAACTCGAGCACTACTTCTGAGCCAATCTCGCGGCCGCCGCCCTGGTAGGCCTCGGTTGAATCGGTGAAGCGATCGCACAGCACGATCTTGCCGGCGGCCAGCGCGGGCTCAATCACTTCGGCAATGCACTGGGCGCGGTCGGCAAACATCAGGGCCATCTCTGCCTTGGGTGCAATCGGCGTCGAACCGGAATCGAGCAACAGGGTGCGCACGCGGTCGCCGGTCGCCGTCCCGCCGGGCTGCCGTGTGACCACGGGATTCAGCCCACGTTTCAGCATCCATGCGGCCAGCCGCTTGATCTGCGTCGTTTTGCCGGAGCCATCGAGGCCTTCCAGTGTGATGAACAGTCCGCGCGGCATGGCGAGAGTCTACCACCGCCTTTGGTAAGGAGACGGGATTGCTGCAATTGTGTTACAAACAGATGATTTTTGTGCGCCGAAGACCGCGCACTTTGGAGTAGTAAAGACCGTGAAAACTCGAATCCTCCCTCGCATGGCACTTTGTGGCTGCCTGCTCGCAATCCTATTCTCAGCCCAACGCACAAGCGCACAAAACCTCACTCTTGAAGGACAAACCGGTGGCTTCATTACACCCACGGCTTACGTGGTCTATTCCGCCAAAGATAAATTCTTCTCGCATCCGGCTGTCGGCTATCACTTCGTGAATGCGTCCAACGTCATCGGCAACATTCACACCTTCAACATTGCGGAGGGATTTGCGAACCGCGCGGAGGTTGGCTACACGCGCAGTGAACACACCGAAGGCAACAGCGCAGCCTTCAGCAGCCTCTGGCACTACGCGGGAATGAACATCTTCAACGGCAAAATTGTGGCGATCAAGGACGGACAATTCGGGCCTTGGACGCCGGGGATCGGTGCGGGATTCGTGGTCAGAACGGGCGACAAGTTCGTGAGCGGTGCTCTAAACCAGGAACTCACTGGATCCTTGAAGAGCTACACCAACGAGGATTTGTATGTTGCGGGAACGAAAACCTGGCTGCATCCGCCGGTGCCGTTTCTCATCAATCTCGGCTGGAAGGCAACCAACGCATCCATCTACGGGATCGGTGGGCAGGCGACGCGCTTTGGCGGAAGGCTCTTCGGTGGTATCGGCATTCCGCTCCCGGCGCCCTTCCACACCGCGATTGTGCCGGCAATCGGCTTCACGCAGGAGCCTCCGCAAGTAAAGAACCTTGGGGCAATTCTGGTAGGAGGTTCGGCGCATATTCCTACGACCATGGATTACGCGGTCCGTGTGACGCAGAAAGAGAATCCTCACTTTGCTTTCGACGTAGGCATCGGGCACGTTGCTGGAACGATCGGGCAGACCCCTGTGCTGGTTGGAGGAGTTCCTGTAGCGTTGATACCGGTGAATCTCGAGGCGAACCATGTATTCGGGATGGGACTGAGCGTGCGGTACTAGGAACTGTCGATCTCGCTCTTTTGGACCCAACCGCTAAGCTGCCAATGCATCTCAAACTAAAGAAATAGCAGGTGATTTCTCACTTGGAAGTGAACCCAAAGTAACAACCTTCTCGGCAACTTCAAATAGCAACCGGGGTTCAAACTGGAGTAGTCTAACCGCGCAGTTCGTTGCGCGTCTTTGATGCATTCCGCCCCTGTTTTTTTGCGGAGAATATCCGCAAGCAAGAGGGCCACAAAGTACCTGGAGGTTTTCCATGCGACTCTTTCGTTCTGCGCGTTGGATTTTGATGGCGCTCCTTCTCTGCCTCGTTCCGGCATCTTCGTACGCCGGTGTCTTTATCAGTGTCGGATTTGCGCCGCCTGTTCTGCCCGTCTACGTGCAACCAGAATGCCCTCAGCCCGGATTGATGTGGACTCCCGGCTACTGGGCCTATGGGGACGATGGCTACTACTGGGTGCCTGGGGCATGGGTACCGGCTCCCTATGAGGGCGCTCTTTGGACCCCACCCTACTGGGGATGGTCGGGGGGCCTCTATGTCTGGCATCCAGGTTACTGGGGACCCCACGTCGGCTATTACGGCGGCGTGAATTATGGCTTCGGCTATATGGGGATCGGTTTCGCAGGCGGCATATGGCGCGGGCACGACTTTGTCTATAACACCGCCGTTGTCCGCGTGAACACGACGATCATTCACAACACGTACATTGATCGCACTGTCGTTGAGCGCAACACGATTGTGAATGACCGGCACGTTGCTTTCAGCGGCGGTCCCGGCGGCATCAATCACCCTCCGGCTCCGGAAGAGCGAGCGGCAATGAATGAGCACCACCTGGCGCCGACCTCGTTCCAAACGCAACACATGAACTCGGCGATGAGCGACCACAACTCGTATTTCAAGGCGAATGGCGGGCATCCGCAGAATCTGGCTGTCGCAAGACCGCTTCCGGCGGAGAATCACCCGGCGCCTTCACTCAACAACAATCACGGCGCGACGCCGGGCAACAACCACGTGGGACCGACGCAATCGTTCGGTGCGCAGTCTCATTCAATGAACCAGAATGAATACCACCCGGCTCCGCAGAACAATCAGTACCGTTCCGCGCCGCAAAACCAGTACCGTCCTGCGACGCCCAATCAATATCATCCGACGCCGCAGAGCCAGCCGCAGAATCAGTACCACCCGGCGCCCCAGAATCAGCCGCACAACGACTCACATCCTTCACCGCAGTCGCGCCCACAACCGCACGATTCCCATGATCGTGGAAAGGGCCGATAGGGTCTTCGATACAATCTGAGACGCAATGAGGCCCGCGGCTGCTCGCCGTGGGCCTCATTGCGTCAGGCGGAAGCAGGTTCCATGCCCGCAATCTCCACTTCGATGCCGCCGTATTCAGGATGGTCGTTTTCGCGAATGCGATAGGCAAGATCGATGCGGCTGCCCTCATGCAGGTCGAGTTCGGCAGCGCGAAATGCCATGTCCCAACCGACGGCGTGTATCGCGCCGAAGCTCACACCGTGCGGCGCTGAAGGGCTCGCGCCTTGCGCCAGATCCAGGCGAATGTGGCGCTCCTTCATCACGCGGAGTGGAGACATCAGGTGGGCATTGCGCGCCACAAAGACAGGCTCGGGATTGCCGTGGCCGAGTGGCTCAAGCTTGCGCAACCAGCCGGCAAGCACTGGTGTGATGCGATCCAGCGGAAGCTCTGCGTGAATATGCAGGACGCGTTCCGGCTCACGGGCCGCCAGCTTCTCGGCTGCATAGCTGCGCAGGCGCATTTTTAATTCCGGCAGTGCCGTTGCAGGCAGAGCAAATCCAACCGCAAACGCGTGGCCGCCAAAGCGCGTGAAGAGATCGGCGCAGGTTTCGATCGCTTCGAGCAGCGGAAAGCCATCGACAGACCGGCCCGAGCCGTGTGCGATGCCGTCTTCCACGCAAATCACGATCGCCGGCTTGGCGGTGCGCTCCACTACGCGCGAAGCCAGAATGCCGATGACGCCGCGATGCCATCCATCGCCATCGAGTACCAGCAGCCGCTCGGCCGCGAGTTCAAGTTCGTTCGCCAGCCGCGCTTCGATGGTCTTTAACACGAACGCTTCGGTATCGCGTCGCTCGCGATTCAGTCGCTCAAGCTTTGCGGCGAGTTCCTGCGCTCGGCCGAGATCGCGCGTCGTAAAAAGCTCGATCACTTCGGAAGCTACGTCCATGCGGCCGGCAGCGTTGATGCGTGGCGCCAGGCGAAAGGCTACATCGAAGCCCGTGAGCTGCTTTGCCGCGGGGTCAAGCTGAGCGGCGGCGAAGAGCGCTCGCAGACCGACGCCCATCGGACGTCGCAGTTCGCGTAGGCCAAGCGCGGCAATGGTCCGATTCTCTCCGCGCAAGGGAACAGCGTCGGCGATGGTAGCGATGGCTGCCATCTTGAGAAAGCTGGGCAGCGTCTTCTCGCGGGTACGGATGGGGTCATGGCGATCGAGCAAAGCCTGAGCCAGCTTGAGAGCGATGGCTGCGCCGCATAGGGATTTTTCAGGATAGCTGCATCCCGGCTGATTGGGATTGAGAATCGCAAGCGCCCGCGGCACAGCATCGTGCGCATCCAGCAAATGGTGGTCCGTAACAATGAGGTCCATGCCGAGCCGCTGCGCGGTTTCGGCCTCAGTAAAGGCTCGCATCCCGGTGTCGACCGTGATCACCAAACGAATGCCCTCGGCACAGGCCGCTTCAAGTACGCTCGATTGCATTCCGTACCCCTCGCGGATGCGATGCGGCACGTGAAAGCGGACCACGCCGCCGAGCATTTCGATTGCAGTCTTCAGCAGCACCACAGCGGTCGTGCCATCCACGTCGTAATCGCCGTAGAGCAGGATCGGCTCGCGATTGGCAATGGCCCGCTCCAGGCGCTTGACGGCTGCGGCCATGCCGAGCATCAGCAACGGATCGTGCAAATGCGCGGCTTCAGGATTCAAAAATGCGAAGGCTTCGTTGGGTTGAGTGATACCGCGAGATACGAGCAACTCGGCGAGAACGAGCGGCAGCCGTGCCGCTTTGGCCAACGTCTCAGCTTCGTGGGGATGGGGCGGATCGATGATCCAACGTTGGCGAGGTCCGCGCCGCGCCGTCTCTGCGCTGCTCGGCGGTACGGTTGCAATGCCCACTCGCTCTACTCGTCTTCGTCGTCGTGATGATGTTCGTCGATCACGATGTCCTGGAAGTTCTCAATATCTTCGAGGAGCGATTGAAATCGTTCGTACCACTCAGTCGTGGTTTCATGCAGAAACGCCATGCCCTGATAGACGAACCCGAGCTGGATATAACCCACCATGCCCGCATACTTGCGCAGCCACTGGGCCTCCACCAGCTCCGTGGCTTCCTCATCGGGGAAGTTCATCTCCCCCGCTTCTTCAATGAGCGATTCGAGTTCTTCGCGCTCCAATGACATTTCGCTGAAGGTGATGAAGGGCGCGCCGACGTGTTTGGCCATCTCCACAAAGTCCTTCCACGCGTCGGGATTGTTTTGGCTCTCCCAGAGGATGGACGGGATGTCCTCGGTGACATAGCCTGGCAGGCGTCGCAGGCCGTGCCCTTCGATAAAGGCCACCATGTCGTCTTTCAGCGAAAGCAGATTATCCGTACTCATAGTCAAGCACACATTCTCTCAGATACAGGTGGGCTATTTCGGTCAATTGTGGAAAGTGTTCGAAGAGTTTGGCAAAAGGGCCGAAAGCTTTACTCTGAAGATAGTCATTCCCAGGAGGTTCGCCGCTTGCCCTCATTCGACCATCACGTCTTTGTCTGCCATAACATGCGTCCGGAAGGCGCACCACGCCCATCGTGCACAAGCGACGGCAAAAGTGAACTGCACACCCAGTTGCAGCAGTTATCCAAAGCCGCAGGATTAGGCGCGATCGTGCGCATTAATAAATCGGGCTGCCTCGATCAATGCGAGCACGGTCCGACAGTGGTGGTCTATCCGGAAGCAATCTGGTACGGCAATGTGCGGCCCGAGGACGCGGCGGAAATCGTGAGTGAGCACCTGGTGGGAGGGCGGCCGGTGGAGCGGCTGCGGATCGCCGACGGGTGCCTCAACACAAAGACCTGCCCGCATCGAAACTGAGAATGCTCGATTTTGGCATACTTCCCGGTGTGCCGAGATTGATTCCGGGTTTGCCGCACTTTTCGCTGATCGTTGCAGCCAGCCGAGCCGATGAGCAGAGCGCGGAGAACTCCGATGAAGCGTGCAATGTGCTTGTTCGTGCTTGTGTCTGTACTCGGTTTTGCGAATCGTGCGTGGGCAGAAGAGCCAGAGGACGGAGCGTCCCCCGTGTTCTTCGTCCAATTCAACGTGAGCGTGAGCCCATCCCTTCCTGCGGGCTCAATCATCCTCTGCAAAGCGGAGCTTGTGCCCGGCTCAAGCGAGCTCGGGAGAGCGATGAGCCGGCGTTGGCCTACGCTTCACGGGCAGATGACCAGCGCGACGGTCCTGCGCGGCCCCGCGGCGGAGTGTGCCCTGGAGTTTCCATTTTCCTGGACCGGTAATGGTCCTGGCGAGATCGCGATGCGCTATGAAATCGATGCCCGAGCGCATTGCCGGTGGTTCTAGCGAAGGGGGTGCGTACGGGAATTCGGATTGCCGGACCGCCCGCAACGAGCTTTGTGCGCCTCGGCTTCAATGGGGTTCGCTGAACCCGGCGCCGGGAGCCTCAAAGCAGTTGTTGATTCCCTCGTCGTCCCCTAAAACGCGCTTCCCGACGAAGGTGTACACTCACCGGGCCAATGCGGTATTCTCATAACTTAACCCATGATTTTTTCGCGCGAATACATTGGGTATCTGGCCCGCCGCACGGTCAAGCACCTCATCGACGCCAAACTGATCTCCACCAGCAATTTGAAGGGGACGGAGACCCGCGTCACCGAGGGCTTAATCGAGGAGCTTTCCCTCGAGGATCGCATCAACGAGGAGGTGCGCGTCATTCTCGATGCCTACTCTGACGAGATGCGTAAGAGCGGCGCGCAATATGCCGAGATGTTCAAGAAAGTGAAAACGGAGCTCGCGAAAAAATACAAGGCGGTGCTATGAGGATCAGCCGCGACAAGCTCAACAAGCTGGCCCATACCGTGGCCGACACGCTGGCCGAGATTGATGAGGTCGGTTTCAACGAGGACCGCAACACGATCCGCCAGGAAGCGCGCAAGGCGCTTGAAACACTCCTTAACCAGGAGGCGGGTATCGATACGGCGGCGCGGCTCAAGATTGCGTCGCAGCGGAAGATCATCCTCGAGGGGTCTCAGGAGTGGGACATTCTCTACCGCAAGTACTACAACGACGAAGTGCGCAAGCTCGGCATTTAGGCAGCTTCCTGCCTGCTGCACTTTTTGGCAGCCCATCGGATATTTGTTACATTAAGCAAGTGGTTCGCCGCGGCGGACCATCCCCTTCAGTTGTGGCGCTATCGTCTAGGGGTTAGGACGTGAGATTCTCAATCTTAAAACACGGGTTCGATTC
>Ga0187863_10002940_pt1 | contig 12781 bp, 13 predicted proteins | sample June2016WEW_11_1_FD_132975 | JGI IMG/M metagenome (GOLD analysis project Ga0187863, IMG submission 132975) | Peatland microbial communities from SPRUCE experiment site at the Marcell Experimental Forest, Minnesota, USA - June2016WEW_11_10 | ecosystem: Environmental > Terrestrial > Soil >...
GGCGGTGGTCGAAGACAAACGAAACGAAATTAACCGACTGGCCCCCGATTGTGCTTTGAATCATCCAGGATGCTTCCCGGAATCGGGAGCCACTTTTCCGCATTCATCGCCTTTAATGCTAGATCACAGAAAGCCCAAGGGGCGGAAAACTTATATCGCCCGTGAGAGAACGACACAAGAACCCAAGCATGTGGTGTCAACTGCTTGCCCCCCGCACAGCCAACGCTCATGCGTTCCTCACCTTCCGGTACAAGACGTGTCTTCTTAGCGGGTGCTGGTCGTGTAATTTCGGATGGTCGAAATCACCTTGTTCATCGTAGGTCATACCGATTCCTTCCATGACGCGACGAGAACGAAGATTGTTGACCGTAGTAAAAGAAACGATTTCGTCCAGTCGCAAGGTCTGAAACCCGAATACGAGAGCTGCGCTTGCTCCCTCCTTGGCGTATCCCTTGCCCCAGTAGTCGAATGCCAGCCTCCAACCAATTTCCACACAAGGAGAAAACGGGAGAGGATAGGCCGGCACGTTGAGCCCGATAAAGCCGATGAAGGCCCTTGGTTCTTTAAGCTCGGCAGCCCAGAATCCAAAACCATCTCGTTCAATTCTCTCTTCGAGAGTTTCGATCATGGCTTCCGTCTCAGCACGGCTGAGGGGGGCTGGAAAGTATTCCATCACGCGGGCATCTGCATTCAAACTGACAAATGGCTCAACATCGCACGATTGCCAGCGGCGGAGAATTAGGCGGCTTGTCTCAATTAGCATGACGGCGAATCAGCCCCGTCCCGCTCGGAATGAAGGATTCCCGTTATGACCACTACGCTGATATCCTTGCCGAAACGCGCCTCCGATCAGCGGATGGCTCAGCCGCACGTGACTTTCGAGCCGGTATCCTGGCGGTAGTAACCTAGATCGCATTCACCGGCACCGCCCTGGTTTCAGAACTCGACAAGGTCATTTTCAAAAAGGGTTAGGGCTTGGCGACTCGCGAGTGGAACATCGCCAACACGCCGGACCTGAGGTTTCGTATCGGCTCCCTCACCAAGCAATTCACTTCTATGCTCATCATGCAGCAAGTGGCCAAGGGGCCTATTCAGCTCGAAGGCCGCCTCTCGCACGTGTGCCGGAGAGAATCAATCGTAGAATACGGCGGCCCCGCCTTTTTTCATGTGTTTGCCCAAGCTTTCCGGCCACCGTTCTGTCCACGGTGTCGGCGGCTTTCAAAGAGATGTCCGATCGCTGTAGTTTGCTTCGAGTTCTAGCCCAGCAGTGTAATCAGGTTCGCTCGCCAGCATACCATGGGGCGCTCACGGTAAAAATACGTTCATTGCCGCGCGCCAGCAGCACCCATTCAAGCAACCTCCCGCGCTGATTGTGTAGGAAGTATTCATACCAGCGGTCTTCGACAAGCTCAGGTATCACTACGATGATGCTACGCCCGGGGTTCTTCTTCGAGAGGTTGAGAACGAACTGCACGATGGGAATGATCACGAAGCGGTAGGGGGAAGCCAGCACGTCGAGCTTCGGCGGTTCCTTGCCCGCCGCGCGGAAAGGCTGGTCGACGTAGCGCTCCCAGTCATCCTGCAGCGGTTCGGGGTGCTCGTTGGGGTCGACGTGCAGCGCGATCACATCCGGCGAGAGCCGTGCCGCAAATTCAATTCCCCGCCGGGAGATGTTGCTCCAGCGGTCGATGGCAATTACGGCGATGGGAGGCTGGCTGATGCTCGCGGTGTCGACGGCACACCTGCAAGAGGTGAGCATCTTCACATGATGATAGTGGCGGCGCACGACGACGAAGAGAAAGATGGTTGCCGGAATGAAAAGGAGCGTGATCCACGCGCCTTCCATGAATTTCGCGACCAGCACCACCACGGTGGTGACGCCGGTTACGAACGCCCCCAGTCCGTTCACGAGCGCGCTCTTGAGCCAGTGCGGCTCGCGGTTCTTCAGCCAGTGCATCACCATGCCGGCCTGCGAAAGCGTGAAGGCCAAGAACGCGCCCACGGCGTAGAGCGGGATGAGCCGGTCAGTAACGCCGCCAAAAAGAACCAGTAGCGCGCCGCAGAGCACCGCCAGCACGGCGATGCCGTAGGTATAAACGAGTCGCCGCCCGCGATACCCGAAGGCGTGCGGCAGGTAATTGTTCTGCGCGATGGCCCGGCAGAGTCGCGGGAAGTCGGCAAAAGCGGTGTTGGCGGAGAGTGAAAGCACCAGAAGAATGGAGCCCACCGTCACGTAGTAGAAAATGCCCTTACCAAACACGGCGGCGACCAGCATGGAAAGCACGCTCTGGTAGCCCGGCTTGCCGGGGTCGGTGGCGGCGATGCCGTAAATCCTCACAAGGTAGGAAATCCCCGCCAGCATCACCGCCAGCAGGAAAATAATCACGGTGAGGGTCTTGCGGGCGTTTTTCACACCAGGCTCGCGGAAGGCCTTCACGCCGTTGCTCACGGCCTCCACGCCGGTCAGCGCCGTGCAGCCGCTGGCGAAAACCTTGAGCAGCAGCCAGAAGCTGACCGCTGCGACCATCGGCGGTGGGGGCGGAAGCTGCGCCGCAGGCGTGGGATGCCCACCGCTCAGCGCAACTCGCAGAATTCCTCCAGCGATTGTAACGAGCAGCGTGCCGACAAACAGATAGGTGGGAAGCGCAAAGGCGAGGCCGGCGTCGCGCACCCCGCGCAGGTTAAGAATGGTGATCACGATCAGAATGCCCACGCACAAAGTCACCGTGTGCGGCAACAGCGATGGAACCGCCGAGACCAATGCGCCCACTCCCGCGGAAATGCCCACGGCAGCCGTGAGAATATAGTCGGCCAGCAGCGCGGCTGCCGCCAGCAACCCGGCCTGCGCGCCAAGATTGAAACGCGCCACGGTGTAGGAGCCGCCACCGGAGGGATACGCGGCGATGGTCTGGCGATAGGAGAAGTACACAACAATAAGCAGCGCGATAATCGCCGCGCTGATCGGCACGATATACCGCACGCCAAGCAGCCCCAGGGGAATCAGCAGACTGAGCGCCGCCTCCGGTCCGTAGGCGGCCGAGCTGAGCCCGTCGAGGCCAAAAATGGGGATGCCTTGCACGGGACCGACCTGCTCCGCGCGTTCGTCACTGGTCTTGATCGGCTTACCGACAACAAGGTCTAGTATGTTCATGAACTATCGCGCTTTTCACGGTTAATGGCGTGAAACTGGAAAGAATAGCCGAATCCAATGAAGTGATCCACGGCTGCCGAGGAAAGGCCAAAGCCGAAATGAAAGTCGAGCTGCTGGTTGGGTGTGATCTTAAAAGCTGTGCCGGGGTGCAGGAGATGTTGCGGACCTCCGCGTTGCGGAAAGTAGCCCGCGTACTCGACAAAAGCGTCCCATCGACTGGTAATCTGCCGGTCGAGCAAGAAACTCGCCTGGCCCGTTAAATTGCGCCTGGCACCTTCGGTTGGCCACAAGAGAGAAAACATACCGGCGGCGGTCCAATTCTTGGATATGGGATGCGACCAGGGCAGCTGTACCTGGGGGTCATAGCCGTGACTGGATATGGTGTTGGTTCCAGTCGGGAAGCTCAGCGTGATAACCAGGGAAGCATCGAAGCCCCCCGAATTCGCAATAAACTGCTGCTTAACTCCTAGACCGAGGTCTCCCCACCCTGAGCCAAAGCCGCGCCCCGTATCAAAGTTCTGGAAATAATCTGGCACGCCGAAACGCAACTCCATCTTCGAAGTGAGTTCAAAGCGGGCGAGCGTTTCTGGCAAGTCGAAGCTACGCTGTCCCTGGTTTCCAGTTTCGGTGAGACCGTTTTCAAACAGCAGGTAGCCGCTCGGTACGACAATGCTCGAGTCGGTTATGGCAGGGCGATCTGTAGTGATCGCAGGTTGCGTGCTGGCACTCGACTGATCCTGACCGTAAAGGGAAGTTCTAACAGGAATCCAAAACAACAACAAGCCCGTGATGACTAGTTTGTTGCGCCAGTCCCTTGATAGCCGCCTAGCGTATACGGGCAACAAGCGTTGGAATTCCATTCGGTCAAGTCTAATGGACGTTTCTCAGTCCACTGCGATTCGAGCTGCTTGCACCTTTTTCGGGGGCAATTCTACTGTCCGATCGATTGCGTCGCAAGCTGCCTGCAAGGCATGTTCTTTGGCTAGGTCCATCGTCGGAAACTCCTGGTCTCCACGATGGATCGTTTGAGTCCGTTCTGGGTGCGTTATCAAAGTGTAATCGCACTTCCAGCAGAAGTGCGGTTGTTGATGAAGCTCCAGTTCGATTTCCACGCCTTTGTATACCGCTTGAATCATGGTCGACGGACACTCCTATCGCTTAAATCATCTGGCAATTTATACCCTCCGGCAGAATGCCACCGCCATTTTAATTTTTTATCTTCTCGATCGAAAACTTGGTCCGACTTACTTATGTCTTCATTATCTTCCCCAAGTCAGCGGTGTTGTCTGATCAGGTGACGAACCGGGCTTTTCGGCACGCCATACCGCTCTGGCCGGTTCATTAGCTTAGGCGCATAGTTCTCACGACGAGTGTGGCGTATATCTTTTAGGAGGCACTCGTAATGAAAGCACCTGTCCTGGAAGGAATGCGGGTCCTCGGGCCGATCGCGGTAGCGATTGTCTATATCTCGATAGTCATGCCGTCAAACACATGGACGCGAACCAATCAGTCTGCCCCCCAAGCCGTTTGCGCTGCATAATTCAGGTGATATAACCAAGCGGCGCCCTCTCCTCAATATCGAAAAGAGTGGACACGCATGAATAAGACACGCTCGCGTTTGCACGTAACACGTGTGGCCAAGCACCGGAGCCAATCCTATTTCTTATGAATCGTCGCTGGTTTTTTCGTTGGAGGCGTTAGCGATTCCCGCTTGTTCTAAATTGCTCTCTTGAAAAAGTGGGCGACCTTGTGTCCGGCTTCCTCCGTGTAGTAGACGGTCACTTTCGCGGACTTTTCGGCGCCCTCGCCAACGCCCTTTCCGGCATCCTTGGCGGCGCTGTCGGTTAGACGATAGGTCTCCTCCGCGCCGCTGCCGGTTTTGAGGGTGAGTGTCTTGGCGCCGCGATCAATGTGGGTGACCGTGGCGTCGGTGACCTTCATTCCATCCTTCCCAATATTGTCGATCTCCTCGGCAGTTTCCTCGGTTCCTTTAGCCGTGTAGTGAACGGCGACGTCGCTACCCTCCTTCAATCCATGGAACGTATCATTGGCACCCACAGCAGTCTCGTGCGCGCCGTGGACGGTGGTTCGCTCCACGAAGTGAAGGGTATGTTTGGTTCCGTCAGACAATTTGACGACGACTGTTTTAGCGGCATCGTCCAGCTTTAGGACCGTCCCCACCAGAATGCCGTGACGTGGCTCGATCGCGAAGACCTGCCAGCACAACGCAACAACCAGCATCATCGTTACAGAGAAGCGCTTCAGCATATCTACCCTCCAGCAGAGTCTTCCGTTTTGGACCTCTGACTCGCCCATCGTACGCTTGTCCAGTTTTCGAGACAACGAATTTGCCGCCAGGTCTCAGCGGGATTGCGAAGGCTAACTGAGTAAGGCCTTTCTGAAGCTCCGTTGCCGGGTGCGCTGTGCGAAGGCTGGGGTCCACAGCGGGAGTTAAACCCGCCCGGGAAATGGTTCGCTCCACCCGGTAGCAATCAGAGCAGGAGTGGAGGCAGCGAAACTGCTGAAGCCTTTGGTGCAGAGAGTCGCCAGGCGACAGAAGGAAAGTAATGCTTGAAAAAAGGCTTGGGAAACGCCGGCTGCAGGGTCCTTGATAGTGTCACCAGGACTAGGCAGCCAACCCTGAGGCGATGGATTTTTGCGAACCGCCCGAGAGTTCGTTCATTAACCGGCAGACAGCAGCCCCGGATACGCGTTGCTTTCTTGCAACCTGGGTCGATCAGGTTCTTTTCGAGTTCTGCGATGGCCCTGACGATCACGACCATTGCCCCACGCGAGCGGACCTCTGGTGTCGATATTCTCGCGGAAACCGATACGGATAAGACTTGCAGCGATCTTATTTCCTACCTCGTTTCAAAAGTCCTCCCGCCAGAACCTGCGGCAGATACCCTCTGTGGCCGGCTACCTCCTACGGACGGCCAAATTGCCAGACCTCTCCCACGCCAATTGGTATAAGCTGTCGCGTTAGTCGCAGCAACGATTACCGAAGAGAGCATGAAATGCGGCGAAGACTTGAGGCTTTGCTGATCCAGACGGTCCTTGTCTTGGCCATTTCGCTGACCGCCTGCGTGCTCACGCGGGCGCAAGGAACGCCGGTTGAATTGCGCGGTCAGGTGAATGATGAAGACGGTCATCCCGTCCAACGCGCCGAGGTTACCGCGAAATGGAGCCTGAACCATTCATTCACGGTTTACACCGACGCAGCGGGAGAGTTTGAAATCGCTCCCGTCGATGACCGAGTTTCCGTCTCGATTTCCAAGCCGGGGTTCTTTCAGATTAAGGATAAGAACCTTACGCTCAATCCCGGTGTAAACGAGATTACGTTGGCGCTCAACCACGAGACGGAACTGCACCAACAAGTGAACGTCGCATCAGGCCCAAGTCAGGTCGATCCAGATACGACGAGTCATCAGGAGACGCTTGTTCAGCACGAGATTTTGAACACTCCGGTAACTTCTAGCCACGATTTGCAGCAGAATTTAATTCCGATGCCGAATGTGCTTATGGATTCCAACGGACGGATTCATATTGCCGGTGCGCGGCAAGGGCAGACCGAGATCATGCTCGATGGCTTCGAGATCAATGATCCCGCAAACGGGTCCTTTACGCCACGGCTGAACGTAGACGCTGTTCAAACTGTAACCGTCGAAACCGGCGGCTACGGGGCGCATTATTCTCACGCGGGAGCCGGCATTCTGGAGCTGGACACGAGCGTTGGCGACGACAAGTGGCGCTTCGGAACCACGAATTTCTTCCCGGGTATCAGTATTCGAGACGGAGTCCGCTTCGGAAATTGGTTTCCACGCGCAACGTTGTCGGGACCTATCAAGAAAGGGCGCGCATGGTTTTCCGAGGCGATCAGCGTTCAGCACAGACTTACGATCGTCAATGGATTGCCCGAAGGGCAGAATATCGCCACCGAATGGGCGGGCGATAATCTCATCCGCACGCAGGTGATTCTGACGCCAAGGAACATTCTTCAAGGGACCTTTCTCTTCAACCGTTCGAGCGATCCGCAAACCGGCTTAGGACCTCTCACTCCGCTTTCGACGACCACGGACGCACAAGCGAGGCGCTATTTTGCGTCCGTGAAAGATCAAATATGGATAGGCAGGACGTTGCTGGAAGTTGGCGTGGCGGACGACACCGGCCGCAGCACCAGCGATCCACAGGGAACCGCGACTTACGTGGTAACGCCGTCTGTGTCGTCCGGCAATTACTTCCAGACAACCGCACAGCAGTCGCGCCGCCTGCAACTCATCGGTGACGTCACCTCGGGCTCACTGAAACAGTGGGGAACTCACACGCTCTCGGCGGGGTGGAATGCGGACGGGATCGACTTCGCGCAACAAGCCTCCCGAACTGAGATCAATTTCGTCCGCACCGACGGCACGCTTTCCGACCTCGCCACGTTCAGCGGACAGGCCGCGTTTCGGCTGTCTAACACGCAGATTGGCGGCTACGCGCAAGACCTGTGGCGGCCGGTAAAACCGATCGTGTTTTCGGTGGGCGTTCGCGTCGATCGGGATCGGCTGATACAGCAGACACTCGTGCAACCCCGTCTGGCGGTGAACTGGCTTCCCAAGGAAGACGGCCGCATGAAGTTTACGCTGGCCTGGGGCGAACACTACCAGCCAATCAACCTGACGATTTTAGGGCAGGGCTCCGATCAGGAACGCACAGACACCTTTTACGATAGTACGGGTTTGATCCCGCTGGCCAATCCAGTGACGAGCCGGTTTATTGTGCCGCGAACCGGGCTTTCGCAGCCGCGATCTTACAACACTACTGCCGAGTGGGATGAGAGACTCTCCGCGAACACATTTGTCGGCGCAGCATACCTCCTGCGTAAGGGACGCGACGCGTTCGCGTGGGAAAGCGATCCCGGTGGAATTTTTCTGCTGCAGAACAACCGGGAGGATCGTTTCATTTCAGGCGAGGTCTGGGTTCGGCATGCGTTCGGCAACGGGGCTGACATCATGGTGGACTACACGCGCTCGCGTGCAAACTCAAATGAAGTGTTGGATCCTTCGATCTCGGCTTTGATCTTTGCCCCTCAGCAGCCGGGTCCGCTCCCCTGGGATGCGCCGAACCGGGTTGTCTCCCGGGGCTGGACACCGCTGCCCGTCTGGCAACTGCTCTTCAGCTATTTCTTCGAGTACCACTCGGGCTTCCCATTTAGTGCCGTAAATGAGCTGCAGCAACTCGTCGGTCCGGCGGACAGCTTTCGTTATCCGAGTTACTTGAGCCTGAACGTGGGCCTTGAGAAGCGTTTCCATTTCCGCAGGCGAGAATGGGCGGTTCGCGGCTCTGCTATCAACCTGACCGATCATCAAAATCCGACCGCTGTCGTGAACAATGTGGACGCACCCAATTTTCTTACCTTTTCAGGAAGACAAGGTCTCGGATTCACCGCGCGGCTTCGCCTGGTCACCCAGCACTGAACCCATATTGATCACAGCTCCCTTACAGAGTGTAATGGTTCGGTCGGGTTCAGGCGGACTTCTTGGAGGGCTCAACAAACTCAGTTCTGGTCCGGTCCCAGATCAGGTATTTCCCGGGGTTCAGCGTGCTGAGCTGCACCAGTCGCTCCTTCACTTGAGGCAGCCCATCTACTGTTTCGACCCAGGTAGGTAAGCGACCTGCGTTTTCTTTGAAGAGATCGTAAGTCTCGCTCATATCAGCCTCTCTTACCGATGTGGCAGCCGTAAAAGTACGTTTACTCGCAGATAACGGATAAGTCAACACAGATTTTAGGGGGGAGGCTTTGCGGCCGGAAGTCATTCAGCATCCCGCGCGCATGCAAATCAACAAATCGCTCTGGACAAGTTTTCGGCACCAGCGACGCGTCAAAAACGCAGTTAGGGCTTATCGGGAGTCACGCGTTGCTGGGTTCACTTTGGCAATCAGGAGAAGCGCTCCTCGCGGATGCATGCAGAAGTGAGAAGCCCCTTTCTGAGCGGGTGTGCTGAACGGGACATCAATGAGCCCGCCAATCCGTGCATAGTCATGGCTACCGCGACTCCGAAATCCCGGAGTCTCGGACTTGGAGGACTACAACATGTACCATGCACATCGTTATATCGGCACGCTATTCCTGGCTGCTGCTCTCGCCACGCCAGTGGCAATCGTAGCCGCCGCTGAACCTCAGAGTGTCCAGATTCGAGTCTACGATCGGAACCACAAGGACTACCATAACTGGGATGACAGCGAAGACCGTGCGTACAGAGGTTACCTGACGGAACAGCACCAGACTTATCGTGTGTACGCAAAACAGAACCACAAAACGCAGGATAACTACTGGAACTGGCGCCACAGTCATCCAGATTAGGATTAGCGGACCAATCGCATCGGGCAGAACCTGGCTGTGGACTGTGGATACGATCCTCACTGCCATACGAAGGGCTTGTTGCGTGTCGAGCGAGGTCGCACCGGAGAATCAAAAACGGAGCTAATGAAGCCGCCGCCAGGTATGAGTGGTTTTTGTTTGGGGCTACTCATAGCCGGGTGCTCCGCGACCCCAGCGGCAGGACCGGCGGACCTCAAGACGCGTCGGGCCACGATAGAGATCGGGACCGGGAAGCAAGTCAGGGTCGACGGGATCAAGGCCGATTGGATCAGGCCGCGCGATGTCCACCCGGAGAGCATCACGATACAGATAAGGGTTGCATGAGAAGCTGGGACTCAGGTATTGCGTGGATTTCTGAATTCGAGAATCTTGGACTCAAGGAGGCTACAATGTTCGGATACGGGCTGATCGGCACCTTGGTGGTTATCCTTTTGGTTGTTTGGATTGTAAGAGCCCTGTAACGCTACGGACAGAGTGTATCTTTCCAGACAGATTTCCTCATCCGGAATGTTTACTCTGTCTCAAGGATTCACGGCACCCCTAAAGGATTCACTACACCTCTAAAGGCGGCTCCGAACCAGCCGCCTTCCCGCTGTCCCCCCTCTGTGAACGCAGCACTCGAACAAATGGGGGCACCGGGCCGGTATATGTCCGTGAATCCGATCCTCAGCGTGCCTCAGTATTATCTTGCTTCAATTTGTTTTCTGCGATGAGAAGCCATCTCATAAATGGAACTCGTCAGGGCACGGCTTCAGCCGTGCCAAAATTCCCCCGCGAACAAAGGGGTTTTAACCCCTGAGGTGGGTAAACCGAACGGTCGAAGCATTTATGAGATAGGTTCGAGCCAATCCTCAAGGCCTTGGCCGCTGAGAAAGCTCGCCCCGTAAACCAAGTCTGGGATTCCATTTCACTGTCGCGATGGCGCAGCCAGTTCGGCGGAATTCGGCGAGGGAGTGTCTTGCAGCTTGAGCCGCCATCGTCCGGGCTCAACTTCAGCAAAGCCAGTATCGCGATAGATGTTGCGCACCGGGATGTTGCGAGGAGTTTCGACGATCGCTCCGGTGAGAGTTCTTTGAACCTCCGCAATAATGTGACGCAAAAATGGGTGCTCGATTCCCATACCCAGCACACGGCAGCTGACCACGAGTCCCAGGATATCCCCATCGAGAATGACGGCGGCGCCAGTTAGTCCATGATCCCCGAAGCGGTCTGACACATGTAGCGAGAATAGATACGCGTCCGGCCTGGAGAGCAACTCCGCGAGCTCACTCACGGTAAATTTTCGGCCAGTGGTGTTGAACTGCGTGGTGCGCTGGAACAGTTCCACAATCCTTTCCAGATTGGAATCGTCCCTCACGCGTTCGATACGACAATTGATCTGAAGGGAGGCGAGATATTGGCTTTCATCCAGCGCCTCAGTGCGGAAGCGCCGGCGTTCCAGCTGTGTTTTCATCAGCCCCGTGCGCTTCCTCGATTCCTCGGTGATAACCGGCAGTTGCAGGCGAGGATCGTTGAGGAGCATCCGGCGCAAACTGAAAGGATCGTCTCCCCAGACCTCGACCTCGGGCAGTCGCTGGCGCACCCGGTCGCGCTCGACCGGATGATCGTCGATGAACAGAAACGCATCCAGCGCGAAACCGAGCTCTTCGGCAATCGCGCGAATGTTATCTACTTTATCTTTCCAGTTGACGCGCCAGGTCAGAAAATCGTCGGGTGCGAGCAGGCGCTGGCGCGGGTAGTTGCTCTGGTATTTCCATAGCTCGCGGACCGTGGCTTCATCGTTCTTGCTGACGCAGGCGAGCACGATCCCGCGTTTCTTAAGGCATAGCAGCGCCTCGTGCAAGCCGAAGTAAAGCCCCACATACGAGAAGGCACCGCTAATCTCCGGCGTCCATGCAAAAGGGCTGCCCGTCTCAGCCAGCACTCCCGGCCAAAGCGTGCCGTCGAGATCGACGATCACGCATTTCTTTCGCCCAATGCCCAGCACGGTAACCAGAGCATCGATATGGGTGCTCGCCAGCGCGGCTTCGCGGATATAGGGGTCGGCGCCCACCCACCGCGCCAGAGACGCCATATCCGGGAAAATGCCGTGAACAGCGGCCTTTTCGCTCTCTGGGCGTTGCAGCATCCACCCCGGCGATCCGAAATGAGTAAATGATACCTGTCCGTCGTCCAGCATCCGTTCGGAGCCCGCCGCAGCCAGCGCTGCCGCAATGTCGACCACATGCACGTCGGGCATGTCCCCGGCAATCTCCGCGAGCGCCACGTTGGCGAGGCGAAAACGCGTGCGGTGCCCTGTGATACCGCGCTCCGCAATCCCGAGCGGCTGCACGGTCGGCTCGGGGAGGTTGTCGATCAGGATGGGCGCGGAAGTCCTTTCGCGCAATTGCCCGAGCAACTGCCGGGCCTGCGCGATGTAGGAGGCGTGAGCAGACTGGCCAGGAGCAGGAGCTTCCGTGATAAGGTGCCGCGCGCGCAATGCGCCGACAAAAATGGCGTCGTGTTTGTGTTCGGCGGCGAAGCGCACATCGTCGGGAAATGTCGCCGCGACGCGTAGATCGATTCCCCGCAGCGCCGCCTCTTTGCGCAGAAACTCCGCTTCCATCTGGATGTCGCAATCGCCGAACAACAGGACATCGGCGCGTTTCCGGGCGTCCCGGAAATCTGTCACGCGATAGGCGGGCCCCGTCGCCCAGTACGGTTCCACGCCTTCTTTCATCCCCCGCTGGTAGCGTTCGAGCATTTCGCCTGGGTCGCGCCCGTGGGTGGCGGAAAGCTCCGCGCTTATGGCTGCCAGCTCTTCCTCGGGCGTCTTCTCGGTGAGAATATTGCGTTCGACAAGCGCCGCGATTGATCGGACAAGCACGTCCCGCTCATAAGGGAGCAGGGTGCCGATTGCGTCGCACTCTTCGGGGATGTTGCGGGGGGCGGCGAAATAATCGAGCAGGATGCTGATGTCGCGGTCCACGGACAAACGTGTGTGGCTGATCGCATGGACGATCAGAAAACGCCCGGCGCCAACCGGCAGCTGATGAATGAAACGCGAGCGGCGTAAAATCATCAAAGGTTTCGCAGTCTCATGCCGCGTTTTCGGGATAGAGCCGGTCCTGGTCAGCCTGGTAATTCTTCTCTATCTCGTGTAACAGCCGGTTGTTTTCCATGCTCTTCTTTGCATCCGCCTCGCCGTAGAGGAAAGACAGGAACGCATACCGCCGCCCTTTGGTAATCGAAGTCACTTCGTGCAGAGCGGCGCAGGAAAAGAC
>Ga0187863_10002942_pt1 | contig 12777 bp, 9 predicted proteins | sample June2016WEW_11_1_FD_132975 | JGI IMG/M metagenome (GOLD analysis project Ga0187863, IMG submission 132975) | Peatland microbial communities from SPRUCE experiment site at the Marcell Experimental Forest, Minnesota, USA - June2016WEW_11_10 | ecosystem: Environmental > Terrestrial > Soil >...
GCGCCCGCGTCCGCATCAAAAGCGTCGAGGCGGATGGCATCGGCAGGCCAGGCGCGGGCTTGTTTGATGGCTTCCTTAATAAGCCGGCGGCCAATCCCCTGGCGCTGCAGGGCAGGAGTCACGGCCATGCCGGTGAGATAGAGCGACTTTTCCACGGGCGTGAAATAGGAGATATCAATAGCCCAAGGCTTTTTGGTGGGCAGGTTCAGAGTTCCGACGACAGTCTTGCCACGGCGCGCGATCAGTACACGCGCGTTCCGGATGGCGAGCAGCGCACCTTTTTCTGAAGTCTTGGTCGACCAGAAGCCGCGGCCGTAGCGGCGGGTAAGATCTTCCGCGACGGCGGTGTGAAGCGCGGCCAGTTCAATAGCGTCAACTGGGCCAGCGGTGGAGATAGCGAGCTTCATCCCGATCTTCGAATCTCGAACCACGAATCAACTTATGATCGCACTGGCGTCAGCAGGCCAGTTGGTCGCGCGTCAGCTTAAGGCCGGGCAGATTTCCCAGGACAGTGACCGCAACCGATTCGGTCTTGAAGAACTCGTTGGCCAGTTCGGTGAGGTCGTCGGCGGTGACGGCTTCGATTCTCTCGATGAGTTCGTCGAGATCATAGAAGCGGTCGAAATACATTTCCTGGCGAGCCAGGTTCGACATGCGGGCGGTGCTCGACTCGAGCGACAGCATCAGACTTCCCTTCAGCTGGGCCTTGGAGCGCTTGAGCTCTTCTTCTGGCACGGGTTGGGTCTTGAGACTGCGAAATTCGCTGACCACCGACTGCACCACCTTCGAAGCCGAGGCCAGTGAAGTCCCGGCGTACACCGCGAGGCATCCCGTATCGCGGTAAGGATTGAGATCGCTGTAAATCGAGTAGGCCAGACCCTGGCGCTCGCGGATGTTCTGGAAGAGCCGGGAACTCATGCCTCCGCCAAGCAGTGTGTTGAGAATATAGCCAGCGTGGCGCTTCTCATGGGCGATAGGATGCGCGGGCACGCCGAGGCACAGTTGCACCTGCTCCAGAGCTTTCTTGTTGCGGAGAATGATGCGCGAAACAATCTTCGGAGCGGCAGAATGGAAGCCGTTCGTTCCGTTTTTCGACGGCTTCATGTGCTCGAAGTGCCGGGTGACGAGTTCGACAAAGCGATCATGATCGAGGTTCCCCGCTGCAGACACGATGATGTTTCCCGGCGCGAAGCGGTGCGCATAGGCCTCGACTACGGGCTGGCGCTCGAAGCGCTTCACCGTTTCTTTCGTGCCCAGAATCGGCTTGCCCAAGGGATGATCTTTCCAGAAATTCTGGGTAAAGATTTCGTGGACGAGATAGTCGGGATTATCTTCGTCCATCTTGATTTCTTCCATGATCACGCCGCGTTCGCGCGCGATGTCGGCGGGATCAAAATTTGGATTCAGCACCAGGTCGCTGAGAATGTCGAGCGCGGTGGGGACGTGTTCGTCGAGCACCTTGACGTTGAAGCAGATGCATTCCTTGGCAGTGAACGCGTCCATGTTGCCGCCGACGGAGTCCACCTGGCGGGCGATTTCTTCCGCCGTGCGGTGTTTGGTCCCTTTAAACACCATGTGCTCGATGAAGTGGGATATGCCGTTCCATTCGGCTTCCTCATCGCGTGAGCCGGTCTGCAGCCAGATTCCGATGGAGGCGGAGCGGATGTGCTGCATCTGCTCGGTGATGACGGTCAGCCCGTTGGGCAGCTTTTGACGACGAATATTGCGGACTTCTTTGGGCATGGCTTTCTGCATTTTAGAGACGACTTAAAACGAATACGATTCGTTTCAAATCCCAACATCAAGTCGACGACAAAACATTCTGGCTCAAATGAGGGAAAATACCTACACTCCCAAACCCGATCTCTACCCGCTCAAACCGAGCTGGGCTGGGAAATTTGAGCTTTCCGAATGGAACGAGTCAGAATGAAGAAGTTTACGATCAATAACAGAGTGAAGAGGACGGAATCTACAACGGCCCGAAATCTCACATCAGAAAGACGCGCTGCAAGGTTCCGGGAATGCACCGCCTGCACCGCCTCAGGGGTCCTCGCATCTGCCAAATCGGTTGTATAAATCGTCGCCGCATTAACAAGCGCCGTACTGTCGTGCCAGAAGACGTAGAATTGGCCCCATAGAAAGAAGATCGACACAATGACCAACGCTACAAGGCTATCTCTAGGTTTCATCGAACCCCTTCTTGTTTCTAGTGAACCCTGGGAAATGAGTTGGAGAACTGTCAGTACCATTCTGACATAGGGGTGGTAGGTGTGCGAGAATAGTTTAGTTATTTAGAATCAGTTAGTTATGAAAGATTCTTTACAGATCGCGCTGCTTGGGTTGGACCGCGACGAACTCACCGCGCTGGTCGGCGGCATTGGCGAACGTCCCTATCGTGCCCGGCAAATAGCGGACGCGATGTATCGGCAGCGGGTGGAATCGATCGGGCAGATCTCGACTCTGTCGCAGGAACTTCGGGCGAAGCTGGCGGAAAAGGGCGTCACGATCGGGCTGCCACGGATTGAGAATCGGTTCGTGTCGCAGGATGGGACGGTGCGCTACCTGATTGGATTCGCCGACGGGCAGAGCGTGGAGACCGTGTGGATGCCCGAGGGCGATGGTGGGGAAGCGGGAGATGGAAGCGAGGCTGGAGAACAGGCGGAACGGTTTGTAGAGCTGACTCCCTCGGGGGCTGAAGCCCGGTTAGAAAATGGGGAATCAATCGCAGCGCTGAAGCGCTGCGCCACCCAAAAGCAGGAGCAAGATCGACAGCCAGGTTGCTCACAAGATCAGCAAGATCCTCAGGCGCAAGAAGATCGGCAGCGACCCGACAGGCCGAAACAGGGGCAAAATCAGGGGCGATCGACGATTTGCATTTCCAGCCAGGTCGGGTGCGCTGTCGATTGCCAGTTCTGCCTGACGGCACTGCTGGGGGTGAAGCGCAATCTGACGGCGGGCGAAATCATTGGTCAGGTTTGCGCGGTGCTCAAGGACCAGAATGTTTCGCCGCCCGAGGATCGCATCAACCTGGTTTTTATGGGCATGGGCGAGCCCTTTCTGAACTATGAGAATTTCGTGAAGGCGGCGCGACTGCTGGTGGAGGAAGTCGGAATCGCAGAGCGGCGCATGACGGTATCGACAGCAGGAATTGTGCCGCGCATTCACGACTTCGGCGCAGAAAAAATCCGGCCCAAGCTGGCGATTTCTTTGAACGCTTCGAACGATGCGCTGCGCACCCGGCTGATGCCGCTGAATAAGAAATGGAATCTGGAAATGCTGATGGCAGCGGCGAGGGCCTACCCGCTGCGTACGCGCGAGTGGATCACGTTCGAGTACGTGCTGCTCGGCGGAGTCAACGATGAGCCGCAGAACGCGAGGGAAGTGGTGGAACTGCTCAAGGGGATGCGCTGCAAAGTGAACCTGATTGCGCTGAACCCGGGGCCTGGAATTGACTTCACGACTCCGGGGGTGGAGCGAGTCACGGAGTTTCAAAATATTCTGCGTGCGGGCGGGATTCCTGCGTTCGTGCGGCGTCCGCGAGGCCGGGACATTTACGCCGCATGCGGGCAACTCAAGCGTACGGTTGAGACTGCCACATCACGGGCACTGTCGAGTCCTTCGGTTTGACTGGAGCGGACTCGGTGACGGGAAGTTCCATACGCAGCAGCAGGGTGCCATTTTCGCATCGCTCCTGTGAGATTTGACCGTGGTGCTCCTGCAGAATGCCCTGACATGCGCTCAGTCCCAGACCGTCTTCGAGATCAACCGGAGGCGCCGGGCCGTCGGCCGCTAGGTTAACCGGCGCCGCTTCGGTCGCGATTTGCACCCTGGAAATGCCTGCCTGCGATTCAGTGCTGACGGTCTTCGTGCTGACAGTCATGGCCCGGCCGCCGCGCTCGTTCAGCACGTGCAGGCAGTTGGCCACCAGTTGCAGGCAGACCTGCAGCAACTGATTCGAGTCGCCCAAAACCTTCGGCAATGCCGGGTCAAACTCGGTTCGAACTTCTATGCCGAGGGCCTTCCACTGCGGCTGCGTCAGCTTTACGGCCGTGCGAGCCAGCGTGTTGAGATCGACGGGACCCTTGGGCACCGGCGCTTGCCGGGCGAAACTGATAAGGCTCGCGACCAGCGACTTCGTGCGGCGAACATACTGTCCGATCTTTGCCGCCAGGGGTTGCTGCTCAGCAGTGAGCTTTGTGCTCAGCAGCATGTCCGAATATCCCAGCATGGCGGTGATGGGGTTGTTGAGTTCGTGGGCCGCTCCTCCGACCAACTGACCAATCGACGCCAGCTTTTCCGACTGGAGAATCTGCGCCTGCAGGCGCTGCAAATTATCAAAAGAGTCCTGCGACTGGTCGAGCAAGTGGATCAGTTCGCGATCCAGCAGATGCTGGCGCGCGAAGACCAGCAGTCCCATCAGGAATGCGGCGGCCAGAGTCAATGCCAGCCGGAACACACGAATGCGCGGCGAGACCGCGTTGTCCGACATAGCCCAGGCGGCGAACAGAGGCAGCGAAAATACTGCAATCATGCTGCAGCGCGCCACCCATACTCCGTAGACGGTGGAAGTTTCACGGGCATCGGCCTGCGGCTCTCCGGCCCTGGTGCTCAGCCCAATCCAAGTGAGCCATGCCATCGAAACCGCCAGCGGAATATCGTAGAAACTGCCGGTGTAATAGGTGTTGTGCGTAATGGCCCAGTTCGCGAGCGTGGAGCCCAGGCTGTAACAGAAGCTCATGCCGAACAGTCCCGCGTAGAGAATCCTCCACTGGCCTTTGCTGCCGATCCAGCAGGCGAACAGGGCGGCCAGGAACGCGATATTTTCGGTTAGATAGACAGCATTCAGGTTGCGATCATAGGCCGCCACGTCGACCACGACATATTGCCAGGGCATGACGATCAAAACATAAAGATAGAACCACCAGACCAGAAGAAGCGCGAAATCAAGGCGACCCAGCCGCGCGGCATATTCGTCGCGAGGCGCATGGGGACGCAGCGCTAGAGCGGCCATCAGCGGAACCAGATGCAGGAAGAGCACGACATCTCCCACACAGAGGTCGGGCACTTCGCGGCGCAGTACGACTTCGTAGTAAGTCCAAAAGACTTGATAGCCGAGCCAGAACGTGAGGCCCAGGGCGATGAGCGACCAGAACATCCGCATGCGTCCGCGAGAACGTACTGCTAAAGGAATGAAGGCCGCTGCACCCGAAGCCAACAGCAGAGTGTCAGTAACATCGCACACTGCGGCCAGGGCAAAAGACTTGGGTAGGACGAGCGCACCCACCACCAGGGTCGCCAATGTGGCGGCGACCGCCCCCAGCCACAGTTTGTTACGCTTGTTCAAGGCAGTCCTCTGCGGCCATTTTAGACGCGATCCTGGATGGACGTTGGTTACTGTAGTAACCCATGGGTGGTTCGTACAAAAATGCAGGGCAGACCGTGGAGAAGGTGTACACCAAAGCCTCATTTGCTGGTAAGCTTTTCTTATTCAATAATATGCAGCGAAGCCGCCACCTCGTCCTGGGAGATGGACGCGATTGAATCCGCTGGTTGAGCGCTACCAACATTCCTGGAGACTGAGAATCCCGCCCGATCCGGGCGAAACCCGCCGGATTGAGCGCTGGCTGGCGACTGCCCGCGTCATCCTCGCTGTGTCGGCACTGTTTGCGATTCGTATGGACCCGTCGGAACTGGGCCAATCCCGGGCAGCCTACGGGCTGTTCGTGTTTTACATGGCGAACGGCAGTCTGATCTGGATGCTGCTGCGGCGGCGGCAGCAGTCGACAGCGGCGTTTCGGCTTCTGGTCCACACCGCGGATATTGTGTGGCCGGCGCTGATTTCAATTTTCTCCGAAGGACCTCGAACTCCTTTCTTTCTCTTTTTTGTTTTTGTCCTGGCAGCCGCTGCCTATCGCTGGGGCTTGTGGGAGACGCTGGGTACGGCTGCCGCGGAAGTGGCGCTGCTGTGGGTGGAAAGCTTCGTGCTCCTGCATCTGCATCTGGGTCCAGGGGGCACGCTGCCTTGGGCCGTGTTGAAAGGATTGCGGGTGAACGTACCCGAGTTCGAGCCCCAGCGGCTGTTCATGCTGTCGGTCTATCTACTGGTGATGGGTTTATTGCTGGGATATCTGGCTGAACAACAGAAGCATCTGCGCGCGGAGAAGGCGGTAATCACCGGGACGCTGTCGCGGGTGCGTGTGGAAGCCGGCTTGACGGGGACGATTGAGCAGATTTTCCACGAGGCCATGTCGATGTACGGGGCGTCGCGGGTGCTGGTGGCATCGCAGGAATCGCACAGCCATCGGGTTTTTGTGGGCGAGTTGAACCGGGCCCAAGGAAACGCGCCGTCCGAGTTCCATTGGCTGGAATCCGGCTTGCGCGATGCGAAAATCTATCTGGATGATTTTCCCGGAGATGTGTCTTACGCCTCGCTCAATGGGGATCGATGGACCACGTTGGCATTGGATGCGACTGGTCACGCGGTTCCGGTGGTGAACCTCGCATCCATTTCCCAACTGCGCGACGTTCAAACGTTCGACTCGATGGTCACCGTTTCGTTCTTATTTGGGGGGGAGTGGAGAGGCCGGGTATTTCTATTCAACCCGGTGTGGCAGGGCGAGAAGCAAGAGGAGTTACGCTTTCTGCTCGATCTGGTTCGACAGGTTGGCCCCGCCGTGTACAACGTTTATCTTTTGCACCGGCTGCGGCGCCGGGCGGGAGCGGCCGAGCGGGCGCGGTTTGCGCGGGAACTGCACGACGGCGCGGTGCAGTCGCTGATTGCCGTGGAAATGCAGGTGGACGTGTTGCGCCGGCAATCCGACGCCGGCAAACCGATCGGATCGGAATTAGGCCGTATCCAGGGCCTGCTGCGCGAAGAAGTGCTTAAGTTGCGCGAACTGATGCAGCAGATGAAAGCCATCGATGTTGACGCGCAGCGGTTGCTTGGAGTTTTGAACGACACCGTCGAACGTTTCCAACGCGAAACCGGAATCCAGGCGCGGTTTGTCACCGACCTCGGGGAACTGGACATGCCGCAGCGCGTCTGTCGCGAGATCCTGCGTATTGTGCAGGAAGGACTGGTCAACGTAAGGAAACATAGTGGAGCGCGGCACGCGCTGGTGCGTCTGGCATCGAGTAAAGAAAAGTGGAGCCTGACTCTGGAAGACGATGGTAAAGGTTTTCCGTTTGCCGGCCGTTATAACCAGGATCAGATGGAAGAAGCCGGAAAAGGGCCTATGATCATAAAGGAACGGGTGCGTTTAATTGCCGGGGGACTCACGGTAGAATCAAATCCCGGACAGGGAACGCGTCTGGAAATCAGCGTGCCTCGCGGTGGAGAAGTGCCTCATGAATTTTAGAAAAGCGCAGCAGGTTCGTCTCGTAATTGCCGATGACCATCCTATCTTCCGCGATGGCCTACGGCGGTTGCTGGAGGCCGAGGCCGACTTGAAAGTTCTGGGCGAAGCTTCGGACGGCGCCGAGGCGGTCAAACTGGCGCGGCAATTGAAGCCTGACATTCTCCTTCTCGATCTGGCCATGCCCAAGCATCCCGGACTGGAAGCTCTGCGGGAATTGAGTATGCCGGCGAATGCTACTCCGGTGCGTGTGATTCTTCTGACCGCGGCGGCGGAAAAAAGCCAGATCGTCGAGGCCCTGCAACTGGGCGCTCGCGGCGTGGTGCTCAAGGATTCCGCGACCCAGCTTTTATTGAAAGCGATCCACACCGTCATGGCCGGCGAGTACTGGGTTGGACGCGAGAGCGTCTCTAACCTGGTGCAGTACCTGCGCACCCTGATGCAGTCATCGCATGACGAGGCGCGACAAAAGAAATTTGGCCTGACCCCGCGCGAACTGGAAATCGTTTCCGCCGTGGTGGCGGGGTACTCAAACAAGGAAATAGCCGAATACTTCAAGATCAGCGAAGATACGGTGAAGCACCATCTCAGCAATATTTTTGACAAGCTGGGCGTCTCAACTCGCTTAGAACTGGCGTTGTTTGCCGTGAATCAGGCCTTACCTCTGAAAAGCATTGCCTGATCAGGGGTTACGCATGAAGTTGTGCGCCATGGTTACCGTGGCACTTCCGTGCCATTGGCGGATGAGGTTCGGAATACTACAATTCCGTTACAGATCAGCTTGGGAAAACTGTGGGTAGGGTACGTGTGAGTAGCGGCGGGTTCCTTGTTCGAGTGGGGACACAGCCGTCATAAAGTGAGAAAGAGGAGCCCCGTGGCGAAACGGTTAAAGCAGCTCTGGAACGATGAGCGTGGACAGGACATTGCGGAATATGCAGTGATGTTAGCTGTGATTCTCGTCATTGTCGTGGGCACGATCCGGCTCATCGGTTCGAATGCGAATAACGTGTTTTCTCAGGTCGGCAGCGCGATTCAATAAGGGGTGACTCCGGTATCCCCAAGCGGCGCAAGCTGCGATGTACGGAGCCCCAATCCTTCCGCGTGCACAAGTTGTTTCGGCCTTCCGCTGTTCTCCGACGAAGGTTCCACGAACAATTTTCCTGAACGAAATTCCCGAAACAATTATTTTTGCTGAGTCTGTGACGGCGATCCTGTCGTAAGCGCAACTTTCTCTGTGCCGCTGGCGGAGAGGCGGGTGAGGTACGGGAAGAACGGAGTGATTTCGAACTCCATTTTCTCGCGCGCGGAAGTCAACGCCACCGGCTTGGACTTGTTGAGCTCTACTTGATCCGTCCAGGGATCGACCTTGAGGCGGCCTCCGAGTGGCAGAGCCGCAATCTGGTCGACACGTTTCTCGTCGAGGTTCGGGGCCGAGGCCAGCAGGGCTGCCATGCGGACGTTCTTCTTATCGGCAAAGCTGTTTCCCAGGTGAGGGCGAATCAGGTGTTGCAGCTCAGGCGCTTTTTCCTGCAGGGCCTTGAGGAACAATCCGGCATTGCCCAGTTTGTCTTTGTACGGGGAGTTCTTCAACAGTTCGAGAGCCTTGGTGTCGGCCGCTGCCTCTTCCGCCGGGTTGCGCTTGAAGTCGAGGCGCTGAAAGGACTCTTCATCCGGGAAGAACATCTTGTCGTTGAAAGCGAGCTTGGTGTCCAGGCGATGTCCCAGCACAATGTGGCTAAGTTCGTGGGCGAGCACCATGGCCAGCGAGGCTTCATCCGGAAGAACGTCGATCAAGCCGCGGCTCATGACGATGGTGTGGCCGATGGTGAACGACTCGAGAGGCGCCGTCAGTAGGATGCGGCAGTGAATGTCTCCTTGCAGGTCAATGTTGTTCGTGACCAGCAGATTGTTGACCACTGTAGACAGAATCTTGTCGACTTCGCCGGGGGGCGCCAGCAACCCAATCTTCTGCAGGCGGTCAACGGCGTTTTCTTCGGCCTGTTGTTCCCACATACGCTCGGCGACTACGGGCGTGGCATCGGAGGCGGTCGGGCTTTGATCGTTCACCGACTGAGGAGAATCAATCAGAATTTGGGTGAACTCCTCGTTTTTGCCCAGACTTTTCAGGTCATAGCCCCAGAGGCGGGTCTGCGCTTTGAAGTGCAGAGTCTTGGTCAGTCCGGTTTTAAGGTTTGACTCTTCGGTGTAGACATACGCCGGCAGCCAGGTTCCCGTGCGCATGTTCAGGCGCCAACTGTCAAAGTGGAAAAAGAAATTGATCTTGGGCTGCGGGTAGTAGCTTCCATTGAAGCGGACGATGTTGTAATCCTGGTCTTCGACCCAGATCCTGCCCATGAAGCGCGAAACCTTCTGTCCGTCCTTGGGCTGCACATCGATGACGAGGCAGCGAACTTCGCCCAGAAACTCCCGCCGCACAAATGTGAAGTTGTAATACTTTTTCTGAAAATCGGAGTCGAGCACCACCATCTGGGCAAAGCCCATCGGCAGGAAGTGCAGAGAGTAGACGCCGGTCAGCTTGGCGACCATGCGATGACCAAACCCCGGTTGCCCTACGAAAGAAACATCCTCAGGGCCGTCGGACATGTCGAGCCGGCCGAGAAAATACTGGTCTTTCACGGGAGCCGTGTTCCCGTCTTTGTCGTCCTTCAGATCCTGCAGGTAGGTCTCGATCATGGGATGCATGTGCCGCATCTGCGCCATGAACAGGTGCTCGCGCTGCACCACGCGATCGAGCACGTCGTTAAGCGTAGCTGCGGCTGGAAGCGACTCGGTGCTTTGGGCAGCCGGGCTTTGAGCGGGCGCGGCCGATGGCGCGGTCGTCTTAGGGCTGGTAGGGGGAGCCATCGCCGGTTGAGCCGCAGCAGGAGAATCTTGAGCGGTGGCGGCGAAAGCGCAGACCAGCACCATGAGAACCAATATCGAGCCCGAACGAACAATCTGCATAAGAACCTTCTGGGAGATGATCACGCTAGTTGAAAAATGATGTGCAAAACGACCGTCGAGTCTGAGGGTTGGCCGTCCTTCAACGCGGGCTTGAATCGGATCTGCTCGGCAGCGTGCACCGCAGCGTCGTCCAGTCCATGCCCCAGTCCGCGAACTATTCGCAACACATGTATTTTACCGGACGCTTCGAACACAGCCTCAAGAAGCACCTCACCCTCGATGTGCTGGGCCTTGGCTTCGTCTGTGTAGATGGGAGTTGGCTTGGAAAGGATTTCCGCCGGCACGATTTTCGCTACCGCCGCGGCCGCCGGACGCGATTGAACGGTGGGAGGAGCGGGAACGTCATCGCCGAATCCCGCCGATCGGACTACGCCACGAGTAGCATGTGGATCACTGGTGGCAACGCCGCCGCCGAATCCCGAGCTCGCAACCACGCCGCGCGCACCTTTGGCTCCGCCTGTTCCATTGCCATACCCGGGTCCGGTCGGCATGTCGAATCCTCCCGCCTGCGCAATGTTGACGGCCCTCGTCTGCGTGGTTTTCGCAGGCACGCCGTTAGGATCGCCGAAGCCGCCCGTCTGCACCTTTTCCGGGGCGCGCTCAATGGTTTGCGGCGCCGAACTGCCGGTTGAAAAGAGGTTTGTTGCTACGAGTTTCTTGGGAATGACTGGCGCCGTTGAAGGCGGCAGATCAAGCTTCTTTTCGGCAATCTTCACTTCAGGAGCGGGCGCAACCTCCATCTGCTTTGGTTTGGGCAGAGGTTGAGGAGCGGGCAGGGTCAGGGCCGCAGGAGGAGGATCGAGCTTCGCCACCAGAACCGGCTTCGGCAGTTGCCGCTGCGGCGTGTGGTTGACCGGGACCGGGGTCGGAACCAAATCGGTCAAGTGGTAATCCTTCTTCGGGCCTTCCATGATTTCAGGATGGAGGACCGGAATCCAGACCAGAATCGCGATGACAACGGCCTGCACCCCATAGCTCCAGACCAGCTCAGACCAAGGCATCTTCCACGACGGGAGCGGGGTGAACAGGTTTGATTCGTTGGAAGGCAACGGCATAATCAACTCGATGGTATAACGATTTCAACGCGCAACGGTTCTGCGTGCAAACCGTTGGTGCAACAGTTTCAAACCCCGTGGACAGTGTAAAAGTTTTCCCGCCTTTTCGAACGCTGGGAACCTGGGACGGCAGGACAACTTAAAGTGTACTATCCCGCCTTAGGTTATGCACGATACAGGCCATTTGGCACGCCCGAGCAAACCTGACAAAACCTGTAGCATCAACCGATTACAAGAAATTGGCCGCGACTCACTAGGACGCCGGCGTGGGGAGATGCACGAAAATACATCCTGGGTGGGCAGTTTTCCCACTGCGCAACCGGCGGGTCAAGGCGCTCGCCAGAGCCTTAGCAGCGCACGATTTTGTCGCTATGAATCCCCCGGGTGGCGTTGCGGGTGTCGACCACGAGTTTCGCCTGTTCAACGATCTGGCGGTAGTCGTAATCGGAGTGGTCGGTCACGATGACGATGCAGTCATATTGCCCCAGATCGTTCAACTCGGTGCGCTTCATCTGCAGATCGTATTTTCGACCCTTGCCAATGAAGGGGAAGTAGGGATCGTTATAGCTGACCTGGGCTCCATCTTTTTGCAGGAGCTCGATGATGGTGAGAGCCGGTGACTCGCGCAGATCGTCGATGTCTTTCTTGTAGGCCACACCGAGGATCAGAACCCGCGCGCCATTCACCGACTTCTTGTGGCGGTTCAGCGCGCCTGCCACAGAGGAGAGAACGTGGTAGGGCATGTTGTTGTTGATCTCCCCAGCCAGTTCGATGAAGCGCGTGCGGAAATCAAACTCTTGAGCTTTCCACGAAAGATAAAAAGGATCGATCGGAATGCAGTGTCCGCCGAGTCCGGGCCCCGGATAAAAGGGATGGAAGCCGAAAGGCTTGGTAGAAGCGGCGTCGATGACTTCCCAGATGTCGATGCCCATGCGCAGAGACAGCAGCTTGAGTTCGTTCACCAGAGCGATATTTACGCAGCGGTAAATGTTCTCCAGCAGCTTTGTCATTTCCGCGACGGCAGGCGAAGAGACCGGAACGGTGCGCGCGAAAATCGAACCATACATGGCTCCGGCGAGTTCCGATGCGTGCGCATTTAATCCTCCGACGACCTTTGGAATATCGCGGCGCGCTACCGTAGTGTTGCCGGGATCTTCGCGCTCTGGCGAGAACGCCACAAAAAATTCCTTCCCCGTGGAAGGGTCGTTGCGCGCGGCTTTGAGGCCGGCACGGTTTTCCTTTTCGAGAATGGGGATCATCACTTCTTCGGTGGTTCCGGGATATGTCGTACTCTCCAGGACGACCAGTTGTCCGGCCCGCAAATGAGGAGCGATGGAGTGGGTCGTGTCGGTGATGTAACTTAGGTCGGGCTCATGGTATTCATTCAGCGGCGTGGGGACGCA
>Ga0187863_10002946_pt1 | contig 12775 bp, 8 predicted proteins | sample June2016WEW_11_1_FD_132975 | JGI IMG/M metagenome (GOLD analysis project Ga0187863, IMG submission 132975) | Peatland microbial communities from SPRUCE experiment site at the Marcell Experimental Forest, Minnesota, USA - June2016WEW_11_10 | ecosystem: Environmental > Terrestrial > Soil >...
CGGTGGCACCAGCGGCATCAGCAACAATATCGACTCCTCCAACTTCGGAGCAGTCACAGCCGACCACGAACCCCGCATCCTGCAAATGGGTGGAAAGATCCGCTTCTAGATCTCTCTGCTTCATCGCGGCAAAAGCAAAGGCCGGGGCGAATGTCCCGGCCTTTGCTTTATGTAGATATCTCTTCCGATGTGCAGTTCGATGGGACTTGCAGTTACTGGGCAGGAGATGCGGCAGCCGCGCCCTGGGGCGCGCGCTCCTGTTGCGGAACCCGGGACATCACTTTGAGAAGTCTTTCGTCGGCGGTTTTGTTCAGGCTCTTCGATTTTTCAAATTCAGCCTTTGCTTCGGCCGTCTTTCCCATGGAGCGATAGAGCCGGCCTAGCCGCCAATGTGCATTCACATCGCCAGGTTTCAGCTTGATGGCCGTTTTGAACTCGCCCAGCGCATCCTCTTTGCGGCCGGCGTCGGCGTAGACAATGCCCAGATCGAGATGTCCCATGGAGTTCGTGGGGTTCATCTTCACCACCGCTTCCAGCAACGGCCTGGCATCCTCAAAACGGTTCATCTGAATATAAGAATCGGCCAGGTAGAGCGTGGCCTGGTTGTGTCCCGGAATATTACTGAGCTCGGCCTGAAACTCGTGAGCAGCCTCCTCCGTGTGACCTTGCGTCCACAACAGGTACCCCAGGGCGAAGTGCACGTTCGGTTCCTTTGGATTGACCTGGACAGCGGCGCGAAGTTCGCGGATGGCGCCGTTTGTATCCTTCATCTCGTCCAGCGCTTCGCCCATCAGCATATGGGCTTCTGCAGACTCTGCGTTCAACGACATAATCCGGTGAAACGCATCGAGGACACATTGGTATTGGTTCGACAGCAGACAACTATGCGCCAGGGTCAGAAGCAGCGGAAGATTCCGCGCATCACGATCCGAAGCCTGCTTCAAATAAGGATCCGCCGCCACAAACTCCGCAAGCCCATAGTGGGACATTCCGATCAAAATCGCGAGCCGTTGCGCTTCGTCCGAGTCCGCCTGCTCTGTTTTGAGCAAAGGCTTGAACTCCTGAAGGGCCTCCCTGTAGGCGCCTGCCTTGAAGTACGCAAGCCCTAGGTTGAAACGCAGGCGGGGCATGGCGGGGTCCAGCGCCATCGCCTTGCGGTAAGCTGCAACCGCCTCCGTGTAATGCTCCTGGCGAGCTTCGAGCAAGCCTAAATGGGCAAACGGCTCGGCGTTCGTTGGGTACGCCTTGGCCAAAGCGCTCCACGCGGCTTCAGCCTCTGTCGTCTTGCCCTGCTGCTCCAGTGCGATCGCTGCCTGCCGGGGATCGTCCTGCGACCAGGAGATCAATCTCCAACTGGCTGCGACCAGCACCAAGCCGAATGTCACTTTGCGTTTCAACAAGTAGCTCACCCGTCTCTCTTTGAATTCTCGTTTGTAGATGGAGGAACACGCAACCGATGGAATGATTGTGAGTGCCGCTCAAGAGCAGCTATCCTCGACAGGTCAATACTTTCTAACTTTTGAGGCGTTTGATATGCAGAAATATTTCCCGCCGCGCCTGCTCCGGGCAGCTTTTCTCACTTTGCTGGTTCTCATTGGATGCGCCTCCCAATCGCTCGCGCAGGCGCGCCACCACGGAAAGATCTTCGGGGGCTATTTCGAGGAATGGGGCGTCCGCTATGCCAATTACAACATCGCAGATCTGCAGAAGAGCGGCGTTGCCGATGAATTGACGCATCTCATCTACGCCTTTGGCAACGTGACCCCCACTGCGTCGCCGGCTTGCGCGGTCGCCGATCCGTTGGCTGCCTATCAGGATGCGACTTTTCCAAGCTTGACCGGCAAGCCCTACACCGCGCCACTCTTCGGAAACTTTGGCGCGATTCAACAACTCAAGGCGCTCCATCCCAATCTGACGGTGTTGATCTCTTTGGGCGGACAAGCCGGCAACGTTGCAGGCTTCACGAACGCCGCTGGCACCGAGGCCGGTCGTGCCTCGCTTGCCGCTTCGTGCATTGACATGTTCGTCAAGGGCAACGTCGCGCCAGGCGTCACAGCTCCCGGCTTGTTTGACGGTTTCAATATCGATTGGGAGTTTCCGACGGCGGCGGACAAGCAGAACTTTACCTCGCTGCTGACGGAGTTCCGCAACCAACTCGATGCCTTGACGAAGACGACCGGGAAGAGATACACCCTGACCTTCGACTCCCCTGCGGACCCTAAGAAATATGTCAACATCGATCTGAAGGCCGTTGCTGCGCAAGTAGACTTCCTCACCATCGACGGATACGACTATGCCGGTACGTGGGACAAGCAAACCAATGAGTCATCGTCGCTCTACGACACAGCTGCGGACCCTGTGTCGAGCGAAGCCCGTTCTATCGATGCGACCGTAAGAGCCTATCTAAAGGCTGGTGTGCCGGCGGCCAAATACACCATGGGTATGCCCCTCTATGCCGTCGGCTGGAAAGGCGTTTCGAGCGCCAATCACGGCTTATATCAAAATGCAACAGGCGATTCACCGGTTCTTCTCGCCGACGGATCTGGCGTCTGTCCCAATCCAAGTAAGACCGCTCCCGCGCCAGGGTGCGACACCATCTTGACTGCGGGTTTCCTGACTTACTCGACGATCGAAAACCTCACTAACAAAAATGGCTACATCGCGTGGTACGACTCAGCAAGAGTGGGAGCGACACTCTATAACCCGACCACTGAAACTTTCTATTCCTACGACAGCCCCACTTCAGTAGCAGCGAAAACGGCTTACATCAAGAAATACAAGCTTGGCGGCACTTACGTATGGGCGCTGAATGACGACGACGTCAACGGATCGCTGACAAAAACGATTGCGGCAGGTTTGAAATAGACCAGTGCTCGATGGAGGATCGAAGAACTTCAGAGAGGTACTTCCCCTCACAAGCTATCTATCTTTTCCGTAAGGATTGCCCAGCGTTCATAAACCGCATCATGCTCCTTCTGCGCTGCTTCCAACTCCGCCAAGGCTTCTGTCAGCGCTTTAGCGTCCGTCGCGACCGCGGAATCATCGATGCGCGCGCGCACTGCCTGGAGCCTTGTATCCGCCGCTTCGATGCGGGCTTCGAGGCCATCGTATTCGCGTTGTTCGATGTAAGAGAGTTTCTTTTTTGAGGCCGTCGGGGGAGCAATCTGCGGCGTCTGCTTCGTGCAAGAAACATCACTCTTTTCGCTTCCCGATTCTCCGCCCTCGGTGCGCCATTCTTCCCATTGCCTGTAATCAGCGAACAGTTCTGCATGACCGCGGCCATCCAGCCCGACCACCGAGTTGGTCACGCGGTCCAGCAGATAGCGGTCGTGGGTCACCAGCACCAGCGCGCCGGAGAAATCGAGAAGCGCTTCTTCCAGAATTTCGAGCGTGGGAATGTCGAGGTCGTTTGTCGGCTCATCAAGAATGAGGACATCGGCAGGCTCCAGCATCAGGCGCGCAATCAACACACGCGCGCGTTCGCCTCCACTCAGCCGCTCGACCGGCTGATTGAGTTGCTCTCCTGTGAATAGGAACCTGGCGGCATAGCTGGCGACGTGCACAACTCGGTCCAGATACACGACAGAATCGGAGTCGGGAGCAAGGGCGCGGCGCAAAGTGAGAGTGCCGTCGATCTCGCGCATCTGCGAGAAATAGACAATGCGTAGCTTCGCGGCGCGCCAAACGGTTCCCTCGCTTGCCTCGAGCTCGCCGGTCATGGCACGCAAAAGCGTTGTCTTGCCCGATCCGTTGGGGCCAACCAAGCCAAGCTTCATGCCGTTGTTCAGGCTGAAACGGATGCCGCGCAGGATCTCCCGCCCACCCAGCTCGACTGCGACTCCGTCCAACTCGATGAGACGCTTGGTCTGTCGATTCGTAGCCTCGAAGCTGATCCCGGCGGTCGTCACGCGGCTGCGGGATTCTGAATCTTCGAGACGCGCAATCAGCTCATGTGCATTGTCGATGCGCGCCTTGGCCTTGGTGGCGCGCGCCTTGGGGCCGCGGCGGAGCCATTCAATCTCAGTCCTCACGCGATTGCGCAGCCCTTCCTGCGCGCGCTGCTCCGACTCGAGCCACGCCTCGCGGCCTTCGAGAAACTTCGAATAGCTGCCCTTCAACCGCAGCAGTCCGTCGCTGTAGATGCGGTTCAGCTCGACGACTTCGGAAGCCACGTTCTCCAGGAAGTAGCGATCGTGCGCAACGACGATAAACGCGAAATTCGCCGTCGCGAGTAAGCCTTCCAGCCACTCAATGCCTTCGAGATCAAGATGATTTGTTGGTTCGTCGAGCAGCAAAACGTCCGGTTTGACGACCAGGGCTTCCGCGATCGCCAGCCGCTTGCGCCAACCGCCGCTTAAGCTGGCTGCATCGGCATCCATCGTGGGGCCGGTCGATCCTGTGTTATCCGCAAAGCCCGCTCGACCCAATGTTTCCCGTAAACGCTGCTCGTGTTCATTCTCAGGCACGGCCGCATTGGCCATTGCCTCTTCGATTGCGGTGCGAACCGTGATCCCCGGCAGATATTCCGAAATCTGATGCACATAGCTCACGCGGGCACGCTTGCGGAACGCGACTTCACCGGTGTCAGGTTGCAACTCGCCGGCAAGCATGGCCAGAAGCGTGGACTTCCCGGCTCCATTCGGCCCGATGAGACCAATCCGGTCACCCTCATGCACAGCGAAAAATATGCCCTGAAATAAAGGTTGGGCGCCGAATCGTTTGGAAATATTCTGCGCATTCAGGATCGGCGGCATTCGTTCAGTGTACTGTTAGCCTCTCGCTTCGCTGAGTTGACGCATGGATAGATCATTCCAAGAAAACGCGGTTGGCGTCCTGCCCATCGCCACCGGACGCGACACCTTTTCAACGTTCACGGCTTCTGCGGTTCCTGCTGAATCTTCACCACCAGACAGGTGACGACGTTGTCCCCTGAGACGAGCATCTGGTGAGGCAGCCCGGCCGGCACATGCGCCACATCGCCCGCCCGCAATTCCTGGTGGATCCCACCCTCGACCGATGAGCCGCGAACCTCTCCTGGAGCGATGATTTTGGCATCGGCTACGGTGCCGCCGGTGACCAGAGCCGCGCGGCCTTCGAGGACGAAGAAAAGGTCGGCGAAGTTCTCGTGCAACTCGGCGCCGCCGTTGCGGCTGCGCACAAGCAAATGAATGGCATGCTGCGGATACTCCTTCAAAACCTCGCCGGCGGAGCCATCGCCGTGCTTGGCGAGCTTCCGCAGATAGGCTGCGCGCTCCAGAAGAATCGGCGAGGACAAATGATCGAGCGCATCCTCGCGGCGTTTTCGCTTCGCTTTGGGAGGCACCGGGAGCTCTTTCTCGACCGGCAGGAGTTCCTTGAGGATCGTTTTGGAGAAGTCATCCATTGGAATGATTCTAACTTTATTCTACGGCGGAAAGGATCGGAGGTTCGAGCCCAGCCAGCTCTCGTGCGCGCTTGAAGATGGCGAGGAACATCGGTCGCGTCAGCCGGCCTGTATTGGTGTTTTGCAAAGAGGGATGGAAGCTGGCGATGACGTGGAGGCCGTTGGGAAGTGTGTACTCGGCTCCATGGCGAAAGCTATAGCCAGCGCGCGAGGAAATGACCGCGGTGCGCTGAGCATGTGCAAGGAACCCATCGAACGCGATGCGGCCAAGGCAGACCACAACACGAAGATTGCGAAGAAGCCGGAATTCCTCGTCAAGCCAGGGAGCGCAGTTGCGTAGTTCGTGAAGCGTCGGTTTGTTGTCCGGCGGCGCGCAACGCACTACGGAGGTGATTTGTAAATCCGTAAGCTTCATGCCGTCGTCGCGTGATGTCGCGCGGTCCTGCGAGGCAAACCCGGCTTCGTGGAGCACCGGATAGAGAAAATCTCCAGACCCATCGCCGGTGAAGGGACGCCCCGTGCGATTCGACCCATGCGCACCGGGAGCGAGGCCCAGGGCGAGCACGCGCGCGTCGGGATCGCCAAAAGAGGGAACCGGCCGGCCCCAGTACTCCCAATCCGCGTAGGCGCGGCGGCGGACGCGCGCAACCTCGGCGCAGTAGGTGCGCAGCCGGTCGCAACGATCGCAGGCAATGATGCGAGCATTGAGAGCGTCGAGCGCGGATACCGAAGATGCCATAGCTAAATTTTATGGCATCGATGGCCATCTTGTTGGAGTTGGGTTGTACTTCAAGGGCGGAGAAAGTGCCGTGAATCGATGATCGTGCAGGGACATCGAAAAGTTGGAAGATTTACCCGTCAATGCTTCTCTTTCGGCTTGCTGAAGAGCGATACTGGCGGTGAAAGTCGTACATTTATGAACGATTCAATCGAGCGAATTGGAGACGATGCAATGAAATCTGCGAAGTTATTGCTGCTTGCCGGCGATTTTGTTGAGGATTACGAGATCATGGTTCCTTTCCAGGCTCTGCAGATGGTCGGACACACAGTCCACGCGGTGTGTCCCGGCAAGAAAAAGGGAGAACAGGTGCGAACAGCGATCCACGATTTTGAAGGCGACCAGACCTATTCAGAGAAGCGCGGGCACAACTTCACACTGAATGCGACGTTCGATGAAGCGAAGCCGGCCGACTACGATGCGTTGGTGATTCCGGGCGGCCGTGCGCCAGAGTATTTGCGTCTCAATGCGCAGGTGCTCGATGTGATTCGGCATTTCGATAAGGCAGGGAAACCGATTGCCGCGCTGTGCCACGGCCCGCAATTGCTGGCGGCCGCGGGCGTGTTGAAAGGCCGCAAGCTGAATGCCTATCCCGCATGCGCGCCTGAAGTGGAACTAGCCGGTGGGACATTTGTAAAACTCGATTTCAGCGAAGCATTCGTCGATGGAAACCTGGTGACAGGTCCGGCATGGACGGCACATCCGGCGTGGCTGGCCAAGTTTCTGGATGTGCTGGAAGCGCACCTGGCGAACAAGGCCGCGTGAAGGTTAGCGCCTCTCATTCGCACGAGTTCGCGGGAATTTCTCTGATCGCCCGGACGTCGCGTAGCGGTTGCCCAGTCGCAGCGGTCAGCGCCTCTTGAATATCCGCAACGATCGAGAGCGCGATGGAAGCAGGCGTGTCGGCGCCGAGATCGAGGCCAGTGGGCGCGTGCATTTGCGCAAGCCAGCTGTCGATTCGGTCCGTAGTCGCGGGCAAATGCAGCAAGCGCGCCGCCTCCACGAGCAGTTCGCGCGTGCGCCGCTGTGGCCCGAGAACGCCAAGATAGGCCGGTGCCGCATCGAGCGCAAGCAGTGAAGCGAGAATGCGCGAGTCCTGATCGAAGCTGTGCGTCATCACAACCGCCGCATCAGAGGGGCGCAAGGAGAGATGATGCGGCGCGTCTCCAGGCAAATCGAAAACCGGCAGAACCCGCAGGTCATCGACCGTGGGGAAACGCTCCCTCGTAGCGAGATGAGAGCGCCCGTCCGCAACGGCAACAAACCATCCCAGCGTCTGTGCGATTTGGACAAGCGGCTTGGCGTCATCGCCTGCACTGAAGAGCCAGAGGCCCGCGCGCGGTGCCTGATGGTCTGCAAAAACGCGCGTCGATACTCCATCAAACAGAAGATTCTGTTCGAATGATGTGCGATTCTCGAGCGCAACTCGGGCAAGGCTCTTCAACTCGCCAGCGATTGATCCGCATTGTCCATTGTCGACGATAAGTCGTTGCGCCTCTTGCGAGTCATGGTCGTTCGCGCCAGCAACGGCTCGTTCTCCGATGTACGGGCCCTCGAGAATCGTAGCAATGGCCAGCGCGGTGCGCGCTTTGAACGCGCTCTCCAAAGCCATCAACAACGGCGCCGCAGTGGAGCGCCGCTCGAGCAGAAGAAAAACCACCCCGCCGCAGCCAGAACCGTAGGGGCGCTCGTCCTCATCGTCGACCGTAGAATACCGTTCAACCACCGGCCGATTCGCGGTAAGCCACCACGCGCGACGCGCCACCTCAGCTTCAAGGCATCCCCCGCTTACGGTGCCGGCACGGCGGCCATCCTGCGCCAGAAGCATGCGCGCGCCCGGTTTACGATAGCTGGAGCCCTCGACAGCGACCACCGTCGCGAGAACGTAATCCACCCCGGAGCCTTCCAGTTCGCGCCAAAGCGGCAGAATCTGTCCGACGTCGTTCATTGACTCCTATTCTCGCGCAAGCCGCGTCGTTAAACTTCAACCATCTTCGCTTGCAACAAGTGTTCAATACGCACGGGCAGTTCGCGTACGCGCACGCCCGTGGCGTGATACACCGCCGCGGTGATTGCCGAGGCAACACCAGCAAGGCCGATCTCGCCCACACCGCGTGCACCATATTCGCCCATCGCGGGATCGGGATAATCAAGGAAGGTCACGTCAATATCGGGCGAATCGGCGCATGTAGCCATCAGGTAATCGGCCATGCTGCCGTTGATCGGCTGACCCGATCGCTGATCGTAGACGGTTTCCTCAAGCAATCCCATACCGACACCCATCACCACGGCGCCTGCAATCTGATTGGCCGCTGACTTCGGATTGATGATGCGTCCAGCGTCGATCACGGTGACCACGCGGCTCACGCGCAGGCGAGCAATTTCGGGCTCCCACGCCACCTCGACAAACTGTGCGCCATAGGAATGCAGCGAGACGCCCTTGGCCTTTGGATCTTCCCAGGACGGTTGGGTTTTCCCCTCGGCGCTGAGGCCATTGAGCCGCGCCATCTTCAGAAGTTCGGCGAAGTGTATGCCATTGTCAGGATTCTGATCCTTTCCATGGAGGCGTCCGTTAGTGAACGCCACGTTTTCGACCTTCGCATTTTGGAACGGCGAACCTTCGGTGGATGCGGCAAGCTTTTGCAGCTTCTGAATTGCGCCATCGGCGCCCGCGGCGATCGCATTCAGCACCGAGCCGGTGACCATGGAGCCCCCCGACATGGGCCCATCAGGTAACGCACTGTCGCCAAGAATTACATCGATGCGATCGAGAGGGATCCCGGTCTTTTCGCTCAGCACCTGGGCGAAGATGGTGTAGGTGCCGGTACCGATGTCCTGTGTGCCGCAGCGAACGCAGAGCCTCCCGTCGGCACAGAATTCGACGGAGGCTGTACACGGCAGCCTCAGCGCAACCCAGCTCGCGCCAGCCAGGCCCCAGCCGAGAATTTTGCCATCACGCCGCATCGATCCAACGCCAGCAGTGCGTTTATCCCATCCGAACTTTTTCGCTCCGACTTCGAAGCACTCCTTCAGATGACGAGAGGAAAACGGCATGTTGTTGCTCTCGTCTTTTTCCGCATCGTTGATGAGCCGCAGCTGAAGCGGATCGATGCTCAACTGCTCGGCCAGCTCGTTCATGCCCGACTCGAGCGCATAAAGTCCAGGCACGGCGCCAGGTCCACGCATGTACATCGGCGCGCCGACATGACGACGAACCAGTCCGCTTGTGACCTCGAGGTTCGCCACACTATAGAGATAGGGCGTTGCCTCGCCGCAACCTTCGTTAAAGTCGTCGAGCTGCGACGTGACGTTGAGATAGTCATGGCGCAGGGCCAGCAGTTTGCCCTCTTTTGTGGCGCCAAGCTTGATGTGCTGTTCGGTGCGAGGTCGATAGCCGACGCTTGAAAACATCATGCGCCGATTCATGCTCAGCTTGACCGGGCGATTCAGCCGCCGCGCGGCAACCGCCGCCATGGCGGTGTGGGGCCACGGAAAGAGCTTGCCGCCAAATCCGGAGCCGAGAAAACGCGTAACCACACGAACGTTTTCGACGGGAAGACCAAGCACCTGCGCCATCACGGCGCGATGATTGACGACGCCCTGCGAGGTCTCGTAGAGCGTAACGCGGTCGCCTTCCCATACAGCCACGGAGGCGTGCAGCTCAATCGGGTTGTGCGTCTCAACCGGCGTGATATAGGTCTGGTCGACTTTGACCGGTGCCGAAGTGAAGGCCGCATCCGGATCGCCGCGCTTGGAAACAGATTTGCGCTCCCCGGTGTAGTCGTCGAGGTTCGCACGCAGATTCGCCGCCCGCGGTTCGTATTCGACTTTCACACCAGCGGCGCCGGCGGTCGCCTGCTCGAGCGTTTCCGCGATCACGACAGCGAGGTGCTGTCCCCAATGCCGAACGACATCATCCTCGAACGCAGAGCGCACTTCGCTGTTCGTAGCGTTGTCGTCGCCGGGGACTGTGCGATAGAGCGGGCCAATGTTTCCGTGGTGGAGCACCAGCAGCACGCCGGGCATCTGTTCCGCAGTGCTCGTGTCGACCTTGACGATGCGCCCGCTGGCGATCGAGGCGCCAACAGGCACGGCATGCGCCATGCGATCGAAGTGAAAGTCAGCCGCGTATTCGGCAGCGCCGGTGGTCTTCAACGGTCCGTCAATGCGTGGTGTTGCCGTGCCAATGATTGAATCGGTCGTGCTCATGCTTGCCTTTCTTGCTGATCACACTTCTTGCAGCGACTGGGCACCGTATTCCTCTTCAGACTTCGAGCACCTTCGACTGCAACAGATCCTCAATGCGGATCGGCAATTCGCGCACGCGAATGCCGGTGGCGTGGTACACGGCCGAAGCAATAGCCGGCGCTACACCTGCCATACCGATTTCGCCGATGCCGCGCGCGCCATACTCATTCACGATCAGGTCTGGATAGTCCAGAAACGTCACGTCGAGATCGGGCAGGTCGGCGCACGTAGGGACAAGATAGTCCGCAAAGTTGCCATTGATGGGCTGGCCGAAGTGCTTGTCGTAATGCGTTTCCTCAAACAGGGACATACCCACGCCCATCACCGCCGCGCCGAGAATTTGGTTTGTGCCGGCCTTCGTGTTGATGATGCGGCCGCAATCGAAGATGGAAAAAATGCGGCTCACGCGCAGGTGAGCAATCTCCGGTTCCCATTCCACTTCGGCAAAATGCGCGCCGTAAGAATGCAGCGAATATTTCTGGGCCTTCGGATCTTCGAAAGATGGAAACGTATGTCCCGTTGCGGTGATGCCGCTGAGATTCGCCAGCTTGAGCACTTCTTCAAATGGCAGGCCATTCCCTGTCAGATCGGCGCCGGAACGCATCGCCACACCAACGGCCTGGGGTTGCTGTTCCTTCGAGACCACGCGGCCATCCGCGATGGTGAGCGTGTCAGGATGAGCCCCATGGAACGGCGAGCCGGGCGTTTGCGCAGCTATGTTGAGCAGGCGCGTCACTGCCTGGCTCACAGCTGCAGTGGCCGCCGGCAGAATGGCGCTGGTCACCATGGAACCACCGGAGGTCGGCCCATCCGGAAGCGAAGAATCCCCGAGGAAGACATCGATGCGATCCAGAGGCACGCCGGTCTTCGCGTGAGCGACCTGCGCAAAGAGCGTGTAGGTTCCGGTACCGATATCCTGCGTCGCACAGCGCACGCAAACGCGACCGTTGGGGCAGAACTCAAATGAAGCGGTGCAGGGAATGCGCGCTGCTGACCACGATGCGGCGCCTACGCCCATGCCAATGATCTTGCCATTACGGCGCATCGAGCCTACTTCGGGCGTGCGCTGCTTCCAGCCAATCTTTTCGGCGCCTACTTGGTAGCACTCCTTCAAATGGCGCGAGGAAAAGGGAAGATTCTTGCCTTCGTCGCGCTCGGCATCGTTTTTATAACGCAGCTCGAGAGGATCCATCTTGAGCTTTACCGCTAGCTCGTCGATCGCTGATTCGAGCGCGAAAAGGCCAGGCACCGCGCCGGGACCGCGCATGGGCGCCGGTGCACCCACACTGCGCCGGACCATAGCCGTCGTCACTTCGAGATTCGGGCAGCTGTAAATAAACGGAGTCTGCTCGCCGCAATGCTCCACAAAGTCGTCGAGCTGGGAGGTCTCTGTGTAGAAGTCGTGCCGGATCGCCGTGAGCTTGCCGTCCGGCGTGGCGCCCAATCGAATGCGTTGCTGCGTGCGCGGACGATGACCGACATTGGAAAACATCATGCGCCGGTCGACGCTCAGCTTCACTGGCCGGTTCAACCGGCGCGCAGCCGCAGCCGCGAGCGTTGCCTGCGGCCACGGAGAAAGCTTGCCCCCGAAACCTGAACCAATGAACCGCGAGATGATGCGGACGTTTTCGCGTGGCACCCCGAGAACCTCAGACATGACCGTCCGAAAACTGACGACCCCCTGCGAACTGTCGTAGAGAGTTACGTTGTCGCCATCCCACACCGCGACCGTTCCATGCATCTCCATCGGGTTGTGTGTTTCTACCGGAGTGGAGTAGGTCTGATCGATCATCACCGGCGCGGACGTCAGGGCCTGATCGGGATCGCCGCGTTTCCAGCTGCTTTCGCGCTTGCCGTCGAAGTCCGCACTCAGGTCAGTGCGGACGTCGGGCGGTTCAACCTCGTAGTCCGCGCGAACCGCAGAGGCGGCCGCCTTTGCCTGTTCCAACGTCTCGGCCACTACGACTGCGATGTACTGGCCCCAATAGTAGATGTTCTCGTCCTCAAACGGAGCGCGTGACTCGGCCATCGCCCCATCCTGCTGGCGCGGGAATGTGCGGAAGACGTTCTGAATGTTGCCATGGCGCAGGACGAGCAGAACACCGGGCATTTTTTCGGCGGCAGCGACATCGAGCGAGCGAATCCGTCCTTTGCCGATGGTGCTTTGCACGGCGACAGCATGAACCAAGTTAGGGAAGTCATGATCGACCGCGTAGCGCGCGGTGCCCGTCGTCTTCAATGGGCCATCGATGCGAGGCACGGCCGCGCCAATAATGTTGGAAGCGTGGGGAAGTGTATCGCTCGCCATTGTGATCTCCTTGAAGCCGCGATCCGTCCAGGGTTGATTTACGGTCTCGTAAGAGAAA
>Ga0187863_10002947_pt1 | contig 12771 bp, 15 predicted proteins | sample June2016WEW_11_1_FD_132975 | JGI IMG/M metagenome (GOLD analysis project Ga0187863, IMG submission 132975) | Peatland microbial communities from SPRUCE experiment site at the Marcell Experimental Forest, Minnesota, USA - June2016WEW_11_10 | ecosystem: Environmental > Terrestrial > Soil >...
GCCGCCGGCTCGAAGCGACGACACATTGGCCGGAGGATTCTCTGGAAGTTGGATTACCGGCGAAGCTGCACGCGCGCATGTGCACGAACTGCGGCATCAGAACGATGCGCTGCTGGTTGGCGTCGGAACGATTCTTGCGGATAATCCGCTGCTGACAGACCGCAGCGGGCGGGGGCGGCGGCGTCCTTTGCTGCGCGTGCTTCTCGACTCGCACTTGCGCCTACCGCTAGACTCGCGGCTGGTGCAAAGCGCCGCAGTCGAGCGAAGCAACGATGTTCTGGTCTTCTGCGTTTCGAATGGAGAACGGAAAAGCGGCGGGAAAAAGATGCAGCTCGAACAACTTGGAATCCGCGTGGAGATGGTTGCCGCCGATCCGGACGGACGACCTGACCTGCCTGCGGTTCTGCGGCGACTGGGAGAGCTGGAAATTACCTCGCTGATGATCGAAGGCGGATCTACAGTGAATGGAAGCGTGCTGGCGTCGAACGTAGTCGACAAGGTCTTCCTTTACTATGCGCCCAAGATTCTGGGTGCGGGTGCGGTTCCCTTTGTTTCCGGTGCGGCATTCCATGGCATCAGTCCGGTTGCACAGGTGACACACGTACGACTGCATCAATTCGGTGAGGATTTCGCAGTGGAAGGCTATCTGCGCGATCCGTACGGGGAATGAAAAGGCCAGCATTTAGCACTTGGCAGTTGGCATTTAGCCGCAGAGCGAGGTGAGCAGTCGGGTGCCAATTGCTAAGTGCTAATTGCTAATCGCCAAAATCTTGGCTGCCCACAGCTTAGAATGGTGGGTCTATGGAGGGCACACATGTTTACCGGCATCGTGGAAGAAGTAGGGCGGGTTAGCAGCATTGAGCAGCGTGGCGAAAACCGGCGCATTACGGTGACGGCGGAGGGCACTCCGAAGGAACTCAAGACTGGCAGCAGCGTGGCGGTGAGTGGAGTCTGCCTGACCGCGGTCGACATCCAGCCGGGGTCGACCAAAGCAGGGTCCTTTTGTGCCGATCTCGCGCCCGAGACCTGGGTGCGCACTTCCTTCTCGCGCATTCACGAAGGCGCGCTGGTGAATCTGGAGCTGCCCATGAAATCAGACGGGCGCTTTGGCGGGCACATCGTGCAGGGGCACGTGGATGGCGTGGGCAGGCTGCTCGGGCTCGATCGCATCGCTGAGTCGGAGAACTGGTGGCTGCACATCGAACTGCCCGACGAGGTCGAGAAATATACGGTCTACAAAGGCTCGATTTCGATTGAAGGCATCAGCCTGACGGTGGCGAAACTGGAAAAGAATCTTTGCACCATCGCCATCATTCCGCACACGGTGGAAATGACGAACCTGCACTCGCTCAAACCCGGCGATCCGGTCAACCTGGAAGCCGACCTGATCGCGAAATATGTCGAGAAGATGATGCGCGGCGATGCTGAGAGTTCGCTGACCGTGGAAGATCTGGTGCGGCAAGGGTTTTAGAAGCAGTTGCCCGTGCCGGTTGTCAGCTACTAGTTAGAACCGGACTTTGCTGGCAACTGGCAACTGCTTCTAAGCTTCCAGCTTCAGTTCATCCAGTTCGAGAAATTCCTGAATGATCGGGTGGGGATCTTTTTCCATTTCCGCGTAGGTCCCGAAAAAGATGGCTTTGGCTTCGTAGAGGAACATGACCCGCTCGGCCAGTTTCTTGGCCAGCCGCATGTCGTGGGTCACCACGATGCTGGTGAGGTTCAGTTGAATCTTGAGCCGCTTGATGAGATCGCCGAGCAACTGCGCCATGAGAGGATCGACCATAGTGGTGGGCTCATCGTACAGGACGCATTCGGGGCGCGCCGCCAGCGCTCGCGCGATGGCCACCGAGCGCTTCATGCCGGTTGAAAGGTCGGAAGGGAGTAAATCGCGCATCTCCTGCACGCCGACCATCGTCAGCAGGCCGTCGACGACCTCATAGATCTGCTCTTCGGTCAATCCGCCGGTCTCGCGCAGCGGGAAGGCTACGTTCTCGCCGACCGACAACGAGTCGAAGAGCGCTCCATTCTGGAAGACCATGGTGACTTTCTTGCGGATCGGTTCCATTTGCTCTTCGGTGTAGTCGGTGATGTCCTGGCCGGCGACGATAACGCGTCCTGAATCGGGCTTGAGAAATCCCATGATGTTTTGCAGCGACACCGATTTGCCCACGCCGCTTCGGCCGAGAATGCAGACCGTTTCGGTGGGCAGCACGTTGAAGCTGACGCGGTCGAGCACCACGTTATCGCCGAAGGCCTTGGAGACCTCGCGGAATTCGATGTAGGGTGCGGGTTGTGGGGTCTCGTCGGGCACGGAGATTAGCTTCTAGGTGCTAGCTCCTAGCTTAACCTGCTTGTCAGCTTCAGCGACGGCTTTTTCCGCGAATGGAGCTTTTCGGCGGTGAAACTGCGTCGATGAGCGTAATGGCGATTTAACGTAGACTATTCGCGTTCCCTGATTCCCGTTCTTTTTGTGCTAGCATTCGTGGCGCCTCTGAAAGGAGAATCCAAATGAGTGGCTCCCAACGGTTAGTCTCATTCGTGTTGGCATGCGTTTCGAGCGTGTTCGTGGCTGGCGCTCAGTCTCAAACAACGCCTGGCCCGGAAGTGAAGAAGCTGGCAGTAATCGTCGGCAGGTTCACCATCGAAGACGAACTGAAAGCCGGGGCAATGGGGCCGAACTCGCCAGCGATGAAATTCAGCGGCACTGAAGATTGCAGATGGACGGCAGGCGGCTTCGCCGTGATCTGCGAGGCGACACTCAATAGACCCGGAACGAAATACTCCGAGACTTCCTTCGTCTACTACGATCTGACTTCCAAGACATACCGATACCACGCAGTTGACAGTTCAGGAGGAGTAGAAGATAAGACTGGTACGGTGAACGGCGACGTCTGGACCTGGCTTGGAGACAGCGTTTTTGCCGGGAAGCTGTATCACACCCGGTACATCATGACTTTTGTTTCACCGGACTCCTACGAATACACCGACGAGTCGGGCGAAAGCGAGAGTTCCATGAAGGTGTTCGTGAGCGGAAAAGAGACTCGCGTCGCGGCCGCCAAGCCCGCGAAATCGCAATCGACGAAGTGACGGGCGTTTAGTCATTATTTCCAAGTCGCTCATTGACCCCCGAAGAGCCCGTTTTCGATTCGCTAAGAGTTAGTTGTTTCACTTGCCTCGGCGAGTTCTTGCTGGGTGTTTAGGTTGCGGAACATTTTCTGTGAAAAACCTGCGGCCTCCAATTCCGCTTCGCTGATCGAATGGGTGCGCGCCGATTCGAAAAGCGCGTCGACTTTATAATGTCCAGCGCGCAGAGCCGGCTCCGCAGTGTCGGCGAACACACGGCGATAAACCGCACACAAGGGCTGCCAGCGTCCATTTGCTTGCGCGACCGTGACTGTGGCCGACGCGGCATCGCGCGCCCGCCCGACCAGATACTGTAACAGCGCGGTCGACACAAAGGGCACGTCCACGGCGAGAATCAAGTTCAGTTCCGCCGGCGACGCTCGCAGGGCGGCGTGAATTCCGCCCAACGGGCCGCAGTCGCGGAATATATCTTCGACGACCGGGGCGAACGGGGCAAATTTTGTGGGATCGCCGACGATGCGCACGTCGGAGGTGACGGACCGGGCCAGGTCCAGCGCCCGCGCCAGCAAGGTGCGGCCGTCCAGCACCACGAAGGCCTTGTCCGCGCCCATTCGCGTGCTCTTGCCGCCAGCCAGGATGAACGCGGATACGTCCGAGGCGCTGCCGTTCATGGGGCGATGATACATGGGCGGGATTACGGCTACACAGGTAGAGATCGTCTAGCGGCAGACGCATTCGTCCGCACCAGCCCACCCCCCAAGCTCATCCTCCTACCCATCGTCTGCCCACCCCGGACGAAGGCGTCCGGGGCTACGGTAGATTTCCGCCAGCACCGCTGATTCTTCCACAGGCTAAGCGTCTGCATCCACGCAACTTACTTTCATCGGCGTGCCGGCACGTGCACGAAAGTAACCTACCCAAAGTCAGGGGTTCGCGCGATGATGGGCGTGCGTCCGAGAATCGACTGACGAAGATCAAGTGACCCGGAAGTAACAATCATGCCGCAAAAATTCATGGATGTGCTTATGCTTGGGCGCTGCTCCCACGAGTTTTCCTGGCCGCGCCGTGGTGTCGACGGCGACTACTACCAGGTCTGCCTGCTGTGCGCCGCGGAATACAAGTATGACTGGACGACCATGCGCCGCACTCAGCGCGTGGAGCACGCCAAGCCCGAGACCAGCATTCGGCGCAGCCATGCGCGCGAGAAGCGGCCTTCGTGGGTGCCGCGGGCGCGCCGCTTGAAGTTCGATATTCCGTTGCGCTACCGCGTTAACAAGACCAGCACGTGGTACGAAGGAATCATCGAAAACATCAGCCAGAGTGGAGTGCTGTTCAACGGGCCGCAGCAGTTGCCCATGAATGCCCTGATCGAGATGGTGTTTGAGATGCCGGAAGAAATTTCGGGGCAGAAGAATAGCAACGTCGTTTGCCAGGGCCGCGTGATGCGCTTCAAAGACGCGCCCACTGCTGAGAATTCGGCCGAGCAGGAAAACGGCGCGCTGGCGGCCTCGATCGTCGACTACAAGTTCATTCACTAGATCTGAAAACCGCTCTTGGCCTTTGGCTTTTGGCTCTTAGCTAGAAGCCGGAGAGCCAAGAGCCCCTCCGAGAGTCCTTCCCAATGGCCGGCCGCGTTTCCCTGCGCCGGGCAGCCCGCTTCGCGTACACTCTGTTTCGCAGGTGGTCCTCGCATGGTTTCCATTACGGCGCTGCTGCACACACGAAATGATGCTCTGCGGCTGGGGCGCGCCCTGGAGACGCTCTACGCTTGCGACGACATCTTCATTGTGGACCACGGTTCCCGCGACGCCACGGTGCGGATCGCGCGCGAGTATGGGGCGCGAGTCGTGGACGCCAAGCCTGGAGCCGTGCCCGGAGACCATCTTCGATTATTAGCGGACCCGCGGTCCGCGCCGCGAAGGTCCACGGGCCCGGGATGGGTTCTGTGTCTTGATCCACGTGAATCGTTGACGGAGAAGTTGGCGGCGAGCCTGTTCGAGTGGAAGTTGGAGGCGCTTGATGCGCACGCGCCAGCCGTTCCCGCTTTTTCCGTTTTTCTCCGCGAAGAGACGGCGCAGGGCTGGATGGAACATCCCGTCGCGCAGACCCGCTTGGTTCCCCAAACCTGGAACCTCTGGAACGATGAGCTTCCGGTGAACCAGCCTACGGCGGTCCCACTGGAGGGCGAATTGTTGCGTTTCTCTTTCCCGTGAACCTCTGCGCCCGCAGTGACCTATACATCGTGGAAGGCTTGAAGTAGAACTCGAAGGCCGGCTTCACTAACCGTCCAGTGGGCATTGGCTTACTGCGATATTTCTTGCTGCCGCATGTCCATTTGGGCAGTGACTTCAGTACCTTAGTCCTCTCGTCACGACCGCCTTATAATCCAACCAAGAACAGGGAAGTACAGCGTTCTTCCGAGGGCGGTCTTCGGGGAAAGTTCGCGCCGCAGGCGTGGGTTGGTGGCTGCTCCCTGCGAGATCATCATTGAGATCATCAGTAAGATCGTAATCGAGATCATCAGAAAACACGTGGATCCCGTCATCGCATCTTCGATTTTTCTCTTCGGGCTGGCCTTTGGCAGCTTTCTGAACGTGTGTATTTATCGCCTGCCGCGGGGATTGTCGGTGGTGGCGCCGCGTTCGGCTTGCCCCGAGTGCAAGGAGCGGATTGCCTTCTACGACAATCTTCCGGTGTTGAGCTGGCTGATCCTGGGCGGGCGTTGCCGCCACTGCAAAACCCAAATTACCCCGCGTTACCTGATGATTGAGTTGATCACTGGCCTGCTGTTCCTGGCTTGTTACTGGTACTTCGGGCTGACGCTCGCCACGCTGAAATACTGCACGCTTGCGTTTCTGCTGCTAGGCCTGATTTTCACCGACGCCGAAACCAAGCTGCTGCCAGACGCGATGACGCTGCCCGGTCTGGCGCTGGGCCTGATCTTCAGCCTGCTGGTTCCGGTGAATGATCTGGCTTCTCAGTTCCTGCCCGGGATGGTGAACTTGCCCATCAGCGGCGACATTTCCATGCGAATCCTTTCTCTGCTCGATTCCGTGCTGGGCGCGGCTGTCGGCGCGTCCTTCATTTACGGAGCGGGAGCGGCTTATCTGCGCTGGCGCGGCATGGAAGGCATGGGCTTCGGCGACGTCAAGCTGATGGCTATGGTGGGCGCGTTTCTGGGTATCAAGCTGACCGTCTTTACGATTTTTACCGCGTCCCTGGCGGGGTCGTTGTTTGGCGTGACCACGGTTCTTGTGGTCTGGTTGAAGCGCACCCACCGTTTTACGAAGCGGCTGGGGGATGCGCAAGTGGCGCGGCGGCGGGGATGGCAGTCCGCGCAAGTAGTCTTCCGCAATTATCAGATGCCGTTTGGCGTTTTTCTCGGAAGCATGGCAATGATCGCGTTTTTCTTCGGCAATCGATTTCTGCACTGGTACGGAGGGCTCTGGTGAGGATCCTGACCAACCCGGTCTTGCTGCGAGCGGCGGTCGTGTTTTTCTGCGCGACGTTCGCGTTCCTGCTAGGCTTGCTCTTCATCCGCGGGCTGCGCAAGAGCATTACTGAAGAAGGCGACATTGCGGGTGACGCTTCACCCTCGCTGGATACTTTGCCGCTGCACCTCTACAACACGGTCATCCAGCAGCTGAAGCAGCAGAAACATGAACTGCAAGTGCAATCGAAAGCCGAGCAGCATCGCGCCCGCACCAGCGAGAATTTCAGCCAGTCGGTTCTGTCAAACCTTTCCTGTGGCGTGCTGGTCTTTGGAGCGAATGGACTGGTCAAGACGGCGAACCCGGCCGCGAAGGCGATCCTGGGTTTTGCCTCCACCACGGGAATGAGCGCGGACGACATTTTTCGCGGCGCGGTCAGTTCTGCTGCGTCGCTCTCGGACGGCGGCTCATCGGATGGCCATTTATCGGATGCCCACGAGGAAGTCGTCTTCCTCGCAGATGAGGTTCGCACCGTGCTGCAGGAGGACTGCAAGCGGCGCGACGCGCAAGCCGAATATGAAACTCCGGCGGGCGAGAAGCGCTTCATCGCGATCACGGTTTCTCCCGTGCCGGCGGTTGACGGCAGCTTGCTCGGCGTCGCCTGCCTGATCAACGATCTCAGCGAACTGGAAGGCATTCGCCGGCAGCAGGAGTTGCATGGCGAGATCTCCGCCGAGATGGCGCTGCAGCTGCGCACCTCGCTGACCACGATTTCCGGATACGCGCAGCAGTTGGCCAACAGCCGCGATGCTGAACTCGCCAAGCAACTGGCCAGCGACATTGCCCACGAAGCGGCGCAACTGGATCGCAGCATTGGAGGATTCCTGACTCGAAAGAGCGCTGCGCAGGCGGCGGCTGCCTCGTCCGATTGATTTTGATGAACTGACTTAATCATTAAAAAAGAGGTGAAAATGATGAAACCTATCGCATGCGGTGGAATTGGACTCGTGTTGTTCTTCAGTCTGGCCGGCCTCTCAGCCGGCGCCCAAAGTCAGGCTCCGGCCCCGGCGGCTGCCCAGGACGCTTCGGCTGGCTCGTCGCTGGGCGCCTATGCCCGGCAGGTTCGTAAGGATCCTGGAACTTCGTCGAAGCCGAAGGTGTTCGACAACGACAACCTGCCGCGAGAAGACAAGCTCTCGGTCGTAGGCGCGCCATCGTCCGGCGACAGTTCCGCCAATGCCAAGCCGGCCGAGTCGGACAATAGCACTACGACTACCACTGCGACTGCCGCTCCGGCTCCGGCTGCGGGCGGCACCGATGCCAAGACCACGGCTGAGGTGAAACCCCTGACGGTGAACCCCGGAGACGACGAAGCGACCAAGCAAGCTGCCTGGAAGCAATGGGGCGACAAGATTGCGGGGCAAAAGGATCAGATCGATTTGCTGGCGCGCGAGCTAGACGTACTGCAGCGCGAATACCAGGTGCGCGCGGCGGCCATGTATGCCGATGCCGGCAATCGCCTGCGCAACTCCGGCGACTGGGACAAGCAGGACGCTGACTACAAGCAGAAGATTGCCGACAAGCAGAAAGCTCTCGACGACGCCAAGCAAAAGCTCGAAGACACCCAGGAAGAAGCGCGCAAAGCCGGCACGCCATCCTCCATTCGCGAGCCGTGAGACGGGAGTCGTAAGAAAAGCTGCGCTGAAAACAAAACGAGCGCCGGAGTCATGCTCCGGCGCTCAGTTTATTTCGCTCGTTATCGCCTCAGCGCATTTTCTAGTTCGTCCCGTTGAGATCACCACGCCGCAGCCGCCGCAGCTGCTTCACGTGATGCAGTCCATGCACCAGGTGAAACTTCTGCCATTGGGTTGCCGTGAGTGGCCCTAGAACGGGATGGTCCAGCAGTTTGCCGCCCGGCCCCATTTTCTCTTCGCAGCGTGCAATGATCTCATCCATCTCGGCGATCTTCGGACCAATCTCGGCGAGCACCTGCTCTCGCGGCAGGCCACGCGGACGGGCCATCGGCGGGGCTTCCCGGCCGGAGGGAAAATACCCCAGTCCCACGACCACCAGCGTCCGCCGTCGCTGCGCCCAGCTTTGCGCCGTGCCCAGGGCCTTGCCGGCTGCCATTACGCGCTCAAATCCCTTCACCGTTCCGGTGTAGGTCAAATACAAGTGTTCTAGAATCTCAGCGGCGCACCACTTTCCGGGCGGATGCCAGCTTAACTGTTCGGCCGAGAGGCCGGCGACCGCCGACGCGATCTCTTCTTGCAGTCTTTGGAGACGGGAATCCACGAGAGTTACTTACCTTTTCTGCAGTTTCGGTTAGAATGTTGCGCTACCATAAAACTCATCCACGTTATCACAGGAAGGATGCCATGAAGACGGCCAGCCTTGCCCACACGGAGTGCACCGCGATCGCCGCGGAAAAGCCGGGAACGGCTTTGTTCACGAGTCGAAGTCGGCGCATTCGGAATCGAAGCGGCGTCCGGCGCAGGACTTTATACGCGGGACGTCACGCCGGTTTGTTTGCCGTTCTCGCCATCTCCCTGCTGGCATTGCTCACGGCATGCTCGGATTCCGACAAGCCGGCGGAGACTAAGCCGGAAGTGAAAGGCCCTGAACTGATCACGGCTCGTTCCGCGTTCCAGAAACTCTATATTGCGGCGCGCAACTGGAACCAGGACGCGAAGCCTTACCGTATCGAGTCAACGGCGACCAGCGACGGCAACGGACAGGACGGAAAGTGGGCCCTGTGGCGATGCAGTTTCGCTTCGCCGGCCCAGCGTTCGGAGAAAAGTTTTAGCTGGTCCGGGAGCGCAGCCAACGGTGCGCCCGAACGCGGAGTGAATCCGGGCACCGAAGACAGTTACAGTCCGACCAATTCGTCGACCCAGGTATTTGACATGGCCTTCCTCAAAATCGATTCGGACCAGGCTTTCGCCACCGCGCAGAAACACGGTGGTGACAAGATTCTGGAGAAGGCGCCCGACACGCCGGTCATCTACGTTTGCGACTGGAACCACAATACCAATGAGTTGATCTGGCACGTCATCTACGGAGCCGCCCGCGAGGGAGCCAAGCTGACGGTTGCGGTCAATGCTTCCTCGGGCGAATTCATCCGGGTGGAGAAGTAAGGTGGAGAAGTAAATCTGTTCTCCGGATTTTGCAACCGCAGGCTTCGCCTCTTTATTGCCACTGCGTCGGTGGGGAAAGAATGGCGGTTGCGGCGGGAGTTCGTCTTATCCGTTCATGCTTTCGTCGCGGTTGATCTGGGCTTCGATTTGGGAAAAAAAGCTGTGCAGGGCCTCGGCCGAGGTGATGGCTCGCCGTAATGCGCGCCGCTCTCCAAATGCCACCACGTCCTGCGGAGAATACTGGAGGCGAACCCGGTCGGCGGCGCATTGCGCGCTTAACAATTCCACGCTGGCCGCTGCAAGGTCAGCTTTGAGACGGGCAATATCAATCTGTTTTTTTGTTCCGGACACCATTATTTACAACTCCTCAACTCTCTTTGGGGGTAAACGCAGGCGGGTCCCGGGAACCGTATTGGGAGGACTGCCACTGCCACGGTTCCGGCGGGACCCACCCTGCGAGGCCATCAGTTCTAGCTATACGTATAGTATACAGCGTTAACAATACGCAGTGCAAGTAATTATTTTCACGAATTCTTGGAGGCGTTCGTGCCCCGGCATCCCGACCCAGAACTGGAACATCGCATTCTCGACGCGGCCTCGCGGTTGTGGGCGCGCGGTGGGGAAGGGGCGCTCACCATGCGCGCCGTAGCCAAGGCGGCAGGCACCACTACGCCCACGGTCTACGAACGCTACCGCGACCGCGACGACATTCTCCGCGCCTTGCGCATCAAAACGCGAGCCGAACTGTTTGCCGCCCTCAGCCGCACCCAAACCCTTCGCGAAGCTTTTCTGTGTCAGATGGAGTTCGCCCTCGCCCACCGGCATGCCTACGAGGTGCTTTTTGACGGGGTGGGCAAGCCCCCTTCGCTGCATGAGGCCTGGCCGTCTTTCAATCTCATGCGCGAACGCGTGGCCGAGCGCCTGGGAGGAGATCCCCGCAAGCACACGAGGCTCATGCTGGCGGTGTGGTCTCTGATGCACGGAACCGCCATGCTCATCATCCGCGGCGGTTTCGAGGGCGTGCTCCGCACCCAGACCATCCATGCCTGCGTGGACGCTTTTGACGGCATCCTCGACTCGGCCGCGCGCTCCAAGAACAAAGCTCATTCAGGACCGAAGTGGCCTTCCAATCTGATCTTGGGTGAGGGCAAGCAGAGCCGCGTGGGTGATGGCGACGGAGGAGACACGAAAAAGGCAAAAGCGAGGAAACGAAAACCGCAGGATCCTGGACAAGGAAACTGAACGAACGAGGTAAACGACGTGACGGGCTAAAATCTCGCGCGGAAACTATGTGCAATGCCAGTAAGAACTCTCCGCTGACCACGGCGTGTCATCGGGCCGGCTTCGCGTTGGCGGCTGCCCCTTTCAACCGTTGAATCGCCTTCTCTGCCTTCTCCGCTTCCTCGCCGTGGGGCAGAATCTTCAAATAGGTTTCGTATTCTTTGCTTGCTTCGTCCGGCTGATTCAGTTTTTCGAGACAAACGGCCAGGCGGAACGTCGCTTGCGCATCATTCTCTTTGTAGAATAACGCCTCACGGTAGCGATCTTCGGCGGCGCGGTAATTCTTGCGTTTGAAGTAGAAGTCGCCGACCTCAACATCTTTGGCGGACTTGTGCGGGTTCCAGGGATGGAACTCGCTTACATCGCTATTGCCGGGAGCGACAGTCTCGTCCATCAGAATGTCGGAACTGTCCGGATGAGCCTTGGCGTCGCCCGGCGGAGGACTCAGGTCAATCGGCGAATCTTTGCTTGAACTCTCGCCCGGTTCGTCGCCCAGTTCGTCGGCATTCACGCGGTCCGACCGCGGAGGAGCGAGATTCGGTGTACGCGGCGCCGGCTCGGAAGGCAGAGACGAGGCCGAATTCGGGGCCTGGGAATTCGCCGGTGCAGAACTGGAAGGCGGAGTATTGGAAGGAGCCGAACTTTGCGCCCATCCCGCCACGCTGCCCGCCAGCAAAACAAAAAGAAACCAACTGCGCATAAGATTATTTTACTCTTCCCGCTGACTAAGGCCGGGGTCGACTAAAAGTGAGGCTGCCTAAACATGGGCCGCACGGAACGCCTGCAGGCACTTGCTCGCGGTTTCCAGCTCGGGGAACCGGCTGCCCTCTTGTTCGACGAGATAATACTCGACTCCTCCGCCGCCCTCGGCGGCCTGGAAGATTCCCTTCCAATCGGTTACGCCCTCACCGAACAAGACCTTGTAGCCTTTGGCCGGATCCGGAGACCAGTCTTTACAATGGATGGAGCGAATGCGCCCGGGGTTGGCTCGAATCCACGCAACCGGGTCGGCACCCCCTTCCAGACACGTTCCTACGTCCAACTGCAGCATCACCGAAGACTTGGTGTTCTTGGCGAGAATATCCATCGGACGCTGACCGCTCACAGACACCCATTCGGCCTGGTGGTTGTGGTACCCCGGCCTCAGCCCGGAAGGCTCGAGGGTTTCCGCGGCCGCGTTCAGCTTGTCCGCGACCGCCTTCCAGCCCTCGATTCCAGTTTTCGGGTCCGTCGTTTTCGGGTCGGACGTCTTTGGGTCGACCCAGGCCAGCACAACGTACTTGCAGCCGAGAATCAGGTTCAGGTCGCGCGCACGGGTAATCTTGTCCGGGCCGAAATAATCCGCGTTGTTGTGAGTCGAGTAACATCGGATGCCCAGGTCGTCCATCAACTTGCGCATTTGTTTGGCTTGGGCATCGGTCCACTCGAAGTACGGAGAGTAGAATTCAACCGCCTGATAGCCCATCTGCGCAACCGCCCGCACCGTGCCCTCGGGATCCTGCTTGAGCGCATCGCGCACGGAATAAAGTTCGAGGCCAACCGGAATCGAGGCAGACGCGGCCGCGCCCGACGCAATTCCGCGGAAGGCCCAGGGCAACACGGCGGACAAGGCCAGAAACGACCGGCGGGAGAATCTCGTAGTGAGCATGCTTGTCATCTTACTCGTGCGAGTTGCCTCCACTAAACAAAATGCGGAAGTGAAAGCGATCGCAGAGCCCGGCAAGCGGGTTCAGCCAAGAGCCAAAAGCCAAAAAAAGCAGGCCGCTCAGGGGGAGGCTCGAGCGGCCTGTTGGCGAAGTCCTCCGGGGAGGAGGGTAAAGTCTTCTGATCTACATCGA
>Ga0187863_10002948_pt1 | contig 12771 bp, 11 predicted proteins | sample June2016WEW_11_1_FD_132975 | JGI IMG/M metagenome (GOLD analysis project Ga0187863, IMG submission 132975) | Peatland microbial communities from SPRUCE experiment site at the Marcell Experimental Forest, Minnesota, USA - June2016WEW_11_10 | ecosystem: Environmental > Terrestrial > Soil >...
CATGCTGCCGAAGATGCGACCCGCTTTCTGCATCATGCTTGCCAGGGATTGCCGCGCAGGCTGAACGGAAACTTGCCGATTGAAAACGGCGAATCCGAAGTTGCCAATCGCAGTGACGATCGCTTCTATTCTCGTGTCATCGAACACGCGGTGGCTTACTTCGGATCGCGCGTGCTCTATCCGTCGCGCCCCGCTCCATGCGCTGACAATGCATCGCAACTCTCCCGGGCTGGTTGTGAGAAAGCGGCACATGCAGCTGTCGAGGCAGACGCCGAGAGGTTCGAAGCTACCGCCGAGGAATGGGGTTATCGCATCGGGAGTCAGATCTATGACGCTTATGTCTCCGGCAAAGTGGCTCCCAGCGCCGTGCGCCGTCTCTTCCTTACCCATCTCGATGAGCCCGGCATAGCCCGTAAGGTCTGTGGCACCGTGATTTCCAAACTCCGCTCGATCGCCCGCCCGCAAGCGCGCGCCGCACACGCCTGAGTTTCCCCCTGCGTTCCTCCGTGGTGAGATCTCCGCGGAATGCTAATCTAGAACTCGCCTGGTGAATGCCGAGGGTCGGGCTCTGAGCTTTCCTTGAACGCCGAATCCATCCGCCAACTCTTCGAGCAAGTACGCAAGGGAACGATCACTCCCGATGACGCGGTCGACCGCCTGCGCCACCTGCCGTTCGAAGATCTCGGCTTTGCCAAAGTCGATCATCACCGTGCTCTGCGTGCAGGCATGCCGGAAATCATTCTGGGAGAAGGGAAGTCTCCTGCTCAGACTGCCATAATCTTCGCGCGTTTGGCGAAGCACGGTGGCAACATATTGGCAACTCGCGCCAGCGAGAAACAATTCGCCGCCGTAAAGAAGAAAGTGCGCGGCGTCGAATACCGCGAACTGGCTCGCGCGATCATCTTGCAGAAAGATTCTACAAAGTACGGCAAGGGTGTGATTGCCGTGGTATCGGCGGGAACGAGCGACATTCCAGTCGCGGAGGAAGCGGTCGTCACCGCCGAACTGATGGGAAACGAGGTAGAGCACTTTTACGACGTCGGCGTCGCGGGTATTCACCGGCTGCTGGCAAATCGCGAAGCTCTGACCAAGGCGCGAGTCGTTATCGTCTGCGCCGGTATGGAAGGCGCTCTGCCCAGTGTCGTGGGAGGCCTGGTCGGCGTTCCCGTCATCGCCGTGCCCACCAGCATTGGTTACGGTGCATCGTTCAAAGGAATGGCTGCATTGCTCGGCATGCTTAATTCTTGCGCCTCGAACGTCAGCGTCGTAAACATTGATAACGGTTTCGGCGCCGGTTACGTCGCCTCGCTCATCAACCGCTTACCTTGAATTCGTAAAAAAGGAGTCGCTATGCCAGCCACACTCTCTCCGGAAGCAAAGCAATTGATCGACCGCCCCAACTTCGCGCACTTTTGCACGCTCATGCCCGATGGCTCTCCGAACGCAACGCCAGTCTGGATCGGACGCGATGGTGACCAAGTCATCATCTGCACCGGCGAGAACTCGCTGAAGGGAAAGAACACGCGCCGGGATCCTCGCGTGGCGCTTTCGATCGTGGATTTCAGCAATCCGTATGAAGAGGTTCAGATCCGTGGACGCGTCATCGAGCGCCGCCCCGATCCCGACCTGAAGGTGATGGACGTGATCTCGCACAAGTACACCGGCAGGCCGTTTCCGATGCGCCAACCTGAGGGGCGAGTGGTGCTGGTCATCGAGGTAGAGAAAGCGCGTTATACCAAGCTGCCGTTCGAGCACACGCCGCCGAAATAGCTACGAGGCTGGGAGCCTGCGCCGTTGCCGGATTATCTGAAGCAGGCGAAACGCTAGGGCTAAACAGCTGGCAGCTAGCCAGACTGCGCTGGAGACAGCGAGGATCGGAGTGTGCTCTCCACCGAAGAGAAACACTCCTGCCAGCAGCGCCGAGCTCGGAAGAACGAGCAGCGCGAAAGCCAGATCGACACGGTGTTTCCTTGGTAGCAGTCCGCTCCGGTACCAAGAGAAGAGGTCATCCAATAACCGTCCAGCCAAATACCAGCACACAAGCCCGACCAGCCAGCAGCCAAAGAATCTGAACGTCAGGTTCATCCTCGCTTTGCCTCTTCGCGCGGCAAACTCCGCTGGTACGACTACTGCAACGGCCGGAAGATTGATGCCTTCGGCGAAGTCCAAAAGATCGATGACATTGGCTGACGGAATCACGGTCCAGGTCCTGATCTCGGTTCCGTCACGAAGAACAGTAAGGAGTCGGTGCGATTCTGGGGCCCAGGGCGCCCATGTGATCAAAAGCATCGCGACAGTTTGAACCAAGGGCAGCCAAAATCTGAACCGCATGGCGTCAGATTAGAACATACGGTCACACAAGAGAAAAGGCGCGGCGGTTCGCCGCGCCCTTCTCCGTGCCACCGCACCTTACGACTTACCTGCCACCTGCAGCTTGTTCTCCACGCTGAACGCTCCAAAAATCTGTCCGGCGCGGATTCCAGCGATATTCTTATCGGCGTTGTTGTCGACCGCTCCATACAGCGTCACGTGTCCGTTCGCGACGATGATCCGGATCGGGCGCGCAGGGTCCATGGCGTACCGGCTCAACACCGGGTCGCGATAGATCGCTCGCATTGCTCGCAAGCGGATGCCGTCGTCAAACGTCGAGACCGGAGCAACCGAGACATTGTCGATCACGTCCTTGACTCCGGGCATGTTCGCGATATCAGCCATCGCTTCATCGCGGCCAATGCCGGTCCGATCCTGTCCCTCCACCGTCACGACGCCGTCTTTGACCCCGAGAGCGAAGTAGTCGAACGTGTTGTCATAACCGACGCGCACGTATGTCAGCTTCGTCGCCAATTTATCTTCCAGCTGTGCATCTGAAATGTTCGGACCATCCACAGTGATCAGGTTGCGCACTCCCTGCACATTCGCAGTCTTGCGCGCGAGCCTGGCGGCATCCAGCTTGCGCTGATAGAGATCGACTGTGCCGGTGAGCGTCACGATTCCATCCTCGACGCTGGACTTCACATTCGAGAACTGATTCTTCGATGCCATCTTGTGCGCCACCACGTCCTGAATTTGCCCGTCATAGCGCGAGGCTGTTCCGTTCTGAGCCACAAGCGTTGCGCTCAAAAGCCCGACCGCTAGCAGCGAGCCCGCCATTGCCATCCAACTTCTTTTTCCTCGTACAGTCATAAAGGTCACCTCCGACCTTGACGAATCTTTACTAATTAACTGCATGGTTAATTCTTTGGATGCAGTGGAATATTCGCGAGATGCATCAATGCGAGCGAAGCGTAGCGATCCCCATGACCGCATGAACGCAACTTTTGCAGCTGGAATGGGTTTATGAATTTAGGTCGCGAGAGTTGATCTGACGCTTGTTCGTCTTCCTAGCAAGGGGCGAGTTCGTTTGGATTACTTCCCCACGCTGGACCAGTCCGTCAGTAAGACCGGTTGTCCATTCTTCACGATCGTCGGATAGACGCTGTCGAATCCCTTGTGGTCGGCGGGTCCGTAATTCAGCATGAGCTTTGGGCCCAGTCCCATATTCATTTCGTGAATCGACTCAATGCCGGAGATGAATTTTTCGCGTGACAGGTCCTTGCCCGCGCGCTTCAATCCCTCGACCATCACCATGGCGTCAACGAAACCCTCAAAGCTTACAAAACTTGGCGGCGCCGAGGGATTGTATTTCGCCAGATATTTGCGATAAAGCTCGACGGTGGGATAGTCGGTTCGGTCGTAGGGAGGAATGACCTGCGTGATGATCGTACCCTCCGCGTCCGGACCAGCCTCCCTGATGAACTCCTCAGTCCCAACGAAAGACACAGTCAGAAACTGCGGACGCCAGCCGTCCGCATGCGCTTTTTTCACGATGGCCGCTACAGGTGAGTAGGGTCCGACGACGATGACGGCCTGGGGATGCGCAGTCATAATCGCCGTGAGTCCCGCATCCACGTCTGTCGCGTTCCGTGCAAAGGTTCCCAGTCCTACTGGCGTGGCGTTATGTTTTTGCAGCGCGAGCTTCACGCCATCGAGCACCGTCTTGCCGAATGCGTCATCCTGGTAGAGCACACCGATCTTGTGGATGTTGTTCTCCCACAGTTTGTCCACTTGTTCCCTGGTCTCGTCGTAATAACTGGCGCGCACATTGATGACATAGCGCTTAAGTGGTTCGTAGAGCATCTGCGCTCCGGTGAAGAGTCCGACGACCGGAATCTTTTCCTCTTGCGCCATCGGCACGTAAACCTTCGCGGTAGGAGTGCCGACAAAAAATCCGAGCCCAAATACGCCTTCCTTCGTCATGCGCTTGAAGCAAGCGGGTGCCTTTTCCGGATCGTAGCTGTCATCGAAGGCGAGCAACTGGATCTTGCGCCCGAAGACTCCGCCCTCATCGTTGATGGCATGCAAATAGATCGTCGCCCCCATCACGGTCTGCTGCCCCAGAAAATGTGTGGGACCGTCGAGCGCCGAGCACGAACCGATCAGAATGCTGTTGTCGGTGACGCCGGGCGTCTGCGCGAGCGAAGAAGAGATAGCAATTCCAAGGGTGAACAGCAGTAAAAGCGCGAAGCGCGAACCAATGTCGACAGCCCCCGTCCTAAGGTGGCGCATGTGTGACTCCCTCTCGCCAAGTGGTTCCCCCGCACCGGGCTACACTTGTTGAGGTTTCCAGGCTATAAACGTGCGTGAGATGCGTATGGTCATTTTGCCACGCGAAATAGCCCGGCGCTATAACTGATCGACTACCAGAAGTCGTTGCCCTTTCAGCAGGGCAAAAATACCCTCCCTTTTTGGGTCCGCACCATTTCAGGATTACCCCCGTAACTTTCGGCTCGGTGACCGGCGATCTACCCTGTTTACTGCGAATTTCAGAGGGGGATTTCGCAGAATGGGCGAACGTGTCACTCAAAACGGACAGCAGGATCTCGCTCGCGCGAGCCGGCTGAAAAAAGCCCTGGAGAGCGGCTCTCCACCCGCCTTTCTGCCCCCGGAGGTTTCTCCAGTAAACGGTTCGTGTTCGAAAACATCGTGCCCGGCCCCTCCCCTGCCCGACGGTGCCCAGCACCTGCAAGGCACAGCGGAACACGCACAGTTTCTGGAACAAATGTCCCAGGCATCGCCGGATGCGCTCTGTATTGCAGATCTCAGCCATCACGTGCTCTGGTCAAACGAGACATTCGCGCGGATGTTTGGCTATGGCCCTGCCGAAATTCTAGGCCGGCCGCTGGAAAGTCTCATCGTTCCTCCAGACCGCTTGGCCGAGTCGCGATGGATCGCCGAGACGCTGGCCAAGGGTGAGCGCATCACGCTTGAGACCAAGTGCAGAAAGAAAGAAGGAACCCTGCTGGAAGTTTCCGTCTCCTGCGCGCCCCTTTTGCAGGATGGGAAGATGGTGGGCTTCTACGCGGGATACCACGATATCTCCGACCGCAAACGCGTCGAGGCGCTCAGTTCCGCGCTCTACCGGGTCGCCGAAAAAAGCAGCGGGGCGCACGATCTGCAGCAGTTCTTCGCGGCCGTCCACGGCATTGTGGATGAGTTGATGTATGCCCGGAACTTCTACATCGCGTTGTACGATCCAGTGAACGAGCTGATCACTTTCCCCTATTTTGTGGACGAACAGGATGCCGCTCCTCTACCAAAAAAGCTGGGGCGTGGTCTCACCGACCATCTCATCCGCACCGGAGAGCCACTCCTTGCCACGCCCGAGGTTCTGCAGGCCATGGAAGACCGCGGCGAAGTGGCGCGCAACGGCTCGCGCTCTCTCGACTGGATGGGTGTTCCTCTTCGCGTCAATAGTCATACCTTCGGCGCGCTGGTGGTGCAGACATACTCCAAGAACATTCGTTACGGAGAGCGGGACAAGGAGATTCTCACCTTCGTGTCGCGTCAGGTCGCGAGCGCGGTGGAGATCAAGCGAAACGAGCAGGCATTGCGCCGCTCCGAAGCTCGCTACCGTTCTCTGGTGCAGAGTTCGGTGTATGGCATCTACCGTTCCAGCCTTGAAGGTAGGTTCCTCGACATCAATCCCGCGCTCATCACCATGCTCGGGTATGAATCCGCGGAACAGGTTCTGCTACTCGATCCGGAAAAAGATGTGTTTGCGCAGCCTCAGGAACACGCGCGTCTGGTCGACGAATTCCGGCGTAGCGGACGTCTGGACGGGATCGAAGTGAAGTGGAAACGCAGGGATGGAAACACGATCACGGTCCGCATCAGCGGACGAGCCGTCAGCAGTGCCGATGAACCCGCCGACGTGCTGGAAGCGATCGCCGAAGACGTCACCGATCGCCGCGCGCTCGAGGACCAGTTCCGCCAGGCCCAGAAAATGGAAGCCGTCGGACGGCTCGCAGGCGGCGTCGCCCACGATTTCAACAATCTCCTGATGGTGATCAGCGGATATGCCGAAGTCATCCTCGCCAAGCTTCCGCTCGAAGACCCACTCCATGAAAAAGGCCGTGCGATCCAGCTGGCGGCGGATCGTGCGACCACCTTGACGCGCCAGTTACTCGCCTTCAGCCGCAAGCAGTTGCTGGAGCTGAAGGTCGTCGACGTGAACGCGATCGTACAGGACATGGAACGGCTGCTGCGCCCCTTGATCGGCGAGAACATCGAATTGGTCACGCTTCTGGCTCCCACGGCTGCACACACCCGAGCCGATGCCGGCCAGCTCGAGCAGGTTCTGATGAACCTTGTCGTGAATGCCAAAGACGCGATGCCCAGCGGAGGCAAGCTCACGATTCAAACACAAAACGTTGTGATGGACGAAAGCCATCGTCGAGACCAGCAATTCATCCGTCCCGGCGTCTACGTCATGCTCTCCGTCGCCGACACGGGCATGGGGATGGATAGGGAGACCCAGTCGCGAATCTTCGAGCCCTTTTTCACAACCAAGGAAAAAGGTAAGGGAACTGGACTTGGCCTCTCCACCGTATATGGAATCGTCAAACAAAGCGGAGGCTATGTCATGGTCCAGAGCGAACAAGGGCGCGGAACCGCTTTTCAGATCTACTTGCCACAGGTGGAAGGGACGGCCGAGAAGCATGCCACCCCGGCGCCGGACCCGGCGCTCGGCGGCACCGAAACCGTCTTATTGGTGGAGGACGAAGAATCGGTCCGCCAGCTCGTCCGCGATACTCTGGCGGCAAAAGGCTACCAGGTATTAGAGGCCGAAAGCGGAGAAGCCGGCCTGGCGGAGGCCGCGCGTTATCAAGGCACCATCAGTCTCGTGATCACCGACGTCGTGATGCCGGGCATCAGCGGCCGCGAACTGGTCAAACAACTGGCTCAGTCGCGTCCCGAGGCGAAAGTTCTCTATCTTTCGGGATACACGGAAGACGCAATCGTCAGTGACGGCTCGATCGAGAGCGGCACCGCCTTCCTGCAAAAGCCGTTTAGCCTGCAGAGCCTGTCCCGCAAAGTCAGGGAAGTGCTGGGCTAGCGCAGCTTTCCAACGCCCAGCCGTTCGGAGAATTCCGTGCTCCTTTTGGCTCCATGCAACTTTTTCCCAATACAAGCGTCATATTTAGTTGAAGATATGATGAAGATGAAATCTGTTCGGCAGCGGCCCGCGTATAAACAAATGGGATTCCCATGTTGATCAAGAAGGCGGAAGACATTCGTTCCTCGGAGATCACTCCCAAGAGCTTGTACCTGGACCGGCGAAAATTCCTGGCCGCGGCAGCAATTGCCGGAGCCGCTGCAGCTACGGGCATTGGACTGAGCGAAGCTATCAACCCTTCCACCACGGTGCTAGCGGGAAACAAGATTAACGGCCTTCAGAAGAGTTCGTTCAGCACCACCGAAACCATCACGCCCTATAAAGACGTCACGCATTACAACAACTATTACGAGTTCTCGACCGAGAAAGACGAGCCTGCCGATCTGGCGAAGAATTTCCGCACGCGCCCGTGGAAGGTGAAGATCGATGGCATGGTCGACAAGAAGCAGGAACTCGACGTCGACGAGATCATCAAGATGGCCCCTCCCGAGGAGCGTATCTACCGTCATCGCTGCGTCGAGGGATGGTCGATCGTCGTGCCCTGGGTCGGGTTTTCATTGAGCGAACTCATCAAGCGCGTGAATCCCACCAGCAAGGCGAAATATGTCGAGTTCACCACGCTTCTGGATATGAGGCAGATGCCGGGCCAGCAGCGGCCGGTTCTCCAGTGGCCTTACGTCGAAGGTTTGCGCATGGACGAAGCTATGCATCCGCTCGCGCTGCTCTGTTTCGGAATGTACGGCGAGGATCTTCCTAATCAGGACGGTGCGCCCATCCGCATCATCCTGCCCTGGAAGTACGGTTTCAAGAGCGCCAAAGCGATCGTTCGCATCCGCTTCACGGACAAGCAGCCGGAGAATACCTGGAATCTTTCCGCGCCGCGGGAATACGGCTTCTACGCAAACGTGAATCCGAATGTGGACCATCCCCGCTGGAGCCAGGCCAAAGAACGCAGGCTCGGCGAATTCTTCAAGCGGCCGACTTTGATGTTCAATGGCTACGATCAGGTCGCGAGCCTGTATAGCGGCATGGATTTGAAGAAGAACTATTAAGGCAGGGATCGGGGGCCGTTCTCGAATCTTCGGGATTACTTGCCTCTAGTCCCTGACCCCTGGCCCTTGCTCTTGCATGCATCGCTACCTCAAACCCGTCCTCTTCCTCGCCTGCCTCGTGCCGCTGGCGAGGCTCGTCTGGCGCGGATTTCATGCCGGACTCGGCGCCAACCCGATTGAAGCCATCACGCATAGCACCGGCAACTCGACACTGATTTTCCTGCTCGTCACCTTGTCGATCACGCCGCTCAGAAAACTCACGCGGCAGTATTGGCTCATCAGTTGGCGGCGCATGCTCGGTCTGTATGCGTTTTTCTACGGCACGCTGCACTTGATGACCTATGTCTGGCTCGACAAATTCTTCGATGTCCAGGAAATGCTGAAGGATATCGCCAAGCGCAAATTCATCACCGCGGGCATGACTGCCTTCGTGCTGATGATCCCGCTCGCGCTGACCTCGACGAAGTGGGCAATCCGCAAGCTGGGGAAACGCTGGCAAATGCTTCACCGCTTGATCTATTTCAGCGCCGCAGCCGGAGTGATCCACTACATCTGGCTGGTGAAAGCGGATTTGAAGAAGCCGCTCGAGTACGCAACCGTGCTGGGGATATTGCTCTTGTACCGCGTTGTCGTATGGATCGCTGCAAGGGCAAAGCGCGGTGCTGGGGTCGGTGCGGCTTCAAGGGTTGAGGTTTCGGAAACGCAAGCTTAACCACAGGATGTACGATCGAAGATAGGGGAACAAAAAATAGGGCGCGGCTTTAAGCCGCGCCCTGCTTCGTTTAGCGTGGAACAATCTTCTACTTCAGTTTCTTAAAGGACGACTTTGCTCTGATCAAAGGCCTCACGAGGAACATGTGGGGCTTGGCCACTGCCGAGGATGACGCACTGGGATTCTGCACAACGAATACTCCCAGAGAAACCTGGCCGGTCGCATTGTCGGTCTCAATAAACGGGAAGGTTGTGCCATCCACGGTGTAGAACGTGAGACCAAAGCCACCGTTGAGAGTAGTGTTCGAGCTGGTGCCGGCGGTTGCCGCAAGCTGACCGCGCCCGTTTGAGTCCGGCGTTGTGTAAGTTCCGCTGATCGCCAATCCGAAGTTTGGCCCGACACCCGCAGCGTTTTCGTCGATGATGCCCGTTATCGCAGCCCCGCTGGAACTAGTCGCAAATTCGGCGATGTCGTCTACTTCGGCGCTGCTGGTTTGGTTGAAGCCCGAAAGATTCAGCCCATACCCCGCAGACGTCGAAAATGTCGTGGCAGTCTGAGTGTAAGCGGCACCGGACATGATTCCGGAATCGTCAATTTCCAAAAGCAACAAACCTCCGCTGGATGGATAAGCCGCATATTCCGTGCCGCCGACAAAATTGGAGAAGCTGCCCAATGTATAGCGGCCCGTTCCCGCAGCTGTGTATTGCGCCGAGAACGACACCGGTGCCGCCGATATGTTTCCGGCGTCATTAACGTCCTCTGTGGAAGCGGTGGTGATATTGCCCGCGCCGTCAGTCACCATGAAGCCGCCCACGGCGACTGGAGCCGAGATGCCTCCCGCAAGGGTGAAAGCCAACGCTCCGGTCGGTACCGTGGTGCTTGTTTGCGAGTACGCGTCCCCAGAGGAGGTTGCGAATTGATCCATTTCAATCAGTTTGAGATGGTTTGCGTCAATCGCGAAGGCGTCGAAAGTAAGCGTGCCGAATGGTCCTGTGGTCAACGTCGTCGAAGGTGTAGAAGACGGACCAAGGACGACCTCACCAGACAGCGCCTCATTCGCATAAGCCAGGCCGCCGCTGTTGGAATCCTCGAGTCCACTCAATGTGCCTCCGCTTCCTATGGCGAAATTCCCAACAGTTGCAAAGGAAGCTCCGCTGCTGAAGTTCGCTCCGGTCATGCTGAACGCGTACGATCCGGCAGGCGAAACACTGGCGGTTTGTGCGTCGATCGTTCCGCTGCCGGTAGCGGTGTTGTCGAACTCCGTAACCAGTCCGTGGGAGCTGTCTTGCAGCACGAAATCAAGAACAATGCTGTTACCGAGAGGAGTGGTGACATTTAACGTGGCCTGGCCTCGCCCGTCGACGCTGACCTTGTAGGTGCTATTGCTACCGACGGCAAGATTGGCCACCGGCGCAGTAAACTCCACATCATTCATATCAATCGCGCCGCTGGTGATGCCCCCTGTTCCGTTCGCGGTAATGGTCCCGGCGACCGCATATGGAGCTCCGTTGCCGTCAACGCCTGAAACCGACACAACATACGTGCCATTCAGGTTGCTGGCGCTGAAGCTGCCGCTGGGCGGCGGTGTTGGATTGATAATGCTGGAAGCGTTGCCGCAGCCGGCGAGAACGGCGAGTGCGGAAAGTGCGATCGGTAGGGCCATCGATAGAATAATGCGATTGCGAAGCGACATAGGGGTCCCCCTCAACGAGTGGTTCACGCAGACTTCGATCTTCTGATTCCAGATTAGCACGCGTAAGTTGCCGCTTGAGTTAACCCGAACCTTGAGAATTAGTAGCGCGCAGAAGCGCGAATTCTGAGGATTTACATCTCTTTACGATTGTTGAAATGTTTCTGACAAAACGTCTTCGGCAGGCAACCTTTTACGGATGCACTTCAGCCTCTTGTCCGGCGAGTTGCCGCAGGGAATCCCCGTAAGGCGCGCGCGCGATGCCTTTTTCGGTGACGATCGCCGCCACGTATTTTGCCGGGGTCACATCGAAGGCCGGGTTCTCGACACCCACGCCATCCGGCACCATCTGTTTGCCGGCGATGTGCGTTACCTCTTTGCTATCACGCTGTTCGATCGGAATTTGGCTTCCGTCAGGGCAAGCCAGATCGACGGTTGAGATCGGTGCGGCCACGTAGAAAGGGATTCCGTGTTCCTTCGCCAGGATCGCGACCGTATAGGTGCCAATCTTGTTGGCTACATCTCCATTGGCCGCGATGCGGTCGGCGCCGACCACAATGGCTCCAATCTTGCCCTGCTTCATCATCGCGCCCGCCATGTTGTCGGAAATGACGGTGGTGGGGATGCCGTCTTTCATCAGTTCCCACGCGGTCAGACGCGATCCCTGCAAGAACGGCCGCGTCTCATCCGCATAGACGTGAATCTTCTTGCCCTGTTCCACCGCCGCTCGAATCACGCCTAGCGCCGTTCCATATCCTGCGGTCGCGAGTGCGCCCGCGTTGCAGTGCGTCAGCACTCCGCCTTCGTTCGGCATCAGCGTTGCGCCATGACGTCCCATCGCCTGGTTCGCCGCGATGTCTTCCGCGTGCATGCGCTGCGCTTCTTCAATCAGTCCTTGCTTGAGTTGCGGGATTGGCCGTATGCGAATGCGCTCAAACTTTTCCTGCATGCGCCGGATGGCCCAGAAAAGATTCACCGCCGTGGGCCGCGTCTTGCTGATGAGGTCGCAGATCTGGTCGAAGTCGCGCTTCAGATCGCCCGTCGATTCTGCCTTCGAATTATTGACGCCGAGCGCGATGCCCATGGCCGCGGCCACGCCAATCGCTGGAGCGCCGCGCACCACCATATTGCGGATCACGTCCGCCACCTGCTCGTGCGTCCTGCAGGTCACATACACTTCTTCCATGGGCAGCTTCGTCTGATCGATGAAGCGTACCCCTTTGTCGGTCCATTCAAGAGTCTGAATCATAGGAATTTAGTAGTTGGGTGATTACGGCATCGAGCGATTGAAACGCCGGATGGCTCAGTCACTCAATGTTTGTGCGCCTCGCAACGGCTTTTCGGATGATTAGTGACCGCCGGCCTACCGCAAACTTCGCAAACTGTCGAGACAACGGACATGCTGGGTTCGGTATCGTCATTCTGCAGCACGTGCTCTTTGCGCACGTCATTCGCGGTGAAGATCGAAATGAATGACGCGGGCGCGGCCGCCTTCTCAACATTCGGGCGCCCTTTCGCTTCTTCGCGCTCCACCAGGCACATTACGCCGGCGATCTCGAATCCGAATTCGCGTGCCGCCTCAATCGCCTGAATGGTCGACGCCCCGGTCGTACAGACGTCATCGACAATCACTACCCGTGAGCCTTTTTCGCGGAAGCCTTCGATGCGCTGTCCGGTTCCGTGCTGCTTTTCCGCTTTTCGCACCAGAAATCCATCCAGTTCGCCGCTGACAACCGAAACGGCCACGACAATCGGGTCCGCACCCATGGTCAGCCCGCCGATCGCTCGCGGCTTCCACCCACGCTGCCGGATCTCCTCCAGG
>Ga0187863_10002953_pt1 | contig 12759 bp, 15 predicted proteins | sample June2016WEW_11_1_FD_132975 | JGI IMG/M metagenome (GOLD analysis project Ga0187863, IMG submission 132975) | Peatland microbial communities from SPRUCE experiment site at the Marcell Experimental Forest, Minnesota, USA - June2016WEW_11_10 | ecosystem: Environmental > Terrestrial > Soil >...
CCTCGGCGGCGATATCGGCCTTGCTTTCGACCTCCTTGCGCAACCGCTCGCGCGTCAGCGCCAGCGACACCTCGATCAGGTCGCGCACGATCTGCTCGACGTCGCGGCCGACATAGCCGACCTCGGTGAATTTGGTCGCCTCGACCTTGATGAACGGGGCCTGGGCAAGCTTGGCGAGGCGCCGCGCGATCTCGGTCTTGCCGATGCCGGTCGGGCCGATCATCAGGATGTTCTTGGGCAGCACCTCGTCCCGGAGCTCGGGCGCCAATTGCTGGCGGCGCCAGCGGTTGCGGAGCGCGATGGCGACGGCGCGTTTGGCGTCGTTCTGGCCGACGATGTGGCGGTCGAGCTCGGAGACGATCTCGCGCGGACTGAAGGATAAACTCATGAACTTACAGGCTTTCGAGCGTGACGTTGGCGTTGGTGAAGATGCAGATCTCGGCGGCGATCGCCATCGCCTTGCGGACGATGGCCTCGGCGTCGAGATCCTTGCGGTCATAGAGCGCGCGCGCCGCCGCCAGCGCATAAGGCCCGCCCGAGCCGATGCCGATGATGCCGTATTCGGGCTCGAGCACGTCGCCGGTGCCCGACAGCACCAGCGAGGCCTCCTTGTCGGCCACCGCCATCATGGCCTCGAGCCGCCGGAGATAGCGGTCGGTGCGCCAGTCCTTGGCCAGTTCGACGCAGGCGCGGGTGAGCTGGCCGGGATGCTGCTCGAGCTTGGCTTCGAGCCGCTCGAACAGCGCGAAGGCGTCGGCGGTGGCGCCGGCGAAACCGGCGATGACCTTGCCGCCGCCGAGACGCCGCAGCTTCTTGGCGTTCGACTTGACGATGGTGTTGCCCATGGTGACCTGGCCGTCGCCGGCGATCACCACCTTGCCGTCCTTGCGCACGCACAGGATGGTGGTGCCGTGCCAAGTCTTGGGGTCGGAATTGTCCATGAAGGCCTTTCGGGGGAGGAAACGAAGTTAAAATGTAGGCGGTCCCGGGCGTTAATCAAGACGCGCCACTGGCGGCCCGGCCCCGCTCCTGCTACAACGCGGCCTGTAAGGAACGCAGGACTATGGCCAAAACCAAGGCGAAATCAAAGGCTAAGCTGCCCCAAGCCAAGGGGCGCATCGCCGCCGTCGAGCGCAAAACGCGCGAGACGCGCATCACCGCGCGCGTCAATCTCGACGGCAGCGGGAAATACAGCGTCAAGACCGGGATCGGTTTCCTCGATCACATGCTGGAGCAGCTGTCGCGCCACAGCCTGATCGACCTTGAGCTCGATGCCCAGGGCGATCTGCACATCGATCAGCACCACACCACCGAGGATACCGGTTACGCCGTCGGCGAAGCCGTCGCCAAGGCGCTGGGCGACCGCAAGGGGATATCGCGCTGGGGATCGGCGCTGGTGCCGATGGACGAAACGCTCACGCGAGTGGCGCTCGACGCCTCGAACCGGCCCTATCTGATCTGGAAGGTGAAGTTCTCCAAGCCCAAGCTCGGCGAGATGGACTCGGAACTGTTCAAGGAATGGTTCCAGGCCTTCGTCCAGTCCGCCGGGGTGACCTTGCACGTCGAGAATCTCTACGGCGAGAACAACCACCATATCGTCGAGTCCTGCTACAAGGGCCTGGCGCGCAGCCTGCGCCAGGCGGTTGCGCTCGACCCGCGCGCAAGATCGGCGGTTCCCTCGACCAAGGGCGTGCTCGGCGGAAGTCTCTGATGTCCACCGCGTTGATCGATTACGGCTCGGGCAATTTGCGCTCGGCCGCGAAGGCGTTCGAGCGCGCCGCGCGCGAGGCGGGGCTTGCGGCCGACATCCAGGTGACCGGAGACGCCAAGGTGGTGGCCGCCGCCGACCGGATCGTGCTGCCCGGCGTCGGCGCCTTCGCCGATTGCAAGCGCGGGCTTATGGCCGTGCCCGGCATGGGCGATGCCTTGGAAGAGGCGGTCATCGGCAAGGCGCGCCCCTTTCTCGGCATCTGCGTCGGCATGCAACTGATGGCCACGCGCGGGCTCGAATTCGCGGTCACCGAGGGGCTGGGCTGGGTTCCAGGCGAGGTGGTGGCGATCGAACCCAAGGATAAGTCGCTCAAGATTCCGCACATGGGCTGGAACGATCTCCGGATCATCCGCCAGCATCCGATGCTGGCCGGGATCAAGACCGGCGACCACGCCTATTTCGTCCATTCCTACCGCTTCGCCGCGGTGGCCAAGGCGGATGTCTATGCCTCGGTCGATTACGGCGGGCCGATCACGGCGGCGATCGGCCGGGAGAATCTGTTCGGCGTGCAATTCCACCCCGAAAAGAGCGAGGCGACCGGCTTGCGGTTGATATCCAATTTCCTGCGGTGGAAGCCGTGATCCTCTATCCCGCGATCGATCTGAAGGGCGGCCGTGTCGTGCGGCTCCTGCGCGGCGACATGGACAAGGCGACGGTGTTCAACGACGATCCGGCGGACCAGGCACGCAAATTCGCCGCCGCCGGCGCCTCCTGGATTCACGTGGTCGATCTCGACGGGGCCTTCGCCGGCAAGCCAAAAAATGCCGTCGCGGTCGAGGCCATCCTCAAAGCCGTCCAGGCCAAGATTCAATTGGGCGGCGGCATCCGCGACCGCGTTTCCATCAATGCCTGGCTCGACCGGGGCGTCGAGCGCGTGGTGCTGGGCACGGCGGCGGTCAAGAATCCGGAGCTGGTGAAACAGGCCTGCAAGGAATTCCCCGGCCGCGTCGCGCTGGGCATCGATGCGCGCCAAGGCAAGGTGGCGGTCGAAGGCTGGGCGGAAAGCTCGTCGATCTCCGCGCTCGATCTGGCGCGCAAATTCGAGGGCGCGGGCGCGGCGGCCATCATCTACACCGATATCGAACGCGACGGCGCGCTCGCAGGCGTCAATCTGGAGGCCACGGCGGCCCTTGCACGGTCCGTCAAAACCCCGGTGATCGCCTCGGGCGGCATAGCCTCGCTCGACGACATAGCATCGCTCAAGGCGAAGGGCATTCCGGGCGCGATCCTGGGACGGGCGCTCTATGACGGGCGGGTCGATTTGAAATCGGCCCTGGCCCTGGCGGCAGCTTGAGATGCTGAAGATCCGCGTCATTCCCTGTCTCGACGTCAAGGACGGCCGCGTGGTCAAGGGCGTGCACTTCGTCAACCTCAAGGACGCCGGCGATCCGGTCGAACAGGCGAAAATCTACGACGCCGAGGGCGCCGACGAGCTGTGTTTCCTCGACATCACCGCCTCCTCCGAGAACCGCGCCACGCTTTACGACGCGGTCAAGGGCACCGCCGAGCAGTGTTTCATGCCCTTGACCGTGGGCGGCGGCGTGCGCTCGGTCGAGGACATCCGCACGCTCTTGCTGGCCGGGGCCGACAAGACCTCGATCAACACCGCGGCGGTGGCGCGGCCCGATCTGGTGCGCGAGGCCGCCGAGAAATTCGGCAGCCAATGCATCGTCGTCGCCATCGACGCCAAATTATCGTCGCCCGGCAAATGGCAGGTCTTCACCCATGGCGGCCGGAGCGCAACCGGCATCGACGCGGTTGAATGGGCCAAACGCATGGTGGAATCGGGCGCGGGTGAAATCCTGCTCACCTCGATGGACCGCGACGGCACCAAGCTGGGCTTCGATCTGGGTCTGACCCGCGCCGTGGCCGACGCGGTGCATGTTCCGGTGATCGCCTCGGGCGGCGTGGGCAAGCTCGACGATCTGGTGGCGGGCGTGATCGAAGGCCATGCCTCGGCCGTGCTCGCCGCCTCGATCTTCCATTTCGGCGAATTCACCATCGCCCAGGCCAAGGCAAGGCTCAAGGCGGCGGGGATACCGGTCAGGCTTTAACCGCGGATTTCGCGCGTGGCGCGTTCGAGGATCTCGGCGAGCCGCTTCTGCTCGGCGCGCGGGGCGCCGTGTTTTTCCCGGAGCGCGCCTTTCAACGCCCGCCGCGCCGCCTTGAGCTCGGGAGCGGATTCCTCGTCCTCGCCCGCTTCGCCGCCGGCAAAGGCCTCGCGCACCCGCTCCATCTTCTGGCCGATGCGTGCCAGGCGCTCGAGCATGGCGTCGGCCTCTTCGCGGTTTTTGTCGAGTTCGGTCTCGCCGTCGGCGGTGATGCGATAGAGCCGCTTGGCCCCGTCATCCTTGACCGTGGCCCGGCCCAGTTCCTCGAGATACGTCAAGGCGGGATAGACCATGCCCGGGCTTGGCGCGTAATAGCCGCCCGAGTGTTCCTCCAGCGCCTTGATGATCTCGTAGCCGTAGCGCGGCTTTTCCTTGAGCAGCGCGAGGATCAATAGCTGGAGCCCGCCGGCACCGAGCTTGCGCCCAGCGGGGAAGCCGCGCCCGCCCATTTCCTCGCCGCCGAAGCCGCCGCCGAAATACGCCAAGCCGTGGCCAGAACCCGGACCGTGGCGGCGCCCGCGCATGAAACGCCGGCCATGGCGATGAAAGGGTGATTCGGTATCGTGATGCATGAAAATCCTTGTTAAGTTGGTTGTATCGTTAGACATATCATAAGATATATCTTACGATAAAGCTTGTCAAGGGGATTTTTGGGGCTGCAAGGGCCGAATTTTCAATTGTTGCCCGATCTGCTAGGCAAGGGTGGAACCCCGCCGGCTAAACCCTGAAAGGAAACCCATGGCCGATATCGACGGCGCCGCGCTCGACCGGCTCTTTGCCGTGATAGAAGCGCGCGCCCAGGCCGACCCGGCGCAGTCCTATACCGCGCAGCTGTTGCGCGAAGGCACAGCCAAGATCGCCAAGAAACTCGCCGAGGAAGCCGCCGAGACCGCCATCGAGGCGGTCAAGGGCGACCGCGCGCGCCTCGTCCAGGAAAGCGCCGATCTGCTCTATCACCTGCTGGTGCTGTGGGCCGACGGCAAAATCGCGCCGGCCGAGGTGTGGCGCGCGCTCGAGGCGCGCCAGGGCCGCTCCGGCATCGAGGAAAAGAAATCCCGCAGCTCATAAGAATTTGGGAGGGCTCATGGCCGACGCTTACGACCGCAACAACATCTTCGCCAAGATCCTGCGCGGCGAGATTCCGTGCCAGAAGGTGTTCGAGGACGCGCATGTGCTGGCCTTTCGCGACATCAAGCCGCAGTCGCCGGCGCATGTGCTGGTGATCCCCAAGGGCGAATACGTTTCATCCGACGATTTTTCCGCCAAGGCCAGCGCGGAGGAGATCGCGGCGCTTTTCCGGGCCGTGGGCAAGATCGCGCGCGATCTCGGCCTCGACAAAAGCGGCTACCGCATCCTCGCCAATCACGGCGATGACGCGCATCAAGAAGTGCAGCATTTCCACATCCATATCTTCGGCGGCAAATCCTTAGGCCGCATGTTGCCCCGGGACTAGCGACTCGGGAGCGCGTTTAGGCCCCCGGCAGGCCGCCTTGATGCCGCCCCATTGGCGGATTATTAACCATGAGCGAAACCCGGGAAACCCAGGCAGAAGGCCGGTTTGCGGGCTCCGGGCGGCGGGAACCCGGCGGGTTTTAGCGAAAAATTAACCGTAATCGCCGCCTAATCGGACCCGTCAAGATCGAGGACGCGTTTATGCCGCTTTCGCCCGCCGACGCCCAACTCCACCCGGTTCTCGGGTCGCTGCTGCGCTATTGGAGCGCCCAGCGCGAGGGCCGGATCATGCCGGCGCGCGCCGAGATCGATCCCTTGGAGATGGGACCGAAGCTGCTGCCCCATCTGCTGCTGTGCGATTTGCAGGATCGTGGCGCGCGGCTGCGTTACCGCCTGGTCGGAACCAATGTGGTGCGGCGCTGGGGCTTCGATCCCACTGGGCGTTATCTCGACGAGGCGATGGGTCCCTATTTCGCCTATCTCGCCGATCTGCTGCGCCAGCTTTTCCAGGAACGCGCGCCGCTCCAGGCCAGCTGCGCCTTCCGCTGGGGCGTCAACCGCGAACTCGAGGCCAATCACCTGCTGCTGCCCCTGAGCAAGGGCGGGCTCGATCCGGCGATCGCGCTGGTGGGCCTGACCTTCCGCTCGGACGAGGTGTTCCCGCCGCAGATCCGTTCGCTCAACGGCGTCGGCCGCTTCGAGCAACGCGGCCGCTCGATCATCGAGCCGCTCGAGGAAGTAGCATCGCCCCGCACCGGCCGCAGCGTCGCCTGAATTTCAATTTGCTTCGCACGACGGCCGCCTTGATTTTTTAGCTTCGCGCGTCAGGCGCTACGCCAACGCGGCCCGTGCTACGCGCGATCCTAAATTTCTATCTGCCCGCCTAGCTCGACCACGCGGTTCGAGGGGATGCGGAAGAACTCGGTGGCGTTCATCATCGTCGCCTGCATGAAGATGAACAGCCGCTTGCGCCAGCGCCAGAAATGGGGCGTGGGCGCTCCCATCACCACCTTCTCGCGGCCGATGAAGAACGAGGTTTCCATCAGGTTGAACTTGAGGCGCATCAGCCGCAGCTGGGCCAGCGTCCGCGGAATATTTGGCGTGTCCATGAAGCCGTAGCGCACCGTGACGGTGTAGAACTGGTGGTCGAGATTCTTGACCTCGAGCCGTTGGTCCTCGGCAAAATGCGGCACGTCGAGCGTCTCGATCTTCATCAGCACCACGCGCTCGTGCAGCACCTTGTTGTGCTTGAGGTTGTGCAGCAGCGCCGCCGGCACCAGATCGGTGTTGGCGGTCATGAAAACCGCGGTCCCGGCCACGCGTTCGGGGTGGTCGGGCCTAATGCTCTTGAGGAAGATGTCCAAGGGCATGGCGGTCTCCGCACGCCGGCGCGCCAGCAGGTCGCGCCCCTTCATCCAGGTCGCCATGACGATGAAGACGAAGGCGGCGACCGCCAGCGGGAACCAGCCACCCTCGACGAATTTGAGCAGATTGGCGGTGAAGAACAGCAGGTCGACGGACAGGAAAAAGCCGAACAGCAGCGCCGCGCCCAGCGGATTCCACTTCAGCACGCCCACGGTGTAGACGAAAGCCAGGATGGTGGTGAGCGACATGGTGCCGGTGACGGCGATGCCGTAGGCGGCGCCGAGATTGTCCGAGCTGCGGAAGCCCAGCACCAGCAGGATCACCGCCGCCAGCAGCGCCAGGTTGACGCGCGGCACGTAGATCTGGCCGATCTCGTCCTCCGAGGTGTGGCGGATCTGGAGCCGCGGCAGGTAGCCCAGCTGTACCGCCTGGCGCGTCATCGAGAAGGCCCCTGAGATCACCGCCTGCGAGGCGATCACCGTCGCGCAGGCCGACAGCACCACCATCGGATAAAGCGCCCAATCCGGCGCCAGCAGATAGAACGGATTCTCCAGCGCTTCGGGCTTGGCCAGCAGCAGCGCGCCCTGGCCGAGATAGTTCAGCATCAGTGCCGGAAAGACGAAGGCGAGCCAGTCGATCTGGATGGGGCGGCGGCCGAAATGTCCCATGTCGGCGTAAAGCGCCTCGACCCCGGTGACGGCCAGAACCACGGCGCCCAGCAATATGAATCCCTCGAACGGATGGCCGATCAGCAGCCGGATGCCGTAAGACGGGTCGAGCGCCAGCAGGATCGCCGGGTTGCGCAGAATTTCCGTCAAGCCCAGCAGGCTGATGACGGCGAACCATACCACCATCACCGGGCCGAACAAGCCGCCGACCAGCGCGGTGCCGCGCCGCTGCATGGCGAACAGCACCACCAGCAGGACGAGGGTGATCGGGATGACATAGGAATCGAACATCGGCGTCGCCACCTTGAGGCCTTCCACTGCGCTCAAGACGGAAATGGCCGGGGTGATGACGCCGTCGCCGTAGAACAGCGAGGCGCCCAACAGCCCCGCCGCCAGAATCCACCAGTGCCGCCGGCTCTTGCCGCTGACGGCGCGGAGCGCCAGCGCGGTCAGCGCCAGAATGCCGCCCTCGCCGCGGTTATCGGCGCGCATGATGACCGAAACGTATTTGAGGGTGACGACGGTGATGAGCGACCAGGCGATCAGCGACAGCACGCCATAGACGTTATCCGGCGTGATGCGGCCCAGGCTCAGGACGCACTGCTTCACCGCGTAAAGCGGCGAGGTGCCAATATCGCCGTAAACCACGCCGAGCGCGCCGAGATAGAGATTGTGGTGAAGCCGGCGGCGGTGACTGGCGCCGTTGACCGCGGCGGTCTGCGCCATCGGTTGTGCCCGTGTGATGCCTGGGAAGGCGCCGTGTGTAGACCTTCCCCAGGCCCGGCGCAACCGGCGCCTTAGCCCGCTGATATCCCTGGCGGATTCAACATAAGCGGGACTTCCCCGCTAGGGAACGACGATCACGCCGCGCATCCGGGGATGGATGGAACAGAAATACGGATAACGGCCCGGCTGTTTGAAGACGAAGGCGAATTTCTCGTTGGTGTCGAGTGGCGGCGACTTGAACAGCGGCTGATCGGCCGCGCTCACCACGGTGTGCGGCTCGTCGTCGCGATTGATCCAGACGACTTCCGTGCCGGGCGGCACGTGGAGCTCGGCCGGACCGAAGATGAAATTGTCGATCACCACCTGGTTGGGCGCGTCCGCGACCGGCGTCGCATGGTGCGCCGCGCTGCGGTTCGCGAAGCACATGGCGTGGCCTGGCGCCGTGGCGGCGGAAACGGTGGAGCGCCAGACGAATCCGGATGTCAACGCGCCCAACACGACCAGGGCCGCTATCGCCGCGCGCATCATGTCGCAAGATTCCGGTCGGCAATCGCAACGCCGGGTTGTCCGGGCCGGTAATCGAGGCTGCGGATGCCGAGCGCGGCTCCCAATTGCTCGGTCGGCAGCTTGAGCGGCCCGGGGCCGCTGCCTTGGCCGGGGGCGGGCTGCGGATAGGCGGTCGACATCGCGGTGTGGAAGGAAAGGTTGCCCTCGATCTTCTGCACCACCTGATGGATGTGGCCGTTCAACACCGTGACCGAACCGAAGCGCTTCATATAGGTGAAGGCCTTGGTCGCATCCTCGGTGCCCCAGCCCCAATCGGGATAGACCGGCCAGAGCGGCATGTGGGCGTAGACCACGACCGGTGTCGAGGCGCTCTTGCCCTTCAAATCCTTTTCCAGCCATTCGAGCTGCGCCGGACCGAGCCGGCCCAGCCCGTTGGCCTTCAGGTTGACCACGTTGACCAAGGCCACGAAATGCACGCCGCCCTGGTCGAAGCTATACCAGCCGCCGGTCTTTACGCCCTTGGCGAAGCGGGCGAAGAACGCCGCGCCGTTGTCGCCGATGGTGTCGTGTTCGCCCGGCACGTAATGAATGTCGAGCCCGGCGGTTTTCAACACGTCCTCGGCGACGGCGAATTGTTCCTCTTTGGAGGTATGCGACACGTCGCCGGTATGCAGGATCATCGCCGGGCGTTGCGGCAATTGGGCGATACGTCCAACCGCCTCCTGCAACGTAGCGCCGGCATCGGGGTTGGCGTCGCCGTGGAAGCCGATATGGGAGTCGCTGATCTGCAGGAAGGCGAAATCGCCGGCGGGCGCCGCGGCATGCGCCTCGCCGCCGAAACCGAGGCGGAAGGGGCTGGGCACGCCGCCCGAAACCGTCCACAGCGTGCCGGCGCCCGCCACCGCCATGCACTGGAGCAGTTTTCTGCGGGTGGGGTTTTGCGCGTCGCCGTCCATGGTTCGGTCTCCTGCTTCGGGGGTTGCGCAAATGGAGATCGGTTGGACTCGCGATTTATTCGCGCCGGGAGGAAAAATTTCCCGCAATTCCCGGGAATAAAACCGCGCCATTCCCGATCTACCCGAGATGGTCGCGGCTGCTTCCTTGCGGGCCGGCGCTTCGTCCGGACCCCTCCGCCTGGTATATGATGCGCCTGCGCGGCACCTTCCGGGCGGGCCTTTGGACATGGATCAGCGGCCAGACGAATCAGACCGGCTTCTATTCGAGGCGGCGATCCTGCCGCATCTGGACGCCGCCTATAACCTCGCGCGTTGGCTGATGCGCAACGCCGAGGACGCCGAGGACGTCTTGCAGGAGGCGATGCTGCGTGCGCTCACCTATTACGCCGGCTTCAAGGGCGAGAATCCGCGCGGCTGGCTGCTGCAGATCGTGCGCAACGCCGCCTATGCCTCGATGAGGCTCAACCAGGGCGCGCGCTCGGTGCCGATCGCGGCCTATGCCGGCGGCGACGAGGCCCCCGCCCATCCCGAACTGGCCGATCCGGGCGACGATCCCGAAATCGCGTTGCTCAAATCGCGCGCGCGCCAGGGCCTCGACCGGCTGCTGGCGGAGCTTCCGGTCGAGTTGCGTGAGGCGATCGTGCTGCGCGAGCTCGAGGAGATGTCCTACAAGGACATCTCCCAAATCACCGGCGCGCCCATGGGCACGGTGATGTCGCGGCTGTGGCGCGCACGGCGAATCCTGACCGAGGCGGCGAAGGCCGCCGGAGGGAAATCATGAACGCGCCGTCCTGCGACCAAACGCTGTTGCTTCAGGCCGAGTTCGACGGCGAACTCGACGCCGCACAAGCGGCCGCGCTCGCGGCGCATCGCGCGGCCTGTCCGATCTGTCAACAGGCGGCCGCCGATCTGGCGGCGTTGCGCGCGCGGCTCAAGGAGGAAGTTTCCTATCACCGCGCGCCCGAACGGCTGCGCCGCGCCTTGGCCGCGCGCCAGGCGCCGGAATCCCCGACGCGCGCCGCGCCGTGGCGGCGTTTGGCGGCGTCTTTCGCCGCCGGGGCCGCACTGGCCGCCTCGGTCGCATTGTTCGTGGCACCGGAACATCCCGGCCCGGCCGATGCCGTGGTGTCCGCGCATCTGCGCTCACTCCAGCCCGGGCATCTGGAAGACGTGGTTTCGACCGATCAGCACACGGTCAAGCCGTGGTTCGACGGCAAACTCGATTTCGCCCCGCCGGTGAAGGATTTGGCGGCGCAGAGTTTTCCGCTTCAGGGTGGCCGGCTCGATTACCTCGCCGGAAGGCCGGTGGCAGCGCTGGTCTATGGCCGCGCCAAACACGAGATCAATCTGTTCGTCTGGCCGGAGCCGGGCGCCGACCTCACGCCCGAAGCTGCCACGCGCAACGGCTATAACCTGGTCCATTGGCGCTCCGGCGGCATGAGCCTGTGGGCGGCCTCCGACCTCGAGAAATCCGAGCTCGAGGATTTTGCCGCGCGCTGGCGCCAGGAGCCCTGAGGCGCCGGTCCCGCACGCCCGCTATTGCAACGCGTCGGTGTAGGGGAAGATGAGGTTACCGGTCTTGAGGGCGGCCGGCCACACCACGACGTCGTGCTTCGGGTCCTGGAGCTGGCCAAGATCGTTGCCGGTCAGGTGCTGCCACTGGCTGTAGACATAGCGCGCCTTCACCCATTCGCCGTCCGGGCCGAAGGCGATGTCACCGACCACGGTCGAAAAGGTGTGACCGTGCATGTAGGCGGCGAGCTTCTGGTGGTCGAGGCTCTGGGTCCCTTCGACCGCCTGCGCCAGCACCTGCCCAGCGGCGTAGCCGAAGGGCACGAAGCCGTAGCCGAGCGGGTCGATGCCGCCCTTCGCCTTGGCGATCGCCTGATAGCGCTGCAACAGATCGCGCGAGCCCGGAAAGTTGAAAGCCGGCACGAAGTCCTCGTGGAACAGGATGCCGTTCATCATCGGCCCGAGCTGCACCTTGAAGGGCGTGGCCAACAGGCCGATCATGGTGCCGCCGAAGATCTTGGTCTTGAGGCCGATTTCGTGCGCGGCGTGGACGATGCCGACCGTATCGGGCGGATATGAGGCCACGAAGACGATGTCGGGATTGGTCGCCTGCACCGCGCGCAGGATCGGCGTGAAATCGGTGGTCGGTGGCGGATAGAGCTGGTCGTAGACGATGGTGAAGCCGGCCGCCTTGGCGTTGTCGCGCGCGCCGTCGGTCGCGTTCTTGCCGAACTCGGCGTCGATGCCGACCAGCGCCACCGTCTTCACCTTGGGCTTGAGCGCCGCCGCGATGTCGAAGAAGCCCGACGAGAAGGCGTGCAGCGGATCGGGGCCGAGCGGCACCATCGAGAAATACTGGCCGTAGTGATATTGCCGGTTGACCGCGGTTGCGAGCATGCTGATGGTCGTCAGCTTGTGCTGGATGATCACCGGCATAGCCGCGGCGGCGAGATTGGTGCCGTAAGGGCCCAGGAGCAGGTCGACCTTGTCCACCTCGATCAGCTTGGTATAGATGCCGGGATCGTTCGCGGGATTGGTCTGGTCGTCGTAATAGACCAGCTCGACGGGCCGGCCCAACAGCCCGCCCTTGGCGTTGACGTCGTCGTGCCAGATCTCGATCGCTTGCAGCAGCTGGTTGCCGTTGGGCGCGTTGGGGCCGGTAAGGCCCAGGGCGAAGCCAACGCGGACCGGATCGGCCGCGTAGCACGTCAAGGGCGAAGCAAAACATAGAACCAGCGCGGCAGCCAAAACCCCCCGCCGCCCGATGACCCAGGATTTAATCGAAGACATGCGCCCCTCCCACGGATTTTATTTATAATTGAACCGCTTGTAACATGGTTGTGGGCGGGCGCCCAATAGCGGTGAAGGACGGCAAATAGGGAGAGAAACATGTCCGATGGGATGACGCGCCGCAGTGTTTTGGCCGGGCTCATGGGTTTGGGCGCAGGATCGGTTCTGCCGGGCGGCATGCAACCGGCTTGGGCGTCCGCGCCCGGCAGGATCGATGTTCATCATCATTTCTTCCCGCCTTTCTTCCTCGAGATGTGGAAGAACACGCCCGCGGTGGGCGAGCCGCTGATCCCGCGCATCCGCGACTGGACCACCGAAGCGACGCTCGAGCAGATGGACCGGAACGGCGTCGCGACCGCAGTGTTATCGACCTCCTCGCGGCTCGAGGCATTCGGCTTGGC
>Ga0187863_10002965_pt1 | contig 12735 bp, 11 predicted proteins | sample June2016WEW_11_1_FD_132975 | JGI IMG/M metagenome (GOLD analysis project Ga0187863, IMG submission 132975) | Peatland microbial communities from SPRUCE experiment site at the Marcell Experimental Forest, Minnesota, USA - June2016WEW_11_10 | ecosystem: Environmental > Terrestrial > Soil >...
TGCCGGTGGGCAATGTGGGCGGCTTGGCCGGGCCTTACACCACCCCCGCGATCCATGTGAAGGTGACCGGGGTGTTCTCCAACACCAACCCAACCTGCCCTTATCGCGGCGCGGGCCGGCCCGAGGCCTCTTACTGCATCGAGCGCATCATCGACATCGCGGCGCGCGAACTCAAAATCGACCGCGCTGAACTGCGCCGCCGCAACATGATTCCGCCCTCGGCGATGCCCTACAAGACCGGGCTGGTGTTCACCTATGACAGCGGCGAGTTCGAGAAGACCATGGATTTGGCGCTCGAACTCGGCGACTGGAAAGGCGCCGAGGCGCGCAAACAATCGGCGCGCCAGGCGGGCAAGCTCTATGGCGTGGGCCTCGCCTCGGTGATCGAGGTGGCGGGCGGGCCGGCGGCGGCGCCCTTCGAAGAGGCCATGGAAATCCGCTTCGACGCCACCGGCGGCGCGACCTTCCTGCTCGGCACGCACAGCCACGGCCAGGGCCACGAAACCGCCTTCCGGCAACTGGCCCATCACTTCCTCGGGCTGAGTTTCGACCAGGTGACCCTGATCTACGGCGACACCGACAAGGTGTTCCACGGCCGCGGCACCTTCGGCTCGCGCTCGCTGTCGGTCGGCGGAGGGGCCTTGAAACTCGCCGCCGATCGAGTCATCGAAAAAGGCAAGAAGATCGCCGGGCATCTGCTCGAAGCCTCGGCGCTCGACATCGAATTCGCCGACGGCAAATTCACGGTATCCGGCACCGACAAGTCGATCGACCTGGTCGCGGTCGCCAAGGCCTCTTACAACATGCAGCGCATGCCGCCCGAGATCGAGATGGGCCTGAGCGCCAACGCCGTCTACCGCCCGCCCGCCGGTACTTTCCCGAATGGCTGCCATCTCTGCGAGGTCGAGATCGACCCCGATACCGGCGTGGTCCGAATCGCGCGCTATGCGGTGGTGGACGATGTCGGCGTGGTGGTCAATCCGCTGCTGTTGAAGGGCCAGATCCATGGCGGCATCGCCCAGGGCGCGGGCCAAGCGTTGTGCGAGAACATGGTCTATGACAAGGAAAGCGGCCAGCTCTTGAGCGGCTCGTTCATGGATTATTGCATGCCGCGCGCCGGGGATTTCCCGGCCCTTGCCGTCGGCAATAACGACGTGCCGGCCAAGACCAACCCGCTCGGCATCAAGGGCGCGGGCGAAGCCGGCTGCGTCGGAGCGCTGCCGGCGGTGATGAACGCGGTCAACGACGCGCTCGCGCCTTTGGGCATAAGGCATTTCGAGATGCCGGCCACCTCCGAGCGGTTGTGGCGCGCGATTCACGCCAGCGGCCGGAACCGCGCCTAGCTTCTCAGTGTCCTTCCGGCGCCTTGGCCGGCGCCTTGACACCGGGCGATTTGGTCATGTTCTTGGCCGGCCATTGATCGGACAATCCGGGCAGCGGGCCTTTCTTGCCGGTAAGCCGCGCCACCTCGATGGCGTAGACCGTCACTTCATCGAGCCGCGGATAGAAGCCCTTGGGCCTGGCTTGCCATTTGGGATCGGCGTATTTGGCCATGAAGCGGTCGAAGAACAGCGCCTTGGCCGCGCGGTCGGTTTCGATGCGCACCGTGCCGAAGCCCACCACGCTGGCATAGCTCACCGTGGTGTCGCATTCGAACTCGCCATAGGGAAAGACCTGTCCCATCTCGGCGATCTCGAAGGAGATGCGCGGATTGTGCCCGACATTCTGCTTGAAGTGGCCCGACGCGGTGGTGGTGTGGAGATAGACCTTGCCCTCGGCATAGACGAACAGATTGGGCACCACGTAAGGCTGGCCGTCCACGCCGACCGTGCCGAAATGCGCCAGGCTAGCGCGTCCCAGCAGGTCTTCGACCTCGGGCCCGCTCATCTCCTTGTCCTTGCGGCGGACGGTGCCTTGGCTCATGCCGCGTGCTCCAGAAACCACTTGTAGGTGTCGGCCAGCCCTTCCTTCAAATGGATGCGCGGCCGCCAGCCCATGGCGTCCATCTTGGCCACGTCCAAAAGCTTCTGCGGCGAGCCATCGGGCTTGGATTTGTCGAAGCGGAACGCGCCCTTGAACCCGACCGCCCCCGCCACCAGCTTGGCCAGCTCGGCGATCGTGACGTCCTCGCCCCAACCGACATTGACGTGGCTTTCGCCGGTATAGCGCTCCATCAGGAACACCAGCGCGTCGGCCAGATCGTCGACATGGAGAAATTCGCGCCGCGGCTTGCCGGTGCCCCAGATTTCGACGCTCGGCGCATTGTCCTGCTTGGCGCGGTGGCATTTGAGCATCAACGCCGGAATGACATGGCTCGCCTGCAGATCGAAGGTGTCGCCGGGACCGTAGAGATTGGTCGGCTGGGCGGAGATGAAATCGCAGCCCCATTGCCGGCGATAAGCCGCGCACAGCTTCAAGCCGGCGATCTTGGCCACGGCGTACCATTCATTGGTCGGCTCCAGCGGCCCGGTGAGCAACGCTTCCTCGACCACCGGCTGTTCGGCCAAGCGCGGATAGATGCAGGAGGATCCCAGGAACATAACTTTCTTGACGCCTTGCTGGCGCGCCGCCTCGATCAGATTGGATGCTATCATCAGATTGTCGTAGAGGAATTCCGCCGGCCGGGTCGAATTGGCGAGAATGCCGCCCACCGTCGCCGCGGCGATGAAGATCGCGTCGGGCTTGGCCTTCTTGATCCAGGTCTCGACCGCCGCCTGGCGGCGCATGTCGCCATCGCCGCGCTTCAAGTCCAGCACCTCGCAATGCTGGCTGCCGAGGCGCCGCACCAGCGCGCCGCCGACCATGCCGCCCGACCCGGCCACGGCGACGCGCCGCCCGGCCAGCGGAAATATCACCGGCACGGCCCTGGAAACTGGTTTGGGACTGGCCAAGCTCAAACCCCGGCCGAAGCGGCGCCGCGCGCCGGCCCGTCATAGCCCGCTTGCTTGAGCGTCTTCTCGCGCCGCGCCAGGTCGAGATCGTGCTTCACCATCATCACGATCAGGTCCTTGAAGCCGACGCGCGCGCGCCAGCCAAGCTGCCTCTGCGCCTTGGACGGATCGCCCTGTAAGGCATCGACTTCGGTGGGCCGCAAGTAGCGCTTGTCGATCTCGACATGCTTCTTCCAGTCGAGCCCGGCGGCGGCGAAGGCGATTTCGGCCAGTTCGCGCACGCTGTGGGATTGCCCGGTGGCGATGACGTAGTCCTCGGCCTTGTCCTGTTGCAGCATCAGCCACATCGCCTCGACGTAATCGCCGGCGAAGCCCCAGTCGCGCTTGGCTTCGAGATTGCCGAGGAAGACCTTTTCCTGCAGCCCTTCCTTGATGCGCCCGACCGCGCGGGTCACCTTGCGGGAAACGAAGGTTTCGCCGCGCTTCGGGCTTTCGTGGTTGAACAGGATGCCGTTGGCGATGAACAGGCCGTAGGCCTCGCGGTAATTGACCGCGTACCAATGCGCCGCCACCTTGCTCACGGCATAAGGACTGCGCGGATAAAACGGCGTCTGCTCGTTCTGCGGCGGCTCGGCCGCGCCGAACATCTCGGAGGAGCCCGCCTGGTAGAGCCGCAACTTGCGATTGCCGTGGGCGACGTGATCCCGCATGGTCTCCAGGAGGCGCAATGTCCCGAGCGCGTCGACATCGGCGGTGTATTCGGGAATCTCGAACGACACCTTCACATGGCTTTGCGCGCCGAGGTTATAGACCTCGTCCGGCTGCACCCCTTCGAACACCCGGCGCAGCGCCGTGGCGTCGGTCAGGTCGCCGTAATGCAAGCTGAGATTGGCGCCCGTAACATGGGGGTCGTGATAGAGGTGGTCGATCCGGTCGGTGTTGAACAGGCTCGATCGGCGCAACATACCGTGGACTTCGTAACCTTTTCCTAACAGGAATTCGGTCAAATAGGAGCCGTCCTGGCCGGTGATACCGGTGATCAGCGCGCGTTTGGCCATGGCTGCGGCGAGTCTCCTTGATTGGCGGCGGCGATCCTACGACAGAACGGGCGATTTGACACGCTGGAGTCACGCAATGTTCTTGTGGCGGGCCTGGGGAATAAGGTATTGAGGAACAAGGAGAAACACTGAGTTATGAGCGAAGCCCTGGCGCACAGGATGGAACCGCGGCCGATGGCGTCCAAGGCGCCCGAACTCACCCTGGTGATCCCGACCCTCAACGAGCGCGAAAACATCGCGCCGCTCCTGGAACGGCTCGAACTGGCGCTCGGGGCCACGCGCTGGGAAGTGATCTTCGTCGACGATGATTCCCGCGACGGCACGCCCGAGGAAGTGCGCGAGATCGGCCGGATCGACCCGCGCGTGCGCTGCCTGCAGCGCATCGGTCGGCGCGGCCTTTCGACCGCCTGTATCGAGGGCATCCTGGCTTCGACCTCGCCCTATATCGCGGTGATGGACGCCGATCTCCAGCACGACGAAGCCATCCTGCCGGCGATGCTGTCGTCCTTGCGCAACGAGCCTTACGACCTGGTGATCGGTTCGCGCTATGTCGACGGCGGCGGCATCGGCCAATGGAACAGCACGCGGGCCAACATCAGCGGTTTCGCCATCAGGCTCTCGCGCATGATCTGCAAGGCCGAAGTCGCCGACCCGATGAGCGGCTTCTTCATGCTGAAGCGCGAGCTGTTCGAGCGCGCGATGCGCAAACTGTCGGGCCAGGGCTTCAAGATCCTGCTCGACCTGATGGCCTCCTCGCCGGAGCCGCCGCGTTTCAAGGAACTGCCCTATGAATTCCGCCTGCGGCGTTACGGCGAAAGCAAGCTCGACACCATGGTGGCGTGGGAATTCGGCATGCTGCTGGCCGACAAGCTGGTCGGGCACATCGTCCCGGTGCGCTTCGCGCTCTTCGCCCTGATCGGCGGCCTGGGCCTGATCGTTCACCTGACGACCCTGTGGACCGGCCTCACTCTCGGCGGATTCAGCTTCATCGTGGCGCAAACCGTCGCCACCATGGTGGCGATGACCTCGAACTTCTTCCTCAACAACCTCTTCACCTATCGCGACCAGCGCCTGAAGGGGCTGCGCCTGATCCGCGGGCTGCTTTCCTTCTATCTCATCTGCTCGATCGGCGCGGTGGCCAATGTCGGCCTCGCCGCCTTCTTCTACAATTGGCGGCAGATCTGGTGGCTGGCCGGCGTCGCCGGCGTGATCGTGGGCTCGGTGTGGAACTACGCCGTGTCCTCGGTCTTCACCTGGAAGCGCGGCTAGAACCGACGGGGTTACTGCCGGCGTTGCGGGCGCAGCACATAGTGGTCGCCCGCGATCTTCTCGAACATGACATCGATCATCGGATGGACGATCGGGCCGTTCTCGGCATCGGGCAGCAGGTTCTGCTCCGAGACATAGGCTTCGTAGGGGCCGCCCTGGGCGTTCTGCGCCAGCAGGTGATAGAAGGGCTGGTCCTTCGACGGCCGGCGTTCGGCCGGAATCGACTGATACCACTCCTCGGTGTTGCTGAAGGTCGGGTCGACGTCATAGATGACGCCGCGGAACGGAAAGAGCCGGTGGCGGACGATCTGGCCCACGGAAAACTTGGCTTGGCGGAGAATCTGCGGACTCATGATCCGAGCTTAGAGAGGTCCGGCGCCTTGACTCAAGCGCCAAGACGCGGCGCGCGGCGGATATAACCGGCTTTAAGACGGGCCTTAGCGCTGGCCCTGATAGCGGCGCGCCAGCCGCAGCAGCTCGAGGTCGCAGGTCTGCTTGGCGATTCCCTCGAGATCCTCGAAATAGGTCCTGAGCCCCGCCGGGCTCAAGCGGCCGATCAGCCAGCCGATGAATTGCTCCGGCGTCTTGACCCAGGTCGGCAAGGGATCGAGCCCGTGGCCCATCGGCAGCACGGCCCGCAGGATGCGCCAGCGGCGCCGGCGCAACTGCTCGTCGACCGGATCGAGATCGGGTTCGAGAACCCATCCCGGGCGGCTTTGCATGCCACTGTTGCGACCAGCCATCGGAAACCAACCCCCGCTGAATCCGGCGTCGTTGATCGGCGCCGTTAAGGTTATTATCGTGGGGGTTAATATAAACGGAAGTAATCCTAATGCAAGCCAAAATTCCACAATCAAGACGAAATATAGAATTCAAAGACCATAATAGTTAACGTGCCATGTCAAGTGAAGAACGAATTCATTAATAAAGCGTCGGACTTCTTGTCTGGGACGAAACCGGCGCGTAAAGCCGGGCGACGAAACCGGCGGGCGGCTTAAGAACGAGACCGGATTGCCTCGTCGCTGTGCTCCTCGCAATGACGTCTTTGCATGGCTCAGATTTCCTGGGCCTCGAGCACGCCGGGAATGGCCGCCACCGCGGCGGTCAGGCGCGGCGTCACCTTGAAGCCGCCCGGCAGCGCGATCTCGACCTCGCGCTCGGCCTTGAGCGGCACCACCACGCTCACCCGGCCGCGCCCGCCGCCCTCGCCCGCCATCATCGCCTTGAACGGCGCCAGCGCCGAATCCGCGCTCAGCACCACCTTGAGCCCGGCCACGGCGCCGGCCGCGACCTTGTCCAGCGCCTCGAAACGCTGCGCGGTGAGGCGCATGGTATCGCCCTCGGTGCGCACATCGGCCGTCACCAGCAGCGGCTGGCCCGATTCCAGCAGCGCGCGGCTGTCGCGCAGCACCTCGGCGAAGGCCATCACCTCGTAGACGCCGCTCATGTCGGAGAGCTGGATGAAGGCGAAGCGGCTGCCGCGCGACGAGGTGCGCTCCTTGCTGCCGATCACCACCCCGGCGAGCCGGTGGCGCGTGCCGCCGCCGCCCGCGAGCCGGCGCGGCAGCTCGGCATAGGAGGATATCCCGAGCCGCACCAAGCTCTTGGCATAGGCGTCGAGCGGATGGCTCGACAGATAAAAGCCGATGGCCTCGAACTCCTTTTGCAGCCGCTCGGCGGTGGGCCAGTCGGAGGCGGCCGGCAAGGCGGGCGCCGGTCCCTGCCCCGCCCCGCCGCCGCCGAACAGGCTGACCTGACCGCTGCCGCGGTCGTCGGCCGAGGCGCTCGCGTGGCGCAGCAGCATCTCGATGGCGGCGAAGCTTTGCGCCCGGTTGGCGTTGAGCGCGTCGAAGGCGCCGGCCTTGATCAGGCTCTCGAACTGGCGGCGGTTGAAGCTCTTGGGATCGAGCCGCCGGGCGAAATCGAACAGATCCTTGAACGGGCCGTTGGCCTTGCGTTCCGTCACCGTCGCTTTCAGGGCCAAGGCGCCCACGCCCTTGATCGCGGCGAGCGCGTAGCGGATGGCGGGACCTTGCGGCGTATCCTCGACCGAGAAGACGGCGTCGGAGCGGTTGATGTCGGGGGGAAGAATCTTGATGCCGAGCCGGGCGCATTCCTGGCGGAAGACATTGAGCTTGTCGGTGTTGCCGAGGTCGAGGGTCATGGAAGCGGCGACGAACTCGACCGGGTGATTGGCCTTGAGATAGGCCGTCTGGTAGCCCACCAGCGCATAGGCCGCGGCATGGGATTTGTTGAAGCCGTAACCGGCGAATTTCGCCACCTGCTCGAAAATATGCTCGGCGTGCGCGGCATTGACGCCATGCGCCTTGGCGCCGTCGATGAATTGCCGGCGCTGCGCCTCCATCTCGGCCTTGATCTTCTTGCCCATGGCGCGGCGCAGCAGATCGGCCGATCCCAGCGAATAACCCGACAGCACCTTGGCGATCTCCATCACCTGTTCCTGGTAGATGATGATGCCGTGGGTTTCCTCGAGGATGGGCTCGAGCGAGGGATGCATGTATTCCGGTTTTTCCAGCCCGTGCCTCACGCTGATATAGCGCGGGATGTTTTCCATCGGGCCGGGGCGGTAGAGCGCGTTCACCGCGATGATGTCCTCGAAGCGGTCGGGGCGGAGCTTGCGCAACATGTCGCGCATGCCGGCGCCTTCGAGCTGGAACACGCCGACCGTGTCGCCATGGCCGAGGAGTTCGTAGGTCTTGGGATCGTCCAAGGGCAGATGGTCGATGTCGAGTGCGATGCCGCGCTCGGCGAGCAGCTCGCGGGCGCGGGCGATGACGGTGAGCGTCTTCAGGCCCAGGAAATCGAACTTCACCAGCCCGGCGGCCTCGACGTATTTCATGCTGAACTGCGTCACATGCATGGAGGAGCGCGGATCGCGGTAAAGCGGCACCAGCTCGTCCAAGGGCCGGTCGCCGATGACGACGCCGGCGGCGTGGGTCGAGGCGTGGCGGTAAAGCCCTTCCAATTCGAGCGCGATGGTCATGAGCCGGTCCACGGTCTCGTCTTCCGCGCGCATCTGCTGCAAGGCGGGCTCGGCGTCGATCGCCTGTTGCAGCGTCACCGGCGCCGCCGGGTTGTTGGGCACCAGCTTGCAGATGCGGTCGACCTGGCCGTACGGCATGCCGAGGACGCGGCCGACGTCGCGCAGCACCGCGCGCGCCTGCAACTTGCCGAAGGTGATGATCTGCGCCACCCGGTCGCTGCCGTAGCGTTCCTGGACGTGATGGATGACCTCGTCGCGCCGGTCCTGGCAGAAATCGATGTCGAAATCGGGCATCGACACGCGCTCGGGATTGAGGAAGCGTTCGAACAGCAGGCCGAAGCGCAGCGGATCGAGATCGGTGATGGTGAGCGCCCAGGCCACCACCGAGCCCGCGCCCGAGCCGCGTCCCGGCCCCACCGGTATGTTCTGGGATTTGGCCCATTGGATGAACTCGGCGACGATCAGGAAATAGCCCGCGAAGCCCATGGGGATGATGGTGTCGAGCTCGAATTGCAGCCGCTCGCGGTAAGGCCGCGCCGCCTGTTCGCGCTGGGCTTCGTCCATCCCGGGCTGGAAGACATGGGTTTCGAGCCGCCGCGCCAAGCCGGCGAGCGCCGTGGCCTTCAACTCCTCGGCCTCGTTGCGCCCCGACTCGCTCTTGAAGGGCGGCAGGATCGGCTCATGCGCCTCGGGCATGAAGGCGCAACGCCGCGCCACCGTCACCGTGTTGTCGCAGGCCTCGGGCAGATCGGCGAAGGCGATGCGCATTTCCTTGCCCGATTTGAAATAATGCTCGGGCGTCAGACGGCGGCGATTGGGATCGCCGATGGTCGTGCCTTGGGCGATGCACAGCAGCACGTCATGCGCCGCGTAATCCTCGCGCTTGGCGAAATACACGTCGTTGGTCGCCAGCAGTGGCAGGTTGTGTTGGTAGGCGAGCTCGATCAGCGCCGCTTCGATGCGGTCCTCGGCCGGGATATTGTGGCGCATCAGCTCGACATAGAACCGGCCGGGGAAAATATCGGCGAGGCGCTTCAGCATGGCGTGCGCCGCCGGGGCCTGGCCCTCGTTCAGGAGCCGCCCGACCGGACCACCCGGACCGCCCGATAGGCAGATGAGCCCCTCGCTCATTCCTTCGAGCGCGCCGATATCGATCTGCGGCGCCTCGCCCGCGCCGGTCTCGAGGTGCGATTTGCTCACCAGTTTTAAAAGATTCCGATAACCCGCCGAATTTTGCACCAGCAGCACCACCGGATCGGGCGGCAGCGCCGGGCCCACACGCGCGGCGAGGCGGCCATGGGTTTCGCTTTCCGCGCGCCTGAGGCCCAGCTCGCAGCCGATGATCGGCTGCACCCCCGATTCGGCGGCGGCGATCGCAAATTCCAGCGCGCCGAAGAGGTTGCCCGAGTCGGTCATGGCCACCGCCGGCATGGCGTGGCGGCGGCACAGTTCGATCAAGGCCTTGATCTTGATCGCGCCCGCCGACAGCGAATAGGCCGAGTGCGCGCGCAGATGGATGAAATCGGGCTGATTCATGGGGGATCAGCTTGTCACAGCATCGGCGGCGTTCAAAGCACGTCTTCACGCCTTGCCGTTTCCCTCGCCGGGCGGGAGTCCGGGGAAAATTGGCTTCGTTTCGTAATTTTCAGGTTTGACGTGCGGCGAGTCGCCGTCGGCAAGCCCGTCGAGTCCGTCCACCTCGATGGAAATCGGCGCCAGCACCGTCTCGCCGCGGCGGCGCGCCTGGCGCCGCTCCAGCTGGGCATAGGCGCGGCGCAGCGAACGGTCGAGCGCCGTCTCGTAGCGCGACAGCAGCACCATATCCGTCGAAACTCGGCGTAACGCCCTGCCGAGCCTGAATTTCATGTCCACTTCATCCTCTTCGTCCGGTTCGCGGTATTCATCGGCGGTGTCATTCACGAACGAGGCTTCGGCGCGCCACGCGCGCCGCAACCGCCAAGCGCAAATCACGATGCGCTCGACCATCTCTTCCTCGGCCGCATCGGCCGGATCGAGCGCCGCGCGCAGCTCGTCGCGCAGCAACGCGAAATCCCGCGCCTGCTCGTCGAACAGAACCACCTGTTCCGCCGAAAGGCCGTGGCGTTGCGCGTTCCGGCTGGCGGCCGCCTTGCCTTCCGCCGTTTTGGGCCCGGTGCTTTGGACGGCGTTGCGCCGGTTTGCAGAAATTTGGGCTTCGCTGGCCATTTCCAGCCTCCTGTACGCATGTATGTTAATAACGTACATAATGCGTACATCGATGTCCTATTGTCAAGAGCAGGATAGGTATCGCCCTTGCATGTGAGGCCGGACCATACTAGGTTACATGTAACCCACTGAGAGAACCCGCCATGCCGTTCCCATCGAAGTCGAAGCCGCAACGGCCGAAGCGTGCCTCGTCCCGTGACAAGGTCCGCAGCCATCGCGCGCGCCTGCGCGCCAAGGGGTTTCGCCTTATCCAGATTTGGGTCCCCGATACCCGCTCGCCGGAATTCGCCGCCGAGGCGCACCGGCAATCGCTCGCCGTCGCGAACAGCCCGCACGCCAAGGAAGATCAAGACTTCATCGACGCGATATCCGAGTGGAACAGCGCGTGAAGCGCGGCGAAATCTGGACCGTTGCTGGCGGTCCGGACTATGCGGGGAAACCCCGTCCCGCCGTGATCCTCCAGGATGACCGCTTTGACGCAACGGACTCCGTCACTATTTGCGGATTCACCACCAACCCGACGGAAGCGCCTCTGTTCCGGATACCGGTCGCGCCAAATGCGGAAAATGGACAGCGGACGGCCGCGCGGCTGATGGTCGACAAGATCGCGACCGTTCCCAGGATAAAAATCGGCGCCCGGATCGGGCGTCTTGCCGATTCCGACATCATGGAACTGGATCGCGCCGTTCTCGTCTTCCTCGGCCTCGCCGACTGAGCGCAGGAGAACAATCACCCGGCGACGACGACGCCGTCCTCGATTCGCAGAATGCGGTCCAGGCGCTTGGCCAAATCGAGATTATGCGTGGCGATGAGCGCGGCGAGGCCGGTGCCGCGCACCAGTTTCAGCAGCACGCCCATCACCTCGTCGGAAGTGACGTGGTCGAGATTGCCGGTCGGCTCGTCGCCCAAAAGCAGCCTGGGCTTGTTGGCGAGCGCGCGGACCAATGCTGCGCGCTGCTGCTCGCCGCCGGAAAGCCGCGCCGGGCGATGTTCGGCGCGCGCGCTCAAGCCCACCTGGGCCAGAAGCTCCAGCGCGCGGGCGCGCGCGGTTTCCCGCGGAACCCCGGCGATCATCTGCGGCAGCATGACGTTCTCCACCGCCGAGAATTCCGGCAGCAGATGGTGGAACTGATAGACGAAGCCGATCCGGCCGCGGCGGATGAGCGTGCGTTCCTCGTCGCCCATCTTGCCGCAATCGCGGCCGTCCAAGAGCACCTGGCCGCCGTCGGGCCGCTCCAACAGCCCCGCCACGTGGAGAAGCGTCGATTTGCCCGCGCCCGAGGGCCCGACTAGGGCCACGATCTCGCCCGGATTCAACGCGAGCGACGCGCCGCGCAGCACCGGCAGGTTTCCGCCCGCCTGCTTGAAAATGCGCTCGACGCGCTTCAGCGCCAGCGCCGGCTCACTCATAACGCTCACTCATAACGCAGGGCCTCGACCGGATCGAGCCGCGCCGCCCGCCACGCGGGATATAGGGTGGCGAGGAAGGACAGGCCGAACGCCATCGCCAGCACCGATCCCACCTCGTAAGGATCGACCCGCGCCGGGATCTGGGTCAGGAAATAGATCTCGGCCGAGAACAAATCGGTGCCGATGATCGCCTGGATGAATTGACGGATTTGCTCGATATGCCAGGCGAATTCGACCCCCAGCACCAGCCCGGCGAGCGTGCCGAGAAAGCCGATCGAGGCGCCGGAAAGCATGAATATCCGCAGAATCATGCCTTGGGTCGCGCCCATGGTGCGCAGGATCGCGATGTCGCGCCCCTTGTCCTTCACCAGCATGATCATGCTCGAGACGACGTTGAACGCCGCCACCACGATGATCAGTGTCAGGATCAGGAACATGACGTTGCGCTCGACCTCGACCGCGTTGAAGAAGGAGAGGTTGTTGCGCTGCCAGTCGAAGACGCGGACATTCGGGCCCAGCGATTCCGAGATCTCGCGGTCGAAATGCGCGACGTCGTCGGGGTCGGTCACGAACACCTCGATCTGCGACACCGCGTTGGCGGGCAGGTTGAAGAAAACCTGCGCCGTGGGCAGCGGCATGAAGATCACGCCGCTGTCGTATTCGTACATGCCGACATTGAAGGTGCCGGCGATGCGATAAGCCTTGATGCGCGGCACGGTGCCGAAGGCGGTGGCCGTGCCCTGGGGCGAGATCAGGGTGATGGTGTCGCCGGGCTTGACGCCGAGCTTGAAGGCCAGCCGCGCGCCGATCAGCACGGCGTCGCCCTTGAACCCGTCGAGCGCGCCGGCGGAGAGGCTGTTCGCGATGGTCTGCTGATCCTTCAAATCCCCGGGCGACA
>Ga0187863_10002968_pt1 | contig 12732 bp, 10 predicted proteins | sample June2016WEW_11_1_FD_132975 | JGI IMG/M metagenome (GOLD analysis project Ga0187863, IMG submission 132975) | Peatland microbial communities from SPRUCE experiment site at the Marcell Experimental Forest, Minnesota, USA - June2016WEW_11_10 | ecosystem: Environmental > Terrestrial > Soil >...
CTCCGAGAGAGGCGATGTTCCGAGCGACGTTAGCCGCACCGCCAGGGAAGTCTCTCGTTGCTGAGACCGATAAAACGGGCACAGGGCTTTCCGGTGATATTCGTTTCACCTGTCCGGAGACAAAGCGATCCAACATGACATCGCCAATGCATAGCACGCGAACATTGCTGAGCTTATCGGTAATGATCATATTAGTCGCATCGGATCGAGTTCAAAGGGCGGCTCATTATACTAGGCTCGGCACGAGCATTAGGGCAGGCACGAGCATCAGGGTCGGCGCGGGATCGCGTTACCACAAACGCTCAAAGTTCGTTGCAACGCTTCGATTGCGCAAACAACGTGGTAAAAACTGCTGGCTTTACAGGGTTCCGAGGTAAAATCGCCGTTTTCCCACAGCACCTCTTGCCACAAACCCGCGGGCTGAGCGAGGAAATACCGCCACATGCCACGAATGGCCATGGCGACCTTCTGACACGCCGCTTCCACGTCTTGCATCGTTTGTGCGTGTTCCAACAGGGTGCACCATGCCTTGACGCGTTCGGTTTGGGGCCACAATTTTGCGGCAGAGTCCCGGACGGTCATGTCGTCCCAAAGCTCATTGACCGCAACACCGCGCACGGCATCCACGCCCCATCGCTCGCCGATATCGACTAGCCGTCGAGCCGCGGCCAAGTACGGTTGACGATGCTCGGCCTTGCAATACCCGGATTCCGCCCATCGCATGAGCAGCCAAGCCCACTCGAACTGATGACCGGGTTCGAGGATGCGGCCTGTCTCATCCTGCATGGGGCGCCAATTCGCGTCGAAATGCTCGCGAATCGCGCCCATATGGGGGTCGATAAAATGAGTGGTGCAGAGGCTGACGATCTCGCGGGCCAGTTCCACCCAAGGCTTTGGGTCGGAATCATTGGTAGCCGCGATCCACGCCAGCGCCGCCTCGAGCATATGCATGTGTGGATTAGATTTCAGCGGTACGCTGGGCGGGTCGCTCTCTTCGAAGCCGCCGATGGATTTACCCCAGGTATCGCGCAATTTCCGCAGACATCGGATGGCGGCATCTTCAACCGGAAAACTCTCGGACAGGGTGGGTTTTGCGTGCGCCAAGGCAAATAGGTAAAAAGCGCACTCATACAGGCTGAATGACGAGTGCGGCTGCCCCGTTTCGGAGTTGAGCGACGTATGAAACAGTCCGTCATGCCGATGCATACGCGAGAAAAGGTACTCGCAGCCGTGCCGAACCGGATCCGAACGGGTTGATTGCCACCCGAGTCGGCGACCTACGTCAAACACGAATATTTGCCGAGCGACCACCCGGCCGCGTCGTATCTTTCCCGAAACTTCGAATTCCTGCGTCTTTGACTCAAAGCTCAGGCTCTCGAAATAGCCCCCGGAATCTCGATCGACGCCATATCTATCCCATAGAGGCAGCGCGTCCCGCCGCAGCCAGTCAACAAGCTCCGCGCACAACGAGGCTATGGAACAAAGCCCCGGGGATTGCCTCATGTCCATGTGTGCCCGCACTGCTCGGGGCGACGTGGTTGAATCGAGCGGTGACATTTAACAGGGACGCCGGGCGACGACGAGCTGTTGAGCGCAGCAGATATTCTTATTGTCAAAAAAGCCTAGGGCGCACCCGATGTCAAGCACCCGCCTTGCTGTGGGCGCGAATGCTCCGATCAGCCGGACGATTCCTTTCGTTCGAGCCTGATACCAGCTAAGGCCACGCATGGATTATTTGTCACCGCTTCGTCAAAACCCAGAATTCAATATCCAAAAGGATATAATGTCAACGCCGTGCTGGCTTTCGCCTAGCCGTCAAATCCTCTCGATTATAATGATTAAATCGCAAAAAACCCGGCCGAAGGGGGCTTGCTCGCGAGGAAGGCCGCTTACGAACCCTCTCAACCCTGAGAAGCCGTCTCGCCAGGAAGCCGTCTTGTTCGCGGTGCCGCCGGCAACGAGCACTTTACCGCCCTGCAGCAGCGCGCGACTGCGCGGCCCGATTGATGGTCACGTGAATCCGTATGGAAGACTTAATCTCGACATGATCACAGGGTCGGCGCTCGTGTGACCCAAATGGCACCCTCTCTGTGTGACTACGACAACACGCCCTCATTTCGCAATATCGCTTGAAAGTGTTTGATCTCGGCATCCAGCGTCTTCTTGAATAGCTCGCCGTCCTGCTCGTGATAAATCGCCAAGTCGACATACGGTCGTGTTTCATCGCCAAAAAAATAAAACGAGAGCTGGCTGAATAATTCGACATCATCGAGCGAAATTGAACAGAGCAATGTTCCGAGGTTGTCCCAGACTATTGCATCGCGATAACCTCTGTGCCGGAAGGATCGCAAGAAATCCACAATCGATTCACCGGAACGGAAGATGAGATATGGCTCCCATTCCAAGAAGATTACCGGTCTATCGCGATCGATTATACCGGCGGCGCCTCTTAAAATCGCGAAATCAAACCCATCAGTATCGACCTTGAGCACGCTGACAGAAGACAGATGTGCCGCAGCTTCGTCGAGCGGCCTGAGAGTCGTGCCGCTAACATCACCGTCTGGTGATGGCCGAAGATGCGCAGAGCTGGTGAACGAAACCAGTTGATATTGTTCGACGCGGCCGTCGCCAACGAATCGCGGATAATCCCCTACGAATTGCGGATAGATCGTCACCGGCTCCAGTTTGGCTTTGTTCTGCTGTAGAACCCGCAAAAACTTGGGACTGCCCTCTACCGCAAAAACATCTGCTGAGATTCCGACGCCACGAAGGAGTGCGATGCCATCCCCTATGTTGGCTCCGACATCAATGATCGTACCCGTCGGCCGCTCCGCGACAGCGAATGCGGCAAGTCGGCCAAAGTTTCTGTTCATTTGCGGGTGGACGACTCGCCAGAAGACGGCGTCGTGAGAAAGACTTGCCACTATCCTGGTACTTCCAAAATCCAAAGTTACCAGGGGGTCGTAGAATCGGTTTAACAGAATAATAACGCGTCTAGCGAGCGCGAGCTTTACCTGCTTGCGTCGGCTCCTTTTTCCGGCACTGATCTTTTCGACCAGATTGACGAGCGGCTGAGCCCAGTGCTTCATGAATAATCCGCGCTAGGGTGGAGGGATTTCCTTCCTCATTCTGCCTCGCCACCATCCCCCGTGTCAGGTGGTGCCACATGCGGCAATGCGGTATGCATGGCGGCGCTGGGTGCTCCTCGGGCTATCCGAGGCAATCTGCATCACGACGGGAAGTTTACCTATGCGGTTTACCTATGCGATCTTCCCAAAGAATTGGACCTTGAGATATTTCCCCGAAGCAATATTGCTCGTATTCAAGATAAATCCGTCGTCATTTGTCTGGCCCATGAACCGAAAAATCAATCTCGTTTGGGTAACCCCATCAACATTCACCCCGTACATGAATGCTTGGACAGTGAGCGCAGCACCCGTATTGTTCGCGACAAGTTGTGCCGATAAGCGGGTGAATGCTTGGTTTTGCTTGGCGGTGTTGACGATGAACCAATTAGGGCTGGTGCTGGAAATCTTACCGCCATTGGCAAAGGCGGTTGTCGCATCGGTGCCGGTGGGCGTATTAGTGGGTGTTGCCGTCCCGCCGATAACTCTCGAGGAGAAATTTCCGAGCACGCCGCTGCCAAGATCTTGATAGAAGGAATGCTGGAGTGTGCCCCTATGGTTCACCAGCTCGAAAATGAACGCTTGCTCAGTCGCAAGGCCCGACTGTTCGTCCGTGTTGCATTCCGCCACGGAAGTTATGGCCCCTGCTGCGCCGAAATAAAAGCGCGAATTGTACCCGTGGTTGTCGCTGCAGTAGTTGGTTCCCGGCGCGGAGATTCCGAAGTTATTTTGAGTGGGACCGCCGTATACGTCGTTATCACTTATCGTGTTATGGGCGGATTTCCCGTTGATCAGTATGTCCGGGTAATTGGAGTTGCGCAGTTGATTATTGTCGTTTGCCCGATTGGCGCTGACAGTCGATAGCGAGAGCCCGGCGCCCCATAGCCCGAAAATCCCGTTCCGCGTCCACACGTTGCCCGTGCACTCGTTGAACTTGCCGTCCAAGTTCATGCCGTCGCCGCCGTTGCCATACGATTGATTGTTGTTGACCTGATGAAAAGTTTGAGCGCTATCGTTCGGCGGATACGAGGATGATGCATCGACACCGTCGTACTTGTTGTAGTAAGTCCTGTTGTTGTTTATTTGTCCGCGAAAGCATTGCAAAAAAGGAATCGCGACGGCCGCTGGGCCGCCCCAAAAGTTCGCGCAGAATATGGTCTCCGCGCGTAGCGCGCGGTCCCATGAGCAATGTACGCCATCACGTGCTACCCGGACGACTCGTGTTTCGCCATTATCGAAAGAGAAGTTCCACGTGCCGGACGTGGTCGCCGTTTGAAGTGTCCCGCTTACGGCGCCGCCCACCGACGCGGTGAAAATGCCTCCGTAGTTTTGAGTGGTCTGAACACCCGACTCGCCGCACATGAAGCATTCGTTATCGCTCATTACGAAATCAGAGTTGTTCATGAACACCACGCCCGACTCGCTCGCGTATTGAACGCGATTGCGCATCGCGCGATTGCCGGTACCTACCTGCACGGCATTAGTGGCGTTGTCAAACGTCAACGCACCCCATGTGCCCTTGCCGCCGCGCACATCGCAATCCATGATGCTTGAATTTCTCGCATCCATGATGTTGATTCGAACGAACCGGCCATAAATGCGCGAGACCCTGATCTCGTCGGCGACGCCTTGAAAGAGCAAAATCGGGCCGATGCTCTGGCTTTTCTGCTCGGAGGTGAGGTTGTGATAGAGAGTCCCGGAGTACGGCGCCTCCATCGTATCGACATCATTTGAGGTCGGCTGGTAGCCGAGCGCCGTACTCGACTGCTGTAGCGTCGCGAATACCGCATTCCCGGTTTGATTGTAGATAGGGGGCGTGCGCGTGATGATCCAGGGCGCCGTGATGTTGCCCATGTAGAAGTTATCGGCGATGGAACCCGTGCCGCCTCTTACGCTCAGCACCGTGCCGTCGCAATACACCTGACTGCTCGGACCTTCCCCCAGAATCGTGACTTGTCCCGTGACGGTCGCACCCGTGGCGATCTTGAATGCCATTCCCCGAGGGATGCGGATGCAACCCACGCTGGCGGCGGAGGCCCAAGCGGCAGAGTCATCGGTTGATGGAATCGAACCAGCCGGTCCACCAACTGCGCCATATCGCCGAAGGTCGCCGATAGGGTGGATATAATTGGCCGGGGCTACATGGGCGGCGACTTCAAGGGCGGTTTGAGGGTACAGGCGTGCTCCTGGCGTCGACTGATCTGCGGCGCTAGACAGAACGTCACTACTCTCTGGCGTCGGGCCGGTTTTGTCTTTTGACTCGGATGACGAGGCGGCAAGAATCGAGGAACTGCCTACGAGGGCAAATACTCGGCGTCGCGTGAACCCTGGGAGCCCCATGGCGGTCATATCTCCGATTTGAATCGCGATTCAGCAAAATTACGACAGCACAAAAAGAAACACCACTTTTGTTGCTGCGCACGGTTCGTGGGAGCGCCTGCAGACGGATTCTGAGCTGGACGCGAATATCTGAACTCGGTTGATAAGCGCGGCCGTAGCTCGGTCAAGGCCAAGTTAGGGGTTTATAATCCGATCATGTCGGAGCCAATAAGGTGACTATAAATGACCGATGAGGCCTCAAAGACCCGTGCCGTGCGAGGTCCGCAGTTTGAAAGCACTTATCTGCGGGGTTCGGTAATCGATATCGGATGCGGGCCGGACCCCGTCGTTGCACACGCCGAACCATTCGATCTTCAACATGGCGACGCTCAGGAAATTGCGGCTCTCCGTCCGAACGGCGCATACGATGCGGTCCACAGCTCCCACTGTCTCGAGCACATGCGCGACGTACCCAAAGCGCTCGCACAATGGTGGGCTTTGGTGCGAAAGGGAGGCTATCTCATTCTCGTTGTTCCGGATGAAGATTTGTACGAGCAGGGAGGTTGGCCAAGCGCATTCAATTACGACCACAAGGCCACCTTCCAATTTGGCAAGGAACACTCCTGGTCGCCGGTCTCGTATGATATCTTGATGCTCGTAAGTTCACTCGCCGGCGCGGTCGTCATCAGCTGCGACCGTCAAGACTTGGGCTATGACTACACTCTGATGCGAACTCCACTCTCGACTGCGGATCGGGCTATTTTCCGCTTGCGACGCATGACTCGTGCTGCTATTCGTCGACTCGGCGGCCCAGGCAGGCCGCTCCTCGGCATTGCAAATTGTTTCTTCAGGATCCTCAATGCGCCTGTCGATCAGACGGAAGGAGCCGCGCTGGCGCAGATTCAGGTTATTGCGCAGAAGAGGAGCTAGTCCGTCGGTGTCGCTGAGTTCCTAGGCTGGGGCCGCTACGCCGCTACCGACCTCCATTTCCCCGCTAAAGCTTTCGAGCTTCCCAGACCGTTCGGCCCGAACTGCCCTCAGGGCCCGCAACTACGCTGAATCGCAGCCCCGGTGTGGCAAAAACCGTCGGTAAATCAGGGCCGTAATCCCAGTACACGAGTACGCCGGCCGGATCGAGCGGATCTCGGTGATATTCCGGCGGCCCGGTGACGATAACCGTTCGGCCGCCTTCAATCGCCGCGCGGCGTCTCGTCGCTGCCCTCGGTGGCACCGTAAAAACATGTACGCCGCCCTGTCGAAGAACCCTGGCGGACTCACGAAACGCCGCGCCTGGGTCCGGTACATGCTCGAGAACATCACTGGAGACGATGACGTCCAGGCTTTCGTCGCCGAAAGTCAAAGCAGTAATGTCTTCGCAGACAACGCCGTCCTTTCGCCGCGTACCCGGCGGGACGTCGGGCCGGAAGAAGCTTCGAGTATAGCTGCGCGCGACCGATAGCATCGGGTGCAACGGCGACCCGGGATCCAATTCCAAAACCTCGAGACGCTCGAGGTTCGGCGCAGAGTTTCGAAAATATCGAGCCAGCATTTCGTAGCGCAAATTGGCCCGACATCTGATGCACAGATGAAATTCCTCGTCCTCTCCGATTGCAACGAAGAGCGATAGGCGGTTACACGCCCCGCAAGTCCTTACCCTGGAACGCCATAGGTAACGAGCGTTTGGAACCACTCTGGTCCAAAACTTATTCCACAGATATCCCGCTGATCTGTTCGACATGTTCCTAGACGTTCCTCAACCGCATACGCAGCTCGGCAGCCACCTTCGCCGGCTTGATGGAGGTCAAGCAAAAGTTGGACGGCTGACTGCAGCGAGAATTTCCACACGGCTGGCACGGCCAATTCCTCTCATAAATCGGGAATAAGTTGCCGACGGAACCAAAGACGCTTCTGGGATCCACCGGACCGAACAATGCAACCGTAGGAACGCCGAGAATCCCTGCGAAAAAGGTGGTGCCGCTGTCCATGGAAAAAAGCACTTTTGTCTTCGCAATCGAGATGATCGCTTCCTCGAGAGATCCGATGACATAGCGAACATTTCGGGTCGAAGGCAGCAAGGATCGTATCGCTTCCAGGTCATTCGGTAATCCCACGATACCGATGCGATACGTGGTCGGCAGAGCAACTATCAAGTCGATGAAATGCGTAGCGGGCCACTTGCGATTCTCGGCGTTCGCACCGGGATGAATCAAAATGTCGTACTCCGAGTCCAAATCCCGGCAAGCATGAATCGAACGCTTGAAGCGTACCGGAAGCAATTTCCTCTCCCGTTCCGGACGCGCCATACTGTAAGCCGTCGATTCACGTTCAGCCAATGGCAGCCTCCTATCGACCGCGACGCGAATATCGAACAGCCGCGAACCCCGCTCACTTTCGGCTCCGGCCAATATGGCACGCCGCCAAAAAAAAGTTTTCATGAGCCAAAAAAATATCGATACCTTCCGGCTCCGCGCGGAGGCAGGACTATGGGGCGAAATCCAGACAAAGTCGGGCGCCAAACGCGATGTTTCCAGAATGAACCCAAACAAACGCCCGATCGAATGACCGCCCGGAAATATCACGACCCGGAGATTGTCGCGACTCTCGCCGAAGTCCAGCAAGTCGATGAGTTTCGTGACCGCAGGGAATGCAAACAATATTACCTCGGTGCCGCGGTTCATTTCGGAAATGATGACGGGCGCGGCTGCGAGAAGATCGCCCATGCCCTTGAAGACGCCGTAGGCGACGGTATCGGGTATTTTCATGCGCCAGCACCAGCACTTGCCCCGATGGGCCGGATCTTCGAATTCACGCGTGCGATAGAACCCTTCGCGCAAAGATTACGATAACGGATATCAACGCGCCACTAACGAGACCTACAATGGTCAACGCGATGGCGCCTAGGGATGAAGGCCTTTCCGGGGGGAAGGCCGGATCGACGACGCGGAGCGCAAATTCCTCTCTGCCCTGAGCGAGCATCTCCTTGTTTATCTCCTGTTCAAGCAATGAATAGACGGCTTTCTTCACCTCTACGACGTTGGTCTTGGCGCCCGCATCGGTCAGATAGGCGATATTGCGTTCAGATTCGCGGATGGACTTGTCGCGAAGGTATATGTTGGTCGCCTTCACCAAGTCGTTTGCCCACTTCGCAGCTTGGCGCGGGTCCTTCCATCTGATCCTCATGGTCACCAATCCAGTGACCTTATCGTCGGTGACATGCCGAATTTTCTTCATGAAATACTGGTTGGCAAGCCAGAGGGTCGGAATCTTCTTGGGATCGGTCGGTTTCCAGCGCTTGGACGCCTCGTCCCATTTATTGGCATACAGTATTGGAAGCAGGTTTTCGGCCTGAATATAATTTTGCGTAAGAAGTTCAGACTGCAGCACCGCAATCGGCTCGCTTCTTGCGCTGGCACCGGGGGGTGTGACTCCGGCTAGAGACGCCAAATCGCTAAATTGATTGGCGATAGCTCCAAGCGCTCCCTTGTTGGAAGCCGAATCCTGTTCGATCGGCGACACCAAGATGGAGGCATCGTATTCCTTGTCGCTCAGGATGCCGGTTGCGGCGCCGATAATCCCGCAGATTATCGTCGTGGCTATGACCGGCGCCGCTGCGCGGCGCAGATCCGCAACGAGATCGCGCAAGCGGATCTCCTCCGCATCCGAAACGGTTTTCGTGTTTGATTCCATATGTCAGCAACTATCCTAAGGGCAGACCAGTAGAGGCGATATTGAAGGATCCGCTAGGCCCCAATGAGCCTGGCATCGTGTATTCTAACCTCGGGTTCGGAGCTGAGGCTCTTTACCACCAGCGCGATTACGTAATAGAAAATCAAGGGAAAGCCGATGCCGGTGGGCACCAACGGCACATCCATGAAACTCAGGAATAAAATAAAAGTCCCCGCGTCCGGCCGATTTTGGAGCCTGGACACCAGAATTTTGAGCACAATGCCCGCCAAGAGCTCGCTAAGCGTGTAATAAACGATAGCAAAGACGCCAAAATCTGCATAATAAAGCCCCAAGCCGAAGGCCGGGGCGCCGTTCTCGTCTTGATATCTGGTGGGATAATATTTGCTTGCCAGCCATAGCGAGCCGAAATCCTTCCTTTTCTCGGGAAATATTTCGCGCGGAATGAAGGCATAAATGGAATTTTCCAGCGCGAGGCGACCTAGTTGCGGATCCAGACTGCTATCATCGATAACGAGCGTCGCATTCGCGGTGTACTCGGACGCGTAACTCGCTATGGCTATAAGTAGATTTTGGCGGAAATAGGCCGAAAACGTAAAGTAAAATAGCGTTGCCAGGAGCGCGGCCGATCCGAGGCCCAGCGCGATGAGGCGTCCCACGCCGTACCGTCGACCTTTGACAAAGGCAACGAAGTACAGCCATATCAGCAACATCCCAACGAACTGCCCTTTACTCCCGTGGAAGTATAGGACGGCGGTACCCATGATCACGAAAATGGTGTCGAAAAGCCTGCTCTTTTCCTTGCGAAACAGCATCAATATAAAACCAATGTAGACGCATAACGTGCTCAGGAAGCTCTCGATTCCGTAGCCAACCCTGGTGACCATGTAAATGTCTCGGGGAGACCGGAGCATATCGGGGTGCTCGATTAGCACCGGGGAGTAGAGGGCGATCGCAAGAAGCAGGAATACATATGGAATTCCGCGAATTGAGATTCGTGGAGCTCTTAGAAAGATCGGTAGAACCCGCGAGGGGAAAGCGAGATAGGCGACGGTCCTCGCTACGACACCCAGGGTGTACGTCGCATAAATATAGATGTACGCGTATCTGCTTCCCGAGTAGTTGAACACGAAAACGCTATTGAGGGACTCCAGGACGAAATAAATGGGGACGTTCATCAGCAGAAACGGCGTGAGCACGTTCACGTAACTGCCGGTACGGCGAGACAGCACCACATAGCAGATCGCAATGACCGTCAATCCCGTAAGGAGAACTACGGCGCACATTTCCCGATTGTCGACGCCAATCATGGACAATGACGCCGCAAGCGGCCGGCGATGCTGCGCATCTTCGGTGAGTCAAACGACTCCGCACATTCGCCGGCCACGGAGATGGATGTAAGTCGGGCGCTTCTCATGAATGGCTACGAAGTTACCGCCTGATTTGGAGAAGGAACGAATAAGCGATCGACTTCAGACAAGACGGCTCCGACGCTGATGGAGCGGACACATTCCATTTCTGCGCAACCATACTGCCGATAACACGGAGAACATGGCACCGTCTGCGTTACCACCGCGCAGTCCTTGCTTCGCGGGCGCCAATGCCACCGGTTCGCAATGCCGGGTGCAATGACCACGCAAGGTGTGCCAACCGCCGCTGCCACATGCGCCGCCACCGAATCCACGCCCAGAACCCCGCGAGCCTCGGCGATTACGGATACGAAGTCGGACCAGTTCAATGCATTGCAAAGATTAACGCAATTAGGCATGTTCTCCAGCACGCGCTCAACGATTTTCACCTCTTTGCTGCCCGCTCCCGTAAAGACCAGCCTTCGCCCGCCGTTCGCCAGTCTTGCGACCAGAGACCTCCATTTCTCAACAGGCCATTCCTTGATTGCGAAGCCCGTTCCAATGTGCAAAACAAGGTATTCATCATTCGAGTCAAGCCCACTGAAATGCCCCCGACTCGCATTCGTCGTTGGGTGCGGAAGGCTGGGCGCCAGTTTGGCAAAGTGGCTCTCCGGGACACCGAGTCCCCGGACCAAATCTGCGTGATAGTCGACCACCGAACAATCGCGCAATTGCCAGCGCGTCGGATGAGTCAACAAGGGTCCGAGTCCTGCGCTCGTATAGCCGACCCTCACGGGTATGCCCGCCTGCCATAAGAACAAAATGGAATTTGGAAAGAAATAATACAAATCGATGGCGGCATCGTACCCTACCGATCTCACCTCCCGCAGCGCGGCCGCTCTGCTGCGCCAATATCGAATCCATTTGGCCCATGCCGTGCGATCGGAGCGATCCATTCTCCAATGATCCACCGTGTGTACCCAGCGCAACAGAGGATGATTGGCAAGAACCGGCTTGGAGCCGCTGCCGACCAACATGCCGAGGTCCGCGGCGGGATAGGCTGACTTGAGCACCGGGAGAACGGCGGTGGCCAGAATTACGTCGCCGAGAGCCGCGCCGTTCGCGACCAATATTCGGCGGGGGCCTCCCGCAGATTGGGGATCATGGCTTTTGGCAAGTGCACGGCCAAGTCCCAGTATGGCGTCGATGAAGCGCAGGCAGAGATTCTTCGGGATGCTTCGCACCAAATAGATGCCCCGAAGCGGCGAAGCAACTTGATTCTTAACGGGAATCATAGAGTTCCATCGTCATTCATTCGTCTCGCGATCATTATTCCGGAAAATCCTGGATACTACTTTTCGAACGGCAAGACGGAGGCCGCGCCAACTCCCGCCTCGATTGCGTTGCGACAAAAGATGACTGACCACCAACGACGCTTGATATACGTCAACGGCATCAAAACAGTCGCACTGAATCTCCATTTCATGCAAGCACCTGCGCAATTGGGCGACGTTATCCAGTATGCGCGAAAAGCGAAACGGCTCCGTTGATGAGGCGCTGATTCCATGTATTGACCGAATCTTCGCGACTGCAATCTCCACTCTACTTCGATTTGGGCCCGAATAAATATCTCGAAGTGCCGCTTTGCACACCCGCGCAATACTGAAATCGTGATCCACGCAATGCTGTGGGAACTGAGCTTTGGCCTGCAAGTAGGCTTCCGCAAGGACGATGGGCGGGCTCGGTGCGTAGACGAGCTCGGGATTAAATTCGATATCGTTTTCGCTCAAGAATTGAGCTTCTTCGCGTCGATCCTTTCCAAAAATCTGCGAAGCACCGTTGCTTTTGCCGGAAACCCCCTCGATGGTGAGCGGTGCGTGAAGATAAATGTAGGAGTCTATGAAAAATGAATTGACGAGCGCCGAGTAAGCGTCGGGAGTCACCGAATGGAAGTACCTGCCATTTCGAGTGGCTCGCTTGATAATGTTGGAGCTGATGAAGCCACGATACACGCCTGGCAGGCCCCAAATATAATTGCGCTCCAATCCACGGTAGGAAATTAGACGAGCGACCTCGCGTTTTGCGTCCTTCCATTCGATTGCGTTTCCGAGATCGCGGACCAATGCCATGTTGCGCCAATGCTTGAACGGAAAGCTTGGCCAAGAGTAGTAAACGCTGGTGCTGGTAATTGCGTCCGAACGCGTGTCGGCCGCCAGTTCCGCCACCCGGCGGGCGGCACCCGGCATCAATCCATC
>Ga0187863_10002971_pt1 | contig 12725 bp, 10 predicted proteins | sample June2016WEW_11_1_FD_132975 | JGI IMG/M metagenome (GOLD analysis project Ga0187863, IMG submission 132975) | Peatland microbial communities from SPRUCE experiment site at the Marcell Experimental Forest, Minnesota, USA - June2016WEW_11_10 | ecosystem: Environmental > Terrestrial > Soil >...
CGCCCGCCGTTAGCCGACCACCGACCCGAGCTTGAAGATCGGCAGGTACATGGCGATCACCATGCCGCCGACCAGCACGCCCAGGATGGCCATGATCATGGGCTCCATGAGGCTCGACATGCTGTCGACGGCATTATCCACCTCGGCTTCATAGAACTCGGCGACCTTGCCCGACATGGTGTCGAGCGCGCCGGATTCTTCACCAACGGCGATCATCTGGATCACCATGTTGGGGAAGAGGCCGGTATTTTCCATCGCACGCTTCAGGCGTTGGCCGGTGGCCACCTCGTCTTTCATGCGGTAGACGGCTTCTTCGTACACGATATTGCCGGTCGCACCGGCGACGGAGCCCATGGCCTCGACCAGCGGGACGCCGGCGGCGAACATGGTCGACAGGGTTCGGGCATATCGGGCAATGGCGGATTTGACGAGGATGGGGCCGATGATCGGAAATTTAAGCAGAATTCTGTCCATCGCGAGCTGCATCTTTCGCGAGCGCCTCAAGAAATAGAAGAACGCGTAGAAGCTGCCGCCGATCAGGATCGCACACCACCATCCCTGGTGCTGGACGAACCGGGATAGATTTACAACCATCTGAGTGAAAGCGGGCAGGTCGGCGCCGAAGCCCTTGAACAGCGCTTCGAATTGCGGAATGACGAATATCAGCAATATGAGGGAAACGATGATCGCAACAGCGAGAACAGCGATCGGATAAAACAAAGCCTTCTTGATTTTCTTTTTGAGTGCCTCGGTTTTTTCTTTGTACGTTGCGATCTTATCAAGCAGCGATTCAAGTGCGCCTGCTTGTTCGCCGGCCTCGACCAAGTTGACGAAGAGACTGTCGAAGTACAACGGGAATTTCGCAAGGGATTCATGCAGCGTACTGCCGCCCTCGATGTTTGCCTTGATGTCGAGCACCAGCTTTTGCATCGCCGGTTTTTCGTGGCCATTGCCGATGATCTCGAAGGCCTGAACCATCGGAATGCCCGCCGCCATCATCGTCGCGAGCTGACGGCTGAATACCGCGATGTCCCCGGGTTCAACCTTGCCGCCGCCGCCGAACAGCGGCCTACTCGGAGTCTTGACGCGGGTAGCGGCGACGCCCTGGCGGCGCAGGTCCGCCCGCAGTGCCGCTTCATTGGCCGCCAAGGCCTTTCCGCGAACCTTATTGCCGCGCTTGTCCTTGCCTTCCCAGATGAACTGGGTCTCTCTCTTGGTCGCTGTCGCAGATGCCGCCATAATTCGAATCCTTGCGTTGCCTACTCGATCGTGACGTTGTTAACTTCTTCCAGGCTGGTCACACCATCTCGCACTTTCTGAAGGCCTGACCGGCGCAGATTCCAGATGCCGTCCTTTGCGGCCTGGTCGCCGATATCGATGGCACCTCCGCCCTCCATGATGATGCGGCCGATCGTGTCGGTAACCGGCATAACCTGGTAAATACCCACACGCCCTTTGTAGCCGTCGGTACATTGTCCACACCCGGCGGCCTTGTAGACCCGGATGCCTGCGGCAATATCCCCCTCGTCAAACCCTTCCTTGCGCAGCGCCTCCGCGGGAATATCAATCGGCTGTTTGCAGTTGCTGCAAAGTTTGCGGGCCAGGCGCTGGGCGATGATGAGGCTTACCGACGTCGCGATGGCATAGGGTTTCACACCCATATCAACCAAGCGCGTCAATGTTTGTGGCGCATCGTTCGTGTGCAGCGTCGAAAGCACCAAATGGCCGGTCTGCGCCGCTTTGATTGCGATCTCGGCGGTCTCCAAGTCACGAATTTCGCCGACCATGATGACGTCAGGATCTTGGCGCAAGAAAGCGCGAAGAGCGGACGCAAAGGTGAGTCCCACCTTGTTGTTGACGTTGACTTGATTGATGCCGGGCAGATTGATTTCCGCGGGGTCTTCTGCTGTCGAGATGTTGCAATCTTCAGTATTAAGGATATTGAGACCGGTATACAGCGACACCGTCTTGCCGCTTCCCGTCGGGCCGGTCACAAGGATCATGCCTTGAGGTTTCGCGAGATACCTCAAGTAAGTCTCCCGCTGCAGCGGATCATATCCCAGGGCATCAATGCCCAGCATTGCGCTCGACGGATCGAGGATACGAGTAACCACCTTCTCGCCGAATAGCGTGGGACAGGTGCTGACGCGAAAGTCGATCGCGCGATTCTTGGACAGGCGCATTTTGATGCGACCGTCCTGAGGGACACGACGCTCGGCAATGTCGAGGCGTGACATCACCTTGAGCCGCGCCACGATTTTTACCGCCAGTTGGACCGGCGGTAAGGCGACCTCTTTCAGGACTCCGTCGATGCGCGTGCGGATGCGAAATGATTTCTCATACGGCTCGAAATGGATGTCAGAGGCGCCTTTCTTGATGGCATCGAGGAGAATCTTGTTGACGAAACGGACGATCGGCGCGTCCTCGACGTCGTCGCGGCCCAGCGCTTCTGCGTTTGCGTCGTCGTCACCGCCGGTGACTTCCAGGTTCTCGAGATCGATGTCGTCATCGGTCAGGCTTGGCATGACCGCTTCGGCTTGATCGATCGCCCGGTTTACCGCTGCTTGAAGCTTGTCGTCCTCGACGACGACGAACTCGATGCTCATCGAGGTCTGGAAGCGGATTTCGTCGAGAGCGTGCAGGTTGGTGGGGTCTGCGACGGCGAGGAACAGACGCTTCCCGCGCTTCATCAAGGGTAGCACCCGATGTTTCTGCAAAAGCTTGTCGCTGACGGCCCGAATCGCATCGACGTCCGCGGTTACCGCGTCTAGATCGAGCAGCGGTACTCCAAACTCGTTGGAGGCTGATATGGCAATGTCGCGGGCGGCAGCCAAGCTGGAACTCACCAAATGCGTCACCAGGTTGACCCGCTTCTCCCTCGATTTGGCAATAGCGTCCTGCATGGCCTGCTCGTCCAGCAAGCCATCCTGCACGAGGCGCTGAGCCAGGCCGCCCAACGCCACGCGATTCGTGCTTCCCACGGCCGCAATTGCATTATCATTCATGGGCTTACGTCGATCCTCGCACTCATCCCTGCGATACTATTGTTAGCCAGTCGGGCAATTGTCAAATCAGCGATAGATGGTCGCACATCGCGGACCGTGTGCTCGTGATACTGATCGCAAAAAGCACGACCTCGGACCTCGGATGCCAAAAGAAGAAGCCCCTCCGAGGAGGGGCTTCCAGAGCTCAAAGTGAAAATCTAGCTCTTACTTACACTGCGTGGGCACATACTTGGCAACGACAGGAGTCGCCGGAGCCGTGACGGGCAACCCAGCGGACGCTGCCGTCTGGCTCTGGGACGACGCACAAGCCCAGTCGATGTTGCCGGCCAGCGTCGCGTTCGCCGCCGAAAGGCCCAGTTTCGTGATGCTCGGGGTGAACGTGATCTCAGTGCCAGCACCCAGCTGCGCAATGCCGCCGGTTGCGCCGTTAGCGTTATACGTCACCAGGATGACGCCTGTGGCCGCAGTAATCGTGATGTTGGTCACATACTTGGTCGGGGCGAAGGTCCAAGCGCCCGCCGCTGCGGTCAAACCCACCGTGCCGCCGGACTGCCAGCCCTCAGCGATGGTGGTCTCGGCCGCACCCGCCAAGTTGATGCCTTCCGAAACTTTCGAGCGAACCGTGTAGTCGGTATAAGCCGGGATCGCGATTGCGGCCAAGATGCCGATGATCGCAACGACGATCATCAACTCGATGAGGGTGAAACCCTTTTGAACTTGCTTAAGCATGTCTTCTCCTGAAATGAACACAACAGACCTGTATCGAACAACGGCGGGGCCGGTAGCGGTAATGGAGCAAGCGCTGTGCCAGAGGGTATGCCATGTATATAAGCATCTGAAAACAAAGAAATTCTATATGAGGGGCCTGCCCTTGGTTGACATAAATCCGTCGTCAACTAACGCCATGGGAGGCTCACTTACGTCACTTTGTGACAATTTTCGTCCGGATGAGCGGAGAGCGGCCCGAGTCGTTCCGGTGGTTTCAGCGATCCAAGTTCTTTAGGGGTAGCAGTGGGCCAATGAATTTTTCGTAGTTACGCCAGCGCACCACCGAGTCCTTGTACACCTTTTGGCGCACCTGCCAGAAGCTGCTGGTGACCACGGCGCGTTTCGTCTGATGAAAATTCAGGCACCGCTCATCCCATTCGAGGCCGATGAACGCCAGGATCTTGCGGGTCCAGCCTTCCAAATCGGCGACGAGGTCGGCGTAGGGTACGTCCAAAATCGTTCCCGGCGGCAGCACCGCTCGCCAATGCGCTACCAAGCGCCGATGCTCCCGGTAGTAATGCGCCAAATCCGACATGTCCGTGGTGAAATTCATCGAAAGAGAGAACTGTTGGAAGTAGCACGACAAGCAGGTATCGATTGGATCTCGCTGCATATAGATGAATCGAGCATTGGGAAAGACAGCGTGAATCAAGCCAAGGTAGTCGGCGTTGGTAGGCGTCTTGTCGACGATGCGCAAGGCATCGTGGGAGTGGCTGTCGAGGACCCGTAGGTAGCCTTCGGCCAAGCCTTTCCTCGTCGCTTCACCCAACTGCCCTTCACGGATCTCCGCTTGATGTATCTGCATGGCGTCGTTCCAAAACGCCAGTTCTCCGGCTCCCCTCGCCTGAGGATGGGAGGCGATGATCTGCTCAGTCAGCGATGTGCCCGACCGGGGCATGCCGACGACGAAGACTGGCCTTGCGGAGGCAGAGGTTCCACCATCCGCGGTAGCGACCGTCTCGCGGGTATGCACACGAACAAGGTCATCGACGAACTGCGTACGTGCATCTCGATCATAAGGCTCGGCCATTCGCTTCAGCAGATCGTTGGCGCGTTTATAATTGTCGAAGGCGCGGCGGAAGTCGCCCACGTCATCACAGAATTTACCCATGGCGAAGCGCAACTCGGCCTCGTTGATGGGTGCGATGCTGCCCTTCGCCATCTCCTCCGCTCTTTCGAGCCACTCAGAGTCAGCGGAGGTCATCTTGCGTAATCCGACCTGAGCTGCCCATGCGCTGGATAATCTTGGTTCCACGTCCAGCGCGCGCTTGAATAGAGCGGCAGCGTCGTCGAAGCGGCCCTCCGTCTTGGCGACAAATGCGAGACCGCAAAGGGCATCGGCGTGGCGGGGCGAGGCTTTCAGCACCTTGTCGAAATAGGTCTTAGCGTCACGAGTACGGTTCATGAAGGCAAGAGTCAGGCCAAGATTCACCCGCGCATCCTGTAGGCGCGGGTTCAACTTGATTGAGCGGCGCAGTAAACGCTCGGATTCGCCTATTTGTCCATTCAATCTCAGCAAATTACCGAGATTGCTATGTGCGTCCGGATAATTCTGGTCGATGCTGACCGCCTCCCTAAAATGAGTCTCTGCTTCCTGATAGCGCCCCAACTTGGAAAGGGCCGCTCCGAGGTTGTTGTGCCCGATGACGTGGCGGGGCTCCAACCTGATCAAATCCTCATAGAAAGAGATCGCCTCGGGATAGTCGCCCTGCGCGATGCATTTATTGCCTTGGGCCAGAAGGTGTTTGCTGTTTCCGTCGCGGGGCGGATCGGCCGGCGGGTTGGTGCCGCTACGGCTCGGCCCCGAACCTGCCGTGTTCAGCGACAGATGCAGAACTAAACGCTGGGTAATCTCGTCGGCCAGCCCCTTGTCGACGCCGTTTTCGATCAACCGCCACTTGAAGGCATTGCCGAATTTCGCCTTCTTGTAGAAATTCAGCTGCAAGCCGCGGATTTCGCGATCGGCTCGCTCGAATAGCTCATTCAGTCCGTTCCCCGCATCCCCCGGCGTCTTCCCACTCGGAGCGGCCGACGCGGCGGCTGCCTGAGGCGTATATTCATCGGCCAATGCAACGCCTATCTTGGCCGCATTGCTCGCGTTGAACCAATTGAGAACCATCGTTTCATTCCCGTGATGAAGCTGCGCAAATTCGTGAGCTCTTTTCGAGCCAAAGGGATACTACTACACTGCATGGGGCCCGCTGGATGCTATCCACTTGGCGTCAGCTGTAGCAAAAGCGCGGAGTGGTTCTCATTTTTTCGGCAGCTTGCCCAGCGGGATCCTCACGGGTTGCGGTGGCGCAGATTCACGGGACGTCGAGCAGTGCGTATCCAATGACCAAGGTGAGAAAACCCGCCGGCTCGCTCAGGCGCATGTTAGGTAGGTTCCGATCGAATCTCTCGAACAGTGAGACGGGTCGCGCGGCCGGAGCGCCGATGCCCGCTGCATCCGCCGCATCGGTGCCGACGGCGGCTGAATTGATCAACGAAGGCTTGCGAACGAGGCAGTTGCAGGGTGTAAAGGCTGCGGTTTCCTTTTTTGAAAGGGCTTCCCAGCTCGAGCCAGATTCGCATCTGCCGTTCTTCATGCTCGGCAATGCAGCCAGTGAGTTGGACGACCTCGATTCCGCGGTGCTTTATTACGAACGTGCCCGCGATCTCCAGCCAAACGACCATGTAATCCGCTATAACCTCGGGCTGAACGAGCTATGGCGGGGATACATCGACAAGGCAATCGAGGAGCTGCACGTTTCCTGCAAGCTCAATCCCACATATCTCCCAGCGCAGTCCAGTTACATGATGGCCCTGCACAGTTCGGACCGCAGGCGCCCCGAGGAAATCATCGCGGCGACCCGCGATTGGGCGACTCGATTTGCGTTGCAGCATCCGGAAGCAATTCCCGTGCAACGCCCGACCCCAGCACTGGGGGGGAAACCGCGGGTCGGATTCATCTCCGGCGACTTCCGCGCGCACTCCGTGGCTCATTTTTTTGAGCCGATCGCAAGCGCTCGCGACCGTGACGCCTTCGAATATTTCTTCTACAACAACTCGCCCTTTGGAGATGCAGTCACCGATCGACTCCGCTCGTACGCGGATGAGTGGCGCGAAGTTTCGCAACTGGCCGACGATGCGCTAATCGAGATGATACGCGTGGATCGCATCGATCTCCTCGTGGATCTATCGGGACACACCGTCTTCAATCGGCTGGCTGTTTTCGCAAGGCGCGCGGCGCCGGTGCAACTGGGTTACCTGGGCTATCCGAACTCCATCGGCCTGCCGACGATGGATTATCGAATCACCGATGGCGTCACGGATCCGTCCCCGTCGGCCGATAGCTGGCATAGCGAGCGACTACTGCGATTGCCTGACTCCCAATGGTGCTTTCGGCCGTTCGCAGCGCTACCGAACCCCGGCCCGTTGCCCGCCCGCAAAGCCGGCTTTGTCACGTTCGGCAGCTTCAACAACCTCACCAAGGCCAGCGACACGATTCTCCGATGTTGGGTGCAGATCCTGGTCAATATGCCGACTTCGCGCCTGCGCGTGGCTCGAGTTCGGAGTCCGCAACGCGCCGCGGAAATTGTCAACCTGTTTGGAAAATCAGGAGTGGCCCCCGAGCGTATCGAGTGCGTACCGTATCAACGCGATACTCCCTATGGCTTGCAGTTTGCGGGAGTGGACATCTCGCTGGACCATTATCCCTATAACGGTGTCACTACGACCTGCGAGTCGATATACGCTGGCGTCCCCGTCATTTCGCTCTACGGGGAGAGCAGTGTTTCTCGAAGCGGACTAAGTCTACTGGGCAGCCTCGATCTCGGTGAGCTTGCCGCATCCACGCCAGAGCAGTACGTGAGCATAGCGCTTGGGCTAGCCGGTGACCTGACGCGCCTCGAGCAGCTGCGCGCATCGTTGCGCACCCGCCTCGAGAGGTCCTCTGTTCGCGACGAGAAGCGCTTTGCCGCGAATTTTGAGGAAATATTACGGATCGCGTGGGCCCGTCACGTCGCGGCTCCCTAGTATTTGCCGTAGATCTTGATGTCGGTAAGCTCCGCAATCAGAGAAAGCGATCACATCTCGCCGGCAACGGTCCGGCTGTACCAGCAAAAGCCTCTATAATCGGCAGGGCGCGGCGCGGATGCGTCGATTCGCAAGATAGGAGATTTTTTGAAATCTACCGGGACGCCCTGGCTCACCGTCATCATTCCATCTCACTGCGGAGAAGAGTGGATCGATACCTCTCTTGGGTCTCTGGCCGGCGAGGCCGATGGCGGGGTCGAAGTCCTATTGATCGATGGCAGCCCGACGTCCGCAACGCGCGATATCGCGCGACGATATTTGGATCGCCTTCGCCTGCGTTTATTCGAGCGTTGTGACCTTAAATCCTGGCAAACCAAGACAAATTTTGGAGTCCAAGAAGCGTCCTCAAGACACATTTGTTGGCTCGGGGTGGATGATGTGTGGCTGCCGGGCCGTTGCCTGGCCGTCAGAAGCTGGATCGACGCGGACGCCGAGATTCCATTGCATCTCGCTCCGTGCGCCATAATTGATGACCACGGTCGAAGACTCGGCTCCTGGCGTTGTCCATTGCCCGCCGATGTCGCGCTGCAATCGGCTGCCGTAACCGAGCGATTACTCGTGCAGAATTTCATTGCGGCCCCGGCACCGGTCTTCCGAAGGGATGCCTGGCTGGCCTGCGACGGCTTGGACGAGAACCTGTGGTATACGGCGGACTGGGACCTATGGCTCAAACTCGTGGCGAGGGGACCGGTCCGATATCACGATCAGATTACCGTGGGCTTTCGCATACACGAAAAATCGCTCACGGTGACCGGAAGTCGTAACCGGGCGGATTTCACAAATCAGATGGATACGGTTCTCAGGCGGCATTTGTCCAAGTTGAGTGACGGATCAAGGCGTGTGGAGCGCGCCGCTCGAGCCTCCATTGCTGTAAACGCCGCCTTGGCCTCGGCTTCCGCGGGTGATGGTGGCCAACTGCTGGGCGCTGCGTCTCGTATCTTGGGTCTCGGGCCATTTGGCATGTATCGCTACTTGCGTGATTCGCGAATCCTCGATCGAATCATTCCGCGATTACGCGCAAAGCTGGCCGGTGTGTTATGAAATTGGGACCGTCCATTCGAAGGATGTTTGGTCCTTTTGAGCGGCAACTCAGCGACGCTTACCGTTCAATCTATATAGATCTCGATGCGTTCATCGAGCTGATTGTCCGGTGGAAGCCAAGCGCGGACAATGTTCTGGAAGTGGGATGCGGCGAGGGTGCGGTGACCGAGCGCTTAAGCGCCGCGTTTCCGGCGGCGAACATCACCGCGATCGACATCAGTTCCAACGTAGGCCGTCTCTATCGAGGTCGGCCCGATCGAGTGAGATTCATGCAATGCACCGCGCAGGACGTGGCGTCCGCCGATGCGGGACGCTACGACCTGGTGGTCCTCAGCGACGTCCTGCATCACGTGCCTTTGCCGCTCAGACAAGGTCTGCTTGAGGCGATTCGAACCGCTCTCGCTCCGGATGGAGCATTGCTATTCAAGGACTGGGCGCGATATCCGACGCCAATTCACTGGCTCTGTTATGCCTCAGATCGGTGGCTCACCGGAGATCGAATCAGCTATTTGAGCCGTCGGGAGCTACGCCAGTTCCTGGCAAGTGGCTTCGGTGAGTCGGCGCTGGTCGCCGAGGCGACGGTCCGACCCTGGCGGAATAACCTGGCGATTTTGGTCGAACCGTGAGATCACACCCGGCGCACAGGTTTGCGATATAGGGCCTCAAAGAATCGCGTCTGTATCGGCGCCTCACGGGAAAATTCCCTGTGCCACGCGGGAGGGATCGGATAATCGGCCTGGCGTATCACGACGTCCTCGAACAAGACTTTCGTTCGCTTCCATTGCTTGAAGTAGAAAGCTCCGCCATCCTTCAGCAATCTGTCGAACTGCAAAAAATAGAAGGCTATTTGCTCAGGGCGCATCTCATGGAGCGACGAGATATTGATCGCGAAGTCCGCGATGCCGTCCGGCAGGCTGGCGATCTGCGTCGAGAGGAAGAACGCTATATCGCACTCTAAGAACTCCTTTTCGATCTCATCAAAGCGCGAGAAATTCCTGTAACGAAAGACTCGAAGGTCCGGGAACTGGTGACTCAGGTAGGTTTCCGCAACCCACAGCGCGGGAGGAATATCGATGATGACATACTTGATGCCGGGGTTTGTAGCAAGGATTGCATAAGCGTCGCGACCGTAACCGGCTCCGAGCTCAAGTACGACCGAGCCCGGCGCGATCGAAGGGCCGAGGGAGCTCAGCTCGAGAATCGAGCTCGCGAGATCCTGGGACACAAGCGCGCCGGTGTCGTCGTAAATCGCGGCTGGATTCCCTTCTGCAGGCTCGCGTAATCGCAGCAACCCAGGGTCGGACAACGCAATTCTCGTATATGCCCAGGCCGCCAACGCCAAAAAATTGTAAATGACAGACTGGACGACATTGAATGCGCTGAAGTACTGATGTTTGCGTGCGGCGAGCGCGCGCTTGAGGCAGCCCAGGCTCACGCTCCCCGGCAGTTGTCGCAGCAAGAAGCGAATCTGTTCGTTCCAAGGAAGGATGCGCGCGAACGTGAAATAATTGAGCGCAACGGTACGCTTGAAATTTTCGTAGCCATGTTCCTGAAGTTGGGCGAGGTTCATCTTGTTGAGCTCGACCCAATACTTCGACGGACGCGCACGGGCATCCCCGGACTCGATGGCCGCGAACATTGCCGCGAGTCGTTCAGTATCTTCGGCAGCCAAGCGCCGGGCGCCGGCATCCTGGTGCCGCGCGATGATCGATTCTTTGAGTCGTGCAAAGACCATTGGCGTCTTTAAGAGGTATGAAGACTAACGCAGGTCACGCCCAGGGTGATTAAACTCATCCCGAGCCATTGCAGTGCTGTGAGCGATTCGCCGTACAAAGCCCAAGCGCAGAGCGGCATCAGTATATAGAAACCCGCTCCTACGCTTGCGGCCGCAACACCGAGTTTCTCTCGGGACATGAGCAGTAGCCAAAGAAGGAAGCCGAGCGCCTGGATCGCCAACGAGGTGTATATCCAGGGTGATTTGACCACAGCCGAGAGAAATCTCGGCATCAGCGCAAGCTCCGATGATGCTCCCAAGTGAGCTAGAGCGCGCTTCAGGGTGAGTTGGCCGAGAACCGCGGTTAAGGTAACGGCGACAATCAACAGTCGTGTTGGCATATGCAGGCTGAGCCGTTGGCTTCGCTAAGGTCAGGAGTAGGGATCGGGGATTACTCGATTTCGATGAAACCGAGCATGAAGCCGCCAAACACGATCTGCGTACCGATGGCCAAAGTGGTGACCGCAGGAATGGTGATACGCATAATCTCGCTGGGAACCAAGGCGCCGAATGATGATTGGCCCCACTGAATGATGGCGTAAATCGCTCCAGCGAGACCGGCAGCGATCAGACACAGGCCGACGCCGATCGCGCCTTCCAGGGATGCGAGCTGCAACACTCTTTCGGCGTAGCCGTAGCCTATCTTAAGTTGCATTTTGCGACCGAGCGCTATGGCGAAAAGACCGAAAAAAATTATTTGCACGCCCACTATGGCGGATATCGCGAAGTAAAGCAGTGCGTTTACGTCAAGGGTGAAGAATCCCGAGACGCGAATCGGGCCATGGGTCAGTATCGCCGCGCCGAGCAAGCCGACTACGGTCAACATCAGTCCGGGATAGATGAATAAAAACTGCGGGCTGCGCAAGAGCATGAATCGCAGATGCCGCCAGCCGTCCCTCCAGGGCCTGAGGTGCGGTGCCCGTTGTCTGCCATCCGGACTCAACGTAGTGGGGACCTCGGCAATTGCGAGTTGAGCCAAGGAAGCCTTTACCACCATTTCACTGGCAAATTCCATGCCCGAGGCGCGCAAGTGCAAACCCAGAATCGCCTGGCGTTCGAATCCCCTCAATCCGCAGTGAAAGTCGCCGACCGGCGAGGCAAACAAAGTCCGCCCGATCAGGGACAGCACCGGATTGCCAAGGTATCGATTCAACGGGGGCATGGCGCCGGTCTTTATGCCGCCTTTGAAGCGGTTGCCCACTACCAGTTTGAATCCCCGTCTCAGCCGGTCCACGAATCCATCTAGATCCGTGAAATCGTAGGAATCGTCCGCATCGGCCATTATCACGAAACGGCCATTGGCGGCTTTTATGCCTCCCATCAAGGCAGCACCATAGCCTTTATTCTCCACTTGAACCACCCGTGCTCCGGCGGCCTCCGCCAGGGACCGGGAACCATCAGTTGACCCGTTGTCGGCAATCAATACTTCCCCGGAGATGCTTCTTTTCTCCAAATAGGCTCGCGCCTTGCGGATGCAGGTCTCGACGGTCAACGCCTCGTTGAGGCAGGGCATAAGTATGGTCAGTTCCATGCCGGCCGTTTTGCTGTTCGATGCTGCGGAGGATGCGGCACACCAGGGTCGCCGACGCATTGGCACCATTGGCAGGTACTATTACATATTGCAATCAGCCGTCTTTGTGCTCTGAGTCGCGAAAGCGCTATTCTATTCCCAGTTTCTTGATGCGGTATCTCAAGGCACGGAACGACATACCCAATACCTTGGCGGCAGCGGTCTTGTTATATTTGGTCTGTTCCATTGCCTTGAGTATGGCGTCGCGTTCAATGTCTTCGAGGTGATCCCCGAGCGCCGCGCCCGGCGCCCCCCCGACAGGGCTGGGGGTGCCGGTCGGCGTTGGTCGCAGTTGAATATCGCTTGCCCGTATCTCGCCGCTCGTGGTCAGAGTGACCGCTCTCTCCAAAATATTTTCCAGCTCGCGCACATTGCCCGGAAATAAATAAGCATCCAGTGAGGAGAGCGCGTCCTTGCCCAGTACGGGCGGCGTGATTTTCATTCGGCGACCCAACCGCCGCAGGATGGCCTCCGCGAGCTCCGGGACGTC
>Ga0187863_10002973_pt1 | contig 12722 bp, 13 predicted proteins | sample June2016WEW_11_1_FD_132975 | JGI IMG/M metagenome (GOLD analysis project Ga0187863, IMG submission 132975) | Peatland microbial communities from SPRUCE experiment site at the Marcell Experimental Forest, Minnesota, USA - June2016WEW_11_10 | ecosystem: Environmental > Terrestrial > Soil >...
GGGAGTTCATCAGGTGCACACCCAGACGCTGATCATTGCCAGCGGTGCGTCCGCTCGATGGCTGGGCTTGCCCCATGAGCAGCAACTCATTGGCCACGGTGTGTCTTCCTGTGCGACGTGTGACGGCTTCTTTTTCTCTGGGAAAGAGATTGTCGTTGTCGGCGGCGGCGACTCCGCCATGGAGGAAGCGCTGTTTCTGACTCGTTTCGCAACCAAGGTGACGGTAATTCATCGCCGAGACGCCTTCCGGGCCTCGAAGATCATGCTGGAGCGCGCGCAGAAGCACGAGAAGATTAAATTCCTGCTCGACACGGTCGTGGAAGATGTTTACGATGTCAACCACAAGGAAGTCACGGGGCTGAAGCTGCGCAACGTTAAGACCGGCAAAGTCTGGGACTTTCCGACGAGCGCCCTGTTTCTCGGCATCGGCCACGAGCCCAATGCGAAAATGTTTGCCGGCCAGCTCGACACCGACGCTGATGGCTACCTGAAGACCCACAACTACGTGTTCACCCGCGTGCACGGCGTCTTCGCGTGCGGCGACGTGCAGGACCGGCGCTATCGCCAGGCCATCACTGCGGCGGGAACAGGTTGCATGGCCGCTATCGAAGTGGAGAAGTTTCTGGAAGAACACGGCAAATGACGGCTTCCGGCCACGTCATCGAAGAGAAGTGAAGCGAAAAAAAGATGCTAGTACTTCGGTGACCTTCAACCGGGCGGGCGCCTCAATTTAGACTCAATCAAGAATGAAATCCCGGTTTGCGCAGAGAGCAGTTGGGACGCTGTTTCTGGCTGCTATTTTAATTATCGTTCCTATTCACTCCCGGGCGCAGGACACGGCAAAACGCAGAATACTCCTGCGTGTGACGCCTCCCTACCCTGCTCTGGCCCGCAGCATGGCGCTGGAAGGAATCGTCAAGGTCGAAGCCGTCGTCGCTCCCGACGGCAGCGTGACGACAGTCGCCATCAAAGGTGGACATCCTGTGCTGGCGCAGGCTGCCGCGAACGCAGTCCGCCACTGGAGATGGGAATCCGCCGCTCACGAGTCCCACGAAATGGTGGAACTCAAATTCTCGCCTGAATAAATATCCTGCAGCGATTGTGCGCCCGACGCACCAGCAATGTCGCCGGATTATGATACAAATTTCTGTGGTCTTTTCCGTCGTCTTCCTGGGTACTTCATGCTAAGGGCCTTCTTCGTCCGTCTTTCTGAAAACCGTTCTCTGCGCGGCTTTGCCGAGCGCTCCGCGATCGGACGCCGCGTTTCCGGGCGCTTCGTCGCCGGCACCGAGATCGCCGACGCCGTACGCGTCACTCAGGCGGTCAACCGCGCTGGCATGAGCGTCAGTATCGACAATCTGGGCGAGAACGTCACCAATCCCGACGAAGCCCGCGAAAGCGCCAAACTCTACCACCAGATTCTCGACGCCATCGCGGCCAACGGCCTCAACGCCAACATCAGCCTGAAGCTGACCCACATGGGATTGGACGTCGACGAGCAACTGGCCCGCGACATTGTTGCCGGCCTGGTGGCGAAAGCGGCGTCGATGAAGCCCGCGGGATTTGTGCGCGTCGATATGGAAGGTTCGCCCTACACGCAGCGCACGCTGGATTTCGTGCACGAACTGCACCGCATGCCGGGCAATCAGAATAGCGTGGGCACCGTAATTCAGGCTTACCTGAAGCGCTCCGAGAGCGACGTGGAAAAGCTGCTGAACGAGGGCATCCGCATTCGGCTGTGCAAAGGGGCTTACAAGGAGCCGGCCAGCATCGCGTTTGAGAGCAAAGCCGACGTGGATGCGAACTACGTCCGGCTGATGAAGATATTGATGAAGAGCGGCATCTATCACGGCATGGCCACGCACGACGAAAACATGATCCGGGAAGGGCAAGCCTTCGCCACGCGGGAAAACATCGCACGCGATTCTTTCGAGTTTCAAATGTTGTATGGTATCCGGCGCGACCTGCAGCAGAAGTTGGTGCGCGAAGGCTGGGGCATGCGCGTCTACGTCCCGTTCGGCTCGGAGTGGTATCCCTACTTCATGCGGCGGCTGGGCGAGCGGCCGGCGAATGTATTTTTTATTGCAAGGAATATGCTGAGGCAGTGATGGCGGCATTGCGGGTTGAGCTCCGTGGCATGTTGTGATACATTGAATACAGTAAATACATGTATTCTCTGGTCCCCAATGGCAACTTCCATTCGTCTTCCCGAAGAGATTGAGCGCCGTCTCGACGCTCTGGCTGAAAAGACAGGGCGCACCAAGGCCTTCTACATTCGCGAGATGATTTTGAACCATATCGACGAGATGGAGGACTACTACCTCGCGGCGGATGTGGTCGAAAGACTACGCAAAGGGCAGGAACGTACGTTTAGTGCGCGAGAAGTGAGACAGGATCTTGGCCTGGGAGATTGAGTACACCGACACTGCCCGCCGCCAGCTTCGCAAACTAGATAAGCCATCCGCGCGTCGCATTCTCGACTACATGGATCAGCGGGTCGCTCCGCTGGCGGATGTGCGCAGCTTGGGTAAGGCATTGCGTGGTCCGCTCGGAGAATTCTGGCGCTACCGCGTGGGAGAGTACCGCATCGTCTGCGAAGTGCTCGACAAGCAGTTGCGGATATTGGTTGTGCGAGTTGGCGCTCGGAAAGACATCTACCGATAGCCGAAGAAGTTGGTAGGTCCTTGAGTCTTCGCGCAAACTGGAACCCGGAGCCGAAGGCCCCTCCTACGGCTGCGGTCCAGTCCCGCCGCCTTCGGCCGGAGCTAAAGGTAAACGCGTGGCGCCGCGCATCATCTCGCGTTCCTGGTCGGTGAACGTGCCTTTAAAACGATCGGAGTTGATGATCCTCTCGCGCTGGTCGGGCGGCAGGGAACGCAGCTCGCGCACCGCCGTGGTCACCATGCGCTGGCGATCAGGAGGCAACTGCCGCAGCTGGCCGTAGATCTGCCGCGCCTGTTGTTTCTGCTCAGGGGTGAGGTGCTCCCAGGTCTCCATGCGGTTCAGCATGCGCAACTGCTGTTGCGGCGGCAGGCCGGAGAAATGGCGCAGTCGCTGGCGCAGTAGTTGCTGCTGGGCTGGCGGCAGATGGCGGAACCCGGGGTCTTTCTGAAGTTCGCGTTCCTGCTCGGCCGGTGGCAAATCTTTGTAGCGCCGCAGCCAGTCTCCGGCATGACCTTGCGGTCGCGGACGTCCCTGTTGCGCCCGCGGCGCCTGTTGCCGCTGCGGTGCAGGGGCCGCGCCGGCATGCCGCTCCTGGGCCCGATGGTAAACGCTTGAACGGAAAGCACCTGGACGGGAAGGGTTTCGATAGGAAGCGGTATGGTGGGACGCGGGCTGGTGGAACGGGACTGAGTGTGCCAAACAAGGAAGGGACATTAAGACAGCAACGCCCACACCGGCGGCCGCCAGCCAACCCGTTCTATATTGTCCCCACCGCATTGTTCTCCCTGTGTTGCCCCTCGCCAAACTATCGGTTGTCTCACCCCTTTAACCGATCCCCGCCGATCTAGCCACGCCCGCCGCGCGAAGCTTCTACGGATTCGCTGCGACATCAGGCTGCACCGCCAGATCATCGAGCATGTCGAAATCGGAATACATCTCGTGGTTGTTTTCCAGAGCCTGCAGATCGCTGACCGCGGTGCCGGGCTCCATTTCGGCCACCGGTTGCCCTTGATCGGACATCCTGCCTTTGCTGACGTACATGCCAATGCCAAGTCCCAGAATCACGGTAAGCGCTGCCGCCATCACCGGCCGGCGGAAATAATACAGCCAACTGGCGGCCGGCTTAGCCATCTCTTCCCGCAACCGAGCTTGAAAGCGTACGTCGAAGAATGGCGAGGGCTCGGGCACCTGCCATTCATCCAGCACCGCCATGGTGGCTTTCATTCCTTTCAATGCTTCCGCGCAAGCAGCACAAGTTTCCAGATGCTTGCCATCGTCCGGCGTGGCTTCGCTGAATCCTGCCGCCACATCGGGCATCCTTTCACGAATTTCATTGCAGTTCATAACTACTTCCCCTTTAACTCTTTTCGCCACTGCGTCACAAGAAAACGATCTTTCTAAACAAATTCTCTAGACAAATTCTTTTAACTGGTCCCGCAAAGTTTCATAAGCCCGGAAGAGCAATGACTTGGTGGCCGACTCGCTCTTCTTCAAAACCTGGGCAATCTCTTTGTAATCCATCTGCTGGTACTTGTGCATGATCACCGCCAGCCTCTGCTGCTCGGGCAGCGCCTCAACCTTGCTGCGGATCGCCTGCATGCGCTCGCGGCGCACCATAACCTGTTCGGCAGTCAAGTTGCCGTCAGGCAGTTCGAGCGTGGTGCCGCTTTCCTCGTTCGGCTCGTCCAGGCTGACCTGAACTTCCGGTCGCTCGTGGCGCGTATCGCGCGCGTGGTTGACCGCCAGGTTCGTCGCGATGCGGTACAGCCACGTGGTGAATTTCGCGCTGGCTTCGTAACTGGCACGCGAGCGATACACCCGCAGGAAAACCTCCTGCGCCAGATCTTCCGCCGCGGCCGCATTGCGCGCCATGCGGTACATGAAACTTACCATCGGGCGGCGATACTTCTGCACCAGATAATCGAACGCCGACTGGTCGCCCGCCTTGGCCCGCAGCATGATCTCGGCGTCGGACGGCGACTCTGCGCCCACCGCAGACGAGAACGCAGCGGACGACCCTGGCGTCATCGCAGCCATCAGCATGCCCCGGTCGAGTGCGGCTGTGCTCACATCAGTTTCAACCCCGTTGCCACCCGAAAGTTGCGCCTCTGGAGGTTCGGAAGGAGCCGTGAAAGTCCCTTGGGATGATGGAGATAGCGGTGTCCGCGAAGGTTTTGAATCGAGCCCCATGGAAAAGACGGCAGCCGGGGGCGCACGCCCCCGCTCTCGATAGGCTACCACGCATGGCCGCCACGCCGAAACACCGTAATGGCCGCCAGGAGCTAGGCTTGAAAAGTCCGCGGATGGAAATTGCTGATTGCTGATTACCGATTGCTGATTTGAGGCCCTCAGGACTTCCGGCCCTGGGCCTTTCAATCAACAAGCAAAAATCAACAATCAGCAATGGGGCAACGGAGCGATGCTGCGATCGCGTGCCTGCCCTGCCCGCCCAGCGGGCGGTTGCATAATCCGCGCGCAAATGTTTGAATGAAATAACTCTCGCGGGGGCGCTTAACTCAGCGGTAGAGTGCCATCTTCACACGGTGGAAGTCATAGGTTCGAATCCTATAGCGCCCACCAAATTGTCTTCGTTTATTTTCAGTCTTTTGCGCCCTCCCTCGGGGAGCCCGAGAGGTTCGCCTGAAGCAACCATAACGATCAGGAAGCGCGGCTCAACCGCGCCGGCGGAATGCTAACTGGCAGAGGGTTCGGTCCAATCGACGACGACAGCCACTCCGCGGCGGGAATTGGGTCCCGCGCATCGCGGTGCCCGCTAAAGCAATAACCGCCGCCGCGAACAGTCTTAAGATGTTTGGGTTTTGCGGGATTCAACTCGATCAATTTGCGGATTCTGCGGATGTGCACGTCGATGGTGCGGGGGGTCACGAAGCAGCTGTCGCTCCAAACCGCATCGAGAATCTGATCGCGACTTAAGACCCGTCCCTCGTTCCGCATGAGGTATTCGACGAGCCGCGCCTGAGTGGCAGTCGCGTGCATCTTCTTCCCCCTCACCGACAGGACGAAGTGCTCGGTGTCGACTTCGATCCCTCCCGCTTCAACTCTGGCGGCGGCATGCTGGTGGTGACAACGGCGCATCAGGGCATTGATCCGAGCCACGAGTTCGCGGGGGCGCAAGGGCTTGGTGACAAAATCGTCGGCCCCGGATTCGAAACCGCGTATCCGGTCTTCTTCCGAATCTCGGCCGGACATGATGACGACAGGTGTCTGTTCAAGACGGGAGTTTTGACGGATAGCGCGGCACAGAGTCAGGCTGTCCCCCAGAGGGCCGCCGATCAGGAACAGTGCGGGGCGTCTCTCTTTTCCGGCGGAGATGACCACGTCCGCCGACAAGGGGAAAGTGCAGACTGCGTATTGGTTCACTTCGAGCAGACTGCGCAACAGGTTTGAAATCGAAACGTCGTTTTCAATCAGAAAGACCAGTGGAAACACGAGTCACCCCGGGAGGCAGGACTCTTGGGGAAGGGCAATACCTGTGGGGCTCCCGAAATCCCTGGGTCTCGGCGAGCACAATCACAAGTATCTCTACCAACTTACTATGTGATAGCAGGAAAAGCAACCAAATTTGAAAGGATTCTTCTTGGGGGCTAGGCAGACGCGCCAGCGGCCTGGTCGAGGACTTCCCGGACTTTCGCGGCCAGGGCAATGGCGGTGAAGGGCTTTTGGATGAAGAAGATGCCGGGTTCGAGAACGCCGCGGTTGACGATGGTGTGGGTGGTGAATCCCGACATATAGAGGACGCGGATCGCCGGGATGCGGGCGCTGACGCGGCGGGCCACTTCGCGGCCGTTGATTTTGGGCATGATCATGTCGGTGAGCAGCAGGTGAACCTGGCCGGAGCATTGGTGACACGAGGCTTCGATCTGGCTGGGATCGTCGACCGCGAGGACTGTATAGCCATAGGACTCGAGAATGGCTTTGACCAGGGCGCGGAGCTGGGGTTCGTCCTCGACCAGCAGGATGGTTTCGCTGCCGCGCTGGGCCGGGAGTTGCGGTTCGACCGGCAACGGGCGGCTGTCGCTGCCGATGCGCGGCAGGTAAACCTCAAAGCTCGATCCCACGCCCACTTCGCTGTAGACCTCGATGTATCCCTGACTTTGTTTGACGATGCCGTAGGTGGTGGCGAGGCCCAGACCGGTGCCCTTGCCCGATTCCTTGGTAGTGAAAAAAGGCTCGAAGATGCGCGAGCGCGTGGCTTCGTCGATGCCAGCGCCAGTGTCGCTCACGGCCAGGCGGATATAAGCGCCGGGAACGATGTAGGGATGGCGTTCGAGGAAAAGGCGATCGAGCGTGATGTTGGAAGTCTCGATTGTGACCGTGCCGCCTTCGGACATGGCGTCGCGGGCGTTGGTGACCAGATTCATAATGACCTGTTCCATCTGGCCGGGGTCGACTTTGACGTTGCCCAGGTCGGAGTCGAGGATGGTGCGCATCTCGATGTCCTCGCCGATGAGGCGGCGGAGAAGCTTTTCAAAATCGCGCAGAAGAGTGTTGAGATTGACGACCCGGGCCTGCATGACCTGCTGGCGGCTGAAGGCCAACAACTGGCGGGTGAGTCCGGCAGCGCGATCGACGGCCGAGGCAATCTGCTGGGCGTAGCCGTGGACGGGGCTGGAGGGCGCGGTGGCGTCGAGTTGAAGATCGCTGTAGCCGCGCATGACAGTAAGCAGGTTATTGAAATCGTGAGCCACGCCGCCGGCGAGCTGGCCAATCGACTTCATTTTCTGGGCCTGTTGCAGCTGGAGTTCGAGCGAACGGCGCTGGGTGACGTCGAGCATGGCGCCTTCGATTACGCGCTGGCCGCTGCTGTTCGTGGTCACCGAAACGTTCTCGATGGTCCAGACCAGGACACCATCTTTGCGGCGATACGGGAGCTCGATGCCGCGCTTGGAACCGTGCTGCTGGATATCGGCGAGCACCGCGTCCCGTTCCGCCGCGCCGCCGACATAGAGAACCGAGGCGTGTAGACCGAGAAGTTCGTCGCGGCTGTAGCCGAACATTTCACAGAAAGCGGGGTTGCAGTCGAGGATGTGGCCATCGGGGGTGCTGGTGTAAATGCCCGCCAGGTTGCGCTCGAAAAGATTGCGGTAACGGGATTCGGAGGCCAGGAGAGCGTTGGTGGTCCGGCGCTGCTGATTCTGGGTGATCAGCAGGCGAAGGCAGAAACAGATGATCGAAAACATCATGGCCCCGAGGCCGACGATCATCTGACCAAACTGAATCTCCTTGTACATGAACAACAGCAGGATAGGCAGGGCGATAGAGGGGAAATAGAAAAGCAGAATGCTCTCGACCCTGGCGGGCTTGCGATCCCAGGGAGGATGGGGAGAAGACTGGCGCCAGACGCTGGCGGAGAATGCGACCATGGCAAAGGGGACGGTCCATGCAAGATCAAACCAGCGAGCGCCGCGCCAGGAGGTGAAGGCCTGCAGATCGTTTCCAATCCAGCCCCCGAACGCAAAAATGGTCATGGCGATGGCGACAGGTTTGATGAGGCGGCGGGTAACCGGAGACGGGTCGAAGGTGGCGCGGGCAGCCAGTCCGACGGCAAGGGAAGCGCGCCAGTAGTTCTGTAGGCGCAGCGCCGTCAGGACCGTGGGGCGGTCACCCAGCGTCATGGAAGGGATATCGACCAGCATGAGATGTACGGCGAGAACCAGAACCAGAATCTGAGTGGCGTCGAGGACCAGATCCCAGTGGACTTTCGATTCATCATCGACGGTTCCGCTGAGCACCGAGGCGATGAACATGGGCGCAGTCGAGAGGAAGATGATGAGGAAAGCGCCGATCTGATTCTCGTTTGGAGTGGCCGAGTTCAGGTTCTCGTAAGTGTTGAGGATGACGCCCCAGCACCACAGCGCAAAAGTGGCTGCGGACAGACGCCAGAAAATCGTGGCGAAATAACGGGATCTGCGGCTGGCTCGCCAGCAGGTAATGGCAGCGGCCAGGGCGGCGAGAATCTGGACGCCGGAAGACCCCGCATCGGCCCACTTGCCGCTCGAAATGAAGGCGAGCCACAGGACCTGGCCCGCGACAATCGCGCACAAAAGCGCGGGGAACGGCCTGCGAAACGGTGTTTCTGCAGCCGGACCCGGGCCTTCGTGGGAAACGTCCGAAGCAGCGAGCATACGTCGCAATCTTAAAACGGGAGATTATACCGCCGACTCAAGGTCGGAGGCGCTTCTGGGGAATGATGCCGGCTTGTTGCCAGGAACGCTCAGACTACCGCATCCCGAAATAGAAAATCCCATTTTCGCCTCCAATCAAAATTACGAACGTAACTACTGACGCAAAGTTGGCTGTGTTAGACATTACTAATGTTGCTTGGACAGCGGCGCTAGCTCGACTCAAGCCTGCTACGAGAAGTCTTCCAGGACTTGGCTCGAAGGCCGAGGGGCCCGGCGGATAAGTGCCCTGTTTCGAGAGTGCGGAACACACCGAAATTGCGGTTGACGCGACAAATTGAGCGGTGGCCAGAGTTCGCTGCGGAATGCGGCTCCGAAATTCTGGCTTTTCTGTCCGCGCGTTTCCAAACACCATGGCACTGGCAAGGAGAACGAGGAGAGAAATGCCCAAGAAGATCCTGGTAGTGGACGACTCCAAAACTGCCTTGATGATGGAGCGCGAAATTCTGGAAAGGCGCACGACCTACCAGTGTGTAACCGCGAGCGACGGGCGGGAAGCGGTGGAGAAGGCGCAACAGGAGCGGCCTGACCTGATTTTGATGGATGTGGTGATGCCGAACATGAACGGATTTGAGGCCTGCAAGATGATGCGCCAACAACCGACTACGCGCGAGATTCCTATTGTGCTGGTCACCACGCGCGGCGAAGAGTCTTACATGGAGGCCGGTTTCCAGAGCGGATGCAATGACTACATCACCAAGCCCATCGACGGCGCCGAACTGGTGGCCCTGTTGCAGAGTTACCTGGGGGAGTAGAGAACGAAAGTTAGGGAACCAGGCTTTCATGAATGCTGAAAAGAACAATGCGATGGGATGCGCTGGAGCCGACTCCGTGAATGCGCTGCGGCTGGGAGCGGCCCGTAAACGGCTGGCGCAGAGCACGGGCCCTGAGGATGCGATCGATGGCTTGCGCGAGATCGTAGCCACCTTCCTGGGCTCCGAGGAACTTGGGTTGTTCCGAGTGGAAGGCAGCGCGAACTTCCGAGCCTTCTGGTCTTTCGGAATCGACCTTAGGGAGTACGACCTGCTGAGAGCTTTGGGCGAAGCCGGCCTGGGGCGCGTGATGCGCGGTGAATATCACGTTGAGCTTGCGGCGGGCGAAGGCTCTGCAACCATGCCGAAGGCGCAGGCGTTTATTCCGATCCGTTTCGCCAATGAAACGATCGCCATACTTGCGATATTGCGGTTATTGCCCCAGAAGCTCGCGTTCGACGGCGCTGATATGGAACTGTTCAAACTCCTTTCCGACGAAGCCGCTGGGCCGTTGTTCGGACCGAGCTTGTTTGGTCCGGGCGTGCCGAGCGCTGATTCGAAGCCAGTGGCAGGGGAACCAGGAGTGAGCGCATGAGCGAAAACTCTCCCAAGTTCAATCCTGCAGTTCTGCCTGCGGAGTTCATGAACGGTTTTGAGCCGGCGACGAAGTCCAAGGAGCCCCGGCACTTCCTGTATCCCGGGCAGGTGTTCGCGACCCGCGAGCCGATCGTTATTTCCACCATTCTGGGATCCTGCGCGGCGGTTTGTCTGTGGGATCGGCATAAGAAGGCGGGTGGCATGAACCACTACCTGCTGCCGGATGGGGGCGGTGATGGAGCGAACCGTCTGCGTTACGGCAATGCCGCTAATCCTGAACTTCTGAAACAGGTTCTGGGGTTGGGGTGCGAAATTCGAAACTTGCAGGCCAAAATTTTCGGAGGGTCCTGTGCTTTCGGGGCCAATCCATCGCAGTCACTCGGAACGAGGAATGTGCAGCTTGCGGAAGATTTCCTCCGGTCATCGGGCATTCTCGTGGTGGAGAAAGATGTTTCGGGGAAGCGCGGACGCAGGCTGGTGTTTCAGATTTCCGATGGCGTGACGACGATCAAGAATTTTGACCAGGTGTGACGGCGCAGGCGTAGCGGGACAGGTGTAACCACACAGGTGCAGTGAACGAGTTTGTAAAACCCTCAGAAGGGAGGAACGGTGGATTTAGCGGACTTCGATCGTGATGCGGTTCTCGCGTCGTTCCTCGTGGAGTCGGAAGAGGGTCTCGACGTGATGGAACAGGCCCTGGTGCAGATGGAGTCGACTCCATCCGATCCAGAACTGCTGCACACGATTTTCCGCGTGGCCCACAGCATCAAGGGAAACGCGACCTCGCTGGAACTCAAGGAGCTGGCGGGTTTTGCCCACGTCGTCGAAGATCTGCTGGATGTTCTTCGGGAGCAGCGGGCGCTGCCCAGCGCGGACTTGATTTCACTCCTGCTGAAAACCGTGGATGAACTGAGGGCGATGGTCGCGGGCGCATCGACTGGGCCGGGGGAACTTACTTCCACGCAGCATGAACTCAGAAACGAAATCGCGCGTGAGGTGGAAAGGCGGTCGAGGCGCGTGGTGACCGCCCGGGCGGCTGGAGAAAACAGTCCCGCGGTTAAGGCGGATACGCTGCCGGGCCCCGGTCACCGCACGCTGCGCGCCGACGTCGACAAACTGGATCACATGTTGAATCTGACTGGAGAGATTGTGATTGCGCAAGGCCGCCTGCGCCAGATGATCGAGAAGTTCGGCACAGAACAGGGCAGAGCCCTCCTCGAAATGCATCGCGAGGCCGAGCGCCTGTATATGGACTTGCAGAGTGAAGTGATGAGCATTCGCATGGTCCCGGCGGGCCCGCTGTTTCGGCAGTACGTGCGTTCGGTGAGGGACCTGGCTAAGAGCCAGGGGAAATTGGCGCGTCTCGAAGTGCAGGGCGGAGACGTGGAAGTGGATACGACGGTGCTCGAACAGTTGAAGGATCCTCTGCTGCATCTGGTGCGGAATGCGGTCGACCATGGTCTGGAGACGCCGACGGTGCGCGAGAAGCAAGGCAAGAATCCCTGCGGAGTGATTCGGCTGTCGGCCGCCCATAGCGGCGGAAACATTATCGTCAAGCTCCAGGACGACGGAGCCGGCTTCGACCGCAACCGAATACTGGAGAAGGCGAGGCGCATGGGGCTCGTGTCTCGGAAGGACGAGCTTCGCGACGAGGAAATTTACGGTCTGGTGTTTCAGGCGGGATTTTCCACGGCAGAATCGGTGACCGATCTTTCTGGACGGGGCGTGGGTCTCGATGTGGTGCGGCGAAACATCGACATCTTGCGAGGGTCGGTGGAGATATCGAGTACGGCGGGCAAGGGCAGCACGATTACGATCCGCCTGCCGTTAACGCTTGCGATTATTGAAGGCTTTTCGGTGAGTGTGGGTGCGGAAACGTTTGTCGTCCCTCTGGAACATGTGACGGAGTGCACCGAACTGCCGGCGGAACAGCGCAGCGTGCAGACGAGCCCTCAGACCAGCCTGGCGACCAGCGGGATTCTTAGTCTTCGCGGAGCAGCCGTTCCTTATGTGCGACTACGGCGCGTGTTCAGCGTGTCGGGCGAAGCGCCCAAGCGGGAGAACATTGTGGTCGTGAAAGTCAACGGGTTCCATGCTGGAATCGCAGTCGACGAACTGCTGGGCGGCATGCAGGCGGTGGTCAAGCCCCTGGGCAGGGCGCTGAGAGGGGTGTCGGGAATTGCGGGGTCGACGGTGCTGGGGGATGGACGGGTCGGGTTGATCATCGACGTTCCCGGCCTGATGCGCGGAGTCGTGCCGTCGAATCTGCAGTTGCAAGCTTAGGAGTGAACACAGTCATTAAGTCAGTCATCGCAGATTAGCTTTACGGACATCATTCAAGAGGCGGAGAACAATGAAGACTTGGCAGGATCGAAAAATAGGCACGCGGCTGGGAGTGGTGTTCGGAGGCATCCTGCTGTGCGTGATTGCGGTTGGCGGATTTGGACTGAGCTGGCTCGGCCGGCTGAATTCCAACATGTCGGCCGTCATGCAGAAGCGCTACAAC
>Ga0187863_10002975_pt1 | contig 12720 bp, 12 predicted proteins | sample June2016WEW_11_1_FD_132975 | JGI IMG/M metagenome (GOLD analysis project Ga0187863, IMG submission 132975) | Peatland microbial communities from SPRUCE experiment site at the Marcell Experimental Forest, Minnesota, USA - June2016WEW_11_10 | ecosystem: Environmental > Terrestrial > Soil >...
CCGCGCAAAACTCGCGCTCCCGCTTGCGCGATCAGTCCCGCTACGGTGAACAGCTGCTCGCGCGATTCCACCGAGCAAGGCCCCGCCATAACCACAATTTTCTTGCCGCCAATCTCAATGCCATTTGAAAATTTGACAATCGTCCCCTCAGGACGAAAATTCCGGCCCGCCAATTTATAAGGTGAAGTGATGCGATGAACTTCCTGCACCCCTGGCATCATTTCGACTTCGCGCGTGTCGAAATCATGCGGAACCCCGACTCCGCCAAGCACGGTCTGCCGCGCTCCAGTCGAGCGGTGAACTTCAAAGCCAAAGTGAACCAGTTGATCGATCACCCGCTGGATCTGATCTTCACTGGCGGCGTCTTGCATTGCGACAATCATGAGTTAGCTCGTCGTGTTTAGCTTGCTAATCATTCAGCTGCGAATCGCGATCCGTGCTCCCAGAAACGACATCAGAGTCAGGAACGATCTCGTGCTTCTGAATGCTGCGCATCACATCCATGATCCGCTCATAAATCTGCCCAAGGTCACGCTCCCCCAACGGCCCAGTATTCGAGCGTTGCACATTGGCGATCACTTCGCGCTCGCGCTCCGGTTCATAAATCGGCAAACTGGTGTTGCGTTTCAATCGTCCAATTTCAACCGCCGCCGCCGCGCGCTCGTTGAGCAGCGCCGCCAGTTGCCGATCCAGTTCGTCGATTTTCCTGCGCCAATCCGATATGTCCATAGAGCGCTTCTAGTTGTCCAAATACTCTGTCATCCCGAACGCAGTGAGGGATCTGCAGTAGCCTTTGCTAATAGCCAACAGCTAAGAGCCAGCAGCCAGCAACTGCCCTACGAATTCTGCCACAGACGCGGCTTCCCGTCCCGGATTTTGTTCGATGATGTGGACAATCCCGCTGCCGACGACCGCTGCCTCGGCAAACTTGCCCACCGCCGCGAACTGCGCCGGAGTAGAAATCCCAAAGCCAACCGCCACAGGAAGCTTGGAGAAACGCCGTATGCGCTTAACCAGTGACTGGGCGTCTCCCGTCATCTGCTGGCGTGCGCCCGTGACCCCAGTGCGTGAGATTGCATATATAAATCCGCTCGAAACCTGAGCAATCATTTTCAGACGCTGGTCTGCAGAAGTAGGCGCCGCGAGAAAAATAGTAGCCAGGTCATTCTTGCGAGCCTCGCGCAAATACTCGGCAGACTCTTCGACCGGAAGATCGGTAATCAGCGTCCCATCAACTCCCGCCAGCCGCGCCACATGGCAAAACTTCGCCAGCCCCATGCGCAAAATTGGATTGAGATAAGAAAAAATCACCAACCCCACCGACTGCGAATGCTCGCGAACTTCAGAAGCAAGCGTAAGAACGTTCCGCAGCGACGTTCCATGCTTAAGCGCCCGTTCGCTGGCCCGCTGAATGACAGGACCGTCAGCAAGCGGATCGCTAAAAGGCACGCCCAGCTCAATCACGCTCGCACCCGCGTCGATTGCGGCGAGGATCACCTCCCGGGTGGTGGCAAGGTCAGGGTCACCGCAGGTTACATATGCGATTAGGGATGGCTTGTTTTCGAAATGGAAGGGCATGCCGGGTGAATCAATCAAGATCGTCGATAATCGCCTGCATATCACTTACAACTTTTTCAGCAATCCGAATATAGTGCTGTGCATACATCACAGCCTTGGCGCGGTCCGGTATAACGGCGTCATAAAAATGTGCAGCTTCTTCGAGCGCTTCAAGATGTTCCGGATCGAGTTCTAAAGCTTTGGATAGGCACATTTCCACCTCGTCCAAGCCACCAGAAACGGGATCTTCCTCAAGCATTAGCAACGTGGCCCTGATCACCCACAGATCTGGACGCTCCGGATGCTGTTCGAGGTCGCGTTCATTTTCCTCGAGTGTCATGCTAGCCTCCGCCTGTGACATCTTCTCTGCCTATCCATTCAGTGAAAGGTTCTCCCGCATAATCCCAATATCCTTGTCCCCGCGTCCCGAGATATTCACGATCACCACTTCCGACTTCTTCATCTTGGGAGCCCGCTTAACCAGTTCAGCCACCGCGTGTGCCGATTCCAGTGCCGGAATAATCCCCTCCGTCCGAGCCAGCAGCGTCGTCGCCTCCAGTGCTTCAGCGTCTGATGCGGGAACGTACTCTGCCCGTCCAGTGTCTTTCAACATGGCGTGTTCAGGCCCAATCGACGGATAGTCCAGACCGGCCGACACCGAATGCGTAAGCGCAATCTGCCCCGCCGCATCCTGCAGCACATATGAATACGTTCCCTGCAAAACCCCTGGCGACCCACCACGAAACCGCGCCGCGTGCTCTCCAAGCGCCGTGCCGCGTCCTCCCGCTTCAACTCCAATCAACTTAACTTTTTTGTCTTTGAGAAAGTCGTAGAAAATCCCAATCGAGTTCGACCCTCCACCAACGCAGGCGATAATCGCCGCGGGAAGCTTGCCTTCAGCCTTCCGAATCTGCGCCCGCGCTTCGCGTCCAATCACGCGATGAAAATCGCGCACCATCGTCGGATAGGGATGCGCTCCGAGCACGCTGCCGAGCAGATAGTGGGTAGTGCGCACATTGGTGACCCAGTCGCGCATGGCTTCGTTGATCGCATCCTTCAAAGTGCACGACCCAGACGAGACGCCTCGCACCTCCGCGCCCAACAGCCGCATGCGAAAGACGTTGAGCTCCTGCCGCCGCATATCCTCGGTGCCCATATAAACCACACACTCGAAGCCCAGTAGCGCGCAGACCGTAGCCGTCGCCACTCCATGCTGTCCCGCGCCAGTCTCGGCGATCACGCGGTGCTTTCCCATGCGCTCGACGAGCAACGCTTGACCCAGGCAATTGTTGATCTTGTGCGCGCCGGTATGAAGTAAGTCCTCGCGCTTGAGATAAATCTTCGCCCCGCCCAGTTTGGCGCTGAGCCGTCGCGCGAAAGAAAGCGGCGTCGGCCGCCCCGCGTATGTCGTCAGCAGCAGATCAAGACGCTGCTGAAATTTTCGATCGCGCTTCGCTTTTTCGTATTCGCGCTCCAGTTCCTCAAGCGCAGCCATCAGCGTCTCCGGAACGTAGCGCCCGCCATACGCACCAAAACGCCCGGGTGTGGCGCCATTCCCGGAGGGCTGTGTAATTCTCTTGCTTGGAGCCGCAGTTGCCATTCTCAGCGGGCCTCCTCCATCGCCCGCACAGCCTGGATGAAAGCGCGGACCTTTCGATGATCTTTTTTCCCCAGCTCACTCTCCACGCCCGTAGAAACATCCACACCCCACGGATGCAGCAGATGAATCGCCTCCTGCACGTTCCCCGGTTTCAGACCGCCCGCAACGATCAGTTTGCTAATGCTGTTGATAATTCCCGCCCAAGGCTGCACGCGTTCCCAATCGAACGGTTCGCCCGTCCCGCCGCGCTTTTCCGCGGTGGAAGAATCGAGCAGCACGCCCGCAACCACGCCGGGCCGAAAGCCGTGAGTCTCAAGAAACAGATCGCCGTTCTTAGCGACGTGAATTTTGTGCACGCGTTTTCCTTTGTAAGCCTCGTCCGGCTCAACCAGTCCCGCGGCCACCGGATCCCATCCCGCCGTTGTTTCCGCCGGAGTGTCAAAAATCTTCGCCGGCCACGCCCGAAAAATCTTGGGCCGCGTCGATCCGTTGGCCATGACCTGAAACAGCGCGCGGCTGAATTCCGTGCTCTCGTCGCCATGCAATTGCACCGCGGTCAACCCTAACTGCTTCGCCGCGTCGCGCACCTGTTCGACCGTCTGATTGACGAACACGCCAACTTTTTCCAGCGGCGCTGGGAGCCTCCCGATGATCGCCCGCGTGGTCTCCAACGTGACATGACGAGGACTCTTCGGAGCAAACACGAAGCCCACCGCATCCGCGCCCGCATCGGCTGCCGCGAGCGCGTCGTCGAGGTTCGTGATGCCGCAGATTTTGATCCAGGTCATAAGAGTTGTCAGCTCTCAGCTATCAGCTATCAGTGAAATCAACTACTGCCTCGCTGCCACTCTTGCTTCTTCCATCAACCTTGTCAGCGCGTCGCCCGGACGCTCCGCCTTCATCAACGACTCGCCAATCAGAAACGCTTCATACCCCGCCAGGCGCAGGCGAGCCAGATCAGAGCCCGATTGGATGCCGCTTTCTGCGACGCGGACGCAATCGGCGGGGATTTTTTCCGCGAGTTGCAAAGCGATCTCAATATCGACTTCAAAAGTGCGCAAGTTCCGGCTGTTGATGCCGATCAAGTCACAACCCGCGTCCAGCGCGCGCTCCAACTCGGCTGCATCGTGCGCCTCGCACAAAACGTCAAGGCCATGCGATCGCGCGTTCTCCGCCAGCGTCACCAGTTCGTTCTGTTCCAATGCGGCAACAATCAGCAGAATCGCATCGGCGCAATTTGCCCGAGCCTCTACAATCTGCACCTCGTCGACTACAAAATCTTTGCGCAGGCAGGGAAGAGAAGTGTTAGCCGAGGCGGTGCGCAGATTATGCAGCGAGCCCTGAAAAAACTCTTCATCCGTTAACACCGACAACGCCGCGGCGCCCGCTGCTTGCAGTTCACGAGCCAGTTCAGGCGGGCTGAAATCCGCGCGTATCAACCCTTTTGAAGGCGAAGCTTTTTTCAGTTCCGCAATAACGGCGATGCCGTCTTTTGCTACTCGCCGTAACTGCTCCCTGAATCCCCGCGGAGCGTGCCCGGCCGCCGCGCGCTCCAGCGACTTCAAGTCGTAGCCGCTCCCATTCCCAGCTTTGCGCTGAGTGATTCGTCGGCGCGTGGCTGCGACAATCGAGTCAAGGGACGCTGACATAACGGATGGTCAATTATACGGAACCGCGCCAATTCAGGCAGAGCCCGGGTAGTCAACTATGAACCGCCACTCGAATCGCGCGCAGTGATTCTTCGATCGCTCGATGGCCCGATCATCCGATCACCCAATTCCTCGACTCTATGTGACCTTCATCATTGACCCGACTTCCGGCAAGGTGCTATAAACGAGTGCTTCGTGCCCAGGTGTGTGGCTGACTGTCGGCCTGCACATCGGTGGCACAGGTTTTCCGACGCGGCCAAATCGGCAATCCTCATTTTTATTATGCCTGGCGGTGGAAGCGCGATCGGAAACCGGCGGCAGCCCTCCTGGCGGCGGATACGATCCCCCGACGGAACGGTCAACCCGCCAGAGCAAATCACACGTTGAGACCCCAGAAGGATCTGTAGGAGGATTTTTATGCGCACCAGGAACGTTAGTTTTGTGTCCATCGCAGGCTGGTTTGTGAAGCACTTCTTTGCGAAAGAACGCCTCGCCAGAATCGCCGTTGCCCTCTCCACTCTGCTGCTTTTGACCGTCGGCCACGCGCTTGCGCAGTCTACCGAGGAAGCCGGCGGCGAGGCGGCCCTCAAACTGCCGGATCTTTCCACCGTTTCGTTCCTCGGCGTCGACGGCCATCGCCTCCTCATGATCGGCCTGCTCTTCTGCGTCTTTGGCCTGGGCTTCGGCATGGCCATCTTCATGCGGCTCAAGAATCTCCCCGTCCATCGCTCCATGCGCGAGATCTCGGAACTCATCTACGAAACCTGCAAGACCTATCTCGTCACCCAGGGCAAGTTCCTGATGCTGTTGTGGGTTTTCATCGCCATCATCATCGCCGTCTACTTCGGCGTGCTGCGCCACTTCGAACTGCCGCGCGTCCTCATCATCCTCGCCTTCAGCCTGGTCGGAATCGCCGGCAGTTACGGCGTCGCCTGGTTCGGCATTCGCGTCAACACCTTTGCCAACTCGCGCACCGCCTTCGCCGCTCTGCCCGGCAAGCCTTATCCCGTCTATCAAATTCCGCTTGAAGCCGGAATGTCGATCGGGATGATGCTCATCTCCGTCGAACTGCTCATCATGCTCTTCATCCTTCTCTTCGTGCCCGGCGACTACGCCGGCCCCTGCTTCATCGGATTCGCCATCGGCGAGTCGCTCGGCGCCGCCGCACTCCGTATCGCGGGTGGGATCTTCACCAAGATCGCCGACATCGGCTCCGATCTGATGAAGATTGTCTTCAAAATTAAAGAAGACGACGCCCGCAACCCCGGCGTCATCGCCGACTGCACCGGCGACAATGCCGGCGACTCGGTTGGCCCGTCCGCCGACGGTTTCGAAACCTATGGCGTCACCGGAGTGGCGCTTATCGCCTTCATCTTGCTCGGCGTTAAAGATCCTTCGATTCAGGTGCAGTTGCTGGTCTGGATCTTCGTCATGCGCATCATGATGCTCGTCTCGAGCGCTCTCGCCTATTTCATCAACGGAGCGATCGCGAAAGGTCGCTACGCGCACGCCGATAAAATGAATTTTGAGACGCCGCTGACCACGCTGGTCTGGCTCACTTCGATCGTCTCCATCATCGCCACCTACATCGTCTCCTACTTCATTATTCCCAACCTGGGCGGCGATCTCTCGCAGTGGTGGAAACTCGCGTCGATCATCTCCTGCGGAACTCTCGCCGGAGCGCTGATCCCAGAGCTAGTCAAAGCCTTCACCTCCGTAGAATCGCGCCACGTCAACGAAGTGGTGACCTCGTCCAAAGAAGGTGGAGCGTCACTAGGAATCCTCTCCGGCCTGGTTGCTGGAAACTTCTCCGCCTACTGGCTCGGTCTAGCGATGGTCGCTTTAATGTCGCTGGCTTACTACTTCAGCGGGATGGGCCTGGCACTGGCCGCCACGATGATTGCCGCTCCTGTATTCGCCTTTGGCCTGGTTGCCTTCGGCTTTCTCGGCATGGGTCCTGTCACGATCGCGGTTGATTCCTACGGTCCTGTCACCGACAATGCCCAATCCGTTTACGAACTGTCGCTAATCGAGCAGGTGCCCAACATTCAGGGCGAACTCAAAAAAGACTTCAACATCGACGCAAATTTTGAACGCGCCAAAGATCTGCTCGAAGAGAACGATGGCGCCGGCAACACCTTCAAGGCCACTGCTAAACCCGTGCTGATTGGCACAGCCGTAGTCGGCGCAACCACCATGATCTTCTCCATCATCATGGCTCTGACCAATGGCCTGACGATGAACGTGGAGAAACTTTCCCTGCTCCACGCTCCGTTCTTCCTCGGCCTGATCACCGGCGGCGCCATGATTTATTGGTTCACCGGCGCATCCATGCAGGCCGTCACCACCGGAGCCTATCGCGCCGTAGAGTTCATCAAGGCCAACATCAAACTTGAGAACTCCGAGAAGGCTTCCGTCGCCGACAGCAAAAAGGTCGTCGAGATCTGCACCAAGTACGCGCAAAAAGGAATGTTCAACATCTTCCTCGCCGTCTTCTTCGGCACGCTGACCTTCGCTTTCGTCGAACCCTTCTTCTTCATCGGCTACCTGATCTCGATTGCGATCTTCGGCCTCTACCAGGCCATCTTCATGGCCAATGCCGGAGCCGCATGGGATAACGCCAAGAAAATCGTCGAAACAAAGCTGAAGCAGAAAGGCACGCCGCTCCACGATGCCACGGTGATCGGCGACACGGTAGGCGATCCTTTCAAGGACACATCGTCGGTGGCGATGAACCCCGTCATCAAGTTCACCACCCTCTTTGGATTGTTGGCCGTTGAACTGGCCGTCTCGCTAACCCGAGATCAAGGTACTGGCCTGACCCACGGTCTGGCAGTCGCCTTCTTCGCAGTATCGGTGTTCTTCGTGTATCGCTCGTTCTATGGCATGCGGATCAGCTCAGAATAGGCCCAGCCCTCGCCAACACAACACAAAGAGCGGGTGCCCCATCCTTCGCGGCTTCTTCGCGAAGGATGGGAGGCAAACTGATCGCACCACCGGCCTTGCTGGCGGGCGCCCCATCCCTCGCGGCTATACTATGAGGACGCAAAGCCAGTCGACCGCCAGTAATCGTTAATCGTTCGCGGGAAATAGATTCGCGAACGACGAACGACCACCGACGAACCACCATGTCCGCTCCCACCATCGTCGACGTGCAGGGCCGCAAGCTCAAACTCACCAATCTCGACAAGATTCTCTATCCCACAACCGGCTTCACCAAAGGTGAGGTAGTCGATTATTACGTCCGCATTGCGCCGGTGCTGGTGCCGCATCTTGCCGGGCGGCCGCTCACCATGAAGCGCTATCCCGGAGGCGTAGGCGAAGACCAGGAATATTTCTTCGAAAAAAACGCGCCTATGCATCGTCCCGATTGGGTCAAGACCGCGCCCGTCTGGAGCGAAGGCAACAACCGCACCGTCAATTACATTCTCGCCAACGACCTGCCCACGCTGGTCTGGATCGCCAACCTCGCCTCCATCGAACTCCATCCCTCCCTCTCGCTGGCTGCCGATCTTGAGACGCCGACGATGATCGTCTTTGATCTCGATCCTGGCCCTCCAGCCAACATCGTGCAATGCGCTCAGGTCGGCCTCTGGGTGCGCGAAATCTTCAACCACTTCGGCCTGCAAAGTTTTCCGAAAACCTCGGGCTCAAAAGGAATGCAGATTTATATTCCGTTGCATAGCAAAACCAGCTACGACCAGACGAAACCATTCGCCAATGCCATCGCGCGCCTGCTCGAGCACGAGCATCCCGACCTCGTCGTCTCCGACATGAAAAAGGCTGTGCGCACGAACAAAGTTTTCGTTGATTGGAGCCAGAACGATCGCCACAAAACAACCATCTCCGTATATTCCCTGCGGGCGCGCGAGCATCCTACTGTGTCGACGCCAGTCACCTGGGAAGAGGTCGAACAGGCCCTGGAGAAAAAGGATGCGCAGCGGCTGGTCTTCGAAGCCAAAGATGTATTGGCGCGCGTCGAAAAGATGGGTGACCTATTCGAGCCGGTGCTGAAGTTGAAGCAGAAGTTGCCACAATTAGCGGGCTTAGCCGCCACGTCAGAAACAGTCGACAAATCAGAGGACAAAAAGGTCGAAACTAACAGCGTGCCGGAAGCGCCTCGGCCCGACGCGCCAACAAAAAAGAAAACGACCAAGAAGAAGGCAACCACGAAAGCCAAGCCGCCCGTCGCCAAGCGCCGCAAGTTATAATCCCGCCTGTTATGGCAACTCTCTACGTCGGTACTTCCGGATGGGCCTATCCCACATGGAAGCCCGCTTTCTATCCCGAGAAGCTGGCGCAGAAAAAATTCCTCAATTTTTACGCGACGAAGCTGAACGCCGTCGAGGTCAACTACACCTTTCGCCAACTGGTTAGAGAAACCACCGTCCAGAACTGGATCGCTGACACCCCCGACCATTTTCGCTTCACCATCAAAGCCCACCAGGTGCTCACCCACATCAAGCGCCTGAAGAACTCAGACGAATTTCTCCAACGCTTTCTCGGCACGCTCGAAAATTTAGAGCGCGCCAAACGCCTCGGCCCTCTGCTCTTTCAACTGCCGCCGAATTTCAAGGCCGATCAGTCCGTGCTCTCTGAGTTTCTGAAAAGCCTGCCGCGAACCGTGCGCACAGCTTTTGAATTCCGCCACGAGTCATGGCTCACCGATGCCACATGGGCTACGCTCGGCGAGCGCAACGTTGCGCTCTGCGTAGCCGAAACCGAAGAGCGCAACACTCCCGACGTGGTCACTGCGGATTACGCCTACTATCGTTATCGCAAACCGAGGTATACCGCTGAAGAGCGGCAGGTGATGGTCACGCGCATTCGCGAACATCTTGCCGCTGGCCGCGATGTCTTCGCCTACTTCAAGCATGAGGAGACGCCCGAAGGCGTTCTCTACGCTACCGACCTGCTTCAAAGCAGTACGGTGGTCTAGCCACTCCACAGCCCTGCTAACTCTATGAAAATGGGCTACGGAATTTACTGTATTGCCTGCTACCTGCCAGACAACTTATTGTGGTTTTCTCGTATACGTATCCCAAGTAGGGTCCTGTGCCGGAAACGTCCTTTCAGAATGGATTACGCTATGTCTGTCCAATTACATCCTGTGTGGCATGACGTTTATAAGGCGGCAATTCTCGAGTCGGATCGCCGGAAGATTCCCGGTCGCGTGGAGTCGGCGCGCAAGAATTTGGTGGAGCGCTGGCGTGAGCTTGACCCGAAGCTTCCCGACCAGCGCTGGGAATTGGACCGCATTTCGAATGCGCTGCGCATGCTCGCCTTGCTCGATAAGACCTCGGCTGCGGAAGCCTGCGCCTCCGAAGTTGCCTGAACCTCGCTCCGCTTGACCAGCCGATCCGTGATCAGCCGATCAATGACCGGCCGAAGTTAGGCCCGCCAAAGTTTAGACCAGCCGAGTTACGACCCGGGGAGTTACAATGAACTAAATCCTGGTTGTTCCCTCAGACATTTTTCCGCGTCTGAGATGCTGGGGAATTCCGTCCGCTCGCCAGGGGGACGCAGATGTTCACGAAAACGATCGGCAATTCGTTCCCTCGGTCACGCGTCCAAAAAACTTTTGTCGTTAATGCCCGCGCTCAAGCCATCGCGAAAGTCATCGTCATTTTCGGCGGCTTTCTTGTCGCCTGCTTCAGTCAAATTGCGCTTGCTCAATCGGCACTGAACTCCCCTACTGGCCTCGAACTTCCCGCAACGATGCGGAAGAAGATCGTCGCGGGCGTCACTCCGGTTGGAACCGTCGTCCAGGCCAAGCTAGAAGTCGCTACTCTGGTCGACGGCGTTGTCGTTCCCGAAAACGCCATTTTGTCGGGAGAAGTGACCGAGTCGGCCGCGAAGTCTGCTACTGCCCCGTCGCGTCTGGCGATTCGAATGGACTCCGCGCGCTGGAAGCATCACGGCGCTCCGCAAGTGCTGACGCTCACGAAGAAAGTTTATCTGACCGCGTGGTCTTATCCGGCGACTGCGTCGACGATTCCCGATTCCCTCTATCAGCCGCCAACCGACCTTCCCAGCTCGAGAGCGCTGACTCGCCTCGGTTCTCCCCCGCCGCCGACGAGACGGCCTCCTGACCCCGGCGACACCTCCGACAGCCCGGCCAGCAAGCAACCCGCTTCCACTACAACCTCCACCGCCGCGCCGCATCGCGTATTGATGAAAGATGTGGAGTCGACTCGCGCTCGCGATGGAGCAGTCCGGCTCACCTCCAGGCACTCGAACATAAAGTTGGATAAGTCGACCACCTACGTCTTCGCTGGCAGCGAACTGGCGAGCGGCCCGGTTTAGAGTAACGTTTACCGGTTAGTACCGATACCCCCCTCCCCCCCCCCCCCCCTCCCCCTCCTCCCCTCGGCTATAGGAATCATCGGGTAAGGGGAAATTTTTGCTCCGGTCTTTGAATCTAAGGGACTTATTTCAAAGTATTCCGGAATAAGGGGTTACGGGATTTGTTGCCTCCGCAGCTGTTTGAATCGATGTAGGCGCACATCTTCGCTGCCCTAATCGGTTCCATTGTCGCGCATGATTCGAGGGAAGTCTGTGATGGCGCTCACCGCGCGTTTGTGAGATTTACGAGACGCGAGGTCGTTGCCCGCCGTGGTGCACAACAAACCCCGTCCAAGCCTTGCCTGGACGGGGTGGATTTGGGATTTCCGACAATCGGGATGAGGTGCGACCGCGGGTCAGCGCGCTATTTCAAATACGCGAGCACGATCTCTTTCGTGGCTGACACGTTCTGGGCTTGCAACTCGGCTTCAGCTTTGCTCTTGGTTACGCGGTACGCGATCGTGCTGCCCTCGATCTCGACTCCCGCCAGGAAATAGCGGTCTCCGTAGTGATTGAAGAGCAGCACGTAGTGCGTGGCGCCTTGCTTGCCCTCTATCAGCGACGCCGTGGAAAACAGACCTACCTTGGAGCCGGGGTTGTGAATCATGAGAGTGTCGCCGTTCATGGCGGCAGCCTGCACAGTGTATTGGCCGGCAGGAACCACCTTGTCAGCGACCACGAATTCGAAAGGCACCTGGGCGACGATCCTGGTATTGCTATGCATCTGCGCAGCCGCCATGCCCGAGAGAACGACTAACGTCACGACTACTAACCAATTTGCGTGTTTCATTAAAGCCTCCGAGAGCTAATGAGCTCAGCGGGGAAGTGATTGCATCTTGCCGCAGGGGCAACGAAACATCCATGGAGGCGAGATGAAGCGGTGTGAATTGGTGTGAAGAGTTACGCGAGGACCTTGTATCTTCGGTAACTTCACGAGCCACGACTCCACGTGTAATCTCAAGGTTAGTGACCCTCTGAGCTGCTTGACTATTTCTCTTCCACTTTAGAGTTCCAAGCTAGATGCTGCACGGCTAAGAATGCACCTCTTACGACGTACTGCTTAAGAACGCCCGACTTCTATGTCTTCTTCTGCGAACGACGCACCGAATCCACCTTCTACTGTTCCGGCTGCTGCTATTCCGGCCACTACTAATCAACGACCGGCCGCTGCCGGTGCGATCGCCGTTGCACCATCGGCGGCTGCCGCTGCCCCTGCGGCGGCGCCATTTTCTACTCCGGCGTTGCTGGCGGCAATGCTCAACTCTTCGGAGAAGATCAGCGATCTCTTTTTCACTCCGGGCAAGCCGCCGCTGGTCGAGATCAACGGAAGGCTCACACCAGCGGGAGCGGCTCGCGCTCTCACCACAGACGACACGCGGCGCATCGCAGCCGATCTGATCGGTGGCAATCAGCACGCCATGGATAATTTGAAGGAGCGCGGTTCCTGCGACGTGTCCTACAGTATGCCGGGGGCCAATCGGTTTCGCGTCAACGTCTTTATGCAACGCGGCACGTGTGCCGTAGTGATGCGCGTCATTCCGGCGAAGGTTCCTGACCTGGAATCGCTGC
>Ga0187863_10002980_pt1 | contig 12706 bp, 9 predicted proteins | sample June2016WEW_11_1_FD_132975 | JGI IMG/M metagenome (GOLD analysis project Ga0187863, IMG submission 132975) | Peatland microbial communities from SPRUCE experiment site at the Marcell Experimental Forest, Minnesota, USA - June2016WEW_11_10 | ecosystem: Environmental > Terrestrial > Soil >...
CCGGGGCCGACCTTCTCGACGACACCGGAGAAGTCCGAACCGAGGGTGAGCGGAGGTTGCGGGCTGACCTTGCTCTTGCCCTCACGGATGATCGCGTCCCAGGGAGCGACGCCAGCCGCCATCACACGCACCAGAACTTCGCCGGGGCCCGGCGACGGCACCGGCACATCCTCGACCACGACGACGTCGGGCGGCCCGAAGCTATGAATTCTGGCTGCTTTCACGGCTAATTCCTCCCGACCTTGAAGATGATCGGGGGTCCGCTGGACTGGGGCCTCCATCGATAATGAGTTCACTGCCAACGCTCGCTTTAGGCATTGCATGTCCAGCAAAGAGTTCAAGCCACCAGCAAGATCTTCCCGATACCGCCCTTTTCTGCCGCTGCTTGGGCTTTGGCCGCTTCACTGAGCGGCAGTTTCAGGCTAATCGGGATAATCAACTTGCCATCTCGCACCGCTTCGGCCATGAATTGAAGAGTTCCCCTGTCGAATTTCGAAAACACGTGCACGACCTTTACAGATGGGTAGCTCGCGGCGTTCTGCGGTGGTCCGACCACCGATGCATACACTCCTCCCGGCTTCACCTTGGCGATCAGCTTCTCGGCGGTCTTGCCATCGACAGTATCCGCAACGGCATCGAGGGGCGGAAGATTCGCGATCGCGTTGTCGTCGTCGGTGGCCACCAGCTGATGCGCGCCCACCGCCTTCGCCTCGCTCATCTGACGCTGCAAAACCCCCGCGATCACCGTTGCCCCGCGGTCCTTCGCGGTGAATACCGCCGAACGCCCGACACCGCCCTGGGCGCCTGCGACCAGCACCGTCTGGCCCGCTTTGATTCCCGTGGCTGACATCAGCTGGTTGCCCGTCACCGTCACCAGCGGCAGCGCCGCAGCTTCGATCAAATCGAATCCCTCAGGTATGTCCGCCAGAACGTCTGCTTTCACCACGCAAAGTTCAGCGTAGGTGTTGTCGGCCATGGCGAACACCCGGTCCCCGTCTTCGAACTCCTCCACGTCGGGACCGACCTCGATCACAGTCCCCGACATGTCGACTCCTATCAGGCTCGGGAAGTGCATGGGATAAAAATCTTTCGTTAGTCCGGCACGCCGCTTGTAGTCGATCGGATTCACGCTTGCTGCAGCCACCCGCACCAGCACCTCGCCCGGACCCGCCACCGGATCGGGGTAGTCCTCGAACTTGAGTACTTCGGGGCCGCCATATTGGTGGACGACTATTGCCTTCATTGCTTCGTCTCCCGCCGTCTTCTGTTCTATTGTTTTGACGATGAATGCCCAAGGTCGTGCCATGACGTTTCCGAGAGGTTGACGCCGTAGTGCTTCGCAGCTTTCTCGATGTTCGCGAACGCCAAAGCGCGATCGGCATCGGAGACGTCGATGACCTGGTCGAACCGCGCGACCGCGTTACGCACATGTTGCGCGTCGGTCAGTGGTTCCTTGCGCTGCTTCGGAAACGCGTAGACGCTGTCGGGTAAGTCACTTTGCGTCGTCAACTTCCCATGCTTCTCGTGAGCTTTCCAGGTTGCTTCCGGCATATGATTGTCCTCCTATCCTCCTTTGGATGCCAGCCGAGACGTCGAGCGCTGCACCGGCCTGCCTGTAAAAAGCGACCAAGCTACACGCCTGCGACGATCGTGACCCCGGTCCTAATAGGGTCGCTTGTCAGATCTGCCGTTCTATCACGGGCATTGTAAGCGGCCTCGGCTTCTGGCAGGAACTTCGCGCCGGTGACCGGCCCAGATGGACCGATTAGGCCGGAGGCGCTCCGGCGAAACAATTGGACGATGGTATCGGCAATACTTTGGTATTGGGTCGGCGTGAATAAAGTGCGTCACCAACTTGCACCGGTCTGCCCAGTCCATGTTTTCGTGCTGGTCGATACGTTTGTCCAATAGACTCGACATCGTGATTCTGGCCTAATCGTCCGATGTGTACGTGAGCAGCTCGCCACGATTTGAGTAAGGAATGAGGAGAGACGATGGGAGCTCATGGTGCGGTTCTGAGCAGCACGCCGATCGGTGGCGCCAGCGCTGAAAGAGTAGACATGAAGTTCGAAGTAGTCGTCATCCCGGTCGCAGACGTTAACCGCTCGAAGGAGTTCTACACCAAACTTGGGTGGAGGCTCGACGCCGACTTCCCTTACGATGACGGCTTCCGCGTTGTTCAGTTCACGCCGCCTGGCTCAGGGTGCTCGGTTCAGTTTGGCAAGAAGATGACATCCGCGGCGCCAGGCTCGGCCCAGGGTCTCTACCTGATCGTCTCCGATGTTGAGGCTGCAAGAAAAGATCTTGTCGCACGCGGTATCGGCGTGAGCGAGGTGTTCCACCCCGGAACGCCAGGCGCTCAGTTCCAGATCGACGGCAGCGGCCGCATAGCCGGGCCGGCGCCCGAGCATGCCACCTACGGCTCGTTCGCCACATTTCGTGATCCCGACGGCAACGGGTGGCTTTTCCAGGAGGTCACAACGCGGCTGCCAGGCCGAGGACTCGGTAATTTCGATGTCGCGACGCTGACCGGGCTCTTGCAAGAGGCTGAGAAGCACCACGCCGAATACGAGCCCACGGCTCCAAAGCACAACTGGTGGGACTGGTACGCCGCCTACATCGTCGCGCGTCAGGACGGTAAGACACCGGAGGAGGCAGCCAAAGACGGTAAGGTCCACATAGAGGGGGCGCGTTGACCGGTACGATAAAACATTTCGACGCGATCATTATCGGGACAGGCCAAGCCGGCCCGCCGATGGCAGCGCGTTTTGCGGATGCGGGGAAGACCGTCGCTATTATCGAGCGCGGTAAATTCGGCGGTACATGCGTGAACACTGGATGCACGCCGACAAAGACGCTCGTGGCGAGTGCCTATGCGATCCACATTGCCGGCCGAGGCGCGGAATATGGTTTCTCCACCGGCGATGTTCGCGTCGACATGAAGCAAGTCAAAGCCCGCAAAGATGCAGCCTCCGCGACGTCAAGCAAGGGAGTGGAGGACTGGCTCCGAGGAATGACAAATTGTACGGTCATTCAGGGTCAAGCGCGCTTCCAGTCGCCGAACACCGTCGTGGTCAACGATGAAATTCTGCAGGCCGACAAGATCTTTATTAATGTGGGCGGACGTGCTCGGGTTCCAGAAATGCCGGGCATCCACGACGTCCCATTTCTCACCAACTCGTCGATGATGGATATCAATTTCTTGCCGGAGCATTTCATCATCGTCGGCGGGAGTTATGTTGGGCTGGAGTTTGCTCAGATCTATCGCCGCCTCGGGAGCGACGTCACGGTTGTGGAAATGGGACCGCGCCTGATTGGGCGGGAGGACGAAGACGTTAGCGATTCCGTGCGCGAAATCCTGGAGGCCGAGGGCATAAACATCCGGCTGAATGCGAAATGTATCTCGCTTGAGAAACGCGATGGAGGTGTCGCAGTCGGCCTCACATGCGAAGAAGGTCCGCCAGAAGTGGTGGGCACTCAGGCTCTTCTCGCCGTGGGACGTATTCCCAACACGAGCGACCTGGGACTGGACCGGGCCGGGGTTATTACCGATCATCGCGGCTACATCGTGGTCGATGACCAGCTGCAAACCAACGTACCAGGCATCTGGGCATTGGGAGATTGCAACGGCCGAGGCGCTTTTACGCATACTTCATATAACGACTACGAGATCGTTGCGGATAATCTCTTCAACGCTGACCATCGCCGAGTCTCCGACCGGATCCAGGCCTACGCGTTATTCATTGATCCGCCGCTGGGGCGATGCGGCATGACGGATGCAGAAGTACGGAAATCCGGGTCTCGCGCGCTCACTGCGAAATTTCCAATGAGCCAAGTGGGCCGGGCCGTCGAAAAAGGCGAGACACAAGGTTTCATCAAAATTTGCGTTGATGCAGAAACCAAACAGATTCTTGGAGCCGCGATTCTTGGAGTCGGAGGCGATGAAGTAATTCACGTTCTGCTCGACGTGATGTATGCGAAGGCGCCGTATACCGTCGTCCAGCGCGCCATGCACATTCATCCGACGGTCTCGGAATATCTGCCGACCATCCTTGGCAAGCTTGAGCCGTTCACGTAGCAAGAGATCCGATACCAAAGTATCGACGATACTATCGTCCAATTGTTTATCTCCCAAGCCTCTGTTCTGATCACCTGTGTCGAGCGATTTCGAGCGCACAGAATCCGGCGTCTTCGACCGTCGCGGCCCAGAATCTTCTCAACTTACTCGCCGCGTCGGAGAAAGTCGCTTAAGTTCCCGTCTTAATCGACGCCGGCGTCGACTCCATACCGGCAAGTTGTCAGGGCGCACTCATCTCATTCTCCCGGCATTATCGAATGGAGGAAACCTTTTGAAACGATTCACATTTTTCTCAGTTGCGGTCGCAACATTGGTCGCCCTTGTCGTCCTTATTGCGCCTGCCCCAGGCCAATCAGACGGACAGCCCTCCCCACCCTTTGTCACCGAAATGCCTCACGGGTACCGCGACTGGCGATGGATCTCCTCGACACATGAAGCCGGCAACCTCAACAGTACCGGCGCCCTCTTAGGCAACGATGTAGCGTTCAAAGCCTTTCGTGAAGGGAAACTTCCGTTTCCGGACGGATCGATCATCGCCGCGCTGCATTACAAATACGTCCCGTCGGACGAAAACAACAAGGTTTTCGGCCAGGCGCAATCTTTTGTTCCCGGGGCCCCCACGAACATTCAGTTTATGGTCAAGGACTCAAAGAAATACGCCGCAACCGGCGGCTGGGGGTTCGGTCACTTCGGCACAGACGGTAAGCATGGCGACGCGGCGTTTATGAAAAGCTGTTTTCCCTGCCACGAGAAAGCGAAAGCGACCGACCTCGTTTTTACTCGTTATGTACCTTGAATGCAGAAGTGTCGAACCCAGTGCCTACGGGCATTCCTTGTTGATTCACGAGCAACCGGAAAGGCTAGGCATGCCGAACAGTCAAACGGCAATCATCACCGGGGCGTCAGGCGGAATCGGGAAGGGCTTGGTCGAAGGGTTTCTTGAAGAAGGTTTTAACGTCGTTGCAACCTCTCGAGACGCCAGTAGAAAGTTGACTGCCTCAGGCAGCCTGGTCCTCGTCGATGGCGATATCGGCCAGCAGCAAACCGCTGCCGATGCTGTCCAGGCAGCAGCCGGCAACTTCGGGACCATCGATGTCTTGGTGAATAACGCCGGCATCTTCCTAACCAGGCCTTTCATCGACTTCTCAATCGAAGATTTCGATGCTCTTGTTTCCACAAATCTACTCGGATTCTTCTACATCACTCAGCTCACTGTGAAACAGATGCTGAAACAGAAATCGGGATGCGTTATCAGCATGAGCGCGGCACTTGCCGATCGGCCGATCGCCGGCGAAAATGGCTCGATTTCGATGATGACCAAGGGCGGCTTGAATGCAGCGACCCGGAACCTTGCAGTCGAGTACGCAAATGCCGGCATTCGCTTTAATGCTGTAGCCCCCGGCGAAGTGGATACACCGATGCACACGAACGATCCCAACGACTCGACGCCGAAGCCGATCATAAAAAGGGCGACGGTAAAGGATATTGTCGATGCCGTTCTCTACCTGACACGCGCCGGTCATGTGAGCGGAGAGATACTCCACGTGGATGGCGCGGCTCCAGTTCGTCGCCGGTAGCCGCAGGACAATTCAATATCCTTCTGCTCGTATGGTGCTCCCAGCCAGACGCAGCCGTCACTCTGGATCTTTGAGAGAAACGAGAGGAAATCTATCATGCGTTCCGATATCGTGCCCGGGGGCATTTTCCCCGACTACGAACTGCCCGATCACACCGGCGCACCACGCAAGCTCAGCGAGCTGCAGGGCGATGATCCGCTCATCCTTACGCTGGCGCGCGGCCATTTCTGCCCTAAGGAACACCAGCAGCATTTGGAGCTCGCCGCGTTTTACCCGAGGATCGCAGTGGCGTACACGCAGGTCGCTACGATTGCCACCGACGATCACCATGTCCTGCAGGAATTCCGCGCCTCGGTCGGAGCCCAGTGGACCTTCCTTTCCGACCCCGGCCGAATCATTCAGAAGGATCTCGACATCCAGGAGTACACCGACCCCGAACACAATCCGATGATCCCGCATACACTGGTGCTGAAGCCGCGTCTCGTGATTTACAGCATCTACAACGGTTACTGGTTCTGGGGCCGTCCGTCGATCGCCGATCTTTGGCGCGATCTGCGGGTCGCGACCAGCGAAATCCGTCCGGACTGGGATCTAAGTACTCCCGGGCTCCGCGAGGCATGGGACGCAGGTGACTATTCGCGTTTCCACGGGTGGAACAAGAAAGCCAGTGCCCGGAGCTGACACTTGGGGTGGGAGACGATGTCGATGGCTGAGTCAGCGGCAGAGCAGAATCCGGCGAGCGGCCTCGCGGCGCCGCCTGGAGAAAGTGAGATTCAGTCGGGATCTCCGCTTCCCATCGGGGGTCCGCATCAACAAGGAGACGGAGTCTGTTTCGTCTTATTCAGTCGTCACGCGACCGGCGTTCGCCTGGAGTTTTACCAGAACCCTGACGATTCTTCTCCGAGCAGGGTTATTGACCTCGATCCAATACGCAATAAGACCGGCGACGTTTGGCACGTTTGGGTGCGCGGCGTTGTCGCGAACCAACTCTATGGTTATCGCATCGACGGACCTTACCAACCGGAAGAAGGCCATCGCTTCAACCCGCACAAATTGCTTCTGGATCCCTATGCAAGAGCCATCGCCGGCGTAAAGGTGTGGGATCTTGTAGCGGCCCGCGGCTACGATTCCTCCAGCCGACTGGCTGACTTAAGCTTTTCGACGATCGATAACGCCGGCACCACGCCGAAAAGCATCGTTACCGGCGACAATTTCGACTGGGAGATGGATTCTCCTCCAAAACATTCCGCCTCCGAAACGGTGATCTACGAAACACACGTTCGCGGCTTCACAATCCATCCGAGTTCGGGTGCGGTGCATCCGGGAACCTTTGCCGGGCTGATCGAAAAAATCTCTTATCTCAAGGACCTGGGGGTGACTGCCATTGAGCTGATGCCGGTTCTCGAGTTCAACGAAAATGAGTCGCAGTTGTTCAATCCAACTACAGAAGAGAAGCTCAAGAACTACTGGGGCTACAATCCGGTCGCCTTCTTCGCTCCCAAGCAGTCTTACAGCTTTGACGCATCGCACTGGCGGCAGGCGGTGGAGTTCCGGGAGATGGTCAAGGCCTTTCACCGTGCTGGCGTTGAAGTGATTCTCGACATCGTCTTGAACCACACGGCGGAGAACGATGAACTGGGACCCACGTTCTGCTTTCGCGGCATTGAAAACTCAATCTTCTATATGCTGCAGGACGGTCAACGCCGGTACTACAGAGATTTTTCAGGCGTGGGCAATACGCTGAATGCCAACCACCCGGTCGTAAGAGAGATGGTTACCAGCGTGCTCCGTTACTGGGTCATGCACATGCACGTTGACGGATTTCGCTTCGACTTGGCATCCGTCCTGGGGCGGGATCAGCATGGGAACATTTTGCGCGACGCGCCGCTTCTCGAAGGCATTGCCGAGGATCCCATCCTGCGCGACGTAAAGATTATTGCGGAAGCCTGGGACGCGGGTGGCGCTTACCAGGTAGGGAGCTTTTCTACGCAGCGCTGGACGGAATGGAATGGCCGTTTTCGTGACGACGTGCGCCGCTTCTGGATCGGCGACGCGGGCATGATTGGAGAGTTCGCAAGCCGCATCTGCGGAAGCTCGGATCTGTACCGAAGCTCGGGCAAGGGACCCGCAAGCAGCCTTAATTTCGTCACTTGTCATGACGGCTTCACGCTGAACGATCTGGTCAGTTACAGGGAGAAGCACAATTACGAAAATGGCGAGCTCGGCCGCGATGGAACCGATGCCAACTACAGTGACAATTGCGAGGTGGAGGGGCCGAGCGAGGATCCCGCGGTCGAGAGCATGCGCAACCGCATGATCAAAAATTTCCTGCTAACTCTGTTTATCTCCCGAGGGGTTCCCATGCTGCTCGGCGGCGATGAGTTTCGCCGCACCCAGCGCGGCAATAACAACGCCTACTGCCAGGATAACGAGGTAAGCTGGTTTGACTGGAGCCTGCTCGAAAGATACAAAGAGATCCATCGTTTCACGCGGGGAATGATCGCCTTTCGCCGTGCCCATCCTGTATTGCGAAAAGAAACCTTCTACGACGATACCGATATCAAGTGGTTCGCGCCCAACGGCGCCACTCACGAATGGACTGACCCGCAGCAGAAATCCATTGCGTGCCTGATTCTGGGAGGAACTGAACCCGGTTTGTTTCTCCTGTTTAATGCCGGCGCCGAATCAGTTGAGTTTTCCGTTCCGATCTTGCCGGCCGGAAAGATCTGGCGTTTGGCGGCCGACACTTCCCGTGGCGCTCCTGAAGATCTCTTCGACCCTGGCAAAGAGCCGTCCCTCGCGGGCCAAATTACTTTTCGGCTCGAACCACGATCGAGCGCGATCCTCTTGATGGATGACCATGAGGTGCCGCGTGACCATTGACCCTGCTGCCGGAAAGCCGGCTGACCCATCCATTCTCGTCAACGTCCCTAAGCTCATCACAGCCTATTACGAGTTACGGCCCGATCCGAGCGATCCCAGGCAACAGGTTGTCTTCGGTACGTCCGGTCACCGCGGATCGGCCTTCGACGTGGCGTTCAACGAATGGCACATCCTGGCCATCACTCAGGCGATTTGCGATTACCGCAAACTTCAGAACATCGACGGGCCGCTCCATCTGGGAATTGACACCCACGCCCTGTCAGAACCTGCATTTGCCAGCGCGCTGGAGGTGCTTGCGGCAAACAATATCGACGTCATGCTCTCCGAAGGCACACCCTATACGCCTACCCCAGCCGTCTCCCACGCGATTCTGCTATACAATCGCGCACGAAAGTCGGGGCTCGCCGACGGTATCGTTATCACGCCGTCTCACAACCCTCCCGATGACGGAGGCTTCAAGAACGACCCACCGCACGGCGGGCCGGCAGATACCAGCATCACAACGTGGATTGAATCGAAGGCCAACGCTTTTCTCGAGCGCGGCCTCGATGGCGTGAAGCGCACACTGTTTGCCAAAGCGCTGAGCGCAGCCACAACCCACAAGCACGACTTTTTGAGCACCTACGTCAACGATCTCAACGGTGTTGTCGACATGAATGCGGTGCGCGACGCCAAGATCAAGCTCGGCGTGGATCCCCTTGGAGGGGCGGGCATCGATTATTGGCCGCGGATTGCCGAGCAATATGGTCTCGATCTGACCATCATCAACAAATCCGTCGATCCAACATTTCGCTTCATGACGGTGGATTGGGACGGGAAGATTCGCATGGATCCTTCCTCGCCTTTCGCGATGCAGAGACTCATCGCACTGAAAGACAAGTTCGATATTGCATTTGCCAGCGATACCGATCACGACCGTCACGGCATCGTGACCAGGACTAGCGGCCTGCTGCCTCCGAATCACTACCTTTCGGTGTGCGTCAGCTATTTGTTCGCCAACCGGCCCAACTGGAGTAAGGACGTCGCCGTCGGCAAGACCGTAGTGAGCAGCAGCATGATTGACCGTGTCAGCGCCCGCCAGGATCGGCGACTTTATGAGGTTCCGGTGGGCTTCAAGTTTTTTGTGGAAGGGTTGCTCGCCGGCCGCCTGGGCTTTGGCGGCGAAGAGAGCGCCGGTTCGTCCTTCCTGCGGCGCGACGGCAACGTATGGACCACCGATAAAGACGGAATCATCCCTTGTTTGCTGTCGGCAGAAATTACGGCACGCATGGGCAAAGATCCGGGTGAGATTTATCGTGAGTTCACGCGCGATCTGGGAGACCCTGTCTACGAACGCATCGATGCCACCGCAACGCCGGAACAAAAAGCCGCTCTGGCAAGACTGTCGCCGTCCGACATCCACGCCACAGAAGTTGCCGGTCAGCCGATCGAGAAGATTTTGACCACAGCTCCGGGAGACGGCAAACCAATTGGAGGAATCAAAGTAGTTGCCAAGGATGGCTGGTTCGCGGCACGTCCTTCGGGAACCGAGGAAATCTACAAGATTTACGCTGAGAGTTTCCTCGGTCAGGACCATTTGCGACTGATCCAGCAAGAAGCCCAGTCCATCGTTTCGGAAACGCTGGGTCACAGTGGGCACGCGGCCGCGATCGATAAGCCCTAAAAACATATGCACTGACAGGAGTTTGTTTATGAGTAGTGCGCCTATCGTCGATCGTCGCCTCGATAAAGCCATTTCAGATGCGCTCACCGATTTGGCCCTCGACCTGAGGTGGTCGTTCAATCATTCGGCGGACCAGCTTTGGGAGCAACTCGATCCCGAACTTTGGGAACTGACCCACAATCCCTGGGTGATGCTCCAAACCGTCTCCCGGGAAAAACTGCAAAGTGTTACCTCCGACCCGAACTTTCAAAAGCTCGTGGCCGATCTGCATCGCGAGAAAACACTCGCCGAAGAGTCGGAATCGTGGTTTCAAAAGGCGCATTCTCGTTCCGGCGTGTCGACCATTGCGTACTTCTCGATGGAGTTCATGCTCAGCGAAGCGCTGCCGATTTATTCCGGCGGACTCGGCAATGTTGCCGGCGATCAGCTGAAGGCTGCAAGCAACCTGGGCGTGCCGGTCGTCGGAATTGGTTTGCTCTACCAGCAAGGCTATTTCCGGCAGGAAATTGACGCCCAAGGTCGCCAGCAAGCTTTGTACCCATTCAACGATCCTGGCCAGCTTCCGATTCAACCGGTGCGCGAGCCAAACGGCGAATGGCTGCGCGTGGCCATCGCTCTGCCTGGCTTTAAGTTGTGGGTCAGAGCCTGGCAAGTGCAAGTGGGCCGCGTCAAATTGTATCTGCTCGATACCAACGATCCTGCGAACCTCCCTTCGTTCCGCGGCATTACTTCTGAGCTTTACGGCGGCGGTCCGGAACTGCGTTTAAGGCAGGAGATAGTCCTTGGTGTTGGTGGCTGGCGGCTTCTGCGCGCCTTGGGGTTGCAGCCTGAGGTCTGCCATCTCAATGAAGGTCACGCCGCATTCGCGGTGTTGGAACGGGCACGTTCCTACATGGAAGAAAATAGCAAGCCATTCGATGTTGCGCTCGCCGTCACTCGTGCCGGCAACCTTTTTACCACCCATACTCCCGTTGAGGCGGGCTTTGACCGCTTTGCTCCTAGCCTGATGGAACGATACCTCGGGAAGTATGCCGAGGAGAAACTGTCGATTTCGCTCGACGACCTCCTGGCGTTGGGACGGCGCGATCGCCAGGATTCTTCCGAACCTTTCAACATGGCGTATCTTGCAATCCACGGCAGCGGCGCTATCAACGGCGTCAGCAAATTGCACGGTCAAGTGAGCCGGCGGCTCTTCCAGCCGCTCTTTCCCAGGTGGCCTGAGAACGAAGTGCCGGTAGCGTACGTGACTAACGGAGTTCACACCCCTACCTGGGACTCTGTTGAAGCGGACCGCTTGTGGGAACTTCTCTGCGGAAAACGATTGTGGTACGGGACACTGGAAGACACAGAAAAGAAAATTCGTGCGGCAAGCGATTTCGATCTGTGGCAACTCCGCGCAAGCACCAACAAGGCTTTCGTCGAATACGTCCGTAGACTCTACGGTCGTCAATTAGCGGCGCGAGCAGCGTCGCAGGAAGAGGTTGCGCAGGCCGCTCTGGTACTCGATGACAGTGTCTTAACTTTAGGATTTGCCCGTCGCTTTGCCACGTACAAACGCCCGAATCTTTTGCTGCACGATCCGGCGCGGCTTATCAACATCCTGGCGAATCCAGAGCGCCCTGTTCAACTCGTCATTGCCGGCAAGGCTCATCCCCAGGATATCGAGGGGCAAGAAATGATCAGGCAGTGGTTTGAGTTTGCTCGCCGTGCTGAAGTTCGATCCCGGGTGGTCTTCCTTTCCGATTACGACGTTCTCATGGCGGAGCATCTCGTTCAGGGCGTCGACCTCTGGGTGAACACTCCGAGGCGGCCCTGGGAAGCGAGCGGCACAAGCGGCATGAAGGTGCTGGTGAACGGCGGGTTGAATCTTTCGGAACTCGATGGCTGGTGGGCAGAGGCGTATTTGCCAGAAGTAGGCTGGGCGATCGGAGACGGGCGCGAACATGGCGATGACCCTTCCTGGGACGCAGCGGACGCGGAAAGTCTTTATGCAGTACTCGAGAAAGAGGTGATCCCAGAGTTCTATAGCCGCGACGAGCATGGAATTCCACGCGGGTGGGTTGCCCGCATGCGAGAAAGTATGGCCCGCCTGACTCCGACCTTTTCGAGCAACCGCGCAGTCCGCCAATATACCGAAGAACACTATCTCTCGGCGGCGGCAGCTTTTCATGAGCGTGCCGAGAATCGAGGTTCCGCGGGAGCCGATCTCGTCGCCTGGCAGGCCGAACTGGCGAAACATTGGCAGGAGCTGCGATTCGGCCGCGCGACCGTCGAGCAACAAGGCGAGAAATGTCTATTTCATGTCGAGGTTTTTCTTGGTGATCTCGATCCCGACGCCGTGAGCGTCGAGCTTTACGCGGAAGCAGCGAAACACGGGGATCCGACCGCGTTCGCCATGGCTCGCGGCGATCGCCCGGCCGATGCGTCAAGCGCCACCCCCTATAGTGCTTCTGTTTCGGCGAGCCGCGCGGTTGCTCGAAAAGGTCGGAGTCAGGCGGGCCATAC
>Ga0187863_10002984_pt1 | contig 12692 bp, 11 predicted proteins | sample June2016WEW_11_1_FD_132975 | JGI IMG/M metagenome (GOLD analysis project Ga0187863, IMG submission 132975) | Peatland microbial communities from SPRUCE experiment site at the Marcell Experimental Forest, Minnesota, USA - June2016WEW_11_10 | ecosystem: Environmental > Terrestrial > Soil >...
CACCACCCGAGACATTCCGATCCGCATATTCCGTCTTGCGGCGCAGCGCATTGTGGCGCGGCACTTACGGCATGGAAATCACCTCGCCACCGGCCGTGACAAGTTGCGCTGGTGGCGCCGGCCAGGTTGGCCCCAGCATCGTCTCCGATGCATATTGCCCTCCACTCTCGGCTGCGCGCTGGGGCGGTTTCGACTGCCTCCCCACCGTATGCGGTTCCGGAACAGCATGCCGGCAAGCGAATTATCGCGCATCCTGCACCCGAAGTGCAGTCGAGCGAGCCCAAGTCGGTTCAAATCAGACGCGAAGGCGTCGCACGCGCCAAGCCTGTGATTCCCAGTATCTAATAGATTCTACACATGTTATAAGAGATCTACTTCGTTTAGGTTCGTTTGTACAAAAAAAGTCCAGCAAGCTCAAAATCCGCATTCCATGCACAAATCCGCCCAATTCCGCCGAGTGCGCCGTCGCCGGCGGTTACCAGTACCGTCCATAACCCTAAATCTTGAACCCCCTGGGAGCGTATGCTAAGATTAAAGCCCGAACAGCGTACGGTACTGGATAACCGCTGCCGGATCGGTAGGCTCCCCTAGGGCCTATCAAGGAGGGGTCGTGTTGAAAATGAAGCAGGTGTGCGCAGTCTTTGCCGCACTGGCGGCCATCCCGCTGGCCGCACAAGTACCGCCCAGCCAGTTTGTTAATTTCGAAGGCGCGCAGACCAATCCTGTGCGGATCTCTGCCGATGGCACTCGCTTGTTTGCCGTCAACACTCCCAACGGAACTCTGTCGGTTTTCGACCTTACCGCCCCATCCAGCCCGGCATTGATCGCCGAAATCCCTGTAGGCATCGAGCCTGTTTCGGTCAACGTCAACCCCAATGTCTCGGGAAACGACGAAGCTTGGGTCGTCAATCAGATCTCGAACAGCGTCAGCGTCGTCTCGGTTTCCAAGGGAATCGTCACCGACACGATCTACGCCAAGGCCGAGCCGTCCGACGTGGTGTTCGCCGGCAGCGGATTGGCCTTCGTCAGCGTAGCCCGCAGCAATCTCGTAAACGTCTACAGCACCGCTTCCGCCCACACTTTGGTCAAGTCCATCCCTCTGACCGGCGAAGAGCCGCGAGCCCTCGCCGTGAGCACGAATGGTTCCACGGTTTATGTGGCCTTCGCGCTATCCGGCAACCACACTACGATTATTAAGGACACCAAGGCGCCGCCCCCTCCGCCGCCCGTCAATCCGGCATTGCCGCCGCCACCGCAAGTTGGGCTCATCGTGGACGCTTCGGATCCGACGTACTACCCCAGCATCATCCATTACACGATGCCGGATAACGACGTCGCCGCCATCAGCACCACCGGCCTAAACGTGACCGGCTATTTTTCGCATCTCGGCACCAATAACATGGGTCTGACGGTGAATCCGAAGTCGGGGTACCTGTATGTGGCCAATACCGACGCACTCAACCTGATCATGTTCGAGACGGCCCTGAATGGCCACGTCGTCAACCACCAAATCACCTCCGTGAATCCCACCTCGGGAAAAAGCACGGTTTTCGACCTGAACCCGAATGTCGACTATGCGCAACTGCCCAACCCGGCGGCTTTGGCGAGTGCGCTGGCCATGCCCACGGCCATCCTATTCGAACCCACCGGCCGTTATCTTTACATCGCTGCTTTCGGGACTGATCGCGTAGGAGTATTCGACACCAACACCAACACGGTGAGCAGCTTTATCGAGATCGACCCGCAGGCCACCGGAGCCACGGCCAACCCCATCACCAAGCGCGGACCGCGCGGCTTGGCGCTGAATGCCTCCGCCAACCTGCTCTACGTACTGAACCGCATCTATAACACGATTTCCATCGTGAATCTCTCCAACAACGCGGTGATCGCGGAAATTCCCACTGGATCCTTCGACCCCACCCCCGTGGTGGTCCGCAATGGACGCGGATTCTTGTATGATCACAAGCTCTCCGGCAACGGCACCGCGGCCTGCGCCTCCTGCCATATCGACGCCGAAATGGACCTCCTGGCCTGGAATCTCGGCAACCCCGACGGGACCATGACTTATTTGCAGGAAGGCAGCAACACTTATGCCTTCCACCCCATGAAGGGTCCCATGACTACCCAGACTTTACGCGGATTGGCCAATGTGGAGCCGTATCACTGGCGCGGAGATAAGCCGGACTTGGCGGCTTTCAATGGCGCGTTCGCGCAACTCATGGGTGGAACGCAACTCTCCACCGGGGACATGGCGGCTTTTACGAATTTCATCAACACCATCGTCTTCCAGCCGAACCCTAACCAGAACCTGGACGGCTCCCTGCCGGATGCGGTCCCGCTGCCGGACGTTCCGGGAACGTCCGCAAATCCGAACACCGGGTTGAATCTCTTCAACAATGTGACTTTTAATGCCAAAGGGCAAACCTGCAATGCTACCTGCCACACCTTTCCCGGCCCTGGCACAGACTTGAAAGTCCTGCCGTCCGGCGAAGGAGATTCGCCCACCATACAGCCGGTTAAGGTTCCACACTTGCGCAATATGTATCAGAAGACGAACCTGGATTTTAACGAAGGGGGCGTCAGCGTCAACGGTTTCGGATTCAATCACGATGGACAGATCGGCGGGTTGGTCGCCCAGATTGACCAGCCTTCCTTTCCCATCTTCCAGAATAATACCGCGTACAAGGAAGCCATCGAGGCTTTCGAATTGTGCTTTGACACCGGCACGGCCCCGGCGGTCGGTTATTCGCGCACGCTCACTGCCGCCAATGTCACCAGTTCTCCCGCGCAATCCGACTGGAGCACATTGCAGAGCCAGGCGGCCACCAGCCCTGCCAATATCGATTTGATTGCGAACGGGACGATCCAGGGCCAGGTCCACGGACTGCTTTACGTCCCAGGCGACGGTACCTACCAGACCAATACCGCCGGCTTGGGACCCTTCACACAGGCGCAGTTAACCGCTTTCATTCAAGCCGGCGACACCTTGACCATCATGGGTGTTCCGCCGGGCTCCGGATCGCGCATGGTGCTTAGCGGAAACACGAAGAGCGCATTCCGCAAGGCGGCCACCCAGCGGAAGTAGCCGCGTCTTAACAATTTGCGCTCGCGGCAATTCGCCCGATCACAGCTCGCGAATCTCCCGCAGCGTCTTGAAAACACGGTGAAATGCCATCGCCCCCGCGATGGCTTCGCCGGCTGCCGTGCTAATGTCACGGCAGATCATGAAGAGCACGAACAACATTCTGTCGATCCGGGGCGGCGGCATCCGCGGCATCATCCCATGCTGCTGCCTCATGCAACTGGAATCCCAACTGGGCGGGCTGACGCGCGATCACGTCGATTTCTGCGCCGGAACTTCCACCGGCGCCCTCCTCACTGCCGCGGTCGCCGCCGGCGTTCCGGCCGGCGACTTATTGAAGGTTTACACCGGCCGCTCCCACGAAATCTTCACGCCGGCCGGCCCGGCGGCGGAAGCCAAGCGCATTGCGGAAGGCTTCATGTACGATCCGCGGCGCCTGCACGATGTTCTTGTGAGCGTTTTTGGCCCGGCCGCGTCCTGGACCATTAACGAGTCACCCATCCCCCTGATGATCTCGGCCACCGCCATGGATGGGCACAACTGGTTCTTCGTGAAGGACAACGCCAAGAACAATCAAACCACTGGCGCGGTGAAGCTAATCGACGCCGCCGTGGCCTCCGCGTGCGCGCCGACTTACTTCGGCCATTGGCCCATCGACGGCATCCTGGGACAAACCGTGTACTTCTTCGACGGTGGCGCCGGCGGGACGGCGAATCCGGTGTACCAGGCTTGCGTGGAGGCGTTCGAATACGATGCCTTCCAACCAGCCGCCACGCGTGTGGTGGCGCTCGGAACGGGGTACTTCCCGGCTTCCGGCGATCCTCCCAAGGGCTTGCTGAAAACTATCGGATGGGTCACCAGCACCCTGGTCGACAGCTCCGAGGATTGGGCCGGGAACGCCGTCAACCGCCAGTGGCCCGGAATCATGCGGGACTTCAATCCGATCCTGCCCTCCGGCATCGACGAGGCGGACCTCTCCGCGGTCCCCACTCTGGTCGAGATCGGCCGGAAAATGGCGGCTGATCTGGACTGGAAAACGATCCTCGCGCTGTAACGTGGCGCACGCCCCCGGCGTGCCGTGTCGGCACCCCTGCGGGCACACGCTGGCCTTCGCTGTTCCACGGCAGTAAGATCGTGTACGGAGGCCCGCATGTTTTCCATCGCGAAGATTCTCCTGCCGGTCGATTTTTCCGAGCGCGCCAACCAGGCGATTCGTTTTGCCGTTCCCGTCGCGGAACGTTTCGACTCCGAAATCGTCTTGCTGCACGTGCTGCCGCCCTACCGCGAGTTCGGCGCAATCGAGATGGCCAGCGCCATGACCGATATCCTGGCCGGCCGCCGAAAGGACGCCGAGCGGCGTATCGCCGGTTTTATGCGCGAGGAACTCGCCGCGCATCGCGTGCGGCGTCTGTTGCTGGATGGCGATCCGGCGCGCGAAATCGTGGATTGCGCACACGCCGAGCAAGCCGGCCTGATCGTGATGCCCACCCACGGCTACGGCCCGTTCCGCCGCCTGCTGCTGGGCTCGGTCACCGCCAAAGTGCTGCACGATGCCGATTGCCCGGTCTGGACCACCGCGCACGCGGACACGCCTCCTTCGCGCCCGGCCGTTCCAAAGCGCATTCTGTGCGCCATCGACCTATCGCCGTCCGGGGCCCGCGCGCTACGCTGGTCGGCGCAATTCGCCGCGGAATTCGGCGCGCAGCTCACGCTCGTGTACGCCATGGCCGAACTCGACCCACGCACCGAGGGTTTCTATTTTTCGCCGGAGTGGCGCAAATTCCTTGTGGATACCGCCGAGACGCGGATTGCCGCCCTGCAGCGCGAGGCCGGCACCCAAGCCGAAGTCGTTCTGACCATGGGGCCCGCGGCCGAGATGGTTTGCGAAGAGGCCCGCAAGGCGGAAGCCGGTTTGCTGGTGATCGACCGCGGCGCGGACACCGGCATTCTGGGCCGGCTCACCGGTCATGCCTATTCCATCATCCGCCAATCGCCGTGCCCCGTGGTCAGCGTCTAGCCCGTGGGGCAACTCGATTCTGCGTAAACTGGAGGGCGGGCAATTATGCCTGGCAATTGTGCCCGCAGCCGGCTTTTTGTGGGGCAGGCTCGCAGCCTGCGGCGGCCTTGTAGGCCGCCTGCCTCGAAGCTCTGCCTGGCTCCTTGCAGGGCCCGAGCTTCGTTCGCCTGTGTCGGCAGAGTGCGGACACGGCACGCTGAGAGCGTGCGCCACGCGGGTTACCTGACTCAAATGGCCAACATCGCGCGGCGAGTCTCCGGATCCGCCCCGCTACTGAATCATGGACACCGTATATCCCGCGCTGAGCCCGGTCTTGGTGCCGCCGGCGTCGGCCAGCAGGTGTGCACCCCCCTGGAAGTTGACCATGTCGGCCACGATGGCCATGGTGGTCCCCGCGGCTGCGGCGCCATTGTTCACGTCCAGAGTGGCATGCGGGAAATACAGCGATCCCGTCAAATTCATATCGGCGCCTCCCGCGAAGGTGCTCGCGCCGGGTGCGGCCATCGTACGATCCTGATAGAACAGCACCCCTTGATAAGCGCCCGATGCCTGCGCCGACAGCGTCACGCTCGCGCCATTGGCGATGTTCACCGTCGCGCCGCCCGTCAGGTAAATCAGCACTCCGCCGGTAGCCGTCACCGTGGACCCGCCCTGGATGCTGAAGGTGCCTCCGTTGACGATGTACGTCCCCGGACTCATCTGCAGCGCCATGCCATTGCCGAGGGAAAAGCCGCAGTAAGTGCCGGGCGGGGGCGTATACTCGGTCGCCTGCCACGCAGTGAAATTGCCGGACGTGCAGTTTGCGGCGGGTGTAGGAGACGGCAAGCTCGCAAACGGATCCACCGCGGACGCGGCGCCGGTGGTGGGCGCCACGCTGGTGGTGCCGCCGTTGTCCTTCTTGAACGCGCCCACCACGGAGATGGTGGAAGCCGTGACGGAGGCGCCGCCGGTCACGTACATGGCCGCCGAGGCGTTATTGGAATCCACATATATCCCGCATCCTACCTGCACCGAGGCGCCGTTGCCCGCTTCGAAGGCGTCGGCCGCGCTCGGATCCAGGACGTAGATGCAGGAGCCCGAGCCTGCGCCCGCGATGGCTCCGGCCGTGGCGATGGCGCCCGGGCTGAAGCCGCCGCGCGCGAAGGCCGCGCCAAACAGCGCCGGCAGCGTCTCGTTCACACGCACCACCGCCCAATAGCCGGCGGTAGGTCCGGAAACCGTGGGCACCGGGTTTGAGGTGCCCGCCTGTACGCTGACCGTGTCGATGCCGGAAGTGGTGAAACCGTTGGCCGACGCCAGCATGCAGGCGTTGTCAAAACTGGTGGAAGGCGTGGCCGGCGCCGTGGCCGGGCAATTGGTGGCCACGGCGTTGCACCACACCGCCGGATTGCTGCACGCCGGGATGGGCGCGGAGGTCACCGCGGCGCGCACTGCCGCCACCGCCGCGGCGTCCGCGGCTGCCTGCGCCGCTTGTTGCCGGTAGTATGCCCATCCCAAATCCACGGCCAAGCCCAGCATTCCCAGGATCGCCGTCAGCGACAGCGTCATCATCAAGGCCGCTTGTCCGCATCGCGAGCTGGTACATTTCCGCATATCAAAATAGGATTACCTGCCGGGACTTCGCCGTAAACGTCACCCCGGAAAACTGCATGCCATTGGTGCCGGGCGCAAACATCGTCAGCATCGAAGTGAAATTGTACGATCCGGAAATGACGATATCCGATCCCGCCGTGTTGCCGCCCGCCGGCGGCCAAACCGTGTTGTTGCCGCTGCATGCGCTTAACGGATTGCAGGTCACACTGCCCGCGTTGGAGGTCAAAGTCACATTCAGGGCCGACGCCGGCATTCCCAAGGCGTATGCCGAGATGGTGGTGGCAATCTGGCTCACCGTAATCGCGCAGCCGGCTCCCGCGCACCCCGCGCCGCGTGTCGCCGCGCTGCGGGACGCGGCCTTTACCGCTTGCGCCAGGCTGTGATAATCCCACATCCCGCGGCAGATCTCGACGATCGAGATCTGGATAAATATGAGCGGGATGGCCACCAGCGTGAATTCAACGATGGCATTGCCTTTTCGGCTTCTCGCGCGGCGCATATCAGTTCCGAATCGGCATCTCCACAGTGCGCGTGATGCTTAGGGAGCCGGCCATCAACCCGGGCAGGGGAATCAGTTGCATGGTATTGTAAGTGACCGATACCTTCACCGTGTTCATGTTGCCGGCCCCTGGAGTTCTGGCCGTCACCGCCACGGTCACCGGCGCGCCGCTGCAGGTCGAGACCCCCGCGCCGACTCCCGGCGCATCTCCTAATTCGCCCAGCGCGTAAGGGCATACCTGCGTCACGATAGTGCCGCTCTGCGCCACCGCCAACGATTGGGCAGCGAACATGGCGGCGGAACGCGCGGCATTCTGGGTCGAAATCAGCGCATACGCGAAGATTCCAAAGTTGAATGCGGCCACGAAAGCGAAAACGATCCAGGGAACCAATAGCGTGACTTCCACCACCGCCTGCCCGGATTGGCGATTCCGCAACCGCACCTTCACCACATACTCCCAACAGCCTTATCGGCGGAAAACGTCCCGTGCCCCAGCCCGGCATCTGGTAGGGCAACTTTCTCGTGAATCTCAGCCGAATCCCTTAGACCAAATTCCTGCGGCCCGCCGATCTAGTGAATAGACATATGACCAGATCGCGTGAGCGCGGCTCGCAAGTCGTTGAATTAGCCCTCGTCCTCCTGCCCCTGTGCGCGCTGGTATTTCTGATCTTGGATATGGCCTGGGCATTCTATACGAAAGCGACCCTGCAAAACGCCGTGCGTGAGGGAGTCCGGTACGCCATCACCAGCCAGACCATGACCGGGTTGGGGCAGGACGCCTCCATCAAGACCGTCGTGCAGCAGAACGCCATGGGGCTGTTGAACGGGTCCGCGGGCGCCGCGTTGATCAATATTCAATACTATCTGCCCAACACCTTGGCCCCCGTCTCGGGATTGAACAGCAACCAGGGCGGGAACATCGTGGACGTCTACGTCCAAGGTTACAGCCTGCCTCCGCTGGGGCCGATCCTGCGAAATCCAGCGGCCTTGTCGCTGGGCGCGCAGTCCTTCGACCGCATGGAAGGCTCCCCGGGAGGAGTGCCCCCGGCGCGTTGAGGGGGTCTAACTCTATGCATGCACCGGGAGCCATGGTGGGACAGGTTTCAGCCAGCCCACGCCGCGGCAGCACCATGATCGAATTCTGCCTGAGCGTGGCCCTCTGGACCACTGTCCTCATGGGTCTCAGCACGGTGGGACTCAACCTGATCCGGGCCTTGCAGGTGGAGCAAATCTGCCGCGACGCGGGACATCTGTACAGCTCCGGCCTGGACTTCACGCAGTCCGGAAATCAGAACCTCCTGTTGATGCTGGCGACCGGACAGAATATCACCGCGACGGGCGGCAACGGCGTGTTTATATTCTCCACCGTCGAATACATCGATACGCCCCAGTGTACGGCCGGCGGATTAGCGGGCAACAGTTCCAGTTGTCCGAACCTCGGCCAGGACGTGATCGTTCAGCGCGTCGTGGTGGGTAATGCCAGCCTGTTCTCCAGCCCGTTTGGAACTCCCGGCTCCGGCCTCATCGGCGCCAGCGGGAACATTCCATCGTCGGATTATCTGACGAATTCCTCGGCTCGCGCCGTGGGGTTCGGCAGCGTGATCTCGCTGACGGGAGGCCAGGTCGCCTACCTGACCGAGACATACTTCAGTTCGCCCGATTTTGCGTGGGGAAATTATATGAGCGTGGCGGGGGTTTATGACCGGAAGATCTTCTGAACTACGCGCGGGCCAGCGGGGCATCGTGGTGATCATGCTGTCGATGATGGTGGCGGTGGTGCTGCTGCCCCTGGTAGGCCTGGCTATCGACGGCAGCATTTTGTATCTGGTGCAGGCCAAATTGTCGGCGGCCGTGGACGCGGCGTCGCTGGCCGCGGCCCGCTCGCTCAGCGTGGGCTTGGACCTGCCCAGCCAAACCGCCAGCGCCACCGCCACCGCGCAATCTTTTTTCAGCGCCAATTTCCCAACCGGCTTTTGGAACACGTCCAACCTGTCGCTGAACACCACCGTCGCGCAGACCGCATATAAGACGCGCACCGTTACCATACAAGCGAGCGTGAGCGTTCCGCTCACTTTCATGCGGCTGCTGGGCCAAACACAATCCACGGTAGGCGCCCAAGGACAGACCTCGCGGCGGGACGTGGTCATGATCCTGGTGGTCGACCGCTCCGGTTCCATGCAGGACGCCGGCGTCTGCGGCACCATGGTCGCCGCCGCGCAGAATTTTGTCGGCTATTTCTCGAATGGAAGGGATACCATCGGACTGGTTACGTTTATCGACGGGTACAATTTAACGTACGCGCCTACCCTGAACTTCGATTCCAACGTCCCTTCTTTGTCGATGGCGATCGGCGGGATCGAGTGCTATGGCGATACCGGAACGGCCGGCGCGCTGAACCAGGCGTATGCCCAGTTGCAGTCCGTCAACCTGCCCGGCGCCCTCAATCTGGTGGTCTTCTTTACCGACGGCCATCCCAACGGAATCGCCGCGAACTTTCCGGTAAAGACCGCCGTGGATACCCGGTACGATTACCAGAACACCAGTACGTTGGTGAGCACGCCCGCCAGCAGTTGCACGAGCACCACCACCCTGCAAGGCGAGATCGCGCAGTGGTCCGGTGAGCCGGCTCCTTCCACCGGTTATACGGAGGGCCTGTTTGCCGTCACCAGCAGTTCCGCCAGCACCACCAGCGAACAGGTCGCCGCGGGACTCACCGGCTGTGGCATGTCTTCAAACCAGGCCAAAATGCGGCGGGACATCGCCTATGTTCCCGCCACCGACCTTTACGCCAATGCCACCACCGGCTATCAGTCCATGGCCGGCCTGGTTTATCCCAGCGGCAATCCCTATGTGAACCAGATCCGCGTCGATATGCCGACCGCCCTAGTGGCGGCATCCGTCAATGCCGCCGACAATCAGGCTACCACCATCCGCAACGATCCCTCGCTGGTCCCCGTCATCTACGCCATCGGACTGGGAGGGACTTCCGCGGAGCCTATCGATGCGACTTTCATGGAACGTGTCGCGAACGATCCCCGCAGTCCCATCTACAATTCCACCAAGCCCGCCGGAGAGTATTTTTACTCTCCCACTGCCACGGATCTCGGCGGCGTCTTCCAGCAAGTCGCCTCGGAAATTTTACGAATTTCGCAATGAGCCTTCAGCTCTCACCTTTCAGCTCTCAGCAATCAGCTTCAGATGTCAAGCCTAAGCCGCGACGGTTTTAGCCGATAACTGAGTGCTGAAAGCTGACAGCTTCTTCGCTGCCGGCTTCTCTACGCGCCCCAGCCACAACGTCATATCGTCGTGCTGCGGGCATCCGCCCGCAAATGTCTCTGCGTTTTCCAGAACGCGATCCACCATATCGCGCGCTTTGCGATAGCTGCAGGCTTGAATAGCTGCCATCAACCGCCGGAATCCCCATTGCTCGCCGCGCGGGTTCGCGGTTTCGCATAGGCCGTCGGTGTACGCCACCAGCAGATCCCCAGGCGCCAGCGACACTACATTTTCCTGAAAGCACGATTTGCGGAGCATCCCAATCACCGGGCCGGTCGGTTCCAGCGCCACCGGACAGTGCCCGGTAGCCGTCTCGCGCAGCAGCACCGGCGGCTCATGTCCGGCATTCACGTAATGCAGCAGGCGGCGGTCCGGATCGTAGCGCGCCACAAACATGGTCGCGTACGAACTGTCCGGGCAAACCTCGTAGAACAACTCGTCGATGGCCGCCGTCAAATCGGCCAAGCTGCCGTGCTGGTAGTGGCGCAGGGCGCGCGCCAGGCTGCGTAGCGAGGAAGTCAGCAGCGCGGCCGCCAGCCCCTTGCCGGCCACGTCGCCGATCGCCAGACCGAGGTTGCCTTCCGGCAATTCGAAGTAATCCAGATAGTCGCCGCTCAAGCCGCGCGCCGGCCGCCAGTCGCTGTAGTAGTCCAGCCCGGCGATGTGCGGCCGGGTGGCCGGGAATGCCCGGTTCTGTACTTCCCGCGCCAGTTGCATCTCCCCATCGCGCCAGTCTTCATCGCGCGCCGGAAGCCCCTGGCCGGCGGTGACAGGATATAAGTGCTGTTGAAAAGTGCCGATCATCATTGGATTTATTTCCTTATATAACGAATGACGGCCTGCCGCCTGGAAACGGGCACGCACTTAACAAAGCTTTAAAGAACTGCGCGTGCCAGGCAGTACCATGTGCGCGCCAGTCACAGCGGGCCGGTGGCGCACGCATTCATTCGTACCCGGCCCTATTTAAGCTAACCTGTACCTTGGCCCATGAAACTACGCGAAATCGCCGCCCACCTCGATTGCGAGCTGTCCGTCGGCGATGACCTCGAAATCACGGGAGTCGCCGGCATGGAACACGCCGGTCCCGGCGAGCTGACCTTTCTGGCGAACCCCAAGTACGCGCCCAAAGTGAAGCACACGCGGGCGGGCGCCATCCTGCTATCCGCCGCCGAACGCGATGTGAGCGGTCCCCCCGGCCTCGCGCGCCTGCTGTCGGCCAATCCATACCTCGATTTCGCGCGCGCCCTGGAGCTTTTCTATCAACCGCCGCGTCCGGCGCCCGGCATCCACCCGCTGGCGTTTGTAGCGGAAACGGCCGCGGTAGGCGAGGGCGCCTCGATCGGGCCGTTCGCGGTGGTGGGCGAGCGCGTGCGCATGGGGCGCCATGCCGTGCTGCATCCGCATGCGGTCATTTACGAAGGCGCGCAGATCGGCGACGATTTCCTGGCCCATTCGCACGCCGTGGTGCGCGAGTTCTGCCGCATCGGAAACCGCGTAATCCTGCAGAATGGCGTGGTGGTCGGCGGAGACGGCTTCGGCTTCGCCAAGCGCGCCGACGGCACGCATTACAAAATCGTGCAGTCCGGCGTCACCGTGATCGAAGACGATGTGGAGGTGCAAAGCCTCACCTCGGTGGATCGCGCCACAGCCGGCGAAACCCGCGTCAAGCGCGGCGCCAAGATCGATAGCCTGGTGCAAATCGGGCATGCCTGCGTGGTCGGCGAAGACAATATCATTTGCGCACAGACGGGCCTGGCCGGCAGTTCCGTCCTCGAGCGCAGCGTGTTGCTGGCGGGACAGGTAGGCGTATCCGGCCATCTCACCATTCACGACGATGCCATCGTCTACGCCCAAAGCGGTATAGGCGGCGACGTGCCGGCCGGCGCGCGCATCTCCGGCTCTCCGGCGTTTGCGGCCAACGAGTGGCTGCGCGCCATCACCGCTTTTCCCAAGCTGCCGGAACTGCTGAAAAATGTGCGCGACCTGAAAAAAAGAATCGAGCGACTCGAAAATGACAAACGACAAGACATCTGACGGCCGCAAGCCGGTCGCCTACCTGGACCAGGATTTCTTGAATAGCCCGGATGCGCGCGCCATCCGGCTGCTGGCGGAGTATCTGGAGCCGCTGGCCGTCTTCCGCCACCAGAAGATCCGCGACACGGTGGTGTTTTTCGGCTCCGCCCGGGTGCGCGACGACGGACCCCTGGCGAAGTATTACGACGATG